>Ga0315298_1001372_pt1 | contig 44862 bp, 43 predicted proteins | sample WHS_1_MG_FD_203077 | JGI IMG/M metagenome (GOLD analysis project Ga0315298, IMG submission 203077) | Extremophilic microbial mat communities from Washburn Hot Springs, YNP, Wyoming, USA - WHS_1_MG | ecosystem: Environmental > Aquatic > Thermal springs > Hot (42-90C) | place: USA: Wyoming...
CTGCTCTCGGAAACGCTCCTCCTTGCGTTTGGTGATGCCCCCCTGAAGTTATTGGACTTGTATGCGACGCGCGTGGGGGAAATGATGCACGCACGAACAGGGGCAGAGATCCCCACCGGCTGGTGTACCTGGTACTATTTCTTTGGTGAGGATACTGCCGATGACGTCCTGAACAATTTGACCTGGATTGAGAAAAGGCAGTTGCCGCTGGATGTGATCCTCATTGACGACGGTTATGAGACGGCGATCGGTGACTGGCTGGATGTCCACAGTGCCAAGTACCCACAGGGCATGAGACATATGGCGGAGCAAATTGCAGCGGCGGGTCACAAGCCAGGGATCTGGACAGCGCCCTTTGCCACTAGTTCCGCCTCCAAACTCTATGCGGAGCATCCTGATTGGGTGCTGCGCAGCGAGCAGGGAGAACCGCTCGTCGCCTGGCAGCATTGGGGGGTGGATGTCTATGGGCTGGACCTGTCATTGCCTGACGTGCAGGACTGGCTGCGTGACCTGTTTCGCGTTCTGAGTGATGATTGGGGCTTTCGCTTTTTCAAGGTTGATTTCCTGTATGCAGCAGCGCTCCCTGGAGTGCGCCATGATCGCCGTATGACCCGTGCCCAAGCCGTGCGGCGCGGGCTGGAGATCATCCGGGCAGCTATCGGTAATCACTTCCTGTTGGGTTGTGGAGCGCCCCTTGGGCCTTCTATTGGCATGGTGGATGCCATGCGTATTGGTCCAGATGTCCATGTGGATTGGGAGCCATTTTGGCAGGATTTATCGGCACCCTCGGCGGCAAATGCCATCCTCAACTCCATCGCTCGTAGTTTCATGCACGGCAAACTCTGGGTGAATGATCCCGATTGCTTGGTTCTCAGGCCCCGCGGCGATGACTCCAACCTGGTCCTGAATGAGATGCGTACCCTGACAACCATTGTTGGGCTGAGCGGCGGCTCCGTGCTGAGCAGCGATAACCTTCCTTCCCTCCGCCGTGGCCGGCCCAGGTACTTGCAGCGCATCCTGCCTCCCTATGGCCATAACATGATCCCCTTGGACCTCTTCCACAACGAACGCCCGCGGCTACTGGTCCTCCCGGTGAAAACTTTATGGGGTTCCTGGGTGATTGTTGCTTTGCTCAATTGGGATGACCATTCTTGTGTTACCCAACTGGACCTAGCACAGCTCGGCCTGCCCAAGGGTGCCTATCATGTGTACAATTACTGGCGCCAGCGCTATCTGGGCGTCGTGCAAGACCACATCGTGATTGACCCGCACCAACCACACGAAACCGTGCTGTTGCTGCTCAAACCCGTATCCGACCAACCGCAATTGCTGAGTTCAACATTTCACATACTGCAGGGGGCGGTGGAAGTGAAAGAGGTGTATCTAGCGCCGCACAGGCTGGTAGTGGAGTTGGAGAAGCGGGGAAAGCAGTTTGGCCGCTTGGTTTTCGCCATCCCTGGCGAGCGCACGGTGTCCAAAGTGCTGGTCAATGGCCGCCCCCAACGCCCACGCCAGATCGCGGCTGGTATCTGGCAAGCTGGATTCTTCCTGCAAGATCGGGCTACGGTAGAGCTCACGCTGAGTTAAGCCCATGGGTCGCAGAGAGTGCTTCTATTTGCGCGCGATACACGCCCCATAACTCCGGAGGCAACTGGGCTCCGATGGCTGCCATTACCTGCGTGCTTGCCCGGTGGTCCTGTTCTTCCTTGCTCAATTCGGACCAGGAGCCAAGGACGAAAGGCGGGCCAAAGCGGGCTGTGAGCACACCATCTACTTCAGCCACCCCGACGGGCAGTATTTGCCACCCATAGCCAGCCATGCGCAGCAAGAACCGCCCATTGCCTGGCGGAGGTGCAATCAAACTGCCATCAGAGCTATCGCGTCCCTCTGGGGCGAGGCCAATCAATGGTTTGCGTTCCCCTGTGGCGTTGCTGAGCAGAGACAATACCTGCCGCACCGCACACACCCCCTCCTGTGCGTACTCAGGCTGGGGAGGCATGGGCGGCATAGGGATGAAGCCATAGGTTCGGGCAAGCCGGGTGAAGAAGAGGTGCGTGATGGGCGTTACCAGGTGATGGCGCAACGCATCGGGATACGTCCAGCGGTTGGTCATCAGCCACACAATCTCCTCAGAGGAATGGCGTGCTTGAGCAATGGCTGCCGTAATGAGTGCAATGCCCCACCATACTCCATAGCCTGGCTTGAAATAGTGGTTGGTAACGACGATGAAGGCATCCTGGGGAGGGATCAAGTGCGCATTTTCTACGCGGGGTGCCGGCTGGATGCCAGCGATCAATTGCTGGGCATCGGCGCGAAAGCTGCGTTTTTTGCCCAGAAGGACGCATGTCGCGATAGACAGCACCAGCCGAGGCGGGTAGGAATAGCGTGGACTGGCCTCGGCGGCTGCGGCACGGGATGACCAACGCGGCAATGGGATCGCTCGCCAGCTCACTGTAGTCCTTCTACGCGCTTTTGTGTGCCAATCCTACCCCGTCGATCGCGGCACCGCAATAAGGGCATTGGGAGTTCGGGAGGATGACATTTTCCAGAATGTTGAAGCCAAAGCGGCGGATGAGCAGTTTATGGCAGTTATAGCAGTAAGTATGCTCGCCCTCGCTGCCAGGCACGTTTCCCTCGTAGACGTAGCGCAGCCCAGCCTCCAAGCCAATCTCACGGGCGCGGTGCAACGTAGACAGAGGAGTAGGTCCTACATCGTGCATGCGATATTCAGGGCGAAAGCGGCTGACATGCCAAGGCGTGTCCACGCCTACTTCCTCAGCGATGAATTTCGCCAACTGGCGTAGTTCTTCTTCTGAGTCGTTCTGCCCGGGAACTACCAAGGTGGTAATCTCCACCCAAATGCCCCTCTTCTTCATCGCCTTGATGGCATCGAGCACCGGCTGCAAACGGGCACCACAGATCTTGCGGTAAAAATCATCGCGGAAGGATTTCAAATCCACGTTCGCAGCATGGAGATGGGATCCAAAGGCATCCAGCATCTCCTCGGTCATATAGCCATTGGTGACGTAGATGCTCTTGATGCCCCACTTTTCTGCCAGTACTGCCGTGTCATAGGCGTATTCGAAGAAAATAGTGGGTTCGGTATAGGTGTAAGCGATACTCTTGCAGCCGTAATGGCGCGCCGCCGCGGCAAGGTGATCGGGGGAAGCTTCGTGCCCATCAATCTGGCCCCCATCGCGTACCGCCTGCGAAATCTGCCAGTTTTGGCAAAAGGAGCAGCGGAAATTGCAACCCACTGTGGCAAAGGAAAACGCGGACGACCCGGGATAAAAGTGGAAAAGTGGCTTTTTCTCTACTGGGTCAATCGCTTGGGAAATCGCCAGGCCATATACCAGCGTGTAAAGTACACCATCCCTGTTCTCGCGCACCAGGCAGACCCCTCGTTTCCCATCTGCGATGGTGCAGCGATGAGCACATAAATGGCATTTTACCTTCTTATCCTCTAGCCGCTCGTAAAGCCGCGCTTCTTGCATTATGACACCTCCTTTAAGCCTAGCGGATACCTCCGTGCCAGGTCCTGGTAGATGCTCTTGAAATTGGACCACTCTGCCTTGTATTCTTCACTGACCTGTTTGTCTAGTAACCTGGCTGGCACGCCCACAGCAATACAGCCATCTGGAACCTCCTGGCCCTGCCGGACAACGGCTCCTTCGCCGACCACTGCCCATTCTCCGACCTGAGCCCAGTCGCTGACCACGGAGCCCATACCAATTACCGCATGGTCTTTGATGGTCGCGTTGTGGATGACACAGCCATGGCCAATGGTTACGTTCCTGCCGATGCGCGTAATCTCACCGGGGCGGGCGTGGATGACGCAATTATCCTCGATACTCGTGCCATCCCCGATGACGATCGTACCGTAGTCGCCACGCAAGCGCGCGCCAGGTCCAATCCAACAGTTAGCACCGATGGTTACTGCACCAATGACATCAGCGGAAGGATGGATATAGGTGTCCTGCCCCAGTTCTGGTTTGCGTCCCTCGAATTCATAGATGGCCATTGCTCAATATACTCCTCGATACGTCGAATTTGCGTGCCCATTTTACTGCAGGGCGGTAGGGGAAGCAAAAGGAGTGCAGAAGTATTACTCCATGGTATTTACAGAGGTTATTCCAAATAGATTCAAAGGGGGACGCGGGGGAAACGAAGTTAGTGCCAAGGTTTGCTATTTATAGTCCGCCGAGTTACATGCATCCCAGAACTTGGCAATTCGGGCTCTTGCAACCATATTGCGCACGTGCTTGCTGGTACCTGTCTATCTTCGTGGGATAGTGCTCAGCGACAGCGCAGATGGAGTATGTCAGGTCAGCAGCAGACTTGCCTTCGTGACCGATACTATTACTTCAATGACAGGCAGTTGAACTGCAAGCGCAATTCTTTACCCGACAGCCAATGGTAGCTCTTGCTCCTGGCCGCGCAGAGTGGCCTTGATCAATGACGACAGGAATTCGCTGGCATCGAGGATCTCCAACAACAAAAGCCGTCCATCTTCGCTGAAATGAGCAATGAATGGTCCCGTATGCTCGGCGTGATCAATAATGCTTTCACTGACCAATTCGATCATCAGGATGTCTTCTTCTCGATCATAATTGATCTTCATAACGTTCTCTCCGTCCTGGATAGAAAGTGATCACCACGCGGGTGTCGCCTTGCTGCCGATATACAACCCGTAACAAATGGCGCTCGGTGATCCCTTTCTGAGGGACGAATCTGCCACCCGGCTGTAGAATAACCTTTTCGGGGTGCAGTACGGTTTCTTCGACCTGTTCCAATGTTACTACAAAGCCATGGCGGTTGAGGATGTCGAACTTGTCCTTGGCATGGCGTGTATACTCAACGCTTCTCACATTCTACTCCGTTTGCCTCTGTCAGTATTGTGTGCTTTCACGGCTAACTGCACTTTTCACCCGCTGCGACATTTTGATTATAGTGAAAGAAGGCATAAGAGCCAAGAGCTCTGTCGAACCATGATGCGAATCACGTATGCTGCCTTGGCCGATACTGTATCGCCTCCGCCAGGTGATGCGTCTTGATCTCCGCTGCACCCTCCAGGCTTGCCCTGAGCCTGTCGAAGGGTCGGCGATGGTGCGCGCCAGCTTGAGGCTTATCCTGAGCAAAGCGAAGGGATGCGGTGGAAGGCGCGGGCGCTCATGCCCAGTTGTGACATGGCGGCGCGCAGCAAACTCTTACCGGAGTCATCCAAGCGGCAGTATTCACGCACTTCCGCTGGGCCTATGTCGGCGTTGGATAGGAGTGGCAAGTTGCCTTTGACTCCGCCCAGTCGACCAGCAAAGCGTTGTCGCTGGATTTCCCGCGCTTGCTCGATACGGGTGCGGATAGTAGCGCTGGGCTCGCCCAGCCGGTCATCAGTCAGTTTGTTGTACTCTACGCACGGTCTGGCTTTGATGCGCTTCCTGTATAATGGGATGGCGAATACGTTCAGCGATAGGACTCCCGCCGGTGTTTGACTCGATAGACAGTGACAGTACAAGTCTCATCGTCTATGTCATAGAGAATACGGTACATTCCCACCCGCAAGCTATAATCCGACGTCCCGCGTAGTTTCTTCGCATCCGGCGGACGTGGATCTTCTCCTAGATGGTCAATATGTTGGCTGATCAAACGGGCATAGCCTTTGGGCAAGTTAGCGATGTCTTTGATCGCACGACGCAAGATGCGAACGTTATACATCTACTCCCTCAGCCCGTAACTCCGCCTTAGCCTGTTCCCATGGAACTGCTTCCTCTCCAGCCTCACGGAGGCGGCGAAGTTCCTCGGTGTCCTCCCAGTCCTCCAGCAGGGTCAATAGCTCCTCCCAAACGGTATAATCGAGCACCACCGCTTTCTTATTCCCGCTGGCATCCACCACAAACTGGACTGTCTGTAGCAGTTCGATGACACTCATAACAACCCCCCTTATCACCTTGCATCTTGCCCCGCCAAAGGGTTAGCTTCGAAGAGAATAAATCTTTGCTTCATACCAATTATACTGCGGGTTCCTGCCTGTGGCACAATTCCCCTGCAATATGCGTTTTGTAGCGTTAGTCTGGGCCAAACGTACAAGTCATGCCTGTCTCCGAGGCCGATACTGAATCGCCTCCGCCAGGTGATGCGTCTTGATCTCGGCCGCACCCTCCAGGCTTGCCCTGAGCCTGTCGAAGGGTCAGCGATAGTGCGCGCCAGCTTGAGGCTTGTCCTGAGCAAAGCGAAGGGATACGGTGGAAGGCACGTGCGCTCATGCCCAGTTGCGTCATGGCGGCGCGCAGCAAACTCTTACCGGAGTCATCCAAGCGGCAGTACTTACGTACTTCGGGTATTACTCTTCCAACAGCTCCATCAATTCCTCTAGTGACAGCTCTGCATTACGTAAAATCTTGCGCAGCAAGCCACGCCCAATATCCTGACCTATATGAACAGGTACTGTCACTACTCGACCATCTGCGTGTCTGAGTCGAGCGTGGCTTCCCCGCTGCCGAACAGCTTTGAACCCAACTTTCTCCAGGACTCGGATCACCTGTCCTGCCTTCAGTACCGGAAGACGAGGCATCAAATCAGCACCTTTTGCAGGCCAATGAACTCTGGCCACCCTTCGGTTTGGGGTTGTTCTTCCAGACACAGTTCGATCACTTCGCGGATGTTCTGCAACAATTCATCTATCGTTCGTCCTTGCGCATAACATCCGCGCAACTGGGGAACCTCTCCGACAAAGAAACCATCCTCATCCTGTTCAATTAGGACATAAAACTCTCGTTTCATCAGGCTATCCTCCGCTCTGCCAACCCTCTCTGCTTTTTCGACTGTCGTGATGCTTGATTATAGTATAGGAAAGACATACAAGCCAAGAGCGCTGTGAAACTATGGATCACATCTGCCTTCTTGGCCGATACTGAATCGCCTCCGCCAGGTGATGCGTTTTGATCTCCGCTGCGCCTTCCAAATCAGCGATGGTGCGCGCCAGTTTGAGGATGCGGTGGAAGGCACGTGCACTCATGCCCAGTTGCGTCATGGCGGCGCGCAGCAAACTCTTGCCGGAGTCATCCAAGCGGCAGTATTCGCGCACTTCCGCTGGGCCCATGTCAGCGTTGCACAGGAGCGGCAGGTTACCTTTTGCTCCGCCCAGCCGGCCAGCAAAGCGTTGGCGCTGGATTTCCCGCGCTTGCTCGATGCGGGCGCGGATAGTAGCGCTGGGCTCGCCCAGGTGGTCATCGGTCAGTTTTTCATATTCCACGCGTGGCACTTCGATGTGGATGTCAATGCGGTCCAAGAGAGGGCCCGAGATGCGTTTGCGGTAGCGGGTGATCATGCTTGGCGAGCAGGAGCATTCTTTGACCGGGTCACCGAAGTAGCCGCAGGGGCAGGGGTTCATCGCCGCCACCAGCATAAAGTTGGCTGGGAAAGTCAGCGTGGTGGTAGCGCGGCTGATGGTTACGATCTTGTCCTCCAACGGCTGGCGTAGCACCTCCAGGACGTGCTGGCTGAACTCGGGTAGCTCATCTAGGAAAAGCACCCCGCGATGTGCCAATGAGATCTCCCCTGGACGTGGCCAATGACCACCACCAACCAACCCGGCGTGGCTGATGGTATGATGGGGTGCGCGGAAAGGACGCTCGGTAATCAGCGGCTGGTCAGCAGGTAAAAGCCCGCTTACAGAATAAATCTTGGTGATTTCCAGTGCTTCTTCTACGGTTAGTTTAGGCAAAATAGAGGGCAAAGCTCGTGCCAGCAGTGTCTTGCCTGCACCTGGAGGTCCAGTCATCAGCACACAGTGGGCACCGGCAGCCGCTACTTCTAAGGCGCGCTTGACATGCTCCTGGCCCTTGATGTCGCGAAAGTCAGTGCCATAGCGCGGCTGATCCAACAGGTCATAATCGAATGCAGAATGATAAGGCGGTATAGGATGCAAGCCCTGCAGGTGCCCTACTAGCTCTGCCAAGTTGGACACTGGGATGATCTCTATGCCCGGCACCAGCGCAGCCTCTGGAGCATCCTCAGCCGGCACGAATGCCTTTTTGTAGCCCTGCGCCTGCGCTATGCTGATCATAGGCAATACGCCAGTGGTATGGCGCACGCCACCGTCCAGCGAAAGCTCGCCGATGAAAATGCTCGACTCTAAATCAGGCCAAATTTGTCCGGAGGCAGCAATGATGCCCACTGCGATAGGGAGGTCATAAGCGGGACCTTCTTTGCGCAGATCCGCTGGAGCCAGGTTCACTGTAATGCGCTGGCCAGGAAACCTACAGCCCGAGTTCTTAATCGCTGCGCGGACACGCTCACGGGATTCCTGCACGGCAGTATCAGGCAAACCAACAATAATGAAACTGCTGAGGCCATTTGAGATGTCCACTTCCACTTGGATGGCTGCACCGTCCAGACCGACCACAGCGAAACTGGTTACTTTGGCAAGCATGAGGGTCTCCTAAACAATGATGAAATCCAAATGAGCAAATCGTGCGATGACCAATAACGAAACCTCAAGTGATCTCTCATTGGTTTACCAACGGATGACTTCGTCCGGACGGATTTTCTTGCCGGTCCGGGTAGAGCCATTGCGCTGCCAGCACAAACCGGAGCACTGCCCTGCTGGTTGGCCCATTGAGCACAGGTTCATTACTTTTCAGTGGGAAAGATATACACAATTGTAGTGCCAATACACTGTTTCTACAAAATGCGGGGATATCGCGAAGCGCAATGCGAATTTGACATTTTGGGAGAAATATCTATAATGTGAGCCCACAAAGCAATTGGCAACTTCCTCGTCGCCAGAGTTGATGTATTGATAGTCCATACTTGAATCCTGAGCGTTGTTGCTCCCCACGAAAGCTCCTCCTTGCCAGGAGTTCCTGGCGCATCGCCGCCAAGGCCAAGGCTGGCCACAAGATCACCAATGATTGCATCACATAGTTGATGCTGCTGGGCATGCTGCCCAACCCATATTTCGTATGGTCAATCGCTATTTGGCCATTGCTGGCCATTGTGTTGTCTTGTTTTTTCTTTACCGCTAAACCATTGCCGGTACTTGCAACGCCTGCTTTTCCAAAGGCGCCCCCTGTCATCACTGCTGATGCTCCTTTTGGCTTGTCAATAGGCAGAGCCATATCTCTGGACGTACTCATCTCAGACTGGAGGTCGCGATGATTGATTATGCGAGGCGTTTGGATAACGCTCGAACGCGCATGGCTGAACGGAACATTGGCCTAATGTTCCTCAAACCAGGGGCAAATCTGTTCTATTTGGCCGGTATCCGGCGGCAGGAAGCAGATAATACCGATGCCAACGCGTATGGTGACTGGGTTGTGGGAGGCTACATTGGTCTAAAAGATGGCATTATCCTCACTGCGCCGAGGATGGGCGGTGCCTTTTTCCAAGCAGAGGTTGAGGACAAGCCGTGGTTCGAGTCCGTGCGTTTGATCCTCGAATTAGAAGACCCAGAGCAAGTCATGCGTCAAGTGATCAGCCGGTTTGACCTGCGCGGTAAAAAGGTCGCGCTTGATGACCGTGCTTGGGCGCAAACTGTGCTTGCCTTTCGCCGGCTCCTTCCGGATACTGAATTCGTCCTGGCTTCCGCGGTGATCGAGCCAATGCGCATGATTAAAGAGGATGCTGCTATCGAACTCATGCGCAAGGCTGGGCAGATTACCGATGGCGCTTTTCAGCGCGCTCTGGCTATGCTCAAACCAGGCGTTACCGAACTCGAAGTTGCCAGGGAAATTGATTATCAATTGAAGCTGCTAGGAGCGGATTACACCTCTTTTGTTACGGGCATTCGTTTCACCGGTCCAGGACGAGCGAGTCCGAGTGCTCTCGGTAGGGTGACAGAAAGACGCTTATTGCCCGGCGATTCCGTTACTTTTGACTTTGGCTGTGTTTACCAAGGCTATTGTTCCGATTTTGGCCGCTCCGCATTTGTCGGTGACCCGCCGGCAGAGTACCTCAAGATCCATGAAATCGTGCTGCGCGCCCAACGAGAAGCTATGCAGGCAATGAAGGCGGGGCAGATCACGGCTAGCCAGGCAGATCGAATTGCGCGCAGTGTGATCGAGGCTGAGGGCTATGGAGAGTATTTCACGCATCGTCTAGGACATGGCATCGGTGTAACAGTACATGAGGAGCCGTTCTTGGATGCCGTTAACCAAACTGTGTTGCAGGCCAATATGACTTTTACGGTCGAGCCTAGTATCCGCATCCCTGACCGCTTCAGCAACCGCGTAGAGGATGTGGTTCAAGTAACACCGTCCGGAGCAGTATCGCTTTATACCACGGACCATCGCCTCTATGTGATTGATTAGAGCAAGCGCATAGATTCCGAGCGAGGGGAAGAAAAGATGCCAAACTTTTACCGAGAACGCCTAGAACGAGTACGACAAGCCATGCGCCAATGGGGCGCAGATTGGATGTTCCTGAACTATGGGGCGGATTTTACCTATCTCACAGGTATCACCACCCCCATGTATTACCCCATCCTCAAAGGGCTGGGCGATTGGATCACTGGTCTGTTCTTCGGCTTGGACGGGGATCCAGTGCTTTTCCTCCAAAAGAGCTTTGCCATCAATGTAGAGGAACAGACTTGGATACAGGATATCCGCGTACTGCCTGATGGCGAAGACCCAGACGCTTTTCTGGCGAGGAATCTGGCCGTATTCCCAACAGCGGGCAAGACCATTGCGGTCAGCAAGATGCTGTGGGCTCAGTCTCTCCTGTCCTTGCAGGCAGCTGCACCCGGGGCACGATTTATCCCTGCTACCAATGAGATGATGGACCGCATTCGTGCCATTAAGGATGAGCAAGAGATCCGGCTTATGCAACGGGCTGCCGAAATTACAGACGCTGCATTGGCAGCGACTGTTAAGGTCATGAAAGCCGGCATGACTGAACGCGATGTAGCCATTGAAGTGGATTATCAGATTCGGCGCTGCGGTGGCGATGGTTACTCCTTCTACCCTGGTATTATCTGCGTGGGCAATGGCAGCGATCCCCAGAGGCATATCTTGACACGCAACACCGATATGGTACTGGCTCCCGGCACAACGGTAGCCTTTGACTTTGGTGTCCTATACCAAGGCTACTGCTCTGATTTTGGCCGCTCTGCGTTCATTGGAGAGCCTCAGGCTGATGCCCTAGCCGCTTATCGCTCTATCACACAGGCATCTCAGGCGGCTATGAACATCATGGCTGAGGGTCAGGTCACACCGGCGCAGATTGCGGACTTTGTCCGCGACCGCGTCACGGCAGATGGCTTTGGGGAATGGTATTGGTACCTAGGCCTCGGGCATGGCATTGGGTTGGAAGTACATGAATGGCCTTGGCTACGCCCTGGATTTAACGAACCCGTCCGCGCTGGGATGTGCTTCACCCTGGAGCCAAAGGTGTGGAAGCCGGGTGTGTTCTATGTGCGTTGTGAGGATGTGGTCGTGGTAGGCAAAGATCGAGCAAACTCACTGACCAAGTTTTGCTATGAGCCTATCGTCATCGAGTGAAAGGTAGGCATAAGCCATGGAAGAAGGTATTGCTCAGCAATTGGTGGTCGGTACACGCGCAGCCACCGCGCAAGAGTGCATAAGGCTGAAGCAGCAAAGCCAACTCTCTATCGTGTTGCGTCAGCTGCGTCGCAATCGAGGGGCAATCATTGGCTTGTCTTTGCTCATCTTGGAAGTTCTGATCGCGATTGCTGCACCATTGGTTGCCCCCTACAATCCTTTGGAACAGTCCCCGCTTGCCGCGCTCAAGGGACCTTCAACGAAGCATCTCTTTGGCACTGATGATGTCGGGCGGGACATCCTCAGCCGGGTCATTTATGGAGCGCGCATCTCTCTGCGTGTAGGGCTGATTTCCGTAAGCATTGCCGCCACGATAGGTACCACGCTTGGTATCATGGCGGGTTTTTATGGCGGACGCTTGGATAGTATCATCATGGGTTTGGCAAACGTCCTGCTGGCATTTCCTGGCATCTTGCTCGCGCTGGCGATCATCGCTGTTCTGGGTCCAGGTCTCTTTAATGTGATGATTGCAGTCGGCATCGGAGGCATCCCTACCTATATCCGTGTGGCTCGTGGTTCCACTCTGAGTATCCGCAGTTGCGACTACGTAACAGGTGCAAGAGCTGTCGGCTGCAATAACAATCGGATCATGTTGCGTTACATTCTTCCCAATGCCCTTCCCCCATTGATTGTGCTCATGACGGTAGGCGTAGCAGGGGCTATCTTGACCGCATCGGGCTTGAGTTTCCTCGGTTTAGGGGCACAACCGCCGACGCCAGAGTGGGGCGCGATGCTGAACGCTGGCCGCACGTACCTGCGCCAGGCATGGTGGGTAGCGGTATTTCCAGGGCTGGCGATTACTATTACGGTGTTGAGCATCAACATGCTTGGCGATGGCTTACGCGATGCCCTGGATCCAAAATTGAGACGCTGAGGGGTACGATGGACAGGCGCACCCGGTTTGATATCCTGAGTATGGGGTTACACAGCGTGGTCCGGTCGAATCACCACGACGGTGAACTGGCCCTCGAATCAAAAGGAAGGAGGTGAAACATGCGACAGGCCCTCATCCTTTGTTCCTGGGCCAGCCCCCAGGATTGATATGACTGGCTACTGCTAGGGTTAGGCTCTAAGCAATTAGCCACAGCCGGGTGTCCCGGCTGGTGGGCGGTGGGCTGGCACCCCCACAACCTTACTAATACTAATTACCAGGAGGTTACACCATGTCTCGTTCACAATTCATCATTTGCCTGCTGGTACTGGCGGTGGTCCTGGCAGGCTGTGCTGCTCCTAAGGCAACTCCAACGCCCACGCCAACAGCAGCCCCAGCACAGGCTCCAACGTCGGCTCCGCCGACAGCGGCGCCAACAGAAGCACCCACGCAACCCGCTGGCCCGCAGCCCGTCAGGGGTGGTACGCTGGTTGTGTCCCACGGCAGGAACGTTGCCGACACCTTGAACCAGCATACTAGTATCTATACGGTATCGCGCATGGTTGCGCGTCATGTCCTGGACACGCTCGTTGCCGTCAATCCCGCCGATGGTTCCATCCATCCTTGCCTGGCTACCTCATGGGAGATTTCTCCGGATGGCAGGGTCTACACCTTCAAACTGCGGCAGGGCGTCAAGTTCCACGATGGCACGCCGTTCAATGCCCAGGCGGTCAAGTTCAACTTCGACTATACCGTTCGTCCAGATGTCCGACATGGGTTCGCTTGGTCGGCCATTGGAGGCGAGAACTATGAAAAGTGCGAAGTCGTGGATGATTACACGGTCAAGATTTATTTCAAAGAACCCAACTCCGCGTTTTTGATCAGCCTGAGCGATGGCGGGCTGGGCATTGACTCACCCACAGCGATGCAACAGGCAGGAGATGACTATGGCGTCAAGGTGCTCGTCGGCACCGGTCCGTTCAAATTCAAGGAATGGGTGAAGGACGACCACACCACTCTGGTGCGCAATGACGAATACAACTGGGCGCCAGAATTCTTCAAGCATCAGGGCCCGCCCTATCTGGATCAGATTATCTATCGCGATGTAGAAGACATAGCCACACGGGTAGCCGCTCTGGAAGCAGGTGAACTGCATGTAGCGACGGTAACCGAACCATTTGTAGCTCAGCTACGGGCGAACAAGGCTCTCCAGATCGTGACCACACCCAAAGCGGGGACGTCGCGCATGTTTACGATGAACCTGGGCAAACCGCCCACGGATGACATCCGCGTGCGCAGAGCCATCAACCACGCCATCAACAAAGAAGCGCTATTGCAACTTCCAGCCTGGTCGGGCATCGGCAAGGTTGCTATTGCCCCATTGCCTTCTAACATGGTGCCCAACGGCGATTTGAGCAGCCTCAAGCCCTATGACTATGAGTACAATCCAGAGAAAGCCAAAGCGCTTCTCGAGGAGGCGGGTTGGAAAGTTGGTGCGGATGGCATCCGTGAAAAAGACGGGCAAAAGCTCGTCTTGGACATGGTCACTACGGCTACCAGCGTTCCCCAGGTAGAACCGATCGAGCAGATGTTGCGCGAAGTGGGCATCAAGATGAACATCCGCACTGGCGATTTCAACTTCTGGATTTCTGAGTGCGAGAAGGGGAATTACAACATCACGCTGATGAGCGATAGCGGCTACAACGCATTGTTCCTGTTAGAGGAATTCTGGCTTTCGACCTCCGCTGGCAACTGGCAAGCGTATAAAAACCCCGTTGTTGATGAGCAGTTGGCTAAGATGCGCGCTGCAACGAACCAGGAGGACTATTGGAAAGCTGCCTTTGCGGTCATGGCAGAGACCATGAAAGACGCCCAAGGCGTCAATGCTTGGGAACAACAGTACATCTATGGTGTTTCTGCCAAGGTGCGCGACATCGGCTTCAACGAAATCGGCTTCCCCTTCTTCTATGATACCTGGATTGAGAAATAGGAGGGGCAACCAAGCTAGGGAGCAAGGACATGTCCTTGCTCCCTAGCCCTAGCCATGTCGGGAGGTAGACAGTATGTGGCGTTACATCATCAATCGGCTGACCTGGGTGGTCCCAGTGCTTTTAGCCATTTCGATCCTCGTTTTTTCCATGCTCCATTTGGTACCGGGCGACCCTGTGCGCGCCATGTTCGTCGAGTCAGGGGGTGCGACAGCGGAACAGCTTGCCCAAATCCGCCACTTGCTCGGCCTGGATAAGCCATTGCATATCCAGTATTTGGATTACATCAGCAAGGCGCTTCGAGGTAACCTGGGCCAGTCCATTATTACACAGCAATCCGTTTCCGAGCTAATCCGTGCGAATTTCCCCAGCACCTTTCAACTTGCACTAGCAGGGATGAGTTTGGCTGTCCTCTTAGGCACGTTTCTGGGCATAGTCGCTGCGCTGCACCATGACTCGTGGTTTGATAATCTGACCATGCTCATTGCTACGCTAGGCGTTTCCATGCCGAGTTTCTGGTTGGGTTTATTGCTCATCTATGTGTTTGGCATCAAACTGCGCTGGGTGCCGATCACTTCTGGTACGGATCTGAAACGCCTTGCACTGCCAGCGATTGCACTCGGGTTCCAAGCGGCGGCAATCATTGCCCGCATGGTGCGTTCTAGTCTACTAGAAGTACTCAAAGAGGACTATATCCGCACCGCTCATGCCAAAGGCCTCAGCAATTCGGTCGTTATTCTGCGTCATGCCCTCCGCAATGCCCTTATCCCTGTGGTGACCGTGGTCGGCTTGCAATTTGGTGGCTTACTAGGTGGCGCTGTCATTGTGGAAAGCGTATTTGCGCGACGCGGGATTGGGCAGCTACTGGTTGGGGCGCTCCAAGCACGTGACTTTCCCCTTGCGCAAGGGTGTGTGCTATTTGTTGCGGTTACCTATGTGCTGGTCAACCTGGCAGTGGATCTCATTTACGGATTTCTTGACCCGCGCATACAATACCACACGGATTCGACTGCTCTATAAGGGCAAACAACGTTGGTTTCAGCCTTCTCTCCATTGGGCTCTCAATGGCAGATTACCGTGCGTTTGAACTTGAATCACATTGACTACGGCAGCGAAGGGAGTATAGGTGTCTGACCTAGGATTTGCTTTGCGCAGAACTCTGCGCAGCGACGTTTTGACGATTTGTCTGGTCATCTTCTGCGCTGATATTATGTCGGGCATTGTCTCGCCGACTTTCTCGCTCTATGCACGGCAACTAGGCGCATCGCTGACACTCATTGGTATACTCAGCAGCACTGTTGGGCTAACGCGCTTGCTCGTCTCGATGCCGTTGGGTCTGCTATCAGACCGAGTCGGGCGGAAGACGGTGGTTACACTCGGGATGGTCAGTTCTGCTGTTGCGTTAGTGCTTTTTGCTATAGCACCTAACGCCTACTTTCTGCTGATCGGACGGATTATAGATGGCATAGCTATGGTTTGCACCTTTTTGATTGGTGCGGCGTATGTGAGCGACATCACCTCTCCGGAGGAGCGAGGACTGGCATTTGGGCTGTATTCCACTGCAATGGGACTCGGTTTTACGGTAGGTCCTCTGTTTGGCGCGGCTGTTGCCGTACGCTATGGCATTGCTGGCAGTTATTGGGCTGGGGCGGCAGTAGGCCTTACAGGTGCCCTGATCGCAGCCTGGCGCTTAAAGAACATACATCCTGATGATGTGACGTTGGTCAACCAAGCACGTTCACCTTGGGCGGATTTGCGTCAGATGATGCATAATCGCAATCTGATGGCAGGTTCTCTGGCAAATTTGCTGATGAGCATGGTTTTTAGCGGAGCAGTGGTCAATTTTTTCCCCGTATATGCGGCACAGTTAGGCATACCTCAGGCAATGATCAGTTCGATGTTTTCCGCTCGTGCACTCACTTCTGCATCTGCTCGGTTGCCAACCGGGGCTATCGCAAGCAAGATATCGAGCCGGGTAGTGATGCTGACGGCCCTCCTTATCGCGGTGGTAGCGATGTTCTTGTTGCCACAAACAGAGCAGCGCGTTGTCCTTAGTTTGTTGCTGATCTTGGAAGGCGTAGCTTTTGGGTCATTCCTCACCTCAGGGCAAATTTTCGTGGCACAGTATTCCGCTGCCGACACACGCGGAGCAGCGGTGGGCGCTTATAGTGCTGCCGGCAGCCTAGGGAGCATCTTTAGCCCAATTGTATTGGGCATAGTCGCTGATTTAGGCGGCGTGCAGACTGTTTTCTGGTTGACTGGCCTCCTGGTCTTACTGGGAGTCGTAGTCATCACATACCTATATAGTGGCAAGAACCCCGTTCAACCCGTGCTCAGACGGATTGAAAAAGTAGCCAAACGTTCAGGGCTTTGAACAAGTGCTATTGCATTCATCTTGTGGGCAACGGATGGATAAACGCGTAAGGCAAACCACCATCCTTGCTTTTCCCCTCACGCCAAAAGTGATTTATCGACAATATCTGAAAGGATCCATTTCCCCTCCTGCTGCGCGCTGCTTTGGCATATAGTGGCTTGATGTAGTACAATAATATGTACTATGCCAAAATTCTATCGAGAACCCAAGAGAATATATCGCTTTATCGTCTGTGACCTAGATGGAACCGTGCTGACTCACGACTATAGGCTGAGCCCAAGAGTGCGCGAGGCTATGCAAGCGGTGGTAGAAGCAGGGGTTTGGATCACCATTTCCAGTGGCCGGGGATACCAGATGCTCAAACCAGTTCTCCACTCTTTGCCACTGAACGCTCCTGTTATCGGCTGTAACGGCGGCTTGATTTTCGACCCAGCCACTCGGCAAATCCTCTACCTACAGCCAATGCCGCTTTCATTAGCACAATACATTGTGCGTTTAGCCTTACAAGAGCAGTGGGGAATGCGCATCTACCTGGATGATATGGAGACCATGCTCGAATTTCACCCCGAGCAACAACCCGCTTTGGTTCTCATGCGCGATGGGATCGTAGTGGGCGAAATCACTGACGCGGTGACAGCACTCCAACGTCCCCCCCATAAATTGGTCGTTTATTCCCAATCTCCTGATGCAACCCCTGCGCTTGTAGCGCGTTTACAAGAATACGTGGGTGACCGGGCGCACGTAGTGGCTTCGAACACGCAGATTGTAGAGATCATCACGCCGGGCATCTCCAAAGCCACAGGGATGTCATGGGTTGCATCTTATCTAGGGGTGAAACGTGAGGAGGCCATAGCCATTGGCGATGGGGATAACGACGTCGAGATGCTGGAATGGGCAGGATTGGGAATCGCTATGGGCAATGCAACCCCAGCGGCAAAAGCCGCTGCGGATTGGATTGCCCCTCCGGTGGAAGAGGATGGCGTAGCAGCGGCGTTGCAGCAGTTCGTATTGCGCCCTGCGCTCGCTAGAGTAACTGATTCAGAAAGGATATAAGGGACAATGAGGCGACGTCAAGGATGTTTGGAAGGGCTGTTCGAACTTTTTATGCTCAACGTGATTTTCGATTGGTTGCAGGATCGTTTTGGTTTTGGACGCGGTGTTTCCTGCTTTGGTTGTGGTTGTGGCTTTCTGCTGCTCATCCTCTTTATTCTGCTGGCATGTAATATCATCTTTTCGACGGATTGGTTCCGTGCGTCGTGGGCCATTCTGCGGGGTTTTATCTAAGCCTGGTACTGTTCCAGCGGATTCCCCTGCCTGCAGGCGTTCACGGATGGGATAAACAGAATGGAACTGGCGGAGTTATTGGCTGGTTTGCCTCCAGGGCTCATGCGCTCTGAGCAAGCGACCAAGCCCCAAGTGGAAATCACTGGCATTACCTGTGATTCCCGGCGGGTACAGCCAGGCAATTTGTTTGTTGCTATTCATGGGGTAGAAGCGGACGGCCATGCATTCATCCCTGCTGCTTTGCAGAGGGGAGCGGCAGCGATTGTAGGGCAGATGCCCGCATCCAGCCTCTTTCCCCGTGGTTCCCCCGTACCCTACCTCGCAGTGACCGACTCTAGAGAAGCACTGGCTTGGCTTGCAGCAGCCTGGTATGGGTACCCAGCGCGTGAGCTTTGCGTTATTGGCGTTACCGGCACGGATGGCAAGACAACCACCGTGCGCCTGATCAGCGCTATCCTGCAAGCAGCCGGGTATCCTGTTGGGTGGATCAGCACGGTGAATGCCCTCATCGGCGATAAGGAAATAGACACAGGCTTGCATACCACTACGCCTGACGCACCGGATATACAGAACTACCTGGCGCAGATGGTTGCTCATGGGGCTCGATACGCAGTGATTGAAGCAACCTCACACGGCCTTGCCCAACACCGAGTTACGGCTTGCGAATTCGATGTGGCAGTAGTAACCAATATTACCCATGAACACCTGGATTACCATGGCACGTTCGAAGAGTATCGGGCTGCCAAGGCTCGCCTATTCGAGAGCCTGGCATCCTCTTACCAAAAACCAGGTGTGCCTAAATTCGCGATTCTCAACGCAGATGATCCCTCCTACGATTTTCTCAAAGCCATCTGCTTGGTGCGCTGTTATTCGTATGGCATAGAAAAGCCCTGCGACATACGGGCACAGCGTATCCGCTCTTCACCTTCTGGGCTCGCATTCGAGGTCCTTACGCCGGAAGGGGAATTCCCTGTCACGTCGCCACTCGTTGGTCTTTTCAATGTCTACAATATCCTGGCGGCTATTGCCGTGGGGATTTCACAGGGCCTCTCGTATGAGGCGATGCAGCGCGGTATCCTTGCCGTGAGCGGAGTGCCTGGGCGCATGGAACGCATCGAACTAGGGCAGGATTTCACCGTGGTGATTGATTTTGCCCATACCCCCAATGCATTGGAAAAGGCGCTGAAAACAGTGCGTGGCATGACGCAAGGTAAAGTAATCGTTGTCTTTGGTTGTGCTGGCTTGCGTGACCGTGCCAAACGCCCTATTATGGGAGAAATTGCTGGCCGGTTTGCTGACTACATCTTCCTCACTGCCGAAGACCCGCGTACCGAGGATGTTCACGACATCATCCATCAGATATCCATTGGTTGTGAACGCACGGGGCGCCGCGAAGGGGTAGATTTCTGGGAGATACCAGATCGGGGTGAAGCCATTTCTGCTGCTATTGCCATGGCCCAATCAGGTGATCTGGTCATTGTTACGGGCAAGGGCCACGAGCGCTCGATGTGTTTTGGAACTACAGAGTATCCCTGGAGCGAACACGAGGCAGTGAAAAAGGCGCTGCGTAGGCGACTTGGCAGCACGGAGTAGTTTTTACCTGCCGCTTAGCCTCTGAAAATCATCTAGCGTCTTGTAGAACTCAGGGGATACCTTCGCACCAATCACTCCCGGCCTTGTGAAAATCTCCCCGCGTAGCCCGTCAGGATATTTGCCGGCATACCAGCAAATATCAAAAGCCAGTTCGCCTAGCCTAACTCCCGTAATACAGTTGCAGTATTCTTCCAGGTTTTCTTTTTTGTCCCTTAGCACCATTCCGCGTGTTAATACTGCATCCAGAGTCTCGAGGAGCAGATCCTGCACTGCACCGCGGTAGCCTTGAGGGAAGGATATAGTGCCATTCAGACCTAATAGCAAGTTGGTGTCTCGATCATGGAACGCATGTGGAGTGATGGCTGCCCCAGCCCTAGCCAAACTCATCAAGCCGTACACAGGATTGGCAGGGAACATGGTTGCCAGTGCTTTGGGGGGAATGGGTGTATGAGTAGGGGTGGGGGTGTTCCACAACACCGCAATAAGTAGATAGCCCTCCCTGAGTTCCACGCAATCTGCATGCCCATATGGCAAGGTCACCCGGGTCCATTGCGGGTCCTGCACCAGACGTTGAAAAAGCGCAGTCGCCAATGCCCGCGTGGTGGAGTCAAGTGCGCCTTCCACTGCGAGGTCCTCAGGGAATAACACTATGGCGCCTTCCTCCGCTCGCGCGAACATCGTTGCAGTGGCGGTCAAAATTCCAACCCCTGTCAGCTCGACATGCGCCTGAAAAGAGATGCTTTCGGAGTAGATGGTTATGGACACACCCCGAAGCGAGACTCCCTGCTGGTCGATGCTTTTGGGGAGTTGCTTAGCCAACTCTTTCTCGGAAATTTCTACTACCCGTATCCCAGGAGTAGCGGTCACAGCATACTCAACAGAGCACTTTGTAGGTGTTGCAGTGGGAGTAAGGGTAAAGGTTGCTGTCGGTATTGGAGTAGCGGTGCGCGTGGGAGAAAGGGTCGCAGTAGGAGTTACGGTTGGGAAGGGAGTCGCGGTATCAGTTGGAGTTGGTACCGGTGTTGCAGTCGGCGTTGGTGCTGCGCACGCTGTCATCAAGGCTATTACGAGGAGCGCTACTACACCCGCCACGCATCGTGCTTGGTGATTCATCTAATCCTCCCCATAATCTAGTTTCTAGTACTTGATCGTCGCGAAAGTTCTCCAATTGTAGGTAGTAGCGCGCTGCTTCGAGGATAACTGCGAGCGGCACCAATCCCACAATTTCACTGCCCACTACCGGCACTCCATAGCGTGCTGCTTCTATGCGCACCATTTCCAGCACACGGTAAAGGGGTGTCTGGAAAGGATCAACGATGTTCATCGTTACCTGCGCCAGATTGCGCTCTTGGAGCATCACCCCCAGTGCTTTGACATTTTTCAGCCCGCCAGTCTTGGCACGCAGCGCGCGGGCAATGGCTTTGGCGATGCGGACATCAGATGTCCCCAGGTTGACATTGTAGGCTACCAGATAGGTGCGGGCTCCGACCGCTGTGGCTCCTGCAGTTGGGTGTGGATGGTCTGGGCCAAAGTCAGGCTTCCACTCGGGCTTGGCCATTTTTAAGACCAACCCTTCGTATTCCCCTTGCCGCACGTCGGCTAGGTTACGCCTTTCGGGGCGTGTGGCTGCTTCTTCGTACAAATAGACCGGTATGCCCAATTCTTCGCCAAGCCGCTGCCCCACCTGGCGAGCCACGGCAATCGCTTCTTCCATGCTAGCCTGACCAAGGGGCACAAAGGGAATGACATCCACTGCACCCATACGGGGGTGCGCGCCGCGGTGCTGATTCATGTCAATCAGTTCCACCGCTTTGGCGCTGACGCGCAAAGCGGCTTCGGCGGCTGCTTCTGGTGAGCCTACAAAGGTAAGTACTGTGCGGTGATGATCCTTATCTGAGGATACATCGAGCACATGCACTCCCTTTGCTGCAGCCACAATGGCGCGGATGACATCCTCTCTCCTTCCTTCGCTAAAGTTCAGCGCACACTCCAGAAGTTTAGCCATATTTTATGGCTCCTTTTCCCTAGCCGATAACAATGCCTCAACCAAGACGGAAAGCAGCAAAAGTAGGCTTGCCTTAGCCCAGTTGAAAGCCTGCATCAGGCGCAAAGCGACGCACAGGGTCACAAACAGCGCTGCTAGCGCGCTTTGGCGAGCGATAAGGGACATATTGCCCTCCTGCTGCCCTAACCGCCAATAGATCATATATACCATGGGCAGAAAAGTGGCCAGGAGCGTTGGCCACAGCGCAACTGTAACGATCCAGCGGTTCCAGATATCAGGAGGATTGTAATAAGTGAAAGAGGCTAGCCCAATCCAGCCGAGCAAAGCCAAAATAATGCAAAGGGCTAGCGTGCCCCTTGTGCTCATGCACGGCTCCTCATCTTGTCTCTCTGCTGCGCAAAGCCTGCAATAGATAGGCAAGAGCCCGTTCATAGAGGGCCTGGTTTTCAGAACGTAGACGTCCAAAGCGCCGGTCGAATTTCCCTCCAGAAACCAGATAAGCGAGCGCGCCAAGGTAGGTATGCCAACGCGTGTAGGAACCCTTCAGAGTTCCCTGGGGATCGAAGAGCAGCAGCGGATGCTGTTCACTAGCGATAATGAAATGCGATGGCAGATCAAAATGGGTCGCCTGAAGCAGGATGGCAACGAGCTCTTCGTCCTCGCCACCGGGAAAGCGTTCTGCATCATGGCTTAGATAAAGGAGAGGATCAAAGCCAATATCCTGCAGAATACGGGTATAGCATTGTACGCCCCAGCGGCGAACGCTATGCACACAGCCGCTCTCCCCAATCCATACTTCTGGACAGGCATTGGCATATCCCAAGGGTAACTGGATCACTGCCCGGCGGCTGTGCAGTTGTCCCTGTGGATCAACATCCCAATAATAGACAGTCCAATCCTCGGTTGGGTAGAGCCCAGGCAGGTTGTTGATGGGCTTGCCATCGTCTTTGGCTGTACTGGGGCGCATCGTATTTCCGGAAGTTTTGGGCATACCAATCCTCTCTACCAAAACGCATGAGGAAAACCTAACGGCCGTAGCCTGCGCTTGTTCGATTTGAAGTATAAATCGCAACGGCAGTCCTGTCAATTCCGCTTTCCTCTTGGTTGCATCGTCTATCTTATGGTATAATCCAAACCAGGAACCATGTCCATCGTGATCGCAGAGCATCTAAGTAAATATTATGGGGCGCAGGATATCTTCGCTGATCTCTCGTTCCAAATTGCCCACGGTGACAAAATTGCCTTAGTTGGAGCCAACGGAGTGGGCAAGACAACCCTGCTGCGCATTATTGCAGGCCTGGAGGCGCCTTCTTCTGGGCGCTTGCAGGTAGCTAGGGGTATACGCATTGGCTACTTAAGCCAAAAAGCGGACATGCAGAGTGAGCGCACTTTGTACCAGGAGATGCTCGAAGCGTTTGCCCATCTCCGTGCCCAGCAAGAGCGGCTGCGCAGGCTGGAAGAGGAAATGGCCGATCCTGACCGCCGAACCAAAGCGATGGAACGCTATGGTGAATTGTTGCACCTTTTCGAATTGGCAGGTGGGTATACGTATGAACAGGAGATTCGGCGGGTGCTGATGGGGCTTGGTTTTGAGAAAGAGGATTTTGAACAACCCATCGCCCTGCTAAGCGGTGGACAAAGGACGCGGGCGCAACTCGCTAAGCTGCTATTATCCAACCACAACCTTCTGCTGCTAGATGAGCCAACCAATCACCTGGATCTAGAAGCAACACAGTGGCTGGAGGAGTACCTATCTCAGTGGAAAGGCGCTCTGATTGTTGTTGCCCATGACCGTTACTTTTTGGACAAGGTCGTCAATCACGTGTGGGAGATGAGCTTTGGCGCTTTGGAACAATATCCTGGCAATTACAGCCATTATATGACATTGCGCAATGAACGCTATCGCCAACGTCAAGCGGAATACGAGGCACAAAGGGAGTATATCGCGCGGGCAGAAGAATTCATCCGCCGCTACAAGGCGGGGCAACGCTCGCGAGAGGCCAGAAGCCGCGAAAAGCGACTGCAACATCTGGAGCGCCTGGAGCAACCGAGGCAGCACAAGACGATGAAATTGGAGTTGACCAGCACGGTGCGCGGCGGAAACAACGTGCTGACTCTCCGCGGATTGGAAGTGGGTTATGGCCGTCCTCTTATCCGTTGTCCTGATTTGCTCTTGCTCCGGCGTCAACGGGTGGCTCTATTGGGTCCCAATGGTTGTGGCAAGACTACCTTGCTCAAGACCATTATAGGTGAAGTGCCTCCGCTTGCTGGCGAGGTGAAAATAGGCGTCAACGTCCAAGTGGCTTACCTCGCCCAAGGCCATGAAAACCTATGCGAGGAAAACACCGTGCTCGAAGAGATACTGCGGGTGAAAGACCTGCCTGTAGAAATGGCACGTGGCTATCTAGGACGCTTCCTCTTTTCGGGCGACGATGCGTTCAAGCGCGTTGCTCATTTGAGCGGGGGAGAACGGAGCAGGGTAGCCTTAGCCATGCTGGCTTTACAAGGAGCGAATTTCTTGCTGCTGGATGAGCCGACGAACCAATTAGACATACCATCGCAAGAACTTCTCGAACAAGTGCTGCAGCACTTTGAGGGCACGATCCTGTTTGTCTCACACGACCGCTATTTCATTGACGCTGTGGCCACTCAGCTCTGGATAGTGGAAAATGGCGTGTTACGCGTGTATACTGGAAACTATACTGCATACCTAGAGCAGTTGGAAGAAGAAAAAGCAAAAACGGCAGCAACGGTAGCCGCGGGAGAGCGCAAGTCACGCTCTCGGCAAGTGGATCACGAACTCCAACGAGCGCAGACACTCGCTCGGCAACGCGAAGAGAAGCGCGCCGAATTGGAAGAGCAAATCCAGCAACTGGAACTGCGCCTTTCCCTGCTCACCCAAGAATTGGAACTGGCTAGCCGAGCGCAGCGAGTGGACCGCGTGTATGACTTGGGTCGCGAATACGCCGCACTGCAGGAAGAATTGCAAAAGCGGCTGGAAGAGTGGACGAAGTGGGCTTGAGTACGTGCAAAAGGTCCAGCGTGAAAGGTAAAGGTCTATACATTATCGGACTTACTGGCAACATTGCTACAGGAAAAAGCGTGGTCGCAGCCATGCTCGCAGAGCTTGGAGCGCGGGTTATTGATGCGGATGCCCTCGCCCATGAAGTCATGAAAGCGGGCACTCCTATCTGGCAGCGCGTGGTGGATGAATTCGGAACAAACATCTTGGAACCCGATGGCCAAATCAATCGAGCAAGGTTAGGGGCACGAGTTTTTGCTGACCCCAAGGCGCTGCAACGCTTGGAATCCATTGTGCACCCAGCCGTGATTGCCGAAAGTGAACGTTTGCTGCTCCAATGGCAAAGAGATGCCAGCGCGCTGGCATCAGAAAATGCAGGGGCCAAGGTCCTAGTTCTGGAAGCGATAAAACTGATTGAGTCTGGCATGCACCACCAGTGCGATGAACTCTGGGTGGTAACTTGTCCGTATGAACAGCAGGTACAACGCTTAATGGAAAATCGCGGGCTGAGTCGGATTGAAGCAGAGTTACGCATCCGCGCTCAGCCACCCCAGGAGGAGAAAATCGCTTTGGCCGATGTGGTCATTGATAACGGCGGGGACCTGGAGCAAACGCGGGCGCAAGTTCTGCGTGAATGGAATCGCATCTCTTGCAACAGCAGGAAAAGCAAACTCGACACTCATCACTGATTACTTAACACTCATCACTTCTCAGGAGGCAATATGTCTTCATGGCGAAAATTTACGGAAGAGCATCCCTTTTTGACCATGTGGGCTATTTTGGCTGTAGGCATGGTCATCATTTTTTTGATCACTTCGCGTGGTGTGGATCTGTTGCCAAGCCAGCGCCTGTTCATGGCTGTGGCTTGTGTCCTCCTCGCTGGACTGTGTGCGTGGATCGTGAGTTGGGAATAAGCGAAGGAGGCATGCTATGACAGCACAACAACCTTTGAAGATCCTCTATCTTGCGGCAGAAATGGTCCCTTTTGCCAAGACCGGGGGACTGGCAGACGTAGCAGGGTCTTTACCTAAGGCGATCCGCGCGCTGGGGCATGACATCCGTGTGTCTATGCCACGCTATGGGCGCATTGACCCCATCAGATTTGGCCTACAAGAGGTGCTTCCTGCTTTTCCTGTGCCTATGGACAAGCAGATGGAGGAAGCCTCTGTTTTGCAAGGGACCATTACGCCCGACGTGCCTGTCTACTTCATTGAGAATGCCAAATATTACGATCGCGATGGCATCTATATGTACCCAGATGATGCGGAGCGCTTTATCTTTTTCTGCCGCAGTGCATTGGAAATGCTGAAGCGTTTGAATTGGCGCCCGGACATCATCCACTGCAACGATTGGCACACTGCGATTATCCCCAATTGGCTGAAGACGGTTTACAAAGATGACCCCTTCTTCGCCCAAATGGCCACCGTTTATACGATCCACAATTTGGCTTATCAGGGCATTTTTGGCTACCGCGTGCTGGAGATCGCAGGCATTGCCGAATACGGCTTCATGTACCATCCTGAAATGGCGGATTTAGCAGAAGTGGTCGACTTCATGGCACGGGGCATCTTCTTTGCGGATGTGATTAACACGGTTAGTGAAAAGTATGCTCAGGAGATCCTCACTCCCGAGTTCGGAGAAAAACTCGATCCCCTCTTACGCGATCGTCGTGATCGCTTATTTGGCATCCTGAATGGCATTGACTACGAGGTCATGAACCCCGCAACTGATAGGTACATCGTCCAGAATTACGATGTGGAGCACCTTGAGAAGCGTGTGCAGAACAAGTTGGCTTTGCAACAGCAAGCCAACCTGAAACAGGATGCCAATATTCCTCTCATTGGCATTATCTCACGGCTGACCGATCAAAAAGGTTTCGATATCCTGGGCGATGTATTGGACCATGTGCTCGACCTGGATTTACAACTCATTGTGCTTGGGACCGGAGATCCGCACTACCACGAGATGTTTTCACGCATCGCCCAGGCGTACCAAGGCAAAGCTGCGGTATTCCTCACCTTCAACGCCGAATTGGCGCAGAGAATCTACGCCGGTACGGATATGTTTTTGATGCCCTCGCGGTTTGAGCCTTGTGGGCTTGGCCAAATGATCGCCATGCGCTATGGCAGTGTTCCGATTGTCCGTGCCACAGGAGGATTGGCGGATACAGTCAAAGATTTTGATCCACGTACCGGGGAGGGAAATGGTTTTTCGTTTGTCCGCTATGACCGCTGGGCATTGTTTGCCACAATCGTGCGTGCTTTGGAAAACTACAAATACAAGGATACATGGCGTCGGTTGCAAGTCAAGGGCATGACCGCGGATTTTTCCTGGAACGCATCAGCCCGGAAATACGTGGATCTATACTACCGGGCTATCGCTGCCCGAGGCAAAGAAACCAAACTGGAAGACTATGGCGTGGTGCGAAAATAGCACTCAGCCGCAACTGTACCACATAAGAGTGTTACTGTGCTCTCAAGTTCGCAATGGTTATGCGGCTGAGCAATCCGATGCCAGGCTGTGCACTCCAACCCGTGAAACGGTCTTCCCGATACAGGTTCAGCACACGAGGGACATATAGAGGAATCTGCGGTAAGTCAGCGGCCAAGGCTGCTTGGAGTTTGCACCACAGTTCCCGTTTCTCTTCGACGTCCCGCGCTTGCTGTAAGGCTTCGAGCATTTCGTCGTATTGGGGGTTGGCATAGCCGCCATAGTTCAAGCCGGAGACTCGCCCATCTCTCAGTACCCCACACGTGCTATGGAAATAGAAGAAGGCCATCTCAGGCTCTTGAAGCGATAAGTGATGGAGGGTCACATGAAATTGAGCCTGCATGAGTATAGGCATTATGAGAGCCTGATCCACAGGTTCTACCTTTGCTGCAATGCCAATGGCCTTCCAGTTCGCGGCTATCCGTTCCGCAATCTCCAAAGCAATATCCTGTTTGGGACACGTAATCGGTATCTGTAAGGCGCTGCCATCCGGGTTTTCCCGCATCCCATCGCCATCTCTGTCAATAAATCCCGCTGCAGATAATTTTGCGGCTGCTTCCTGTGGGTCGAAGGCAATAGGGAATATATCGGTATTATGCCAGGGGGAAGCAGGGGGAAAAAGCCCTGCTGCTACATCTCCAAAACCCATGAGGACTTGATCTATGATGGCTTGGGTATCGAGAGCCTCCGCCAGAGCATGGCGCAACACTGGATTGTCAAATGGCGCAACGCGCAGGTTAAACAGCAACGTCACTATGGACAGGCCCGGGGCTTCTGCCACGCGGATGCTCGGATAGCCTTCTGGATGATCTCGCACATCACGGGCTTGCGCTGGCGTGATTTCCCAACCCAATGCATCTAACCTGCCGTCTTTCAGCGCTTTCAGGGCTTTGCTTTCGTCGTGTTGAATCTCCAGAACCAAGGTCTCAATGCTCGGTTGACCGCTGTGATGAATCCCTGTATTGCGCAAGATCAACCGTTCTCCAGGTATGTGCTCTACCAAGAGAAAAGGCCCTGATCCCACAAGGTTGTCCAGGTTAGCATAGTGAAGGGGGTCATCGAGGCGCTCCCAGAGCGTAGCGGGAACAATAGGCAGGCTTGTGCCAAGAAGGTGTATGGGATCTGGCCATGTCGTGAACAGAGTGAATTCTACCTCTGTGCGGCTGATGGCTTCCGCACGGTGGACGAGAGCAACCAACCGCGCAAATCCTGGGAATCCATTCTGCTGTACAAGTCGGAAAGAAAAGACCACGTCAGCGGCCGTTACGGCTTCGCCGTTGTGCCACCTGGCTTGAGGGTTGAGTGTAAACGAGAGCCTGCTCCCATCAGGTGTCAGCTCCCAATGCTCTGCCAAGTTGGGACGCAAATTCCCATGTGCATCGGACTCCAAAAGGGTATCGTAAAGCAGGCTCACAACAAACTCTTCGCTCGCGTTTTGGGCAAGGTATGGATTCAGAGTCTGGATATTCTCGCGGATAGCCAGGTGGAGTTCTCCAGCGGTGGGAAAGGGCGTGTTCGTTGCCATAGACGTGACAGGCCTCACGACCGTGAGTGAGGGGATGGAGTCAAAGGTAGAGGCAACGGTCGGCGTGCTGCCCAAGGAGCGAAGAGATGTCAATGCCTCACGCGCATGGGGTGAAGCGCAGGCAGCTAGCAGCATACAACCTATTGTTAGGATGAGCGCTAATGCCCACAGCGATGGGTTTTTTGGCAATGGATTGACCATGTCATAAGGATGTTATCATAGCGAGGGACTTTTGTCAAAAGCCCGGCGGATTTTGCCCTTTTACTCTGAGTATGGTACTATTTGCCGCTGTACCCGATGGGTAAATCCTATTGCAAGAGGGGAATTTTGCGATGTCTGATTCTGTTAAGAGTATCGTCCATTTAGAAGAAGCAGTGCAGGCTTTGCCACCTGAGGAGCAGGAACGTTTCCGGCGCATCTTTCAGATCAATACCACGGTCGGCGAGCTTACACCTCCACCTTCCATGTACGAATGGATCGAACGGTATTTTGGCTCTGTGGATGCGGTGCGCAAACAGCGCATTGTCAAGGTCACTAACCTGATCACTCTGGAAGGGGCTCTTTTCAACGAATTGCGCGCCAGCCGTCCTATGGAAGCCAAAGCATCCGGCGACTTGGAGCAGACCATTCTGAGCAACGTTGGCGACCCTTTCTGCCGTCCCTTGGAGGGCACGCCCGAAGATGTTTTTGGTCGCATTAAGGGCAAATACTGTGTTACTGCTTCTAATGTGGCAAAATACGATGGTTTCCATGGCTTAGTTATTTTTGATGAGCATCATCCATTGCACTTTACGGAGGAGGGGGTTAGAGATTATATTGATACTGCCCTGGCATGGGCACGAAAAGCGCATTGTGTGGACAAAGAGGCGCGGTACTTTTTCCTCATGTGGAACTGCTTATGGAAAAGCGGCGCCTCCATTCTGCACGGCCATGCACAAATGACCTTGAGCCGGGGCATCCATTATGCCAAGATAGAGCACCTGCGGCGTGCTGCGCTGCTCTACAGCATAGCACATGGTGTGAATTATTTTGATGATCTATACGCGGTGCACAAAGCTCTGGGACTCGCTGTACTCTCCAACGGAGTGCGTGTCTTGGCTTACCTGACTCCGATCAAAGAGAAGGAAGTTATCCTGATCTCCGAGCGCCTGGACGATGCATTGAAACACACTATCTATCAAGTCTTACAGTGCTTTGTTGGAGCCTTGGGTGTGACTAGTTTCAACCTTGCCCTGTGTATGAGGCCCATAGATAGCGTACCAGAAGACTGGCGAGGATTTCCTGTTCTAGTGCGAGTGGTTGACCGTGGGGATCCAAACAACAGGACTGCTGATATTGCCGCCATGGAACTTTATGCCAGCAGTGTCATCTCCAGTGACCCATTCCATGTCGCTCAGGCACTGGCCAAGTCCCTCGGCAACTCTTAATCAGGTGCTTTATTCAGCTTTTTCAACCTTGATTTTGGTGACCCGCTTCTCGGGTTTGGCTTCCAATTTTTCAATGGCTGCATCGAGCAAACTGCGCGCGGCGAGCAATGCCTCGCGGCCAGCAGCGCGGCTGTGCTCCCAGAACGCTTCCGGAAGTAAAGTCCTCTTGGTCACCCAGGAACACATGCCCTTTGCACCACTGGACAGCCATTCCCTAAAGCGGAATTCCTGCTCTTGCACCATGGTTATTCACCTCCTCTAACTCCATAGTGTCAAGATTTGTGTGACACGAATATTATAAAACGAAAAACGAATAGGACAAAACCTTTAAAGGACTCACCAGTTCGGCGGGTAATCATTCGGGGGCATACTTTTCGGCAGTGGCCTAGGCGAAACGAAAGCCAATTCAGCCAATGTAGCCACACATGCTTTGGTAAACTCGACCATCATCTGTGTCTGCAGGCGCGACAGGGTATCGTTGGTCGAATGATAGTAGGGATTGAAATCTTGAAAGTCTTCAATGCCAAGGATGGCCGGATATCCCTGGTTCCAAAAGGAAGCATGGTCGCTGCGACCGGTTGCACCACTTGTCACCTTCTCAGGGCGGAGAAGCAGACCATATTTAGTGATTTGGTTCATGAACACATCGGCCAGGGCTATGGAAGCGGGGTTCGTTCCTGCATGTATTTCCACGATGTGGTCATTAGGCGGTACGCTTTCATAGGCAATCATATCCAGGTTGATAACGCCGACAATGACATCGCCGCGTTGTGCTGCCTGAGCAGCATAATGGGCGCTGCCAAGCAACCCTTGCTCCTCTCCCGCAAAATGGACGAAACGCAGGGTATAGGAATAGGAATAGCGGCTCAGGACACGCGCTGCTTCCAGTACAGCAGCCGAGCCACTGGCATTGTCATCGGCACCAGGGGCGATATGATATGGGTCGTTCGAAGTGGAATCATAATGGGCGCAAAGGATATAGATATGATCACTCGCAGGTCCCATCCCTGGCAATTCGGCTACCACATTGGTCATCACGTGGCTATTATAGAGGAACGGTTCATAGGTTACCCGCATGCCTAGTGCTTTGTACTGTTGATAGATATATTGCGCTGCTTCGTTGAGTTGGGCCGACGCATACGAATAACGCGTTCCCCGGTCATTGCAGTACTCCAAACAATCGTCATCCTGGAGTTTACAGACGTGGTGGATCAGCAAGGTCGGTGACACGGCATCCACCATTGCCTGGATACTACGACGGTACGCGAGTTTTCCCGCAGGCTGATAGGCATCTGGCAGTATTCTACTGAGCACAACCGCAGTGGGAAGCTTCGCGACCTGAATTCCTTTCCTGGCTAGGCTCTCTACTTGAGCGGTTGTGGCTTTGACGATGTAGACGCCCCTTCCGTATGGATACAAGGCTTCTACTGGAGGCCATTGGGCTAAATCATCCCCTGGAGTAGGATAAGCCAGGTAGTAGTGTTTTAGATCGGCGTCAGGCTTGGCGTCCAGAACTTGGACCTGAAACCCAGACCGCTGCAATCGCTCGATCTGCTCGTCAGAGCATAGGGCTGCAAGGACATTTCCTTGATAGTTGATGATCTGCAATCCCCAGGATGCCAACTGCTGGAGCTGTTCCCATCCCTCGTAGGAGACAACTACCAAGCGCAAATCTTCCTGCGCATGAACCACTGCAACCAGTAGTGCTGTAAGTAGCAGAATAACGGCGATTGTATGAATAAAGCGCATGTTGCTCCTTATGGATGAACAGTATGCTCAATCAAGAAACTCAGGATTAACGCCAGGATGCCAGCAGTGATCATTTTCAAGCCAGCAAGGAAAACATTCTGATTAGCTGTCTTGCCAAGAAACGCTCCTAGGGCAAACAACGAAGACAAGGCAATAGCCAGCGCAGAGTAATAACTATACAGGATATTGCCCCAGAGATGAGTGAGGAAGAAAGGCGATAAGACAAGGAAAGAAGCGAGAAGCGGAGCAAGGCCGTCCACCATGGCAACGATGACCACCGCCATACGTGCTGCGCGCCCGATACGCGTATTGCTCAGGTCAACAAGTGTGTACTCTTCCAAGTCATCCAGGCTGCGTTGACGTTCGGCAGACTCAGTAAGGTATGCCCCCCATAGACCGGAAATGGCCATGGAAACGCTAGTAGCCAGGCCCGTGATAATGACAACAGTTGGCTCCCGCACATGTGCCAGATAGTTACCCATTAGCACACCTAAGATCGTCAGGACACCATCGAAAGAATTCATAGCGAAGTAACGGCGGGCTATCTCGCCAACGTCGGCGACTTCCTGATATTCTTTGAGGCGTTTTAGTTTGCTCCGCAGATGTATCATTTACCGGAATAGAGACGGCTTTTCCTTATGCGCAGGGGTAGACGCTAGGAAACTGTCCTTACCCCAGCGGATCCTGCAACGTTTCTGCGTCTTCGATAATCATGCGGCCTGCCACCACTTCATCAATGGAGTGCACGGTGCCACCATTCTCACCGATCACTTTCAGGATATCGTCATAATGAAGGTCGTTGCCTTCCACGGTAATCTTGGCGTTTTCGACCCTCCGATCCATCTCGTAAATGCTGATATTCACCGCCTCTACACCGGGCAGTTCGCTCAGCTCGGCGGCCACCTCGATAATAGAAGGGTCATGCGGCTTCAACACATCCAGAACCAACCTGCGAATCTTGCCCATCTAATCCAACTCCTCCTGCCCGTTCGTTAGCTCCTCCAGGGATATCTGTCCTTTTGGCATGCTTTGATGAGAAAGCGTCTTCTCGATCCGGCGCGCAAAGACCAGGTAACCCGTATGTGCTACCATGCGATCTGCAGGACGCAGACGGGCTGCTACCGGCTTATAGGGGCGCAGTAGAATCTCGCTCACTTCGATGTCACCGAAATAGCTGCTCTCCAGCGCAGCGATTAGCTCCGAAACCTGATTGGCAGTTGGGACAATCGCTCCAAAGAAGCCCCCTTCTGCCAAGGCGTTCCACACCGCTTGCAGATACAGCCATGGAGTGCGTACATCCAAGAATGCGGCGTCCATATCTCGCTCATCGAAGCCCATTGCAATATCTCGCTGCTTCAACTCTACCCATTCCTGAAGGCCGGTGTCAGCCAGGTTTCGTGCCGCTACACGCAACATGTCTTCACGGATTTCATAAGAGTACACGCGCCCATTGGGACGGACCGCGTGTGCCAATGCAATCGTGAGCGCGCCACTGCCAGTGCCGGCTTCTATAATGCGGCACCCTGGGCCCACGTTCAACTTCAGCAGGATGTAACCAATCTCTTTAGGATACACGATCTGTGAGACGCGTTCTATGCTCATGATCATATCATGAAGCGAAGGGCGCAATGCGAGAAGTGGATAACCCAAGTGAGTGGTCAATAAAATGCCAGGTAATTGCCCAATCAAGTCATTGTGGTGAATCAAGCCATGGTGGGTATGCTGTACTTGATCCCGCTGCAAGCGCATCAGGAAGCGCTTACGACCAAGGAGGATAAGGACGGTTTCTCCCTCGCTAAAGACGCGCATCTTATCCGCCACGCACCGTGCCATATTTATACGGCCGAGACCAGTTGACCTCCATCTTGTGCTCAAATAGCTCTTCGGCATCCAGCCCCAGGGCAGAGAGCAAGTGCAGAATACGGATCACCGCATCAATCAATTCTTCTCCGACTTTGTCCAGAGGCTGCCCTTTCTTATAGGCATCGGTTGCCTCTGATACTTCGGTGTGGATCAAAGCAAGCATTTCCCAGATACGCGCCGGGTCAGAGGAAAAACCTTTGGCATCAGCCATCTCGCGCACCTGCCGCATCTTGATATTCAATCCCTCATCTCGCATCTGTACTCCTCTCCCCAGTTGCCAGCGCTCGGTCCCGCTGCTAGCGGCAAGGATCGTAGGGCTGGGAACGTGTTGCCGAAGCAGGATGCCGGAGAACTACCCTAAAAAGCTCTCGCGAAGACGGCTTTCTCTTTTGCCTCGCCGCCACAATAAACGCATTGGCCTGGTTTGCCATCTTGCTGCAGTGGGATACAACGGATGGTGGCTTTGGTATCCTCCTTGATCGCTGCTTCGCAATCCGCCGAACCGCACCAATAGGACAGCGCGAATCCCTTCGCGACGGCTTCGCGTAGCTCTTCGTAGGTTGTCGGATAGAACGTATTCTCCTCACGAAAACGCAACGCCTGTGCGTACAGGTTGCGCTGGATGGCATCCAGTGTATCCTGTAGCGCCGTAGGCAAACCGTCTATAGCCACAGAAGATCTGTTCTCCTCACGCGGCAAATCACGCCGCACCAGCACAACCTGGCCTTTCTGTACGTCTTTAGGGCCCAGCTCAATACGCAGTGGAACTCCGCGCATCTCCCAATCATGGAACTTGTAACCAGGGGATAATTCTTCACGGTCATCGAGATGACACCGAAATTCCTGGCTCAATCTAGACAGGATGCTTTCTGCCATTGCCATCACTTGGGCACGTCCCTCTTCATCCTTCCAAATGGGCACAATCACGACCTGAATCGGAGCCAATCTAGGGGGCAAGCGCAATCCTTGGTCATCACCGTGTACCATGACAATTGCCCCAATCATGCGCGTGCTGACGCCCCAACTCGTCTGCCAAACGTATTGGAGCTGATTTTCTCGATTCAGAAATTGGATGCCAAAGGCTTTGGCAAAGTTCTGGCCAAGGAAATGGGATGTGCCAGCCTGGAGAGCCCACTTATTGCCCATCATGGCTTCAATGGTATAGCTCTCGACTGCACCGGCAAATTTTTCGCTCTCGCTCTTGCGGCCTGGGATAACAGGGATGCCTGCTTCGTTCTCTGCGAAATCGCGGTATATTTCCAGTATCCGCAGTGTCTCAGCCATGGCTTCCTCAGCCGTGGCATGCGCTGTATGCCCTTCTTGCCATAGGAATTCTGTCGTGCGCAGGAACAGGCGGGTACGCATCTCCCAACGCACTACATTGCACCACTGGTTAATCAGCACCGGCAGGTCGCGATAAGAACGGACCCACTGGGCGTACATGGCGTTGATAATGGTTTCAGATGTAGGCCGGACAATCAGCGGCTCTTCCAATGGTTTGCCTCCACCATAGGTTACCACCGCTAATTCCGGTGAGAAGCCTTCCACATGTTCCGCCTCTTTTTTGATAAAGCTCTCGGGGATAAACAGCGGGAAATAAGCGTTTTTGTGGCCCGTAGCCTTGAAACGTTGATCTAGTGCTTTTTGGATATTCTCCCATAAGGCATAGCCATAAGGACGGATGACCATACAGCCTTTTACCGGCGCATAATCCGCCAGCTCCGCTGCCTGTACGACATCCGTGTACCAGCGCGAGAAATCAACGCTTGCTGGCGTAATTTTCTGTGCCATGGATGCTCTCCTTTACAATGAGTTAGATCAGTCTAATGGCTCTCCTGATTCATCACCCAGGAGGTGAGATGGACGGAAAGGGACTGGAAGCAATTCGCGTAAGGTGTATACCTTATGATTGCCTGAAACATCCGTTGCCAGGACGCGCATCTCCGGCCCGAACTCGGCGAGCACCTGCCGACAGGCACCACACGGTGCTCCCCCGTTCTCAGTAACTACTGCTATGGCAATAAACTCGCGTTCACCATCGCAGACTGCCTTCAATGCGGCTACTCGTTCCGCACAAACGGTCAAACCGTAAGATACATTTTCGACATTGCAACCGGTATAGACCTTGCCCGAAGCGGTCAAAAGCGCTGCTCCTACTCGATAGTGCGAGTAGGGTGCATAGGCTTTCTGACGTGCCTCAATCGCCAGGGCAATAAGTTCTTTATCTTCCACGTTTTTCTCCTCGTTCGTTTGGTGTGGAGATGGGTCTGCATCGCCGGCGGCCTCTTTTCCACTCCCCATCTTCGGCTTCACCCGGGCTGGTACCCCATAAGCCGTGCTATCGGGCGGTATATCGTGGGTGACCACCGAACCTGCCCCAATTCGCGCCCGTGCTCCAATGCGCACTGGCGCTACCAACATGGTGTCGCTGCCAATAAATGCCCCATCTTCTATCACCGTACGATGCTTTTTAATGCCATCAAAATTGCAGGTAATGGTCCCTGCACCAATGTTCACATCAGCCCCTATTGTAGCATCTCCAATGTAACTGAAATGCCCCATCTTTACGCCTGGGCCGAGGTAAGAGGCCTTGACCTCGCCAAAATTGCCCATATGCACGCCCTCTGCCAAATGGGCTCCTGGACGCAGGTGAGCAAAAGGCCCGATGGAGACTTGGTTTTCCACGATTGCTCCTTCAATCACAGAGGCTTCAAGACGGCAGTCATTTCCGATCGTGGAATCGCGGATGATCGTATTCGGTCCCACCAGGCAGTTCGACCCAATACGGGTAGCGCCTTGTAAATGCGTGTTGGGATAGATCACCGTGTCATGCCCTACCTGTACGGTGGCATCAATATAGATGGAGGAGGGGTTCACAAGGGTCACTCCGGCGCGCATCCAATTTTCACGGATGCGTTGCCACACCACTTCCTCTATCTTAGCTAGATGCAACCGATCGTTGACCCCAAGGGTCTCCAGCGGGTCCTCAACCCGAATAGCCTCCACTGCGTGGCCTTCGGCGACAGCCATGCCTACCAGATCGGTCAGGTAGTATTCGCCCTTTGGGCTGCGTGGCAGCCGTGGTAAATGTGCCCAAAGCCAAGCTGCCTCAAAGCAATAGACGCCGGGATTTAGCTCTTGAATTGCCAATTGCTCTGGTGTTGCCTGACTTTCCTCGACGATGCCAATCACCCGTCCCTTTGCATCTCGCAGAATGCGACCAAATCCCATTGATTCTTCGTGCATACAAGTGAGCATGGTGATTGGAGTTGAGCGCGTCTCATGAGCCCGCACCAGGGTGTGCAGTGTTGTACCCGAAAGCAACGGCATATCTCCATACAGCACGAGAACTGCTTCTGCACGGCCTTCTAATTGCTCGCGTGTCTGAAGCACTGCGTGCCCTGTACCTAACTGTTGTTCTTGGAAAACATAGGTAACGGCGTCACCTAATGTCTGGCGTACCAAGTCCGCTCCGTAGCCCACGACCAGCACAGGTTTCTCTTCACCCAACCCCATTACTGCGTTGAGGACGTATTTGACCATCGGCTGGCCAGCAATGGGATGCAAAACTTTGGGTAGTTTGGATTTCATCCGTGTGCCTTGTCCAGCGGCCAGTATCACTACTGCCAGCTTGTTCATCACGCCTCCACAGGAATATGAGTCCAAGAAACCCGTTCTCGCAGGGAAAACGGGTTTCTGAATCGCACTCTAGTACTTTGCGTATAAAGAAGCTGGGGCGGGAGGGTTCGAACCTCCGTTAACGGATCCAAAGTCCGCTGTGCTACCACTGCACCACGCCCCAAAACAATTACAACTTATTGTAACACAAACCAAGCATATCTGCAAATGTACCGAATGATTTAGCGAGGACTAGGCTGCTTTTCGCTGTCGCGACCGCAACTGCCCACATCCTGCTTGGATGTCAATGCCACGTCCCAGACGCACGGTGCTCGCGATGCCCAGGCGATTCAGTTCGCGTCGAAAGGCCATAATCCGCTCGCGAGTGGATGGCTGATAATTGCATTCAGCAGTGGGATTCAGAGGGATGAGATTCACATGGCAGAGCAAGCCTCGCAACAGGTGGGCTAATTCCCTGGCTTGTCCTGGGTCGTCGTTCACTCCCTGGATCAAGGCGTATTCGAAGCTAACGCGCCGGCCGGTGCGTTGCACATATTCCTGGCAAGCAGCGAGCAATTCTGCCAATGGATAACGTTTGTTGATGGGCACTAGGCGGTCGCGCAGCGTGTTGTTCGCTGCATGCAACGAGACTGCCAAACCCACGGAAAGCCCTTCCTGTGCCATACGGCGGATGCCCGGCACCAATCCTACCGTCGAGATAGTGAAGCGCCGTGCACCTAAATTGAAGCCCCGATGGTCATTCAAAATTCGTATCGCTTGCCAGGTTGCCTCATAGTTGGCTAATGGCTCCCCCATGCCCATGAACACCACATTGGTAATGGCTGCCCCTTGCTCTTGCAATTGCCTGGCAAAATAGAGCACCTGGCCCACAATTTCACCGCCGCTCAAATTGCGCTTGAACCCGCTCTGGCCTGTAGCACAGAAGGGACAACCCAGCGCACAGCCAACTTGGGTCGAGACGCATACTGTATGGCGCCCCTCATAATGCATGAGCACACTTTCGATGGTCTCGCCATCCGGCAACTCCAGCAATACCTTGGTGGTCAAGCCATCCGCAGAAGTGAGGGTCTCCAGAGGCTGCAATGGCTGGATGATCGCCAAGTCACTCCATTTCTGACGCAAACCCAATGGTAAATTGGTCATGGCAGTAAAATCGAACACCAGCGAGCGGTAGATCCACGCGAAAAGCTGCTGAGCACGGAAGGAAGGTTCACCCTGCTCAGCAACCCAGGATGCTAGTTGCTCATAAAGCAAATCCGTGAGTAGAATTTTGGCGCTCATCCCACAACCCTCTGCCAATCCCGATGTAGAGCAGCGACATCCTCATAAACCAGATCTGGTGCGAGGGTAGAATTTGCTAATTGTTGCTGATCTGTCACACCGCTCAGGACCAGGATGGTCATTAACCCCAATCGTTTCCCACCAAGGATGTCGGTATCGAGACGGTCGCCCAGTATCGCCGTCGTCTTTGGGTCTGCCTGGAGCTTTTGGAATGCGATTTCAAAGATGGCTGGCTGCGGCTTGCCAATGACCAAAGGGGCGGTGTCGGTAGCAGCTTCGATCGCTGCCAAAAGCGCTCCTGCACCGGGAGTCAATTCGCCCTCGGAGGGAAAAGTTTTGTCTGGATTGGTACCAATGAATTTGGCCCCTGCTCTGATGGCACGGGTGGCGCGCGTCATCTTCTCATAATCGAACTGGTGATCGAGCCCCACTACCACGTAGGCGACGTCCATGTCTTCGCTGAGGACGAATCTCCTCTTTTCCAGTTCCTTTCGCACACCCTGTTCGCCGATCAGATAGACCTTGGTTCCAGGAGGGGCAATCCCAGCCAGGTACATAGCCGTAGCTTCTCCTGAGGTCAGAATTTCTTTTTCTCCCACTTGGATGCCCATGCGCGCTAATTTAGCCACGTATTGCGCTGCAGTGAGGGTGGAATTGTTTGTCAATAGGAGAAAGTGCACTCCTATCTGGCGTAGGAAACGGAGGAATTCACCTGCACCTTGGATAGGGGCATTTCCACGGTAGAGGACGCCATCCATGTCAATAAGCAGGTTGCGTAGTTGGTTCAACTTAGAAACGGTCATGCGGTTTTGCTCATTCCCTCCCCAATATCAAGATGTCATTTGTTTCGTTCGCTCTAAAATCTTTTCGTAATCAGTGGCTGTGTCAATGTCCCACAGAATTTCTGGGGACTCTACTTCCACTGACACCACTTTGTCCGGAAAGCGCGCGATGATTTGCCGTCCACCAACGTCTCCTTGCAAATTCTTCAATTCAGGGAAGAGACAACGGTCGAACAGGGCAGGGATGCCCCGCTGTCCTTGACACTCAGAAGCCACAATGGGCTTTGTCGTGGCATAATAGGCTTCTAGGATGCGCTCCAGTGCCGCTACGGTAATCAGCGGTTGGTCAGCCAGGACAAAGAGGACAGCTTCTGCCCGGCGATCAATAGCCTCTAACCCCGCACGTATGGAAGAGCTAATGCCCGCTTCCCAGTGCTCGTTGAATACCATTCGGCAGTCTGCGGGAATGTGTTCCGCAATCTGTCCTGCAGCGTGCCCCAGAACGACCACCACTTCATCTACACTGGTGGCCCTCACAGTTTCCAGTACGTGCTCGATGATGGCTTTCCCCGCGAGTGGCAAAAGTTGCTTGGGAACTCCAAAACGCTTGGAAGCCCCAGCAGCCAGGACAATCGCTGAGACCCGGCGCCAGCACTCTAAAACCGGGGTATCGGTTTCAGCGGCGCCAATGAGCACCCTCGCCAACGGAGGAGCGCCTTTGATCTGGCGCGCTATCTGGCGGGCAATAGCCAGGGCATTTGCATCCTGCACTTTGTTGATAAAAGGCATCACGCGCGCATAAGCAGGCGCTCCTTTGAGTGCTCCTCGTTCATGGATCAAAAGCCTAGCTAAGGCCGCAGCAGGGATCACTTCTCCGAGCGCCAATCCTGTCAATTCGGCAACCAATTGCGGGCGGTGAACGGCTTCTTCGCTCAGCGTGCATCCAACCGCATCTATCCCCACGATGGGAACGAAAAGGGTGGTAGCAGTAGGGACGACAGGCTCATAGGCAGCGGGAGCCTTGAGCGAACGCCCTCTAGCTCCATCTGCCTCAACAATCACCGCGTCTGCCAGACTCAAAAGCTCTTCAACCAGGTCTGGTTCAATCCCCTTCAGTTTGTTCTCTGCCTCAATCCGCTTGGCAGCCAGTGTAATCAGGCTATGAAGGCGCAATGTCTCCTCGGCCAGGCGCAATACCTCTACAGGATCGCTGGACACCACCACGGCTTCCCCCACTCCGAGGGATGGCGGGCGTATCATGGTTGTTGTAGTGGCAATGACCCGCCAGCCAAGGCTGGCTAACTCACGGCCCAGGCGGTACATAACGGTGGTCTTTCCCCCTGCGCCCACCAGGGAGATAACCTCACCTTTATGAACCTGCAATGCCTCCCAGAGATGCATCTCTATCCACTGCCAAAGGGCAAGAAAGGCAGAGTGGACCTCACACCCTGGAGGATCACGTACATTTCTGCCGCGCCGATGGTTGAGAACTCTCCTGGAAACTCCTGCTTGAGCTCCATGGCTTTGGCTAGAAATTCAGGAAGCGAGAAAGTAATGTTCAGCCAATCGTTCTCAAAAACTGCCTCATTTGTAGCGTCTGCTATGAAGAGGTGCGATTCCTTCCCACTTTCTCGCCTCTTGATCATCCATCTTCTGCTGTCCCTCCCAATGTAAAAAGCATTGTTTTCTTCTTGCCTAAAATCGCTTTCGCTGAGGAAAAGCCGAGGCTTCTCCTGATAAGGTTTTCCTTGGTGCACACAGAAAGTGGCGCAGTTTCCACACTCGTTGCAAAAATCATCTATGTGGATGATCTGCCGGCGCTGCTCCACTTGAAACGCCTGTTCTCCTGATATGATCAGTTTGCCATTGCGACAGGAGAGTGTGGGTAAGGTCATCTTCATTGGCGAAATCACATAAGCGTAGTTGGCACGGTTAGGGCAGACTTCGACGCACTTGTCACAGAGGGTGGAGCATTGCAAACAGCGAGCGGCTTCGCTACGCGCTGCGCTCTCGGTCAGCGTGCGTTCCACTAAATCGAAGTTGTTGCGCCAGGCAGGAGGGAGTGTCTCTGGTTTGTGCTGTGCTTCTTTTCTGGCGCGTGCGCGTTTTAGCTGCAGGATATCCGCTTCTGAGAGACCTGCCATTTTGGCTGGCAACCGTGTGAACTCAATTCCCAGTTCAGCGCAAATGGCTTCAGCGGCACGTAATCCATCCGCGCAGGCTTCGATAACTGTTGCGGGACCTCGCACCACATCTCCACCTGCATATATGCAACCCTTTCCCGCACGTCCACTCTGAGGATCAACGGCGATGGCGCCGTCTTTGCGTAGAGAAACTGAACTTCCATCAAGAAAAGCGATGTCCGGCCTCTGGCCAATAGCCACAATAATGGAATCAGCCTCAATGGTAAACTCACTCCCCTGAATGGGAATAGCCTCTCTTCGTCCATCCGCACCAGGTTCGCCTAGCCGGTTGCGCACGCATTCCAATGCTACTACCCGTCCATCCTTCACAATGACCCTCGTTGGAGAAGCGAGTTCAATCAAGGCGTTGCCTTCAGCGAAGAATGCCTCCTTCTCTTCTTCCGAGGCTGGCATCTCGTGCTTTGTGCGCCGATAGACAACGGTAACGGGCTTCCCGGTGAGTCGTCGCGCCGTGCGAGCGGCATCCATGGCCGTGTTCCCACCGCCAATGACCAATACCTTGGAGCCCAGGTGCAACTTTTCCCCTCCCGCTACCCGTTCCAACAGGTTAAGAGCCGCAAAGACGCCCGTTGCTTCGATCCCCTCAATATTTAATGGGGCATCCTTAGCGAAGCCACATGCGATGTAGACCGCATCAAAGCCTTGTTTGAACAACTCTTCGGGTGGTGTAGTGATAGGATGGGCGAGCTCAATTTTGACCCCCATCCTGGCAATGCGCTCGATGTCCTCCTGTACAACAGAGGCAGGCAATCGGAAGGCAGGGGCGATACGCAGCATACCGCCCGGTTTGTCTCTGGCTTCGTAAATGGTTACCTGAACGCCGTTCAAAGCGAGAAAATAGGCTGCAGCCAATCCCGAGGGACCGCTGCCAATAATAGCCACCTTTCGGCTGCGAGAAGAGCCTGCCTCGCACTCGCTTTTTCCTTTTACCGGCACTGTAATGTTTCCCTTTTCAACGGCTACTCGTTTGAGCGCTCGGATAGCTACTGGTTCGTCGTAATTGTTGCGGGTGCAACGAGTCTGACACAGGTGTGTGCAAATATAACCCGTTACACCCGGCAGGGGATTGCGGCTGAGAATAGCTTGCAGGGCGCGATCGTACTCTCCTTGGGCAATCCACCAGACATACTCTGGGATATCCTGGCGTACGGCGCATTGCTCTTTACAGGGTGCAGTAATGCAGTCAAAAAGACCGAGCCCCGATGCCACCTTTGGTAAGCCATACGGATGATAACTTTTCTTATACCGTGGATTCTCTAAAGCCTCGCTGGCTGCTTTTTCCAGGTTAGCCAATCTGTTCCGGGTGAGTTCTTCCAGACTGGTAACCCCCTGGTCGCGCATCGTTTGTTCCAAATTTTCCAGGAATTGAAGGAGCCTGGAATAGCCGCCTGGTTTGAGCAGATCAGTAACTGTCGTGACAGGACAAGCGCCGGCTGCCAGAATCGTTGCCACATTGAAGGCATCGGCTCCTGCCGAGTACGAGACGTTCAAATCGCCATTGAACTCTTGAACCAGTTTGTGGAACAGATTTATGGTAATAGGGTAGAGAGCACGGCCTGACATGTACATCTCTTCCCCAGGAAGAAGCCCCTTGTGGTTCGCCATGGCGAGCGTGTTGCTCAGCTTGACTCCAAAAGTCAGATGATGCTCTGCAGCCACTTGCTTCAGTGTCTTGATCAGTTCTACGGCGCGATCGTATTGCAAATCGTGCGCAAATACTGCATCAGGGATATGAATCTCGCGGAAGCCCAGGCGCTCGTGGAGGATATGCATCACCATTTCCTTGCCAAGTAGGGTGGGGTTCAATTTCACTGTGGTATGCAGTCCCCTTTCCTCCAACAGGTAGCGGACGATGCGCTCGATTTCATCCGGTGGGCAACCATGCATGGTGGAGAGAGTAACATTGTTCGTCAGTTGGGTGGGGATCTCAATATCCGCAAACTGAGGGAATTGTGTACGTAGGATGCCCTTGATTGCGGCGATTTCTTCCGAGGCGTCAACCATGCGTTCCATAAAGCGTGTCATGGGTGGGCTTTGTATCCCAGCCAGATTGTAGCCAACGCTCATATTGAAGATTGTTCCAAGGGGCGCCTCATCCTCAAAACCGAGCAGACGGTGTAGGATGTGGATCAGTACCCATGCCTTGATGTACTCATGCGCGGACTGCTCCAGTTTGAGTTCCTGCGACCACTCCACATTATAGCCCTCGTCCTCCATGTCAATACAAGGACGAGGGATTTCCAGTTCGTCTAGAATCTGCACGGTTTTGAGTTCAATAAAGCGGCCGCCAGAAAGCCAGGCGCAGACAATGTTCTGTGCTAGCTGCGTGTGTGGGCCGGCTGCCGGCCCAATCGGGGTAGCCAGATAATGCCCGAACATGTCCTTAACGGCATACAGGCTATCCTTGCTGGGCGTGTAGAACAGCGAGCGGGGGATGCCAAAGACCGATTGCTTTTCCTCAAACTCTTTCACAATCCAGTGCAGCAGGACCTCAAAAGGCTGAGCACGCATTTTATCAGACATGTTCCCCTCCTATTGGCCAGCACTTTGAAAGACACATCGAAACCCTTAGGTTCAACAAGACCATTATGGGCTTTTCACCGGCCTTTCCTTTCCGAAACGTCTTCCTCAACCTGTACAGCAGCAGTTGCAATGGCCCAACTAACCAGACCCCAAGTGCCGCCACAGAGTGCTATCGCCAGCAGGATGTTACGCAGGGATAGGTTGTGCGCTCGCCATAGGCCCACAATGGTTAATAAAATCGCCAAAACAGCGAAAAAGAGCCCAACCGTCACAGGTCCACTCAACCTGCTTTTCGCTCTTGCGCCTTGCTTCATGATTTCCTCTCCATGCTTCATTAGTGCTATATCCGTTGCCAGAGCTTGGCTGCCAGTTCCCGTGCTTTCGCCCCAATCTCTTCTTCGTCCAGTGTCTTCAGCTCGCGGTTGTGCATGAGCACCTTGCCGGCAACAATCGTTGTGCTCACATGAGCGCCATCCATACCAAAGATGAGATGCCAGGGCAAATTCCCTGCCGTCAGCGGAGTGGGTGGGATATAGTCCAGGAAGATGATATCAGCGTACGCGCCAGAAGTCAGTTCAGCCAATGGCCGGGGGTAGAAAATCCCGGCCGTCCGCGCATTGTTGCGCACAGCCATAGTCAAGACCTGATCAGCGCCTAGCACCCGCGGGTCCTCCTTCGCCTGTTTGT
>Ga0315298_1001373_pt1 | contig 44856 bp, 27 predicted proteins | sample WHS_1_MG_FD_203077 | JGI IMG/M metagenome (GOLD analysis project Ga0315298, IMG submission 203077) | Extremophilic microbial mat communities from Washburn Hot Springs, YNP, Wyoming, USA - WHS_1_MG | ecosystem: Environmental > Aquatic > Thermal springs > Hot (42-90C) | place: USA: Wyoming...
GCTGGTCCTGGACCTCGGTCTCTGGGCGCCTCCCGACTGGGACGGCGTCATCTGGTTCACCGTGGGCACGAGCGGAGTAGCCGCAGACCGCCGGCTGGAGGTCCAGATCCTGACCCCCAGCGAGGGGACGGGCGAACCGGATACAGCACTCCCTACCTCGCCGGCCTCACCCGGATCACCTTCCAATCGAGGCAAGGAATCGTGAGGCGGAGGGTGGCCCCCTCGAGGGCCACGGGCTCGCCGCTCAGCGCGTCTTCGGCCACGAGGCGCCCGCCGAGTCCCAGGCTCTGCGCGTTCAATTCTATCTCGACGTCGGTACCGGGTCCCTTCAGGTTCGAAGCGACGACCAGAAGGCCCCTGAGCGGATGGAGATACAGGCTCGCATACGCCCCATCGGGCCGGACAGCGAGACGATCCGAGTTCTTCCAGTACGGCAACCACTCTGCCTCTGCGCGAGGGAAATCTTCGAAAAGACGCCAGAGCGACGAAGCGAGCCGGATGTCCTCGGGCGCGCCGGATGCGAGACGCACGGGAACGTCGTGCAGGAGGGCCAGTGCCCAGGCCCGACGATAACCGCCACTGGTGTGGCCGAGCAGGGCATAATGCAGGAACTCGGTCGCGATCCCCTGCGGCCGTCCCATGAACTCGGCCCGGAAATGGTCGAGCGGAAGTTGCACTAGGACCGGCACGTCGTCCGCTTTCGGCAGGCCCTCGCCGTTCCAGTTCGAGGTCGCCCACGCAAGCGCCGGGACGTTCATCGGACCGTGAACGTCCACGATGCCATCCGCTTTTCGCGTCTTCACCACCGCATAGATGCGCTTGAGCGTTTCGCGGATTGCGAACATCGGGAACGTGCCCACGACGCTGCCATCCGGACGCAGACGGCCGCACCCGTGTAACCGGTTCACGCATGGCGAGGGGTAAGCCACGGAATCCAGATAGACCCCGTCAATGCCATACTCGTCCATCAGACGGGCGATACCATCCACGAGGAAGTCCTGCATCGCGCTCCTGTAACAGACGCGGTTGACGAATTGCTCCGGCTCGCCCGGGTAATGGTCAACTCCCCGCGCGGTCCGGTCGGGGATGGAGCGGAGGCCCACCACCTCGTCGCCGAACGAAGGCCACTCCGGCGCAAGTTCTGACATCTGGAATCCGAGGTACGGAATCACCTTCATGCCCCGCTGGTGCGCTTCGTTGACGAGGCGACGAAACTCATCCTCGTGGCCGACCGGTTTCGTGTATGCCAGGATCCTGGTCCAATTGCCGAGAAGGAGCGTTCTGACTCCCTTGCCCGCCAGATAATCGAGCGCTGGAACGCCCTCGATCTCGTCCGTGAGCATCCTGTAGTCGCCGCCATACCAGGGGGACGTGGCGATGCGATAGTCCCAGCAGGTCTTCTCCACGGGTTTCACCGGAGTGGCCAAGAGACCGAATGCATATTCGAACTCCCCTCCGTTCGCATCCCCGGCAGAGGCGCCGAGTGCCACCGGACCATCGAGGAGTTGCAGCCGGACCAGCACTTCTGTTGCTTCGCACGAGATCTGCGTGGCTCTCCTGACATCCGGGTCGCGGCTGCCTCCCATCGTGTCATCCGCGAACCAAGCAAGGCCAACGTCATCGTCGCCTAGCCACAGGATAGGCACAAGGCACCCCTCGACCCGTCCCCTTCCAGGAAGCGACCCTGGCCTCTTCTCGCCCGGATAGGTGAAGAAATCGCAAAGACCGTATGGGTAGGAGTAGATATACCTCGCGTTTCGGGGGGAAAGCGGTATGTCGAGGTGCAGGCCTGTCAGCGTCACCTGTCGTCTCGCCCGGAGGCGCAACCTCACCGCCATCGTTCCGTCGTACTCCACGGACGTCGCCACGCGAAGGACGATGGCATCCGATTGAGCCTGCTGCTCGAGAGAGACCTTGGCGGGAGACTCGTCAACGATTCCGATCCGCCCATACCGCCATGAGACCGGCCCCGAATCGGTGGTGGCTTCCAGGCGGAGGGGACGGGCCAGTATCGAGCGGTCCTGCGTCTCGATTTTCTCGACCAGGGGTATATCTGAGAACTCGTAGCGGCGCCCCCGCACTCCGATGCGAACGGTCCCGCCCTTCTCGACCCGAATTGGCGTCCATGGCGGAAGCACGCGGTCGGTCCTGCCCTCGTTGGAGCCAAGCCACGCAGGCCTTTCAGGCCAGGTGAACTTCGCCACGCAAGGTTCGCCGGAAACGGGAGTGCCGCCGCGCCCCACCATGATGGCCTCCAGCCGATACTCGCCGGCAGGCTGATCGCGCATCGCTATCTCGAGTTCCGCCCGGCCGCAGACCGGAAGCGGGCTCAACCACGATCGCAAGAGGATCGCGTCGGTTTCGGCACGAGAGAGAAAGAGTTCGATGGCGGCGCCCTCCTGCAAGGGAAGCATTGCACGCCAGTCGAGATCGGCCACGACCTTTCCGCTGGAGAACGCCAGACGCGGCGTCAGGATCATTCTCCGCGTCTCGGACACAGGCTCGGAGACGTACAGAGCCCTTATCTCATCTGGAGACAAGGCGCGGTTGTATATCCTGACCTCGTCAATGACGCCGGAGAACCACTGGGATTCGGAGGCGGCATATCTCCCGATCAAGAGGTTCGCTGTCTCGACTCCGCCTATCGGTTCCGAACGGGATCGAGCGTTCACGAGGAGACCGTCAAGGTATATCTCCTGTCGCTGCCTCTCCGGATCGTTGACCGCGGCGACGAAAAACCACTCGCCTACGGGAACTGGCAACCGGGAATCCAGGTCCGGCGCCCAGGCGTCGTCGGCAGCGTTGCGAGTCTCGAAGTGGACGAGCATCGGATCGCCGCCGAGGTAGATGCTCCACCCGTGCTTCGAGATGACGTACTGCTGACCTCTGAGGTCGGTCTTGACCCACGCGGTCACGGTGAGGCTGCCGCCTATCCGGAGGGCCGCGTCGCCGGAACAGTCAACGTAGTCGTCCTTTCCGTCGAAACGGAGTGCGCGCCCGTACCTGCCCTCCGTCCATTCCGCCCCGCGAACACGCGCGTCAATCCTGTTGGGGGATCCATCGTGGGATATGTCACCTTCCCCCTCGTCGAAACCCCAATGGGCAACGAGGCCCCTCTCGAGCGTCTCCCTGACATCGCGTACCGACTCGGGCAGCGCAGCGCAGGGCGAGACGCAGAGGAAAATCGCGAAAGGAATGACGGCGCCGAGCATTGCCCCTCGCTCTCCGTATCGCGTCCGGAACCTCACAATCTGCTGATTATCTCGCTCGCCTTCCTCTCGTATATCTCCTGCCACTCCGGGGCGAGCAGACACTCGGTGACCTCGTAGCCTCCCTTCGAGTAATCTGCAGCCGGCGCACCGTAATAGATGTAACCGTTCGAATATGCCACGACGAAGGTGTGTTCGTAAGGGGAGCGCCTCTTGATGTTCAGACCAACCTCGACCAGCAATTCGGCGGAAGAGGTTATCAGGACGCACTTGCCGATCCTGATTCCCTGAACCTCGGCGCTGATCGTGGGCTCGCCGGCGGCATCGTTCAACGCCCTGTGATGCTCGAGGGTGGCTATATCGTCCTGGATCCGCGCCAACTTTTCCATCGCGCGAATGTTGGCGAGGTATTTCTCGACACAACTCCTGGTGTGGGCGTCCATCGCGCGCAGGCCGTCCGCCCGGACGGACTCCTCCTGCAAGTATCTGTACGAGTAATCGGCGGGATGCTCGGGGTGTAGAGCATGCTCCAGGTACAGCGGCAAGAAGGCCTTGAAGTTCAGGCACGTGAACCGCAGGGATGCGAGAAGGCGCGACTGCTCCCGCTCGAGTTCCCCGATCCGTTCTGGAATATCCGTTCTCCTCGGCAGCGCGATCGTCTCGGTGATCACACTCAGGTCGGCGTCGCCGGTCTCGACCATCCGCAGCGCCTCGAGGACGGCGAGACCCAGCGCCACGCCCAGTGGCTCGATATCCCTGGGGCGCTTGAAATCCTTGAAGGACACATCTATGACGTCGCCACCAGCCCCTTGCAGGAAGAGTGCCGTGGCGCCACCGAGGTGCTCTTCGACGAGCCTCGATGCAACGCCGGGAAAATTGGCCGTGATCGCGCCGGACGCATCCCCGAAAAGGGGGTGGCAGGCGAAGTTATAAACGGCCGCAAGCGGACGTCCGTCAGCCCGATCCACCCGGATGACCCCTATGTCGGGATCTATCGGCCCCAGCCCCACGACCTCGTCGTCCGGCGGACAGGGATTCGCGTGGCGGATCGTCCAGTGCCGGCTGTCCCTCAAACGGAGGTTCCGGTTCATTGTCAACCTGTCCTCGCGGCCGCGACCCCATCCCACCGTCGCAGGAGCCATGCCCATCGCAGCCTCCCGCACCGCACCGAAGGTCCGTTCGACAAGTTCGTCGTTTCCACACAGCAGCCGTCCCGGCGGGTGGGTATGGGAAGCATTCACGAGGAGGTTCGAGCCCGGTATGTCGAGTTCGCGCTCGATCCGTTGGCGCAACCGGGGGAGGAAGTCATCCCCGACGTCGCCTATGCCCCCTATCGCGACAACGTCCATCGCAACTATCGCAAGCCTCGTTACTCCGTCGTCCAGAACCAGCGCCTTGGCGTGAAGGCGATCGCGGATTCGCGCACCCGTCTCGCCGGTTGTGATGTCACACCTGGCGACGCCTGCGCGCAGGCGACCTCGTCGTGTCCTACTCATCCATTATCGCCCCCGTTCGACAGTCACACTCTCCTGACAAGGGACTATTCTAACCGCGCCGACGCCTCAATTCATCCGTCGGGAACAGATTCGCCGCGTTGCCCGAGACGCAACCGAGCTTGATGTCGGATGATCCCATCGGAGACCCATTACAGCATCCGGGTCAGAATGGGGGCGCCTGCTTTGGACGCACGGACCACGCCGCGCGCTACCGCCTCCTCGGTGATCACCACTACCGGCTCGGAAACCGCCTCTTCTGGCACGGTGTCGAGCACATACACCACATCCACCTGTACGCAAGAAAGATGGTGTTCGAGTCAGGCGCGTGGAGAGTTCGGCCTACGTCGCGCTGGATGCGAAGATCGCAGGCGTGCGCGAAATCATCCTCGCCAGATGACTCCCCCGGTCCGGCGCCACGAGTTAACAGGTGGAATTGTGCGCAGCGGAAGCGACCGCTGTATGCAGTCGCGCTGGGCGATCGTCCACGAAAGCGCCTAGAGGGCCAGCGGGTCCCTCCAGGCTGACTTCAGCGCGTCCAGCGATTCGCTGACGATGGTGTCGCCCCAGAGCCCGCGCACTCTGAACCGGCGGGACCTCGTCACGCGTCCGACCGGAGCGCACGGAACTCCCCTGAGCGCCCGCTCGAAGGCATCCGCATCTCTTGGTCTCACCTCGCACACGAAGCGACTGTTGGACTCGCTGAAGAGTATCACGTCATCCCGCTGAAGCGACCGCGGTCGCGGAACGGTCATCGTGTACAGGTCCATCCCGTAGCCGCCCGCGAAGGCCATCTCGGCAGCGGCCACGGCGATACCACCCTCGGAGCAATCGTGACACGCCCTGACGAGCCCGCTGCGGATCGCCCCTGCGAGGCGCTGGAAGGTCAGCAGGGCGCGACGTGGCCGCACCCGCGGCACGCGCTTTCCGACGATTCCGTGGATCGCGCAATAATGCGACCCGCCCATCTCATCATATGTCATGCCGACGATGTATATGATGTCGCCCGGCGACTTGACATCCATGCTGATGCAGCGCGTGACGTCCTCGATGATACCTATGGCGCTGATCAGCAGGGTTCCGGGTATCGCGATGCTCCTGTCGCCGACGCGGAACTCGTTGTTCAGGCTATCCTTCCCGCTTATGAAGGGCGTGCCGAACGCCTTGGCGATGTCGTAGCACGCCTGAGCCGCACGCACGAGCGAACCGAGCCTATCGGGCTTGTCCGTGTTGCCCCAGCAGAAATTGTCGAGGAGCGCGATCCGCGCCGGGTCTCCGCCGACGGCGACGATCTGCCGCACGGCCTCGTCTATGGCCGATGCGGCCATCCAGTAGGGATCCAGGTCGCCATATCTCGGGTTGATGCCGTTGGAGACCGCCACTCCCTTACGCGATCCAAGGACGGGCGCGATGACCGCGGCATCACCAGGCCCGTCATGGAGCGCTCCGACGAGCGGCTTCAGGACGCTCGTGCCCTGGACCTCGTGATCGTACTGTCGGATTATCCACTCCTTCGAGCAGACGTTCCACGAACCGAGGATCTTCTTCAGCGCGCGACCATACGACCTCTTCTCGCGAAGCGCCTCCTCGCGTCGTCGCGGCGGCGTCCACTCCGCCCGGCGCTCGAGCCTCGGCAGCCCCTCGTGCACGAATGCCATCTCGAGGTCGCCGACCAGCCGTCGTCTGTAATACAGGCGCAGCCTCCGGTCGCCCGTGAACTTGCCTATGACCGTGGCCTCGACGTTCTCCGACCGGAACAGGTCGAGTATGGTGCGCCGGTGGCGCGGGGGAACGGCAAGGACCATCCGCTCCTGCGCCTCGGATATCCATATCTCGGTATAGGAAAGCCCCTCGTACTTCAGCGGCACCCGTTCGAGATGCACCACGGCGCCGAGGTCCCGGCCCATCTCCCCGACGGCGCTCGAAAGCCCGCCCGCACCGCAGTCGGTGATGCAGGTGTACAGCCCCCGATCGCGGGCCTGGAGGATCGTGTCTGCGACCCGCTTCTCCTCGATTGCGTTTCCTATCTGTACCGCGCCGGACGAGACCCTCTCGGATTCATCGGTCAATTCAGCGGAGGAAAATGTGGCGCCGTGTATCCCGTCGCGGCCGGTGCGTCCGCCCACGAGGACGATCAGGTCGCCGGGGCGCGCACCCTTCTTGCACCTGTCACGCGGAATGATTCCCACCGTCCCGCAGTACACCAGCGGATTGCCCACATAGCGCTCGTCGAAGAGGACCGCTCCGTTGGCAGTGGGTATGCCCATCCGGTTGCCATAGTCGCGCACGCCGGCGACGACCCCCTTCATCACGCGCTGCGGATGCAGAGCACCGGGCGGAACCTTTTCCATCGGAAGGTCCGGCGGACCGAAACAGAACACATCCGTGTTCATGATCGGCTTTCCGCCCAGCCCCGTGCCGAGGATGTCGCGTATGACCCCGCCGATGCCCGTGCCCGCCCCTCCGTAAGGCTCTATCGCAGAAGGGTGGTTGTGCGTCTCCACCTTGAAGCAGACGTTGTACCTCTCATCGAACCGGATCACGCCGGCGTTGTCCTCGAACACGCTGACGCACCACGGCCTGTCGAGTTCCCGGGTCGCTCGCACGATGGTGCTCTTCAGGAGGTTGTCTATCGTCCGGTCCCCCATCCGAATCACGCCCTTGAGTGTCTTGTGGACGCAGTGCTCGGACCACGTCTGGGCGAGTGTCTCGAGTTCGACATCGGTTGGCGGGCGGCCGATCCTCTCGAAGTGACGCTGTATCGCGCGCATCTCGTCCAGGTTCAGGCTGAGAACCATCTCCCGACTGATGCGGAGAAGCGCGTCGTCGTCGAGACCGCTCAGAGGTATTTCGCGGCGACGGAAACGATATCGTGGCGATTCAGGGAAGTGCGGGACGTCCGCCTCGCCGAAGAACACCTCCTCGATGACATCGTTGTGAAGGACCTTGTCGCTGATGCGACGAAGGGCGTCGCGATCTGCGTCGCCGTACAGAAAGTACTTGTAGCCGGTGCGGGCCGCCGTTGCGCTCAGGCCGAGGTCGCCTATCCCCTTCAACGTGCTCATCGCGACCGGATCCATCACCCCCGGCTTCCGGAAGACCTGAATCACCGCAGGGCTGCCCCCCAGGGGCGGCGGCAGTGGCCGTTGGCACACGTACTCCTGGTTGACCGGGTCCGCCAGGAGTTCCCGGGCGATACGGTCAACCTCACGGGCCGATATCGGCCCCGCTATCAGGTACACCTGCGCCACGCGCACGTCGGTGATCCCTCGAACGCCCAGGTGCTGAATGTCCGAGAGGACGTTGCGACCGAGAGGGTCGGCGAAGCCCCTCCGGATCGCCACCTCCACGCGCCATGTCCTGATGCGTTCTCTCATCCCGACCCCCGCCTTGCCGATGCAGCCGAAGCCACGAGCCGACCCCACCGCTTCTCGAATACGAATGGCCAGTCCGCGGGCCAGCGCCGGATGCTCTCCTCGAAGTATCTCACCCACCGCTGGGTCGCAGCGACCACGTCGCCTTCCAGGTAAGGTTCACCGCAGGTGAGGAAAAACCTGCCATCGCGGGAAAACACGTAGGCCGGGATTATGGGCACCTTGCGCCGGATGGAAAAACGCGCCGGCCAGTCGGGAAAATGCGCCAATTCTCCGAAAACCCTGGCCTCGACCGTGTCGGGCTTCCTGCGTATCAGGTCGGTGGTCCCGATGACCACCTTGCCCTGCCGAAGCGAATCCAGGATCCGCCGGGCGACCGTCGCCGGGGGTGTCCGACGCACCTCTATGAGATCGGGTCCAAGCCGCTCGAGGTAGCGCTGCATGATCCGGTACCGGGTTTCCGACCTCGACCCGCGCGCCATCACGACGCTCGGCAGGAGTCTTCCGACGAGCGCGGCCGAGAGGACCGATCCCGTGCAGTGCGGCACGACCACGATCGCGCCGCCGTGCTCCCTCCGCATCCGCGTTACGACTTCCGAGACGCCGCTATCGAAACCGACGTGATCGAGGACTCCCTCCCCACCAGCATGGAGGAGGCGCCCGAATAGCCGCACTGCGAGAGCCACGTTCCCCATCATCTCGTCGAAAACACGATAGGCGTCCGACCTGCCCGCGAGGGTGCAGAGGTCCTCGACGCGCCGGCGCAACGGATTGCCGGGCAGAAAGAACGATGCCCTCGCTGGCGCGAGGGCCGCTCCCACGATCGCCCGCTGCGCCCATTCGGGAAGAAACCGCGTGCCGCGCATGTAAAGATGCAGCGGGACCGCAGTCACATCCTTGACGAGGCGAAAACTGATACGCATGGTGAATGACCCGAACCCTCGGCGGGCAAACCGTAGCAAAAACGGTCTCCGCTTCGCAAGACCGCAAGAGACCCCGCGACGCCGTTTAGCGGTCGCTCACGTCCCCGGAGGCGCTGAACACGACGGCCAGTCCACCACCGGCTCGCCACGCAGCCTGGCGTGAGCGGGGAGCCCGGGACCCACGAGCGGCAGGGCGTACCGGCGAAACGCCTCTGTGGGTAGCATGACCGCGCGGTCGAAGTAAGCATCGGGCAACAGCCTTTCGCGGTTCGCCACGCGCGAGATGGGAACCGTATCGTACTCGACCCCATAACTGCTGCCGCGACGCCTCCTCATGATGACCATGCATCCGGACCGGCCCTCGACCGCGAACCGGACCGCCCAGTTCCCGCACGAGCGCGCCTCGTCGAAATCCACCGGCGACACGTGCGCACTGGAGAGCCGCTGGATCGTCCCGGGCTTGTCGAAACGGGCGCGCACGCCGAGACCCTCGCGCACGAGCCGACACAGCGTCTCCGCCGCACCCTCCGCGCGCGGATGGCCGAACGCGTCGCGCTCCGACGCCATCCTCCCGCCCACCAGCCTCCCGCGCGTGTCCCGCACCGTCTGCGCCACCACAACCAGGCAATAACCCAGCCGGTCGAGGGACTCCTTCACGAGCCGCAGGAAGCGACGACGCTCGAACGGAACCTCGGGCGGCCACACGATCTGCGGCGCATCGCGGTCCGACCGTTTCCCCAGCGCCGATGCGCACGCCAGCCAGCCCGCGTTGCGCCCCATGACTTCGATCACCTTCACCGGCTCGACCGCGCCCATCGCCTCCGTCTCCATCCCCGCGTCGGCCGTGACCGAGGCGATGAACCGTGCCGCGCTACCGTAACCCGGCGAGTGATCGGTGCAGGGCAGGTCGTTGTCTATGGTCTTCGGGACCGCCACCGCGCGCAGATCGAGGGATAGCCTCCTCGCTGCGCGGGCCAGCCGATGCGCTGTGTCTGCAGAGTCGTTGCCACCGATGTATGCGAGATATCGAACGCGCCTCGCGACGAGAGACCGAACGATCTCATCCGCCTCCGCGTCCGCTATCTTCCGTCGGCACGAACCGAGCGCAGCGGCGGGAACCCGCGCAATGCTCAGGAGTTCCTCGATTCCCACCGACGACAGGTCCACGAGGTCCCCTCTCAGGAGACCCTCGATGCCGCCCCGCATGCCCCACACCATGCCGATTGCAGGGCACCGCCGTGCCTCCTCGACCACCCCGAGGAGACTCGCATTCATGACCTGGGTGCATCCGCCGGACTGCCCGACGAGCAGCGTCTCGCCCGTTCGGATCATCTGCGTTCGGATCCTCTTCGCTATCCGGGATTCGCGGCGCGCCATCACCACTCGCCGTCGAATGATACAGATTGGCGCAGAGGGCGACAAGCCACATGCCAGGGGGCCGGAAAATGTGGAAAAGAGCACTTGACATGGGGCGGATATAGTGTATAATCTGTGGATGGTTGGCCTGGATTCGTAGGACCAGAGCCTGGTGACTGTGAAGGAGATGGTTCAGTAGCGGTGGACGCAGGAGGCCGTACGGTGACGTCGCCCCCGAGGGGCAGCGCGCAAGGCGCGGGGCGGCGTTGTGGCGTGTCAGAGTCTCAGCCGCAGGTTGCGCATTCTGCATGACGGTCTCATACGATCCCTCTCCCTTCCCTCGGACGCATCCCGGAACAGTATTGCCGGCATCTTCCACGCACCAGGGCCGCCGAATCGCTCGGCTGAAGAAACGTTGCCGCGGTTTCGCGGACGCCATCGTGGCGCTCCGCCGGGTGACGGTCTCACGCCCGGGCAACTAGTCTTGGAGAAGTGTCTCATGGCAACAGGAAAAGTGAAGTGGTTCAGTGATCAGAAAGGCTTCGGCTTCATCACGCCGGACGATGGCAGCCCGGACGTGTTCGTCCATCATTCCGCCATCAGAGGTACGGGGTTCAAGACCCTGGCGGAGAACGATGCCGTGCAGTTCGACATTGAACAGGGTCAGAAGGGCCCGCGTGCGGCCAACGTGACGAAGATCAGTTAGGTCCCCGCGCCGCAAGCCGACTGCCGCCGCGAGAAGGGACGCGGCGGCGGTTTCGTTTAATGGCCGCCACCGGTCCCGTGCGCTGAATGCGTCCTACCCGCCGTTGACCAGGAAGATGTAAACGTCCATCACGTTCGTGCCCGTGGGGCCGGTCACGAACAGATCGCCGAGCGCCTCGAAGAAGTGGTACGAATCGTTCCGCTCCAGACAGGCACGTGCGTCCAATCCGAGTGCGGCCGCCCGTGCGACCGTCTCCCCGTCGGCGAAGGCGCCAGCCGCTTCGGTGGGGCCATCTGTCCCGTCGGTCCCTGCAGCGAGCACGCTGATGCCATCGGTTCCGGCGAGCGCAATGGCCGCCGCGAGAGCGAACTCCTGATTGCGCCCGCCGACGCCATCACCCCTGACGGTCACCGTCGTCTCTCCGCCGCCGATGATACATGCAGGACGCGACACGGGAACGCCGTCTCGCTGCACGCGTCGGGCGAGCGCCGCCTGTTGCGCCGCGACCTCCCTCGCTTCGCCGGAGATGGAACAGGAGACCACATGCGGGCTGTAACCGAGGGCTCGAGCGCGCTCCGCAGCCGCAGCCACAGCCGCCCGGTTGTTGGCCACGATGACGTTCTGGACGGAACGAAAGACAGGGTCGCCGGGTTTCGGCGTTTCAGGCACATCTCCGGCGACGCCAGCGGCAAGATGCGAGATGACGCTGGGCGGCACACTATCCGCCAGACCGCGCGACTCCACAATCTGCAGCGCCTCCGCGTAAGTCGTCGGGTCGGGGGCCGTCGGACCTGAAGCGATCGCGTCGAGGGGATCCCCTATGACATCCGACAGGATCAGCGTCACCGTGCGTGCCGGCGCTGCAGTTGCTGCCAACCGGCCCCCTTTCACCTGCGAGAGATGCTTTCTCACGGTATTGACTTCCACGATCGGTGCCCCACTCTCGAGGAGGGAAGCCGTCACGCGCTGCTTCTCCTCGAGCGTCACGCCTTCCACCGGCAGGGGCAGGAGCGCAGATCCGCCCCCGCTGATGCAGCACATGACCAGGTCATCCGGTCCGGTCCCGCGGAGGAGCCGCACAATCTCGAGCGCGCCTGCCATACCCGCCCTATCCGGAATGGGATGACCGGCCTCATGGACCTTCACCCGATCGAGGCGACAGCCGTGACCGCGCTTGACGTTGACCCAGCCGCAGGCGATGGTCCCGCCGAGAAGCGATTCGAGGGCTCGTGCCATGAAGGCAGAGGCCTTGCCGGCGCCCACTACGATGAGCCGCCGCACCGAACCAAGGTCGTACTGCGCATCGTCAACCTGGAGCACGCGTCCGCGAACAGTTACGTGCCGACGCACCGCGACCTCGGGGTCGGCCGCAGCGACGGCGGCCCTGAATATCTCGGTGAGATGCTGACGCGCGAGTGCACGCACCGACGTCCTCCGCGAGCGCCCCTCGAACGCGGGGATTATAGGTGGCGCCGTCCGACAGGGTCAAATCTTGGAAAATCCGGCCTCACCTGCTACCATGCCAGAGATTCCTCTGGATTTCGGAGGCGCATCTTGGACGACATATGGCAGCGCCTGGCAGACCTGAGGGCGGAACTTGCCGACGCCTGTTCCACCGCGCCGGATCGTCGCGTGGATGGGCTCCTCAGGGAGATGCAAGCGCTGCTCGTCGAGGCCCGCGAGAGGGTATCGCAGCAGGAGGGCCTCCTGCGCGAGGTGACCCTGGTGCTGTCCTGCCTCAAGCCGGCGCGGGTCCTTGAACTCATCATGGACGCCATGATCCGCCTCAGCGGCGCCGAGAGGGGCTTTCTTCTCCTCCTGCGCGAGGACGGAACCCACGAGGTGGCAGCCGCACGACGCATGGAACGCGTAAACGTCGAGATGCCCGAGGCGGAATTGAGCCGCAAGGTCATCCAGACGGTCATCGAGAAAAGGCGACCTCTGCGACTGGAGGATGCATCCAATACGCCCCCCTACTCTCTCGCCGAGAGCGTCACGCGGCTCAAGATCATCTCCGTCCTGTGTGTCCCGATAGTCGCCGAAGACAGACTCCTGGGCATCGTTTACCTCGAGAATCGCAGGGCGGCGCGGGTGTTCAGCGAGGCGACCGAGGCCATGCTCGCCGACTTCGCCGCCAGGATTGCGCCCGCCATGGTGAACGCAGAAGCGATGGACGGTCTGAGGCGCGAACGAGAGCGCTGGCAGGAAGCCTTCTCAGGCCAATACAGGTTCGAGGGCATCGTGGGCCACAGCCCGGCACTGCGCGAGGCCCTTCGCGTGGCAGCGATCGCCGCACCCAGCGACCTTCCGATCCTCATCGAGGGAGAAAGCGGCACGGGGAAGGATCTTGTCGCACGGGCCGTGCACCTGCGTTCTCCGAGGGCAGACGGACCATTCGTGAGCATCAACTGCGCCGCGTTGCCACATGCTCTCCTGGAGAGCGAACTGTTCGGACACCGACGCGGCGCCTTCACGGGTGCGGTGCAGGACCGGCGAGGACTCTTCGCAACGGCAGACGGAGGAACGCTGTTTCTGGACGAGATAGGCGAGATGCCTCTCGAACTCCAGGCCAAACTCCTGCGGGTCCTCCAGTCAGGCGAATACCGGCCGGTGGGTTCCGACCGTCTGCTACGCGCCAACGTAAGGGTCGTCGCTGCTACCATCAAGAGGCTCGACGCAGAGGTGGCAGCGGGGAGATTCCGGAAGGACCTCTATTTTCGACTACGGGGCGTTCGGGTGCTCCTGCCACCGCTTCGAGAACGGCGCGAGGACATCCCATTGCTCGTCGAGAAGTTCCTCGAGAGGTACTCGCCGGCCGGTCGGACGATGCGTGTCAGCGAGGCTGCCCGCGCGTGCCTCGTGGCCTACGACTACCCGGGCAACGTCCGGGAACTCGAGACGATAATCCGGTGGGCGATCCTTTTCGCCCACGAGGGAACGATCGGTGTGGAAGCGCTCCCGCCAGAGGTGACCGGCGCAGAGGGACGGCACTTCCGCCTCCCACCGCGCGTACCGTGCACGGCGAAGGAACTCCTTCAGGCCAAGAAGGAGGCGGCCGAGGCTGCCGCACGCGAGGTGGAGCGCGCATTCTTGCTTCACGCGCTCTCGGCGGCGGAGGGCCGCCCGGGCGAGGCCGCAAGGCGGGTCGGCATGAACCGGTCCCAGTTCTCGCGCATGCTCGGACACCACAACCTCAGAGGCACACACCGAAGAAAACAGGAGCGACCTGCTTGAGCATGCAACCGACTCCGCAAACCCCCGAGGTGGCCGCCCAGCGGACCTTTTGGCTCGGGCTCGGAATACTCACCCTCTGCCGGGCGGCTATCGCCGCCTCGATGCCGCTCTCCGGCGAGGAGGCCTACTACTGGATATGGTCGCGCCATCTGGAACTCTGTTACTACGACCATCCCCCGCTCGTGGCGTGGGTAATCAGACTGTGCTCGACGATCCTCGGCCACAGCGCATTCGCCGTTCGAGCCGCGCCGATCGCGGCCCACACGGTCAGCGCAATCGTGGTCTATCATGCCGTGCGGCGCATGGTCCGCGATACTGTGGCTGCCGCGTGGGCCGGCCTGGTGTTCACGGTGACGTTCTACTTCGCCGCGACCGCCACCATCGCGATACCGGATGGGATACTCTTCGCCTGCTGGTCGCTGACGACCTGGTTCGTGCTCGAGGCCATCGCATATGGAAAACGCCGGCTGTGGCTGCTGGTCGGCCTGGGGATGGGGCTTTGCGCGCTCGCAAAGTTCCACGCGATACTACTCGCGATGTCCGCTGGAATCTTCCTCCTGGCGTCGCCGCGACAGCGGAAACTTTTCCGGAGCGGCTGGCTGTATGCCGGCGCGGCTGTGGCGCTTCTCATGACTCTGCCAATTATTGTGTGGAACCACAGGGAGGGCTGGCCGACGTTCGCGTTCCAGCTTGCGGGTCGTCACAAGTTCGTGCTGGGCAATCCCATATACATTATGGAGATGCTGGTCACACCGTTCGGCCTGATGGGCCCATTGCTTTTTCCACTCGGCGTCGCCGGCGTGGCGTGGGGCTTCCGGAAAGGCATTCGCGAGGGGGACGACCGCTGCCTCTGGCTGGCTGTCAGCGCGAGCGTGCCCTACATATTCTTCCTCGCGCTCAGCGCGTTCATCAAGATAGACCCTCAGTGGTCGGCGCCGGCGTTCATACCGGCCGTCGTTTTGGCCGCCCTCGCCGGGGTCGGCTGGATGCGGGACCCGGCGGCCAAGGGGTGGAGGAGGAACGCGCTGCGGTGGACGCTTCTTCTCCACGTGGCCGTGATCGGTCTCGTTTACACGGCACTGGTCTGCGTGATCGCATTTCCGGCCGCGGTGCCGAACAGGATTCACCTGGCCTACCCAGGCGGACATCGGAAGAAGATCGCCTTGCAGGCCCTCAACGAGTTCTACGGCTGGGATCAGATAGGCCGCAGGGTCCGCAGCGAGATCGCCTCTCTCGGAGGGGAGAAGAAAGCATTCATCCTCGTCCGTGCGGGCTGGGCAACGGCATCGAGCCTCGCCTTCCACGCTGGAGGAAAGATACGGGCGTACACCTTCGATAACTCGCCGGCGACAGGGCACCAGTTCCATCTGTGGGAGCGCAGGCTCGACGCCGACGAGATGATCGGGATGAACGCGATCGTGGTGGGAACGAGGGAAGAGGAGATGCATCTCGAAAGCCTGCGACACTGCTTCGAGAGGCTGGAGGAGGTCGCGCCCGAGATAATAGTGAGGGGAGGGCGAGAGCGGCGCCGCTGGCTCCTCGTGCGCGCATGGAACATGAGGCGCATGCCGGTGGACGAAGACGAGGGTGATAGAAGGGATCCCCCGCATCGGGTGCCACCCCGTGCCGAGGAGGTGGGAACAGGCGCCGGAGTGCGTGCGCAAGGAACGGGTGAACCAAGCGAGACCGCGAATGAACCTCCGCCTGAAGATGGCCGATATGGGGAATCGGATTCCACCCGGGAGGGCACCCGAGATCACTCCTGCGGGTAGACGATGATCCTGTCGTGTATGAGGAGGACGAGGTCGGGCTTGCCATCTGCGGTAACGTCGCCGACGACGCACTCCCTGGGCTCGACGCCGGTCTCTACGGGCAGGGCGAAGCGGCTCCCTCCGAACGACTTGGTCTCGAATACCGGCCACTGGAGGATACGGCGCAGCGCGTTAGCACCGGGATCCCACGCGATCAGGACCATCGTCTGCTGCGTAACCTCGACAGCGACGAGTTCGTCGCGCCCGTCCCCGTTAAGGTCGCCCATGTTGACGTCGCCCAGTTGCCCATTGGGGAAGTCCGTCTCGTAAGCCGCGCGTTCGACGAGGGCCAGACGCGGACGCCCCGGGTCGAGCATGGTGAACCCGTCCTTTCCCAGCACGAGCACCTCCGACTTACCGTCGCCATCGAGATCGAGAATGGCGATCCGTTCGAATGCGATCTGACCGATGGGGAAGTTCTCGACGATCTCGAACGCACCGAGCGCATTGCGCTTCAGAACGCTCAGGCAGCGGGTTCCGGTATCTACCAGTATAATCTCCGGAGACCCGTCGCCATCGAGGTCGGACACAGCGACGCCGGCGATAATGCTTCCGGGCATCCGCCCGTTGAACTGCTCGACAACGATGAGGTCGTCATTCGCGTCGAGCCGGACGGCGCGCGCAAAGTTGCGATTCGCGATGAGAAGTTCCGCCTTCCCGTCGCCGTCAACGTCTCCGATGCAAGTGGACTTGAGCGTGGCGGACCTGACGAGGCCCCTGGCGAACTCCTTTCCGGGGGATACGTCGGCGAATGTACCGTCGGGCATGCCCTTGAAGACGCGGAGCCCCTCGTAAGGCAAGAAGACACATATGTCGTTTCGGCCGTCCTGGTTCAGGTCGAGGATGCGGAGACCGTCGGGATCGGATCGGGTCTGGATCGGAATGCTGAACAGTTCTCGGAAATCCCCCTCGGGGCCGCGCGACAGGGCTACCAGCCGTCGCTCTTGCCCAAGCGCAACCGCACAAACGATCTCGACGGCGCCGTCACCGGTCAGATCGAACAAAGACATCGCCGTTGGCTTTCCCGGAACGGGGAGCGAACGAGGAAAGCCAAGGCGACCATTTGCATCCATCGAGGCCAGGCCGATCGTCCCCTCCTCGCGGCTCAAGACCACGAGTTCTGCGCGTTTCGCGCCCGACGGAACGAACGCTGCGAGGTCGGCGGTGGCCTGGAGCGTGGGGAATGCTGCCCGGCTCGAATACCACCCTGTGGCGTCGGGGGAGAATATCTCGACCTCGTTGGAGTCGGGCGCGGTCACGGCGATCTCCAGGCGACCCGAACCGGAGAAGTCGCCGAATGCCCAGGCCGGGGGCTGACGGGTGCTGGCGGTGCGCAGCGTGTAGCAGGCGACAGACCCGGAGAGTAGCCCTGCCTCCGGCTGCCGACTGACAAATTCATGGAGGATCAACCTGCCGGACTGTGCGTTGACGACGGCGACGTCGGTGCGTCCATCGCCATCGGCATCGCCGAGCGCCATCGCGCGGAAGGGCGTGACCTCGCAGCGGATTTCCGGACCCAGACGCCCGGAAGGCTGCTGTAAGCGCACCGAAACGGCGTCAGTGGCACCGAAGCGCACGTAGAAGAGATCGGCGCGCCCGTCCCCGTCCGCGTCGCCCAGGAAGATGCCGCTTATATCGGGGCTCGCACCGGATTCCTTGATGGGGCGCGCAAGGCGTCCCGTCGCATCCTGCAAGATGAGATAGATGCCGTCGCTCCCGAGCAACACAATGTCGTTCCGGCTGTCCCCATTCACGTCGCCGATCGCGAGTGCATGAGGTTTGGTGGAACCATCGGGGATGTCGAAGGACCGGCGCTCGCCCCACTCGCCGTTCGCGTCCTGAAACACCACCACGAGTTCGCGCGGGTCACCGTAGAACGCTATATCCGTGCGGCCGTCGCCATTGAGGTCGCCGGCCTCTAGCGAGAATATCTTCTTCTCAGCGAGGTACGGCCGATTCCTGAAGCGCCGGTCGTCCGGGGGCAGATTCGGAAAGTTATCGTCAGGCGGTTCTGCTGGCGCGTCCGGCTCGCGCTGGATCAGGCATTCCACACGCGCGCGGGAGTTGTTGACGACGATGATGTCGTTCCGACCATCGCCGTTCACATCAGCCAGCCGCAGGTTGTGCGTGGCCCAATCGAGTTTATAGAACTCGGCTCCGGCGAAGCCGAGAGACGGAATGCCTGCCGGCCCCTCTCCGGCAAACGCGACCCAGGGCAGCACGGCCAGGAGGCATGCCGCGCACGCCGTACGATTTGTAAGCGATCGAGACATCGGCAGACACCCACTTGCGCGATGCAGCCGGGTCAGGCCTGATGCGCCGCCCCCGCCGCCCCGCTCGACGCATTCTACGGGGCACCCGCGCCTGACGTCGCCCGCGACTCGTGCACCTCCGGACGCATGAGGGGGAACAATATCACGTCTCGAATGCAGGGCGAATCCGTGAGAAGCATGACGAGGCGGTCCACGCCGATGCCCAGGCCGCCGGCCGGCGGCATACCGTACTTGAGCGCGGCGATAAAGTCCTCGTCAATAGTGCGGACCTGTCCCTCGACCTGCTCCAGTTGGGTCCGGAATCGGCGTTCCTGTTCGATGGGGTCGTTGAGTTCCGTGTACGCGTTGGCCACCTCCATCCCGGCCACATACAGTTCGAAGCGCTCCGCCGTGTCGGGGTCGTCGGGTCGGCACTTGGTGAGCGGGCAGATCGCGACAGGATAATCCACGACAAAGGTGGGTTGGACGAGGCGGTCCTCGACGCAGGCCTCGAAGAGGCGGTCTGCCACTACGGCGGGATGGCCGTCAGGATCGCGCCCCAGTTCTGTCGCTCTTTTCCGCAACGACTCGGGTTCGTCCAGACCGACGCCGGCGTGTTCGCGAAGCAGGTCGCGCCACTGTCGCCGGGGCCATGGCGGGGTGAAATCGAGTACGGTGTCGCCATACCTGACCTGATGGCCGCCGCATACCTCCTCGACCAGGCCGACGATGAGTTCCTGCGTCAGGTCCATCATGACCGTGTAGTCAGCGCACGCCTGGTATATCTCGATCATGGTGAACTCGGGGTTGTGCCTGCTGCTGATCCCCTCGTTCCGGAAGTTCCGGTTCATCTCGTAAACCTTCTCCATTCCGCCGACGAGTAGTCGCTTGAGGTAGAGTTCCGGCGAGACGCGGAGGAAGAGGTCTATATCGAGCGCGTTATGGTGGGTCACGAACGGCCGCGCGGCAGCGCCACCGGGGATCGTCTGCATCATCGGCGTCTCGACCTCGAGGAAGCCGCGCTCGTCCAGAAAGCGGCGGATCGAGCGGACGATACGGCCACGGGTGCGAAAAACCTCCATCACGTGGGGATTGGCGAAGAGGTCAACGTAGCGGCGACGGTAGCGTATCTCGACGTCGCGCAGACCGTGCCATTTCTCGGGCGGCGGGTGCAGTGCCTTGGCGAGGATGCGGAAGCCCGTCGCGAAGAGGGTCACCTCGCCCGTGCGAGTCTTGCCGAGCGTACCGTCCACACCAACGATGTCGCCCAGGTCGCAGAGGCCGAAGACGGCGAACGCATCGTTCCCCACCGCGTCGCCGCGGACGTAGACCTGTATCTTGCCGGTCCCGTCGCGAACGTCAAGAAACGCGGCCTTGCCGAAGTTGCGGATGGCCATTATCCTGCCAACGATGCGGGCGCTGCGTCCTTCGGCGTAACCTCCCGAGGGCGACGCGTCGGTCAGCGATTCGATCGGTATTGCGCCGTCGTATCGCGAGCCGTAAGGATCTATTCCGCGTGCGCGAAGGGCAGCCGCCTTGCTCAAACGTTCCTGCTCGTAACGCGTCTCCACGGGTCTCCTCCGGTCTCTCGGGCGTGTGGCGCTGTGCGCGTCGCGCGAGTTTTCGCATTGAATCACAACTCCTCCTCACCGTCAAGGAGCCGCAGGGAACGAGGCAGCCGTTGCGGAGAGGACTCCGGAGTTTTTTCTTGACGCGGGCCGCGCCGTGGCATAAACTTTATATGAGAAGACGTCCTTGCGGGGAAAAGGCAGCATGCGCATCCGCAAAGCGGGCATGCGGCCCGAAGAAGTTTTGATATCCTTCCCCGGCGCCGCCGACGGCGGCATGGATGCCATTCCCTCTCCCATCGGTCGCCATTCGATCAGCACTTCCCTGGATTGCTCGAGTTGCACGGTGGAGCCCCCTACTCTTTTTTTCAGTGGAGGAGCGCCTATGCACCGAAGCGGGAAGCCAGTGCGCAAATGTCATGGATGCGGCCTGAACTTCCGGGACCATTGCGGAGTGTACGATAATCCCCACGACATGTGGCGGGATCACAGGGTATGCCCTGGATACAAGAACGAGAAACTCCTGGCCGCATACCTGGCTGACCAAGCGAAGTTGCAGGCCGATAAGGACAAGGAGAAGCGGAGACAGATCGCCAAATTGCGCCGCACAGCGACCCACTCGAACGGCGATCGGCACGTCCTCATCTCTATCCGATAGCGTCGCATTCCGACGCGCACGACTCGCCCCGCCGGGAATCACTGGTCCGGCGGGGCAATCGTTTCGCGGCGCGATGGCCAGCGCTGCACATGCCGTGTCATCCCGGTCAGCGTGCCAGGGCGTTCCTGAGCAGGCCGAAGACGTCCACGCTGACGAAGATCATCGTCAGGAGCGCCGCGAACATCCCGAGCCACGCCCGGAACCTGTACCTCTCACGCCACAGGAGCATCGAGGCGATGCCTGTAACCACTATCACGCCGGCCCAGTAGCCGGGGAACATGACCGGTGCGGGAATCCGGTTCACCGCGCGCATGAAGGCCAGGTTGCCCAGAAATGCGGTCGCGCCCAGCCCAATTCCGTATCCCACATCGCGGCCGGCGGGGCGTATCCTGCGCAGGATACCGATGGCCAGGAGCCCCGTTCCCGCCGCTCCGAACAGGAAAATCAGGAGGCCCGGGATGCGAGAATCCACGTCCTGCAATTCTGCCCCATGGGATTTCAGGCTCACCTCGAACCCCTTCATCGCCATGCAGATCACCCCCTCGCTCGCGAAGACCCCCAGAAGGGCAGGAACCGCCCACCGGCTCTTTTGCCTCACGTTCGAGGTCTCACCCGGCGCGAGAAGAAACAACGCAACGACCATTGCCGCCAGACCGGCATACTGGGAGCCATTGAGCGCCTCGCCGAAGAACAAAGCGCTCAGGGGGACGGGCACCGCGATGCCGAGCCATCCCACACACTGCGTTATGCTGACCCCCGCCAGCCTGATTCCGCCATCCAAGAGCAGGTAACTCATTGCCCACGACGCGCCCCCCACGATGCCGTATGCGACCTCGTGTGGACCGAGAGGTACACGAAACGCGAGACGCCAGGCGATGACGCTCATGACGCACGCGCTGATATAATTCACCGCTCCAACCCATAGCATGCGACACTTTCCCCCCTGGGCCATGCGCATCACATGGCCAAACGCGGCCCCCAGCAATATCGCCGCCATCAGAGTCTTCATGCCGGTCGTTCACCCTTTCTCTGAAAGCGTCCCGTCCGCTGGAGATTCACCAGTCCTGCCCGTCCGGACATTCTGCGACCGCCGCAAACGTGAAACACCCACGACCGTTCAGTGGATTGTAACGGGCTGGCGTCCGAGTGCAACCCTCGCCACCATACTTTGCCGCAGCGCTATGGAAAAGGCAGGTCAGAGAGACGAGGAGCGCATGGCTTCGAACAGGCTCACGCGCCCACCGGGCGAGCATCGAATCTGCGAGCGGCAAGAGAGGTCCAAAGTGTCGCACACGCGAAAAGCGTCGGAGATCGGACCCCGCGACGCCCCACGGCGGCGAGCGGCTCGACCACGCGCTCGTCCGGATTCGCGCGCCGTGTCGCCGATTTCTCCTACGCCTCGCGGTGACGACCTCAGAGGCCCAGGATCAGTTTCGCGGTCCAGAAGTATATGAGAAGGCCAGTGATGTCAACTATGGTGGTGAGTGCCGGACTGGCTATCACCGCGGGGTCGAATTTCAGGCGCGCCGCCCCCAGGGGGAGCAACGCGCCGATCAGCGTCGAACTCACCACCTGCAGCCCCAGTGCCAGCGCGATCGCCACACCTATGCGGTACAGCGAAAAGCCAGCCGGGATCGTCGCACCGTGGCCGAACAGGAGTACCCGGCCGAATGCTACGACAGCAAGGACCAGCGCGAGAAGGATTGCGACTCCGAATTCCTTCACGATGACGCGGCCAGCGTCGCGAGGGGTGATCTCGCCGAGCGCAAGCGCCCTCACGACCAGTGTGGCTGACTGGCTGCCGGTGTTGCCACCGGTATCGGCGAGCATCGGCATGAACGTGGCCAGTATCGCGAACTGGATCAAGAGACCCTCGAAATTCTGCACTATCGCGCCAGAGACCAGCCCCAGGACCGCGAGGACTACTATCCACCCGCACCGGTGCCGGAAGTGACTCCACGCGGACGTCCGCATGTAGGCAAACTCCTCGTGCGGACCGGCGATCGCCATGAGTTTCTCGATATCCTCCTGGTTTTCCTGGCTCAGCACGTCCATTGCGTCGTCGTAAGTGATGATGCCGACCAGCGTCCCCTCATCGTTCACCACGGGCAGTGCGATGAGGTCGTATTTCGCGATCTTCCGGGCCGCATCCTCCTGGTCGTCGTTCGCGTTGGCGAAGATGACGTCCTCGCGCATCAGATCCTCGACTCGCGTGCTCCCCTTCGCCAGGATGAGGTCCTTCAGCGACACGAATCCGAGGAGTTTGCGCCGCTCGTCCACCACGTAGGCGTAGTATATCGTCTCCTTGTCGGGGGCCTCGCGCCGGAGTTTTTCGATCGCCTCCGCAGCGGTCAGGCCGGGGGACAGCGTTGCGTAGTCGGATGTCATCACGGAGCCCGCCGTGCCCTCCGGGTAGGCCGTCAGACGGCGAATGTCCTCGCGCTCGGCCTGGGCCAGCGACGGCAATAGACTCTCCCGCTTGTCCTCGGGCAACCGCTTGACGAGGTCGGCGCGCTCGTCGGGCGACATGACGGTGACGAGGCGGGCGAACTCGTGGCGTTTGAGGAGGCTGATGACCGCCACCTGTGTTTCCTCGTCCAGTTCCACGAATATCTCCGCCGCGACGCGCGGTTCGATCCGGGAAAGGACGTCCCATATTTCCGGCGGTTCCAGCCCGGAAAGGAAATCGGCGGCATCAGCAGGGTGAATCGCGGAGCAGAACTCCTTGAGGTCCTCGACGTTGTTCGAGGCGAGGAGTTCGCGAAGTTCCGGAACAAGGAGAGGATTCTTCACGGCTCACCTCCATCCGGCCGCTGTCCCCGCGCGGCCGGAGGCGAACCGTGGGTCAGAGGTGCCGGCCTCTCACACGGCTTGCCGAGATGGCCACGCGCATTCGGTGCGGCTCATCCTGCTTACCAGGCGACCCGGAACCCGGGTCCGATATGCCCTCTCTACAGCCGTCAACGTCCCTCACGACCATACCTCCTGGTCCGGCCTCGGCCCGCCCGTGTCCCCCCGGGCGATCCGGCAATGAAAAAGTATATCCCGCGCCGCGCTCCGGCGCAACGGCTAGCCATCGTGGCGCGTCGCGCCCGAAGGGAATGTCTGTGCCCGGCGCTTCCGGTGGAGGTCCATTCCGAACTCGACGAACGCCTCGCAGGCGATGTTCTGCACCTCCTGCGTTATACCGATGGACTCTGGCGAGCCATAGTTATCCGCGATGAACCCGCCTCCCCCAGACCCCAGTTTTTCGATGAGGAGCCTCGCCTCGGCCCGGATCGCCTCACGGTCCCGTGTCAGCAGCGTGGACTGGATATCCACGGGACAGCAGAACGCCACTCGGCCACCGAACTCCTCGCCCAGCCTTTCAATGCCGTGGAGGCGCGGCTGATCGAACAAGAGACAGTTCACGCCGCACTCGATGAGGTCGCCGATTATCGCCGTCATCCTTCCGCACGAGTGCATGAAGACGTACATTCCGTGTTCGTGCGCGCGGCCGGCCAGTGTCTCGAACTCCGGCCTGAATATCTCCCGCCACATCGCTGGTGATACCATCAGGCTTTGCTGCGTTCCCCAGTCCTCGCAGAACACAATGCCGTCCGCACCCGCTTCGGCGAGACGGTCAATCGCCTTCAAGAGTTGGGCGCGCACGATATCGTGCAGGCGAGAGATCCGTTCTGGCTCGAGGCGCAGATCGCACAGGTAGTGCTCCAACTTGCGAATCTTCCGCGCGATGTTGAACGTGAACCCGGGGAGGCTGCCGAGGCGAAAGCGCTGCCTCTCCGAGGCGAAGACCCGCGCCGCCTCCGCGTAATCCTCCCGACGCCCCAGATCGGGCGGTTCGTAACTGTCGAGACACGACCAGTCCTGGATGGCCCCTTCCACGACCTCTCCCTTGTCGAAGTGCGTGAGGGTTGCCCAGGTAACGCCCCATTCGTCTCGCCAGCGACGGACCTCGTTTCCGCGAGGTTCCAGTTCCACCGGCGCTCGCTCAACCCGGCCAGCGGAGATAAAATCGTTCGGATAGGGTGGCGGAAGCCTGAATCCTATGCGCGGCGGAGAATCGAACTCGAGCACTGCCCTGACAACATCACTCGGTGTCATTCAGCCTCGTCCTAGAAAATTGCGATCGAAGTCGTGTCCGCTCCGGCTGACCGCACTCATGGCCGGGCTATCGAATGGCCCGGAAATGCGCGATCTCGACCATTCATGATACAGAGCGACGCGCCACGTCGCAATCAGTGGGAACGGTTTTGCGCAGGCTGACGAACCGGTAGAATAGTCTCCGCATCGTACCCGGACAGGAGCGCCACGAGAGAAGCCACTCCGAGAGGGAAGAGATGAAACGCATATGCTGCATCGGCGCGGGCTATGTCGGCGGCCCGACCATGGCGGTGATCGCAAGGCACTGGCCGGAGTACCGCGTGGAGGTGGTTGATATAGACCCGAAAAGGATCGCGGCTTGGAACAGCGACCACCTGCCGATCTATGAGCCCGGACTCGACGAACTCGTGAAAAGCGTCCGTGGCAGGAATCTGTTCTTTTACGACGACGTGGAGGCGCACATAGACCCTGCGGATATAATTTTCGTGAGCGTCAACACTCCGACGAAGGCCTTCGGACATGGCGCCGGCAGAGCGGCGGACCTCCAGTACTGGGAGCGCACCGCGAGGCAGATCGCGCGCGTCGCAACCACGCCGAAGATCGTGGTCGAAAAGAGCACTCTGCCCGTTCGCACCGCCGAGGCCATGGAGAGTATCCTGCGACAGAATCCGAGAGGAGTCCACTTCGAGGTCGTGTCGAACCCCGAGTTCCTCGCCGAGGGCACCGCCATACGCGACCTGGAACAGCCGGACCGCGTCCTCATCGGCGGCCACGACACCCCTTCCGGTCGAGCCGCCGTGCAGGAGATCGTCGAGATTTACGCGCGATGGGTGCCCCGCGAAAAGATCATCGTCACCGGCCTCTGGTCGAGTGAACTCGCCAAACTCACCGCGAACGCCTTCCTGGCCCAGCGGATATCATCCATCAACTCCATCTCCGCGGTCTGCGAACTCACGGAGGCGAACGTTACGGAGGTGGCGCGGGCCGTGGGGATGGACCATCGCATCGGCCCCCACTTTCTCTGTGCAGGGGTCGGCTTTGGCGGGTCGTGCTTCCGCAAGGATATCCTGAACCTCGCCTACCTCGCCGAGACGCTCGGTCTCCACGAGGTGGCCCGGTACTGGCAGCAGGTGGTGGAGATCAACGACTTTCAGCGACGCCGATTCGTCCAGACGATGCTGAAGGCGATGTACGGCACGCTCGCCGGCCGCCGGATCGCGGTGTTCGGTTTCGCGTTCAAGCCGGACACGAGCGACACGCGCGACTCGCCAGCGGTCGAGATATGCCGGCTCCTGCACGAGGAACGCGCCCATCTCGCCATCACGGACCCGCGTGCGCTCCCGAGCGCACGCAAGGACCTTGAGGGACTGCCCGATTGTTCCTTCGAGGAAGACCCCTACGACGCCGCCCGCGGCGCGCACGCGATAGCCCTCCTCACCCGCTGGCCGGAGTATCGCGAACTCGATTACGAGCGGATATACCTCTCCATGGAAAAACCGCCGTTCATCTTCGACGGGTGGAACCTCCTCGACCATGCCAGGCTCGCGCGCATAGGATTCCACGTGTACCGGGTGGGCGCCCCTCCTGTCGCGCCCACCGAAGACAGGGCCGCCGGATTGAAGGACTGAAGGGAGGAGACCCATGAGGCGGTTCATCGGAGTCTTGCTCCTCGCCATGTTTTCCGCTGCGCTCGCGGCTGGCGAGGAACCTATCGTCATTCCGGTCCTCACCGACCCGAGCCCGGTGATAGACGGCAACCTGCAAGAATGGGCGAACCGGGGCGCGCTTCGCGAGATGACGTCCCGCAAGAACGTAACCTTCGCCCCGCAATACTGGAAAGGACCCGCCGACCTGAGCGGCTGGGTACGGCTGGGCTACGACGACAAGAACCTTTACGTTGCCTGCCACGTGGTGGACGATGTCTTCGTCCAGGACCAGAGCGGAACCGAGGCATGGAGGGGCGACCACGTCATGCTCACCGTGGACTTCGTTCGCTCCGGCAACATGCGTGACGTGATGCAGACGGGCCTCAGCCCGGGCAACCTGCGCGCTCCGGCCGGGCAGGGGCCACCCACACCTCCCGAGTTCATCATCTGGGAGCCGCAGGGTGCGCGACCCGAAGGCGCCATCGTCGCGGCCCGACGCACCAGCGACGGCTACGACCTCGAAGCCGCAATCCCCTGGAAAGTCTTCGGAATCACGCCGGTCCAGTATCAGGTCTTCGGTATCGAGGTCGCTTTCAGCGATTGCGATTCGAGCCCAACCCGTCAGGAGAAGGCGATATCCATCGGCACGTCGCCGTGGAAGGCGAGGGACCCCGCCCGGCTCATCCTTGCCGGCCTCGCCGACCGGGCGGGCAACCTTCCGGCCGAGGTCCTCGCGGAGGCGACTACGCTCGCAAAGGAGTTCCGCCTGAAGCATGCCGAGTCCAGGGAGTTCGCCGTCCGCGTTGAGCGGATACCGAAAGACCGCGTGCCCACGCTCACGTTCAAGGCCCGAGTCCAGTGGGAACGGCCCGCCGGGTGCTGTGGACCTCTCGCGATCGCCGTGAACGGGAACGGTCTCTCACCGACGAACATCGCCGAACGGCCGCCGGTCGTAACGTTCATGAACGGTGGCACTCAGACCACATGGTATGGTGCGGGCGTGACGCTCTGGTACGGCCCATCCTTCGACGCCATCGAGAAGAGTGCGTACAAGCCCATCGAAACCGTGTCTTACGACTACATCCTGCGTCTGGATGGTCTCATCCACGAGGGGGAGAACCGACTCATCTTCGCGAACGCCGATGCGCGGCCCGAGATAGAGATAGTGGTGGCCGACCTGGCCTTCGGCTGGCTCCCGCCGAGTCGCTTTCAGCCTCCGAAGGAGTGGGCACCAGCGCCGACGGGGCCCCTTCCCGTGCACGAGCCCTCGCCCATCCGAAGGGTTCAGTACGATGCCTCACCCACCGAAGGTGGCGCCATAGCGCTCTCGTGGGCTGGCCGCCGCCTCGTGTTCGAGTCCCGGTACAGCGTACCCGGCGGCGGATGGCTGGAACTGACGGAACGGCAGATGCGGGGCTGGAGACGACTCGCCATGCCGGCCGCATCGGCAGAACGAGAGGTGCCCGTGTGCGCCGCCGAGTCCGGCGGACTGGAACTGGTCCGCACCCTGATCGCGCATGACGAATGCGTCGAGGTCCGCGACGTTCTGGTCAACCGTTCCGGCGAGGAGCGACCGCTCATCATCCGTCACCGCACTGCACCCGGGCCCTATGAGGAACTCTGGCTCTGCGGCCGCCCCGTACCCATGAATAGCGGCGCCAGCGCCGTGGCCGAGAATCCTAGCGTGGTCGTGCTCGCGAAGGACAATGGCTTCGCCATGATGGCATACGACGACGTGTTCCGCATCCACTACTCGGGTTCCTGCGACAAAGCAGCAGCCGAGATCTCCGACCAGAGCCTCGTCCTCCGCCCGGGCATCGAATACAGGCACCAGTGGCTAGTGTTCCCGCTGGAGAGACCGGATTACTGGTGCTTCGTCAACGCCGCGAGGCGGTTCCTCGGAACCAACTTCCCGATCGAGGGTTCCTTCTGCTTCTTCCACCTGCATCCTGTTGACGTACCGCTGACGAAGGAGGAGATCGGGCCATACCTCGAACGGAAGAATGCCCTGTTCGTCTCGGTGGGTCTGATGCAGAATTACAAGGGCCTCTTTCCGCACGGCCCGGTCGAGCGGACGCTCGACCCCTCGAAACGCATCGCGCTCAACAAGATGATCCGGGAGGTCCGCCCGCAGTCGCGGATATTGCACTACTTCAACACCTTCGACTGTGCTCGCGCGCCGGACGACCCCGTGCAGTGGACAGACAGCCGCATACTGCTCCCCGACGGACAGCAGGTGCACAACGGGGCGCCTTATCCGCTCTACTTCGTAACGCTCACCAACTCGTACGGTAAAGAGATGGATGCCATCGTCGAGTGGCTACTGAATGTCAACGGTGCCGATGGTCTCTACTGGGACTGCTACCAGTACGCCACCGTGGACCACTACGGGGAGCCGTGGGACGGCTGGACGGGGAGCATAGACCCGGAGACGCACGTGCTGCGGCAGAAGCGCTCGAGCACCACCCTGATCACGTGGCCGTGGCGCGAGCGGCTCACCGCGCGCCTTCTCTCCGAGGGAAGGCCGCTGGTGGCCAACGGCAACCCCGTCCTGACGAGCGAGTACAGGTATCGCTTCCCGCGCTTCGTGGAGACCGCCGACATAAGCGCCCTGAGCCGTGCGCATCTGTTCACGCCCATCGCGCTCGGCGACCACATCACCGAGAGGAACGAAACCGACTCGTACCGCTGGATGCTCCGCGCCCTCGACTGGGGAGGTCTCTACTACTGGTACTCGGCCATGATAATCCCGACGCACCACACCCTTACCAGTTACATGTTTCCTTTCACCCCGATCGAACTGCATCAGGGATGGCTCATCGGAGAGGAGCGCATCTTGACCAAGGTCAGCGGCCTCTTCGGATGGGGCGACGCATCCGACTTCGAGACCCATATATTCGATCGCGTCGGGAAGGAGACAATCGAGATCGGAGCGCCGCGGATAGTCCGCGATGGCAGGACGTACGTCGAACTCCGACTTCCCGAGGGCTATTCGGCGGCCGTGGTGCGGCGGCCTCCGCAGAGAGGACCGGAACGCTAGAGGAGTCCGGTCTCGCGCATCCAGGCGATGTTCGCGGCCAGGCCGACGTCGAGGCGCACCGTGGGCCGCCAACCGAGGTCCCTTTCGGCCTTGGAGATGTCGCAGCACATGTGTTCGCACGCGAAGAGGAGCCCGCGGCGATTGGTCAGCCCCGGGAAGCGCTCAAGTATATCTTCCGCCGGGGCGAATTCGAGTCGCACTTCGACTCCCATCAGTCTCCCGATGAGCGAGATGTAGTCTTTCATCATGATCGCCCTGTCGCCGCCTATGTTGTATATCTGGCCGGTGCTCAGGCCCGGCCTTTCGAGAACGTCGCCGAACGCTCGCGCCAGGTCCGCAACGTAGCCGGGTTGAACGAGCGCCCTCCCATCCTCCGCCAGCGGCACCACCTTGCCGTCGCGCAGCATGCGGAAGAACTCCGGTTCCCGGCCACCCCAGCCATCCAGCGGAACGTCGCCTGGCCCGTAGATGTTGCTCATCCTCAAGATCGTCGCAGGAAACGCCTTCTCGAGGTGCGCCCGCATGAGGACCTGGTCCTGGCGGAGTTTCTGATTGAACGCGTAAACCGCGTCGCCCTCCGCCAACGGATCGCTCTCGCGGGCTGGAACACGCGCACACGGCGCATACACGCCTATGGACCCCGTGTGCACGAAGTGACCCACGCGACCCGCCAGCACCTCGACCGCGAACACCAGATCGTCGTCCTGGAGTATGGTGTCTATCACGGCATCCCACTCCTCGGCGACGAGCGCCTTCCCGAAGGCATCGCGGTCCCGCTTGTCGCACCGGATCACGCGCGTTGCATCGGGGTGCGGGGGGTGCGTGCCACGATTCAGCACGATCACCTCGTGCCCTCTTCGAGCGAGATCCGAGACTATGTGCCTTCCCAGGAACCTTGTTCCGCCGACGACAAGCACTTTCACCGGCGCACGCGCTCCATCTCCAGCGAAACGATCTCGTAAGGCCCGACGATCGGGACGCGGAAGCGCACGAAGCCTTTTTCCGCTGTGAACTTGAGTCGCCTTCTCGACTTCAGGGCACGGACCTTCGAAACGGCGTTTGCACGCACCGATACCTCCACGTCGCGCAGTGGCACGATGGCCCCCATGGGTCGCTTCATGTCCGCGGTCACGTTGACGAGGTGGACCAGTAGCCTGCCGGGTTGCGACCTGACCTCGACTGCGAGGCTGCCGGGGGCGTCGGTGCTCGCCTGCAGACCTGCGCGCCCCGCGGCGAGCGTAACGAGCGCGCGGGAGAGAATGACGTGTGCGTCCATGTGGAACCGGTCGAAAGTCTCGAAGAGCGGTGAGGCGCAATAGACAACCCGTCCCCTTCCACGCCGCGAAACCAGGACCGCTGGGTAGCGCGACAGGTCCGAGAGCCTCTGATAAGCGAGTCCGATGGGTTCATGGTAGAACGCCACCGGGGTCGCATCCGCAGTTGCGCGGACCATGAGCGCATTCGCGGGCCGGGGAAGCAGCGTGCCGGCAGGAATGCCGGGCAGCGCTCTGGTGGCGGTGAGATAGTCCTCCACGCGGGACGGAGCGAATGCACCCTCGACGCGCCCGATGCCCAGGAACCGCAGCCACTCGCGGCGTGCCACAGGCTCACCCCACTCGTCGTACATGCCGCTCTCGAACGTCGCGACGAGCCCACCTCCCTGCGTGACGAACTTCATCACCGCCGAGACCTGCGCGTCGGAGAGGCAAGCGGAGTTCGGGAGCACCATGACCCTGACGCCGGCGCATTTCGAGTCGCACAGGTGTTCGTCCCAGAGGACGCGAACGGGGATATGCCCGAAGTTGAAGGCATCGAGGCAACCCGGATATTCGTGTTCGAGGATGCCCAGGGACGCCCGACGCCTGTCGTGGATATCTCCCGGGCGCCGTGAGCCGCTCCCTCCGTCAACCACGAAGTTCTCCTCCCGACCGCTTCCCACGTCGCGGCATATCTCCGGGTGACGGGATATGTAGTAGTACAGCGTCCTGTTCGACAGCAGTACCGCACACTCGGCGGCGGAACGATCCGCAGTGGTTTCAGGTTCGACCTGTTCCAGAAAGGAGCCAATCTCTTCCACGCCGCGGAAGGCCTCCTCAGCGTGGCTACTGAGGGCGGGCATGAATATGGCAAACCAGGTGTTCGAGCCACCCGCCACGCTCTGCGCCAGCGCCGTCTCCATCTCAGCCGGTGGAAGTGGGTTGTAATGCCACGTCGAGAGGGCGTGATGCGTGAAGACCACGCCGGGGCGCTCTCCCGCGGAGAGGAACCTGGAAAGGTTCAGCGTCCTGTAGGGCGAGACATAGAGGTCGGTACAATGGAAGAATTGTTCCGCTCCTGTGAAGGATTGCCATCGTTCCATGCGGTACGCGTCACGGGCCATGTCCGCGTTACCCTTGCCGAAGCCACCACCGTTCAGGAAGATGACGGCATCGGGGTTGACCTCGCGGGCCGCGGCCTGCGCGTCGCGCATGAACCGGGCCCACGAGTCGGCGCGAAACTCGAGGAAACGCTTCCAGAGCGGGTTCGACCAGTCATTGTACGTGGGAAGCCGCGACGCGCCGTGCTGCTCGGCGAAGAGCCGGCGGCAATGTTCGCAGTAGCAGCATCCGGGGAAAATCGCCGGCCCATCCAGAAAGCAGCCGTCAACGCCGGTGCGCATCACCTCCCTGATCATCTCGAACGCCCAGTCTCGCCACGGGCTGTTGACGCAGAACGTGGTACCGCCGCCGTAAAGCGGCCGCGCGCGACCGTAGGGGGTGCCATCCTCCAGGAGCTGCTCCCAGCCAGGATGGGCAGCAGCGAAATCGTAGGAGTACCAGTGCATGTTCATGTAGGGGACCAGCCTTACGCCATGCCTCCGGGCGTGAGGAAGATACTCGCGGAGGAGGTCGAACTGGCCGACGCCCGGTAGTTTCTCGAATTTGTCGGAGTTGAACAGCGTGTATTGAGCGGTGCCCGGGGCGCACCCCGGCGTCGCCATCACCCACTCGCAGTTCGCGTGCCAGCGTTCCCGGGTCTCTCGTGCCAGCGCGTCGAGATCCGCGCTTATAAAGGCCGAGAAATCGGACAGGTAATCGCGACGAATCATCCGTACCGGCTGCAACCACCACTTCTGCGCTGCATCGCTCATGTTGTCCCTCCTGTGGTTGAAGTCTCCGCCACCGACCTGCATACGGCGTCGAGAACCTGCTCCAGTTGCACATCGGTGATCACCAGTGGGGGCTGGATGCGCACGACGTTCTTGTATATCCCGCCCTGGCCGACGAGGACGCCGAGGTCGCGGGCTCGTTCGCGAACGGCCCTCGCGATGTCGGGAGCCGGCCGCTTCGTCTTCCGGTCGGTCACGAACTCGATGCCGATCATCAGCCCCCGGCCGCGGACCTCGCCCACGCAGGGCGCGTCCGCCAGACGACGGCGCAACTCGCCGATGAGCCACTCTCCCTTCCTTCTGGATGCCTCGCCGAGACGTTCCTTTTTGTGTACCTCCAGCGTCGCCAGTGCCGCAGCACAGCACACGGGGTTACCTCCGTAGGTGGTCAGGAAGTCGTCCGGCTGGAACGCGGCTGCTATTTCCGGCCTGGCGATCATCGCGCTCAGGGGCCAGCCGTTGGCGAGGCCTTTCGCTGTGGTGAGGATGTCTGGCTCCACTCCCTCCTGCTCAATCGCGAAAAGGGTCCCGGTCCGGTTGAAGCCGGTCTGGATCTCGTCGCAGATGAAGAGTATTCCGTATTTGTCGAGGACCTCCTTCACCACCTTGAAATATCCCCTGGGGGGCACGATGATGCCGCCCTCCCCCAGCACTGGTTCGGCGATGAAAGCCGCCACGTCGCCCGAGGTAGCGCAGGTGATGACGTCTTCCAGGAGGCGCGCATATATCTGCGGCGCGTTCTCCTCCGTGACCGGGAAGGGGCTCCGATAGAGGTAGGGAGCGGGGGCAACCGTCGCCCCGGGGAGAAAAGGCCCGCCCCGGCGCTTCCGCCTCGAGTTTCCCGAGACGCTCAGGAGGGCGGTGGTGCGGCCGTGGAATGCGCCGTAGAGACCTATGAACTCGGTCCGGCCCGTGTAGGCTCGTGCGAGCCGCATGGCGGCCTCGTTGGCCTCTGCGCCGGTACTCCCGAAGAAACACTTCTTCAGCCGACCCGGCGCGACCGAGGCGAGTTGTTCGGCGAGGTCCGCAGCGGGCTCGTGGGGGTAAAGAAAGGTGTGGCTATGGACGAACTTCTCCATCTGCCGGCGCGCGGCCTCCAGGATCTCCGGCCGCCCATGTCCCGCGTTTGTCACCGCTATGCCCGCGAAGGCGTCAACGTACTCTCTGCCGTTCGTGTCCCAGATACTCGCGCCCTTCGCGCGCGCCACGATGAAGTTGCCCAGCGCGGGCACCATCTCGGTTATCATGTATTCGCGGAACTTCGAGTACGGATCCATGTCAACCTCCTCGAGACCCGCTGATGTCGCCCGCCTTTCCTCGAGCCTGCCGGCCCCTGCGGGCCACATCGAGGCTGGTCACAGAGCGCCTTCAGGCGCTAATGCCGCCGTCAACTGGAAGAACGACACCGGTGACAAAATCGCTGCCCTCGATGAGGGATATGACGGCACGGGCCACGTCATCGGGCGTCGCAATCCGGCGCAGCGGCGTTTGCATCTGCGCACCGCGAACGAACGCCTTTTGGTTCTTCACCCATCGCGTGTCCACCACGCCCGGCGCGACCGCGTTGACGCGGATCTCCGGCGCAAGTGTCTTGGCCATGATGCGCGTGAGTACGTCCAGGGCGGCCTTGGAACAGCAATACGGGATGGAACTTCCGCGAGCGAGCCTCGCGGCCACGGACGATACGTTCACCACGACCCCCGCGCCGGCGCGACGCATGTGCGCTGCGGCCGCGCGCGTACAATAAAAGGGCCCCTTGACGTTCACCGCCATCGTCCGATCCCATGTCTCGTCGTCGAGCGCTTCGAGATCCTTGAAGTCAACGAACCGCGTGAACCCCGCATTGTTCACGAGTATGTCCAGCCGACCGAGACGCGAGACCGTCTCGGACATCATTGCCTCGACTGAGGCGGGATCGCTCACATCGGCGCGGAAGCAGAGGGCACGTCGGCCCATTGCCTCGACCTCGCGGGCGGTCGAGTTGGCCTCGGACTCGGAGCGGGAATAGTTGATCGTCACATCCGCTCCTCGACGCGCGAGGAGCAGTGCAGTCGCCCGGCCGATCCCCGTCCCACCGCCGGTCACGACCGCGACTTTCCCCTCGATATCCATACCTCTGGCCTTTCACTCGCGATAGATCGGCTCTGCCAGCATCGTCGGAACCTAGAATGATACCAGAAAGAGATTGACCGTTGAAGCCAGAGCGGGACAGAAAGGGCAGATCTCTGCGCCCGCATTCCAGCCGTGAGTTGCGGTCAGATGCAGACCCTGTTGCCGCCGGACTGTTTTGCGCGGTACATGGCCTGATCCGCGCTGGCGATGAGGCTCTCCTTGTCCTGCGCGTCAATAGGATACGCTGCGACCCCCATGCTCGCGCGCAGATAATCTATTTTCCTGCCGTCGGCGTTGAACGTGTGCTGTTCGAGGCGTGCCCTGATGCGCTCGGACACTATCTGGGCCTCGTCGCGGCTCGTATTCGGAAGTATGATCATGAACTCGTCGCCGCCCATCCTTCCGACGAGATCGGTCGAGCGACCGACGACCTTGAGGAAGCTGCCGATCTCTCCGAGCACCGCATTGCCCACCTGATGGCCGAATTCGTCGTTGACGCGCTTGAAATTGTCTATGTCAATGTAGATCAGTGACAGAATCGTGTGGAACCGCTTCGTGACCCGGATCTCCTCCTCCAGTCGCCGATCCAGGTACCGGTAGTTGTACACGCCCGTCAGCGCATCGAGAAAACTGAGTTCCTGGATGCGCTGACGCGACATGATCGTCGTCTGACGCATCAGCAGCCATTGCGCCACCACGAGAAATATCGAGCCCGCGAGAAGCGTGCAAAGCCCCGCGGTCTGCACCTCCCGCAACGTCTCCACCTGCAACTGCTTCGGAAAGAGAAGATGCGCGATGACGTAACAGAGCAGGAGTATCGTCAGGAAGTTAGTGAGTAGGAATATCTTGCGAAAGCGGGAGTAAATCTCGTCGAGTTCCCGGAGCTCGATGACGAGTTTCGGGCGCTTCTTCGCGAGGAGTTCGGACCGCGAGCGCCGGTCAGCCAAGTGCCTTCCTCCTGGCGTGCTGCGCCCATGAAGTATATTGGCCGATCGGCAGCCGCGTCAAGCGAGATTGCGCCGAAGGACACTGGCACCCGAGGGGGCACATGCCTCCGCTGCGACACCGCCGCGGCGAGTCACAGCCACCGATCCCGTCACTGATCGGAGGCGCACACCCGGTTGCGCCCCCCGCGCTTGGCCCTGTACAGCCGGTCGTCGGCAACGCGGACCAGAACCTCCGCGCTGTCGCCGTCGCACGGGAAGGTCGCCACGCCCGCGCTCAGCGTCACCCGAACCGACTGGTTCTCCGAGGCGGAGAAGCAGATCCCCGCCACCCTCTTGCAGACGCGTTCGACGAGGAGGCCGGGATCGAAGACACCCTGGCGGCCCATGCGGGTCTCCGGCAGAATGGCGACGAACTCCTCGCCGCCGTATCGCGCCAGCGTATCCATGCGGCGCAGGTTTCGCTGAATGCACTGCGCTATCTCCCTGAGGAGCCTGTCGCCGACCAGGTGACCGTGGGTGTCGTTGCACTGTTTGAAGTGGTCAATGTCGAGCATGGCGACCGCAAGGCGGGACTCCTCGCGACGGGCTCGTTCGAGTTGCTGACCGAGCGCCTGCATGAAATAGCGCCGGTTGTAAAGACCGGTGAGTTCGTCGTGCAGCGCAAGGTTCTCGGCCATCTCGGCGGCGCGCCTGAGTTCGTTGCAGGCCGTCTCGAGTTCGCGTATCCGTTCCATCTGCTCGCGCGCATGGGCATCGAGTTGTTGAAGTTGCTCGCGGAGCGAAGCCCGTTCGGCCTCCGCCTGCCGCAGGATGCGGCCCATTCGCACCGCCAGCGCTATTTCCTCGGGGGTACTGGTCTCGCTGAGAAGGGTATCCGTGTCGGCCCCCGCCTGACGCCCGCCGAAGTCCATTACGACTGTCTCGGGGCAGACGTTGCGGACCTTCTTCACCAGGTCAGCACGACGCGGCGCGCCCGCGGGACCGAACAGGAGTATCGCTGTGGCCGGCGACTCCGCGAGGTACTGCTCCGCCTCCCCGTCATCCGCGTAGGCACACGGCTGCCAACCGTTGGCGCGCAGCACGCTTTCCACGCGCGAACGGTTTGGAAGATCGGCCGGTATCAGGACTCGATTGCTGATGCTCCTCGCCATGCGGTCCGTCTCACGATACGGTTGCGACGACTTCCTCGCAGAATATTCTGGCCATCTCGACGTCGAATTGCAAGCCGGCACCGGCCCTGATCGTGGCAACGGCCGCCTCTCGCGAAAGCGCCGGGCGATACGGTCTCTCCGAGATCATCGCATCGTAAGCATCGGCGATAGCCACCGCCCGGGCCAGCCTGGGTATGGCGTCGCCGCTGAGGCGATCAGGGTAGCCGAGCCCGTCGGGCCGCTCGTGATGATGCCTGATGACCGGCACCAGGTCGCGCAAGCAATTTATCCGTTCGACCATCCGAGCGCCGATTATGGGATGCTGCCTCAGCCGCTCCCGCTCCTCCTCGGTCAGCGGTCCCACCTTCGCTGTTATCCCCTCGCTGACGGAGACCTTGCCGATATCGTGCAGACGACCCGCGTGGTGCACTATCTCTATCTCCGCTGCTGTCGCGCCGCATGCGCGCATGAGTGCCACCGCGTACTCGGCCACGCGCCGCGAGTGATCCCGCATGTAGGGGTCCTTCGACTCGTAGGTATCGGAGAGGTCCTCCAGAACTCCCCGAAGGCGTACCTGCTCCGCATACGATTCCACGGCAACCACGATCGCCGGCGCGACCTCCTCCGCCAGGCCGACCACGAGGTCAAGGTCCTGCTCATCGAAGGGCTGGCCGGTGGCCTTCTCGGCGACGTTGATCACGCCGAGGGCACGGCCCCTGTGCATCACCGGGACGCACATGAACGACGCACCGGAATATGAGCCCGATTCGGCCGGCGGCAATTTCGCCCGCTGTTCGGCCCTGGTCACGAGAAGCGGTTTTCCTTCGCGCGCCACGAGGCCTGCAACGCCCCTATGGATCGGCTGCTGAACGCCGATGAGCCGCCGTGCGCGGCCCTCCTCGCAGACGCGGAGTTCCAGCGACTCGCCAGTGCAAAGCATGATCGAACTGCTGGCCGCGCGGAGGCTCTGGTTTATCGCTGCCAGCGTCTGAGCGAGGAACGATTGCAGTCTGTCCGGCGGTATGCTCTCGCCGGCCGCGACAAGCCGTGGTCGCCGGGCCGGCTCGACTCCGACGGTTTCGCGTCCTCCTGAAGCCTCCCCGGCCTGCCCGGGCTGCCTCGTGCCATGACCCGCGGTCTCCTCTCCGGTGGTCGCCTTCGCCCCCACGCTCCTTGCCGGGCCCCGCTCGAGCAGGCGCTTCATCACCCGACGCAACTCCTCGATGTTGAAAGGCTTGGCGATGTAGTCGTCCGCACCCGTTCGAAGGGCCTCGACGGCGGTCTCGAGCGTGGCGAAGCCAGTGATCACAACTATGGGCACGTCGGGGCTGACCTCCTTCACCCTGCGAATGAACTCCAGCCCGTTCATTCCTGGCATCTTCAGGTCGGTCAGGATAAGGTCGAATCGCGTTCCCTGCACCAGGCCCAGCGCCTCGCTTCCGCTCCGGGCAGTGGTCGCGCGATACCCGTCGCGCTCCGCAAGAACCTCGAGGAAGTGGCAGATCTTCGGCTCGTCATCCACGATGAGGATGCTGCGCTGCTCACCCATTTTCAGTCCTGACGAGATTCCTCGGCCGGCAACCAGATGACGAATCGCGTCCCGGTCTTTTCGCTGCTTTCCACGGTCAGGGTGCCGCCGTGACTCCTCACGACACCCCGGGAGAGGCACAGGCCCAGGCCAGTGCCGTGGCTGTTCCGTCCGAACTGGAACGGTTCGAAGAGATGCGGCAGGTCCGCCGGTGCGATGGGCGGACCGTTGTCGCGGAAGGATATTTCGACGCCCCCTTCCTTCCGTCGGCAGGAAAGTTCTATTCTGCCCCGTCCGTTGCAGGCAGCGATGTTCTCGGTGAGGATCGTCTCGCAGGCCTGGCGGAGCTGCGCGGCGTCGCCCCGGACGAACGGCAGGTCGGACGCCACGTCCGACACCAGTTCGATCTCGCCTCCCTCGAGTTTCACACGGTACAGGCGATCTATCTCCCTCAACATCTGGCCCACGTTCACACGGTCCTGCCGGGGCGGGCCCTGCTGGGCGACGACGAGCAACTGGCGAACGACGTTCGCGATGCGCTGCGTCTCCTCGTGCATGGACCGAAGCATCATGTTCAATCGCGCGTCCTCGCCGTGGTCGGCCATCAGCATCTGGAGCCAGCCCGACACAGTCGTGAGGGGATTGTTGATCTCGTGCGCGACGCCCATCGCGAACTTCGCGAGGGTCTCCGATCGAACGGCCCCGTTCACCTCGGCGGTGGCGAGCCGCCATCGTCGGTACGCCCTTTCGACGGCCTCGAGCACCTCCGCCGATGAGATGGGCTTTGTGAGGACGATATCGGCGCCGCGGCACAGTGCGCTGCCAGCCAACTCGCGCTGCTCCGATGCGGAGATAACCACGAGGCCAACGTTGGGGCTGCGGTCGCGCAGGACGTGCATCAGTTCGAGCAGTCCCTGGCCGAACCTCTCGGCGTCAATGACCACAACCTCGGTGGGCGCCGCTGAGAATTCGACGGCGAGCCTGAACGGCCCCTCGACGGTCCTGGTCGAGACACCTCGCGCGCGAAGCGTCTCGAGCGCCAGCGCATAATCGTCGGGACAGGCGCAGAGGAGAAACAACCCCTTCGGAAGTTCCATGTTCTCGCGCTCAACCTCTGCCGCCGTGCGAGGGACGGCCCGTACCATGCACAGGAAGGGTCATGGTGAAACGAGTCCCTGCACCCGGCTCGCTCTCTATCTGCACGACGCCGCCGTGATCTTCCACGATCTTCCGGGTCACGCTCAATCCCAGTCCGGTCCCGTTCTCCTTCGTGGTGAAGAACGGAGTGAAGAGCCTCTGGCGGACCTCCTCGGGTATGCCGCAGCCCGTGTCTTCGATGCCGAGACGCACGAACCCGGCGGGATCGGCTTCGGCAGAGACGACCAGTCTGCCACCTGCAGGCATTGCCTGCTGAGCATTCAGAAGCACGTTGAGGAGGGCCTGCTTCAGGCGGCCCGGGCTGCCGTGTATGGGCGGAAGTTCCTCCGCGACCCTGCTTTCCAGTTCGATGTTGCTCGCGCGCATCTCGTACCGCACGAGGGTGAGGACCTCGTCGAGCAGAGCGCGGACGTCGCACTCCCGGGGCGCCTCGGTCACGCCGCGCGCAACCTCAAGCAGGTTCCGCGTGAGACGGCTGATGCGGGTCGCCTCGTTCATGAGAAGTTCCAACGTCGAACGCATCCGCTCGTTGCCCGATGCTTCAGCGAGGAGCAGGTCGAGCCATCCGATGAGAAGCGTGAGGGCGTTGTTCATCTCGTGCGCGACGCCTGCCGACACCTCACCCAGGCCGCAGAGCTGCGCCTGGCGTTCGGAAAGCGTGCCTCCCATCTCGCTACGCAGGATCGCAAGATAGCCGCTCACGCCCGCGCCCATGGGCATCCGGCGGAGGTCCAGCATCACGGGCTCGCCGGTGGGCGCAATGAACCGATCGCAGAAGGGAAGCGACACCGTCTCGTCGGGGGGGACCGGCGGCACGTCCCAGCCATCGAAAGCGTCCGACCACAGCGCGCCGACCGCCCCGCGCTCGATGCCGAGGCGTTCCACGTCAGGGTCAATGGCGACGATCCTTCCCGTCTCGTCCACGAGTACCACGGTGCTGCACTGAAGTTTCATGGACGGACTCCACGCCCCCGGGATGGTCCCGCCGGCGCGCCTGCGGCACTCGGATTGATTGGCGGCCCCCGCATTATATACGGCCGCAACCGGAGCGTCAACAATTCGACAGAAAGTGCTAGGTCGCTGAGTCGAGGGACCGACGTCCAGGAAAGCAGGGTACACAACCGACCGCATTCCGCCAGCGCCCGAGCACGAACCCGGAACAAGCGTGGCGAAACCGCTGGGACGGGGGCTCGTCAGAATGGCCGGGGGCCCATTCCGCCTCGAGGCCGTCCTCAGGAGTTGCCGTCGTCCCGGGCGGCGGGGGCGTCGGTCTCCGTGGCGAGGTGATGATGGACCACGCGGCCGTCATCGCGCTCGTCGCGCTTGATCGTCTTGAGGCTCACGAACAGCCGTCGCAGGTCCCGGATGCCACCGATCGTGAACCATATCGTCGCTGGAATACCGATCGCAATTTGCAATATCAACCAGAACCGCCAGAACCTCGCCCAGGCGTCGTCCGACATGCCAACGGTCAGGTTGTAAACGGTTCCGAGGATGAACACGGCGAACCAGCCGAACTGCCATATGACCAGCGCATACGCGAGGAGCCTGTCGGTGAAACTGAACTCCTCGGTGATCCCGACGATCCTCGCAACTAGCGACCTGGTCCGGTCCTTCGCCACCACGTGCTCTCCCTCGATCGCGTACTTGCCGCGGTGGAGGACGCGGTCCATGCTGAAACCCTCCTCGTTCTTCGTCAAAAGCGAGACCACAATATAACTCGCCAGGCAAACGACCACGATCCAGAATCGAATCACCATGCTGTTGATGCCGTTGATAGTATCCAGGAAGCGCAGGAAAGTCCCCCGGGGCACCACATCCTTCATCGCCTCGCCGACCTGCTGGAGCGAGAGACGCGATACCGCAAGGACCCACCCGACCGTCATCGCGGCGAGTGCGCCCGCCGGCGTCCCCCGCTTCCAGTACAATCCCCCCACTATGCACGCCCCCATGCCAGCCACAATTGCACCCGTGGCCACCATGAACATCATTATGTACTCGGTCATCTTGAACGTCAGGCCGAATACGAACGCGAAGACAGCGACGAAGAGTATCGAGAGCCTGAGGAGCGTCAACTGCTGTTTAGGCGTGAAGGGCTTCTTCCTGAACGGGAGGATGACGTCCTGGACGAATATGCTCCCCCATGAGTGGATGTACGTATCCTGTGTGGTGATGAGGAAGAAGAGCATGACGGTTGCGAACAGTCCCTTTACGCCCGCGGGTAAGACCCTGGAAATCACCACTGGGACGCGCATCTGGGTCTGGAGCGTCTCGCTGGGGATGACGGATAGGGCCTTTTTCGCGGCCTCGGCGTGCTCCGCGTACTTCGGGAGGTTCATGACCGTAAGCGCGATTATCGGCACGAGAAGGATGATCACTGCGTTCAGGAGTCCAAACCAGTTCGCAATTATTGCGCCCATCTTCTGCTCGTGGGGGTTGCGGCCGGAGACCAGGTAACCCGCACGTCCCTGCCATGCCATGTAACCGTAAACCATGAGGAACATGCTTATCAGGAAAAACCATAAATTGAAATCTCGCACGCCGGAGGTACGGTAGGGATTCAGCAGGGATCGTCGGTTCGCCTCGGCCTTTATCGCCTCGGGGTCCTGGGCCTTCTTCGCAGCGGCCTCCGCCTGCGACCTCAACTCCGCCGCACGACGCTCCGCCCGCTCCCGCAGGGCGCGCGCCCTCGCGCGCAGACGCTCTGCCGCAGCCGACCCGACGGACGCTGCCCGAGCCTCCAGCGCCCCCGCCTCCTCCGCCGCCTTCCGTAAGGTCTCCTCAGCCTCGCGACTCGCCTTCGCCGCCTTCTTCTCCGCCTCCTCCTGAACCAATCTCGTCGGTGCTACCTTCAACGCATGCGTGATGTCGCTCCACGAGAATGCCGTGATGAGAAATATCGCGATGAAAAGATACGCGAAGAGACAGTAAATCCCCTGCGCGCAGTCGGTGGCCATCACCGTTATCTGACCACCCAGAAGCGCAAAGATGACCGATATGCCGAGCGTGATGAACATGACGACCGCGACGGTGAGTATCTCGAAGTCGGTGCCGAAGACCGGGATTTGGAGCGTCCGGGGGAGATCGCAGTAGTAAACGAAGAACCTGGCCTCGACGACGGGGAATATGCCAAAGTTCAGAATCCCGCTTAACCACGCCAAAATACCGGCGTAAATCCGGAAGGCCCGGCTGTAACGCATCTCGAAGAACTGGGCCATAGTCATGGCCCGCGTCTCGCGGTAGCGGTAATACACCCAGCCAGACAGCGTTATGATGACACCGACAGGCAGACTCATCAGTTGCCACCAGACAGGCACGAAGCCTGCGGCGTAGTACATCTCGAAGAACGCGACGGCGGTAATGGCACCCATGCCAGCCATACCGCCTGCCACGGTCAGAAGATATCGGCCGGCCTGTCGGTTCGCGGCGAGGAAATCGGCCACGCCCTTCATCAGGCGCGAGGTGTAGATGCTGAAGACCCCCAGCCCCGCCAGAGAAACGCCCAGTATCGCCCAGTCAACTGGTTTCATGAGGGCTCACCTCTCGACGGAGCAACGGCGCAAGTGGAACCCGCAGGCCGGCCTGCGCAGAGATTCCCGGCGATGCTCAGGGCGGCCAGCGACTCGAGGTACGCCCCATAAGGCGAGGAGATTCTACATATCCCACACAAGGGTAGCAACAGAGGAATCCAGAGTCAGCCGCATTGACAGAATAGCGAGGCCCGGTTTATATATTCCTCGCGAGCCAGTGAGCGTACCCTGACACGCCAGCGACGGCGAAAAAATGCCCGTTCGAATTTGCCCGATACTTCGATGTCTGATCTTCCTCGGGCTTGCATGCACGGGCACCATACCCATACTTGCTCACCCAGGACCCTATCATGAGGCGCCGATGCTGGCGGAACTGGTCCGCCAGGGCAAACTGCCGCCGGTCGAGGAGCGCCTGCCCGATAACCCACCCGTCGTCGAGCCAGTGAAGCGCATAGGAAAGTACGGCGGTACATGGCGCCGCCTCGCCATACTGCCGACCGACAGTCTGATGCTCACGCGCCTGGGCTACGAGCCACTCGTTCGGTGGGACCGCTCTGGCCGCCGAGTCGTCCCCGGCATCGCCGAGAGTTGGGAGGTGAAGGACGGCGGGCGGACCTACATATTCCACCTCCGGAAGGGCATGAAGTGGTCCGATGGTCACCCCTTCACGTCCGAGGACATCCTGTTCTGGTATCAGGACGTTATCCTCAACAAGGACCTCACACCGGTGAGGCCGCTGTGGCTCTCGCCCCTGAAGGGCGATTTCGAGGTCCTGGCGCCCGATCCCCTGACGGTGATCTTCCGCTTCGAAAATCCTTACGGCACATTCCCTGAGGCACTCGCCTTCCTGGGTCGGCATGTCTGCCAGCCGAAGCATTACCTGATGCAGTTCCACATCAACTACGTTGACGGGAAAGAACTGGAGCGAAAAGCGAGGGCGATGGGGTTGGACCTCTGGCATCAACTTTACCTCCGCAAGGCCGACCCACACGACAACCCCGACCTGCCGACGATCCGACCCTGGAAGATAAAGGTCGGGCCGCCCGCGACCAGATACATCGCCGAGCGCAACCCGTACTACTGGAAGGTTGACCCCGAGGGGAACCAACTGCCCTACATAGACCGCATCGCCTTCACGGTGGTCCAGAACGGCGAGGTGCTGAATCTGAAGGCGATGAGCGGCGAGGTGGATATGCAGGCCAGGTACATTGACACCTCGAAATACACCCTGTTCATGGACCCCGATAACCGGCGGAACGGCAAGTACCGCGTCCTCGTGGACCCCGGCGACGGCTCCGTGTGCGTGTATCTCAACCAGTACAGCAAGGACCCCGAACTCCGGCCCATACTCCAGGACCGGCGGTTCCGGATAGCGCTTTCCGTCGCCATCAACAGGGAAGAATTGATCGAACTGGTGTACGGCGGCCCGCTCGCGGTCCCGTCGCGTGCGGTATCAGGACCCGACGATCCCTTCTACCTCCCCGAATTCGGAGAAAGATACATCCAGTACGATCCAACGCTCGCGAACCAGTTATTGGACGAGGTCGGTCTGCGGCGGGGCCCCGATGGCGTGAGGCGTATGCCATCCGGCAAGCCCTTCCGCCAGATCCTGCATTGCTACCCATCCGAGTCCGGAACGGGCATGGATATCTGGCAGGTCGTGGCAGATTACTGGCGCGAGGTGGGCCTCGATTTCGTGCTCAAGACCGATGCGCGGACATTGAGCGTGCTGCGCGTCCGGAACGGCAACAGCGACTTCTGGGCCTATGGTACCGCTTCCATCCACTGGATCGTTGACCCGGTATGGTACGTTCCGGTTCAGGACGGGGCCTACTTTGCGCCACTCTACGCGCGATACTTCGCGACCGATGGCCGCGCGGGGGTAAAACCCTCGCCGGAGTTCCAGCG
>Ga0315298_1001375_pt1 | contig 44849 bp, 62 predicted proteins | sample WHS_1_MG_FD_203077 | JGI IMG/M metagenome (GOLD analysis project Ga0315298, IMG submission 203077) | Extremophilic microbial mat communities from Washburn Hot Springs, YNP, Wyoming, USA - WHS_1_MG | ecosystem: Environmental > Aquatic > Thermal springs > Hot (42-90C) | place: USA: Wyoming...
AATCCTAGCCTTTTTCTATTTTGGGGTGTCGAAAGTGCCTATCCGAAGCGAATATACAATTGAGCAGTTTGAAAAGGCCTTCCAAAAGCTGACTCATAGTATTCCAAGGTTTCTGAAGGTTAAGTGCGAGGATTTCACTGTTACATTCTATTATGACGAAGAGGATAAGCCGCGTAAGATAAGCGTTGCGGTTCACAAGAAAACTGGAAGAAAAAACCAGTGGGGAGATGAAGAGGTTGACTGGTGGGGCTTCACCATCGAGAAGAAGCTCTACTGCGAAACTCCCCATTCAACTAAGATAGATTTTGGACCATACCCAGGCGTTGAAGAGAAAGTTAAACAGTTCATCGAGAAGATCATGGATAGCGTAAAGCCTGAACCGAGATTCTCTTTGGCAAAGCTTGTGAAAAGCAACAGAAACTCTCCTTAACCTTTTTCTGTGCGAGGGGTGCTTCATGGAGGATACTATAAGGCTTTTTAGAAAGCAACTTTTCGATAATTTTTACGGTTGGCTTGAAAGAAATAGGGATGCGATAGGCGACAGGGAGTATTCTGACCTTTTTAGCAGGGCTAAGGAGGCTGAGAATACAGCTGACAACGCAATAGGCATTATGGCTGTTGCCCTCTGGATGTTCAACATGATAGCCAACTGTGGAGTTATGGCAGGTGTAGGTCCAGACGGCTATAATCTTCAATACTTGGAAAACCCTAAGCTTGACGAGGCTTCAACAAAAAAGCTTCTAACAATAATTGTAGCATGTATGAACCTTCAGTATTTGCCGGCTGAAATAGCGAAGCAGCAGATTCCCATAATCAGTTCAAAGAAGTTCTCGTTGAAGCTGTGGACTCAAAAGTAGGAACATTGCTCCTTCCAAACGCTTTTATGGGAACCGCAAACTTTAAATAGGGCTTTGTGAAACTTATGTTTGTGGGAATTAGTCTTGCAAAGGACTGGAAGCAAAAAGGAAAAAGCTGGGGAGTGGATAAGCTTCGAGTTGACGCCTGAACTAAGCAAAAGACTCAACGCGTACATCATAGCCGTCGCGAACAAGAAGGGAAAACTGCCATACGCCATAAGGACAAAAATTGGCAGAATGGCCCTCAAAGAATGGCTAGACAAATACGAGAAAGACTTGGATCTCTTTCTCTAACCCCCTTTTTCTCCTCGGGGTGGGCTCAGGGGTTAAGTGCTTGGGAAAACAGATAGATTTGGCTGAAATTAAGAGTCGGTTGGACAGCCTTGCCCTTGAGTTGTTGAGAGGCAGATTTCCAAAAGTTGATGTTGAACCCTACTATAGAGTGGCCGAAGGCCTTGTGGAGGAGAGTATGAAGCAGGATAAAGCCTACAGGCGGGAAATGGAGGGGGACAATCCCCTGGAAACCCTAATCACCCTTTCCATGGATAAGGTGCAGACGGCATACGCGTTGATTCTGGGTGAGTTGAACAGGGAAAAGATGGATAGACTGCTAAAGGATTACGAGGCGATGTATCTCCAAAGCGTGGGTCTCCTTATCAACTTCTGAAAGGCGTCCAAATTGGGAATAGCTATTAATTGGAAAGATTTTAAATGTTACAGAGAGGATAAAGGTGTGAAAATGTCCTCGCCAATAGTTAAGCTAAATCTTTCTCCGAAGGATGAGAGTCTGCTTAAAAGCATGGGCTTTAACACGTTGGAGCAGATAGTTTTAGTCCATTCGGATGAGCTTGGGCTTGGAAGGAGGAAGGGAGAGGCTGTTCAGAAGAGGGCAATGCGCATCCTTGCCCGAGACAACATAAAGAGGGTGTCGGTTTCAGAAGATTTCGTCAGCGTTGAGCTGTTGAAAGCGTCTAGGGGCGTGATTGCATCCGTGGAGCACGTGTTCGACATCCCCTATAGTGATTTAAAGACGGATGTCCAAGACAACAAACTCTTTATCTTTAGGTTGAAGCCTGCACTGTGCTCCGAATGTGGGAGGGAGCCTGAGTTCTGGTGTAAGCAATGCAACAAGTTCCTCTGTGTTGAGTGCCGTGGAAAGCACGAGCACTACTACCATATTAGAAGCTTAAATGATCTTGAAGAAAATTTCAAAAGGGTTGCGGAGAGGGCGAAGGAGTATGAGCCGAAGCCCCCAGAATATTGGCTAGAGTCAGCAATCCCCGACAGTGAAATCGTTGAGTTCGCAGGGGAAATCGGCTTCTCAAGCTTCGCTGAGAGCTTCTTCTCAGAGCTTAAGGGAAACGAAGTTATGAAGAAGGCTATAACGTGCGCCCTCTTCTCCACACCTGAGGAGCCTGTCCACGTCCTCGTAGTCGGAGACCCAGCCGGCGGAAAGACTCTCGCTAAAGACACTATTGCGACAAAACTTGGAAAGGAGGTTGAGCTGGTTGGGGCGAACACCACGAGAGCCGGTCTTGTCTGCAACATGGCTACAGGCGAGCTTGGGGTGCTGGCCTACGCTAATGGTAAAATAGTGCTTGTGGACGAGTTCGACAAGATACCCGAGAGGGAGTTCGACTGGTGCTATGAGCTCCTCTCAAATGGGAAGTGCAGTGTGCATTCAGCTAAGGTTCATGAAACTATAGAGTCCCACTTCGTCATGATCGCTTTCGCAAACCCCACAGGTATAGTTTTTGGAAACGAGCCTATAAAAGAAATTCCTGTCCCACCCATCCTTGCAAGCAGGTTCGCCTTCATAGTGAAGGCAGAGGAGTTAGGAGAAGAGCTTGTAAAGGAGGTTGTGAAGAGGAAGCTCTTGGGCGAGGGTCCAGCTCATGGAGAATTCTCAAAGTACTATATGCCCTGGCTTAGAAAAGCGAGGAAATACAATCCCAAGTTTACAGCCTCAAAAGACGCTCTTGACAATTATGTTAATCGAATATACGATGTTTATGAGCGCTTCCTTAAGACACCTCTGAGAAGAGATCTCAGGATGGCTGAATACGCTAAGCGGGTGCCGCTAGCCATAGCAAGGGCAAACTTCTCTGATGTGAATGATGGAGTGCTCGCTGACGCTATGAAACTCATAGACGAAAGCCTAAAAAGCTGGAGTTAGCCTAGCCAGTTAGAGTTAGTTATAAAGCTTAACTTTGGTGTCATAGTCCTTTTCTTCCAAAGTACTTGCAACGATAATCAGATGCTGTTCCCCTCCTAAGAATTAGGCAGAATCGTTCTTCTTCATCCCAATTTCTACAGTTTTTACATCGGACTTTTTCCAGGTCCAGGCCTATCCATGTAGGATATATTTTTTCACTGTATCCTGCCCAGTCATATGGAGTGTAATGTGTGAATCCGAGTTTTCTTAACTTCCCTACAGGCTGTGTTTTCATGGCACAAGCCCTTACATCGGCAATGGCTCGCACGAGAAACTCATCAAGGGCTCCCTGCATTGTTTGATAGCCTTCTTTAACCATTTTCTCATACTGTTGCCTATACTTACGTGCAAGCTCTGCAACCTTTAATTTGCTTTGAACATTCCTAAGCTGCCTCTTAATTTCCCTTATTTTGGCGGCATTCCCGCCTTCCTCTGCTTCCTTCTTCAGCACCTTCAATCCTATTAAAAACCCGCAAAATTCAGCCATTTTGTTATCATCAAAACTCAAAACCTCATCCTGAAACATCTTTAATAGCTCTTCCCTGCTTTTACCTTTTAACCAACTGATTAATCCGTCGGAATAAGGCTTTACAGATTTAACCATAAACCTCACTAATGCTAAGTGTTAGGTAGATTGCATACACTTAACATTTTTGTTTTCAACTTTTGGTGTCCTAAAGTCATGGGCTACATTCTATTCGTCTCTAGAACTTTGGAATTTTTCGCGCCAAATTCTCACATTTGATAGGCTGACAACCACTCGCTCTTCAGATAAATAAGGAAAACGCGTATGTAAGGCACCTAATAAACCTCGACATCACCATATCAAAACAGTACTCTAACGCGCTTGCATAATTATTTTATTTAATATTTAATTTGTATGAAGGAAATGGTTTGTCCGACGCGCGCGCTACAGCCTCGACGCCGACGAGGCGTATGCTGAAATGAGCAAAACCACGAAGGGAATTGAAATCCTGAAAAGAGAAATTGAGAAAAAGCAGCGTGAATACGCTTCAAGCGCCCTGTCAGACGTGGCTAGACGAATAGTGGAATTGGCTGAGGCCTTAACTGAACCGCGAAGAAAAGTTAGAAACGCAGAAGAAAAGGTGGAAAAGCTAATGGAGATATGCGAAAGTCTAGGGCTTGGAAAAGTGAAAGAGGAAGTTCTGAATCCTTTAAAGAAGGTTTGCAGGGCAAGACCATATCAAAGGTCTAAGCTTGCAGAAGAACTGTTCGGCGAGAAAAGTCTTAAGGATGGTGTAGACAAGAAGCTGAAGAGGCTCTTCTAATTTTTTGGGGTGAGTAAAATGCCGATTGAAAGATGTGTAGGATGTCACACGACTGACCAGTCATAGCTTCAGTCACAGGCGTGGATGCTGGCTTGCAGGGTTGATGGGTGCCGCTGCCGCTCTTCGACTTTTCCTCGGCGTTTTCCATAGGAGTGCGCGAACTCATTTTGCCGCTAAAACAATAAATTTTAAATGTTGCCCACATTTTCTTGTTTAAGGCTGCTGCTAATGAGTGTAATAGCGTTTGATGGAACTAAGGTTTTGCTTACCGAAGAGAGATGGAAGCACATAGTTTTAAGGCATCCAGAACTGGAAAACAAATTCTCTCTAGTTCTAGACACCGTAGCCAATCCAGATAATGTATACGTTGATCCTGCAGGAGCTTTCCACGCTTTAAAAAGGTTGCATGGCGAAGTGTCTGACTATCTTGTGGTGATCTACTGCAAGGAGAAGGGGGAAGGCTATATAAGAACCGCATTCTATACAAGTTATAGAAGAAAAGTCAGGAGGTATAGGCAATTCAAAAAGTTAAAACCCTCTTAGACATCAACACAAGGGAAGTTCTGGAGAAGTTCGAGAAAAAATACGGAGTGAAGCTTCCCAGAAAAGTCATCACAATAGACTATGGAGACGACATTGGCGACCTATTCGTAAGGTTTAAACATGCAAAAACAACCCACGGAGAACCCACAAAAGATGGACAAGCAATCATTCACTACGATGAAAAAGGAGAAATAGCCGCCATAGAAATCTTCAGCATACCTCTATCTGAAGGCAGAATGAACGCGCTTGCATAATTATTTTATTTAATATTTAATTTGTATGAAGGAAATGGTTTGTCCGACAACTCTGAATTGGAAAGGTCTGTTAAAGAAGCGGTGAAATGTAAACTGAATATTCCATGTAGCGTTTGTATGATGATTAATGTTTGCATGATGAAGATGATCCAATTTTACGAAGGCGAGGATGTGGCCATGAAATGCCCCAATTGCGGTCATGTCATGGAGTACTTCGGTGATTATTGGAAGTGCCCAAACTGCCTGCATAGAACCAAAGCCTAGTCACGCTTCTCTTTTCTCAGGCTCTACAAAATCCATTCCTAAAGCTTTGAAGATTTCTTCTTCGGTTCTCTTGCGATGACTTTTCCATCTTTGATTACGCCTTCCTTGGGCTTAACATCATGTTCATGGCTCTTGCTCGGCTGCACAGTTTGATGTTGTGCTGTATGCTGCCTGTCCGTATCAGCAATATATTGGGCTAGTTTAACTGCAAGGTCTTCAGATATCTCCTCTTCGCGATCTTCAAAGAACTTACCTATTTCCTCTCTGGTTACGGCTTTGGAGTATTGCCAATAAGCGTTTTCATACCAGTTGTCAGGCCACAGCTCCTTGGGAATTGCAGAAATCGGAATCTCCACGCGCCGACCTGTTCGCCTATCACGTACAATCAAGCCTCCAGGACGCTTACTCATGGCTTTTCATCTTCATTTACTTTCTGCTTGAAAAAAGGGTTTGAAAACGCATTTTTCATCGCTTATACAGACCTCTTTGAACGCCTCACCAATGTGGTGTTTGATGGCCTGCTCTTCGCTCACGTCCATGAGGTAAGCTATGTCGCGCGGGGTTAAACCTAGACTGAAAAGCCTGTAAATTGCAAACCTCTTCCTACGAAGCCCAACCCCCCTTCTGGAATCCCATGTCGAAAACAAAATTCCTACGTTTCTTATGATCTGCTCTTTAGCGTGCTCGAATTTTTTTTCAGCTTCCCTTAACTCTGCATACTTCCTTTCCAAATATTTTTTCCAAGCTTGCGCCTCATTAGGCTTCCAAAGTAGTTTCCTCTCCGCGCTTTTAATATCCTTTTTTATCTGGCAAACTAACCTTGAGTGAAGGACATCAAGCACTTCATCTACTTTACACATGCTCATCTTTCAACCCTCACCTTTCTTTTCCCGCAGCTTGAGGGGAACCCTGCCGACACCTCGAGGACTAGGCTTTGAGTGCAGACTAATCGAAACTGCAAAGCACTTAATCCTGGGCACTCCCCTTCATCAAGCTGTTTCGGGAAGCTGTCATCTATTCAGCCTCCTCATTTCCCTTTGAACCTCCTTTTCGATTTCATACCACTTGCTCCAATCTACTTCTACGACAACTCTTTTGGCACTGAAGAACAAGCGTTCGATAATTTTATCTCTAAACTTGAGCTGTTCGGCCCATTCATCGCCTTTTTTAAATTGAGTTTTAAGCCAACGGGCATGTTCTCTGCGGCCCTCAGCCAACAGTAAATGCAATGTGTCCATTCCATCCTCGCCGAGGGTTACATGGTCCTTTTCTCTGCGTGCAATATCCACAACTACGATTTCATTCTCTTTCTTTTCAATCAAGTTTCAGCTGCTCTCCCTTTTCTTCTTTTTTCCTGCGTCTTGGTCCCCGCTTCTTAATCACCCTATTCTTCCTAAAATCATAGGCTAGTGGCATTCCTCAACCTCTTTCAGTAAGCCTTTACTACGTGCATCGTTTGGACTAATCCTCACTCTGTACTCTGGTCGTTTACCTGCATAGTGTTTCTCAAAGAAGCCCCAGCTGCTCATTTTGTCAAGAGTAGGTCCTATTCGAGGATCCCTAGGCCAGCCGTGACTTATGAAGGCGTTAACTATGTCCGTCGTTGTGAACCACTTGTCGGTTGGCAGCTTGCCTTCGGCGTAGATTATGGCGATTTTTCCCTCAGTCGTCTTGTCTGTAAGCTCTACGGTTTTGCGTTCCACTTTAACAGTTAATGTGGGCTGTTGAACAGTAACATTTATTTCAGAGGGCACGGAGGTTCCGGGTTCAAATCCCGGTGGGCCTGTTGGAATCAAGAGTTTCCGCAGATTTTCTAAGGCTTCATGTTCGGCTTTATATTGGCTTAAGTCTTTTTCAAGTTTAGCAATACGCTCTAACAACTCGTTCTTTTCAGCTAGAAGCTGCTGGACTTGTTCGCTGTCCTTTTGCGATAGAAACTTCACGTTTGTAAGTTCGGTTTCCAGCTCCTTAATTTTCTGCGAAAATTCATTTGCAATCTTCTGCTTCTCCTCTTCCACACATTTTGCCACTTCACTTTCGAAAACAGCTTTCCACTCGTCAAACTCTTTCTTCAACTTTTCATACTTTTCTTTATATACCAATTCTTGATCCGCATCCACAAGTTTAGGTTTTAAATACATGTCACGGACATCCTCAGGGGTTCGGATCCCCCGGGCTACCTCAACCCCGACAGATTCGGGCACCCCCGCAGGCAAAACATAAACCTTCTTAACCTGGTTTCCAATTGCAGCGTAAAAGTGGCCTAGGGGCAACGTCTGGATTTCTTCGGCTGGAACCTTCATTCCCAAAAGCTGCTTTAGAATGCGCTCAACCTCGTGGGCTTCCTTCATACGGCCCATAAGCCAATTGTCACATTGCCTAAGAGGAGTCTTGTCTATTCCGCCTATGTCTTGCGAATCAATGAAGAGGAAATTGCCTATAGCTGCGCCTTTTCGTATGAACTGTTGTGCAACCCATTTGACAGGTGTCATCTTCCCTTGCGGTAAACATTCCCAAGCTTCCGGGATTATGACTATTATGTGATCCAAGTGTTGGAAAACGTATTCTATTGTGCTTGCTATAACCAGGTGCTGGGTTTCTGTTCGCATCTCGCTTAAGTCCATAACGTTCACGCCTTCGCTGAGCTCCAGCTTGTCAGTGAAAGTCCACCTTTCAAGTTCCGGAATAACAATATCCAGATAAGCTGCGAGCTTCTCGTAGACAGACTTCATAAACTCTCGTTTTGTTTGATGAGCAAACTCTATTGCTGCCTTCTGGATCTCCTTCAAGTCTTTGCGGCCCTTGCAGACTTTCATTATGGCGTAGCGCATTCCAGGCTCGTATTTGACTTTCTCGCCCAACGCTACGTTAACTAAGCCTTCAACAAACTGCCAGTCTGAGCGGCTTTTGTAGTAGGGCGTGACTAGGTTATACTTGGTGAAACCGGCTTCTCCACGCTTAACGATGAAGGCTATGGCTCTAAGCCCGCTACGGCTGATCAAAGCTTCCAAAGTCGTAGTCTTCCCCGAGAGTTGAGTAATTCCAAAAATTGCTAGGTGATGGAGAGGCAAATAGACGGGTTCGCCGTCTGGAACAGAGAATCCCAATAAAATCTTCTCGGTCACACTTCTCTCCCCTAAAGGTCTATGCATGTGATGTCTGCGAAGTGGTCGATGTTCCCGTCGCATTTGCGGCAGTATGGAAAGACGACTTCCTTGACTTTTCCGCATCCGGCGTGCTGCCCTTTGAAAAGGCTGTAGGCTTCATGCACGGGTAGGCGTTTGCCTTGCCCCCAGATTACGTCTCCGCAACGCTTACATTTCCATGTGCGCTCATCAACCTGGACAGCGTTCTCCTCAAGCCAATTATCTATCCTTTTGTCAATTTCAGAAGCTAACATCACCTTCCACCTTCTTTACTCTTACAACCAAGTCTTGCATAGTGTTTGTTGCATGGTTCAGAACAGAGATTGTAATGTCCCCTTCTTTGAAGTTGGGCCTTTTTACTTCCTCTTCTATCTTAGCCCTTACCTCTTCAGCATCATGTAGAGGTATCCTCTTCTTTGCAGCTGACCACTTTATTAAATCCCAGGTTGCTTGAAACTTTCCCAAATCTTCGGGCGGTAAACGATCTAAGCGCAGTTCAAAAACATAAAATAGGCAACCGTACTTCTCACCTTTCCTCTTCAAAGCTAAAACCACTTCGCCTTGCCTGTTTGTAACAACCATAGTTGGCGACAAGAGATCAGACCATTTCGTTTCACTCACTTTCTGACCATCTCCATTATGCCTAAGCGTTTTACACATTCGGGGCAAAAGTCAAGCTCACCTTTCCTGCCCTCATCAATGAATAAGATTAGGGGTACCCCAATAATAAGCCGGCCACACTCTAAGCATGGGCCAACGTTGGCTCTTGACTTTAAAGGGTAGTACTGTTTTCCCTTGAATGTGAAGGGTTCCGGCATAAACTCCCAGCCCGCAACGTCTTCGCCATGTTCAACAGGCCAATACTCATCTTCCTCGTTCAAAGCCTCTGTGCAGTCAGTCTTATGCTCCAACTCCCATTCCACGCTTCCGAAGCAGCCGCTCTCATCCACATGGATCACCATAACCCGGTAGGGGGCTCCGCAGAATTCGCAGCCGTCGGCAGCCTCAAACCACTCGTTAAGCGAATAATCCTTTAGCAGCTTATGAAAAGGCTCAGCCTTCATAGCCATTCCCTCCGCCTAAACCTTTCAACATCTTCCTCAAACTCGTCTATAGTAGGCGGATACGGCCAAGGGTTATTCGCCGGTCTACTTTGCAATTGTCTCACCACGCTTAAAGCAGATTCCTCCAAACGGGCAGTGATAAACACCTAATTTGTCAGTTAAGATAGCATGACTACAGTATGCTCCCCAATAACATTCAAACTTTGCACTCAAGGCTTCCCACCTTTCTTATTTTCCAAGTTCGTGGGTGTCCTCGACCGTGGGATTCAGGTGTAATTACAGAGTTTTTCTCGAGTGTTTTCCATGCGTCCCAGAAAGCTTGGTGGATTAGTTGGTTTTTGGCGAAGTCTTTTGGCAAGATTTTTTCGGCTATTTCCCTTTGTGTTTGGTTAGGTTTCTCTTTGAGGGCTTGCAAAATTCTCTCAGTTACCAATGGAACAAATAATGCTCTGATAAGCTCGTCTTGGATGGAGTTTAGCCTGTCAAGCACATAATCGAATCTAGAGTCTATGCCTTGGATGGTTTTAAGCCCTTCTTCGTCCAAGTAATAGGCTTTAACCCTTCTTCCATCAGCTAGGGTTACCTGAGTTTCTATGAACATGTTATCTCACTCCTCAGCTACTAGTATTTGGTGGGCTTTTTTTATGGCGTCTTCAAGGTTGTCGAAAACTTCGTATTCAACAGCCCACTTACTTGGCTTCCGCCCTAAACCGGCAATCTCGCGTCCAGACTCATCTATTATCAGGATTTCGCCTTCCTGGAAGACTGGGACTCTGATGTATTCCATGTTGTATGATTTGCCCTTGACGGAGATTGTGAAAGGAACTACGGGACCGATTACTTTGTCTTTTTCATCTACATCTGCGCCTATGTATATGGTTGATTCTTGCTCGTTTATTACTGCTAATTCGTCCCCCCAGTTTCCCGCATCATCCGATGGTTTAAGCGAAGCTTTAGTTATAACCGCAAACCTAACACCTTTGCTCAACTTTCGCCCTCCTCTTTCTCTATTGCTGTTATTATTTCGCGAAGGCTTTCCAGAGTAGCCTTAATCTTGCTCTCGAGTTCTTTGTTGTTCTCTAGAGCTGTCCAGAACAGTTCGCCTTCCAGGTTTTTAGCCAAACTTTTCACCACTTCAGAACGTGAACCGTGAGTGGTCTTGACGAGTTCACCGTCAACCATCACGTCGTCAAGTCCGAAGCGGTATCCACTTAACAGTATTTGATTTGGAGCCAAAATTACTCCGGCGTCTGGATCTCCTTCCACAGTTATTTTCAAGTAGCCCGTAGGCATGAATATCTCGTGTATCTGCTTGAGAAGTTTTTCATCGTCAGCAAGTTTTTCTGATGTCCCAGCGAGAGTGGCTGCAACTCCAATAGGGGTTCCCAATGTTTCCTCAAGCACTTCTTCCGTAGACAGTTTTCTTTCAACAGGTTCAACTATGAATATGGCTCTTCCAATCCTGAAGTAGGCTTTCCGATTCACGTAGCCCTGCTTTTGCAGTTCTTTTTCCCTTTCATCCAAAGCACATACTCTCATTCTCTCAGCTTTCCTTCACTCCTATGGCGGCGGAACCTGAACCTCTGCACGCATGCTTTCCAGCATAGTGTTTCTCAAAGAATCCCAGCTTCCGTTTAGGCTCTGCAGGGAAGCAAACATGTCGGAAACCTCAAACCCTTCGAAAGTTCTTTCCATTTTCGGGCATAGGTCTTGTTGGCAGTAGCCTATGCTCGAGTCGTAGTATGTGCAGTTTGCATCTCCATGTTGATCGTAAATCATAAACGTGCAAACTTTGTAGGGCTTAACCTTCCAGATGTCGCCTTTAACGATTTTGCTCCAGTTTCCAGTCTTAAAATGCCTGCTTAGGGGGAGTCTTATAAAATTTCCCAGCATGTCTTTGTGCCATTCTCTCTGTTTGGGGAAGATTCTGCGTTTTAGGTCGTTTTCTATTGTGTTTAGTTCGTTGGCTATTTTCCATAGTGGTGTGGGTTGTAGTAGCACGAAAATGTGTGTTCCACGTCCGCCTGTGTCTACCATTAAGATTGATTGTTTTCCAAATTTTTTGCATAGGTATTCGTAGTGTAGCTCTCCACCTTTGTAGTCGAGGTCTAGGGCGAACCAGCGTATTATGCCTTTTTTGTTGAAGGGGAATATTCCTAGGCAATATTTTCCTTTCAGGTGGTCCTCTATGTTTTCCAGCGTTAGTTTTGCTTTAACTGTTCTCCATCCGTTTTCGTCTTCAACGCCGTATGCTTCGTCGTTTACAATGAAAAGTTGGAAAAGCTGTTTAGCCAATGACTGGCTCGACAAATTTTCCTTTCTCCTCAACTTCCTTCATTGCTTTTTCCATCACTTCTTCTCTTTGGGCTTCGGTTAGTTTTTCCCAGAACATGTAGAATATTGAGGCTTTGATTACTTCCTTTAAATGTTCGCCCTTGTATCTGGTGTAGGCGTAGTCTATTATTATTGGTGGGTAGTAGTCTTCAAGCTCTTTTATCAATCTTTCACGGATTTCTTCTGGCGAGGGTGGCGGTGGAGGCGGTGTTATTATTTTTTTGGCTTCTTCGACGAGTTTTGGTTTGGGAAGTTCTAGGAGTGTTTCTACTTCGGGTTTTTTGGCTATTGCTTCCACAACTACTTTAGCCTCTTTTGGAGTGAGTTTTTCATGTTTAGCTTTTTTAAGCAGTTTAACGGTTTTCTCTGGAGGTAAGCCCTTCTCAACGGCTTCTCTGGCTACTTCAGCTTCTCTGCCACTTAATTCTGCCTCAATCATTAACTTGGCGAGTTCCTCTTGTTTTTTGGGCTCTTCAACGGAACCGAGTATTTCAAGGTGCCAAGGCTCAATTTTCTTGTTTCTTACGATACTTGTGAAAGCGCTTTCACCAAAAATTTTTTTTAATGGTTCCACACCCTTTAATCTGCTGAAGATTTGGTAAACCCTTCGAATTGACATTCCAAAGTTGTCGGCAATCTTTTCTGCGGGTATCTTCCTTACTTCGGTGAGGTATCGGAAGTATATAGCCTCTTTTAATGGGTCAACTGTTCCGCGGATTTTGTTCTTTTTGTAGTTGAATTCTAAGGCTTCGTCTAAGGTCATGTCTGTGATTATGGCGCGTATGTTGTGCCAGCCTAGTTCTCGGGCGGCTTCCCAGCGTTTGTAGCCGTCTACGAGCATGTATTTTGCCCATGGGTTTTTCTCCTTGTATTTTTGGATTTCCTCTTCGATCAGCCTCCGGACGAGTATTGGGTCTATTTTGTATAGTCCTTTTTCAGCCCTTCCCATGTCTGTTCGGAGCATTTGGTCAAGTTCGCTTTCAAGTCTTCCGCTGACGTTGTATGGCAGTGGGACAACCTCAACCAGTTTAACTGTTTGAACTTCCTCCTTCGCTTCAGTCATTTTAGTCGCCCTTTTCCCCCGCGTCTTCTATGCCCTTTTCAGTTATTCTAATAGTTGTGGAGCGTCTGGGAAGGTAGCTTGAATCTATGAGGGTTGCAATGCTAACGTTTGGTTTGGTTGTCTCTTGAAGGTATATCCTGTTGTTGGCTCCATAGGCCATGACGAAGCCTCCTATTGGGGGGTGTATGAACTCAGGTCTAGTTGTGGCGTAAACTTGTTCTGGTCTGGCTTGAACTTGGTTTGTGACTAAAACAGCCATGTCGTAAGACCTTGCGAGTTTTATCATCAAGCCTATGCCATAGTTTATCTTTTGCTGGCGAGCGGCTAAGAACTCCCTGCCTGGATAGTCCCTTCTGAACGGGCTGACGTAGCTGTCTATGGCAAGGAAGCGCACATTGTTTTCCTTTATGACTCTGTGAGCTGTTTCAAGCGTGGCTATGACATCGGCTGAAGTTGGGCTTCTTTTTATATGTATGTGGTTTATCGTTTCATCAGGGTCTAAGCCTCTTTCTTTGGCTATTCCCCTTATTCTGGATATGCTCAGGGTTGCCTCGGTGTCGACTATTAGGACACTGCCGTCTAAGGCTTTTGGGGCTAAAACTGCCGTTGTGTAGACCAGCTCGGTTTTTCCGCACGCATAGCTTCCGCATATCTCGGTGATTTCCTGTGTTCTTATGCCGCCGTCTAAGATTTCGTTTAAGCCCTTCGAGCCTGTTGGAATGGTTTTGCGTTTAAGCTCCTCTTCATACACTTCTTTGGCAGACATTATGCGAATGTCAAGTTTGCTTCTAGCATCCCTTATAAGGGCTTCAGCCTTATCAAGACTAAAGCCCATCCTCTCTCCGATTCTCTGGAAAAGAAAGTGCGGAACCTCCGTGGCTATAGATTCAATTGTGAAGTAACCAGCTTCTTTCAGTAAAGCGGCAAACTCGGGCGTCACACCTTTAAGCTTCAAAAGAGGAAACTCTTCAAACTCGCCCTCACCCATCATTTCGCCTACGGCTTCACTCAAGCCCTTCCCCCCTTTCAACGGCCTTAAGATTCTTCTCCAAAAACTTCCTCACAGCAGTGCAAACCAGGGAACTTATCGACTTGCCTGTTTCACGGCTTAAATCCTCAAGCCTCTCAAGGTCTTTCGGCTCGATGTAGGCTGAAACGTTCACTTTACGAGCCAAAACGTTTCCTCCTAAACGCTTACGGAAACCATTTCAGCCAAAAAACGCCGAATGTCGCCAAAGTTGAGTTTCGGATACCTTTTGCGGATCCAATCTGCAAGCCATGCCATCTCCTCGCGGACAAACTCTCGGTCTTCCATAGAAACCCCTTCGCCGGACCCCTCCTCGAATGGGCTAACGTCTTGGCTGCCCTTCTTCTCTACGCGTTTGACAAACTCTTTAAGCAAGTCTGGAGGGCTTGGCTGTCTAGGCATCAGCGAGCCACCTTCACAAAATTCTCCTCATAATACTCGTTGATGATGAGGCGCACGACTTCAGTGTTGTTAGTTAGGCCTTTAGATGTCTTGATCTTAAGGAACCGCTCTTTTGCCTGTCCAGTTAGCCTAAGCCTGATGTCTAAAATGGATTCTTCTTCATTCTGAGACATACTTTATTCCTCCACCACACAAAGCAACATTTTGTTATTTTTTACCATATAAATTTTGTCATATGTGAAAAACATGGAAACACTTATAAACACACAGCTTCAACTTTTCCACTGTGAAAAAATGGGAAAGAAAACTGGACACACGGTTTTCCTAGACCCTGAAGATGTCGAGTTTCTACAAGAAAAAAGCAGGAAAACCGGACGCAGCTTCTCAACCATGATCCGCGAGGCTGTCAAAAAGTGGATACAAGAAGAAAGAGCCAAGTGAGCATATAGAACATTCTTCTATGAGGGTTTTTCATAATGTTTAAATACTTGTATGTAACAAAAAGTGTATATTTGTGACTAAAAAGGAGATGCAACAATGGAGGACGAGTTAAGAATATATCTTAGAGCAGAAGGGGAGATAGTTAGGCGTTTCTTGCGGATAAAAGAACATTTAGGCTTGAAGAACGACACAGAGGTTGTTCGTTCTCTCATAAACTGGTATTGGAACGAAAACAGTGAGAAGTTACAGCCAAACTTTGAACACTTCAACATAAGCGAACATGGCGTACGCATATTGGACAGAACCCTAGCAGATAAAAATTCAAGAGGCCGCATAATAGATGTCTACTTCAAGCCTGACAGGATTTGGTGCGAATACTGCGACTCAACAAAATGTCAACACGTAAAATTCGCCTTAGACCTTCCAGAAGTGCAGGAAATACTACGCAAAAAGGGATGGAAAATACCGGAGGAATGAACAAGGATGAAAAAGGCAGTAATAATCGTCAAGCTGGTTCATGAAAGCCCTATATAAGAGTATGCGGGGTGAACTACCATTCAACTTGTTGAATGGCTTCCATGCTCTTTTCAGCATGGTTTAGGGCTGGTTCACAGGCAACCCCGTCTAAGGGCATGTAGCCCAAAGACCTCTCTAATTTCTTCGCTATATTTATGGCTCCGTTCAGGTCAGCGTTGTATTCTCCACAGTGTGGACAGATGAACAACCCTTGACTTCTGCGTTTTCCTTCGCATCCGCAGATGTGGCATGTCCTGCTTGTGTAGGCTTCGCTTGTTGTGATTACTGGGATTCCAGCAAGCATAGCCTTATACTCAACCATTTTTGTCAAGCGATAGTATGACATGTTGCTGACGATTCTGTTAAATCGCTTACCCTTTGCTTTGGCACGAATACCATAGAGGTCACCGATGACGATTATGGCGTTTTCTTTCTGTGCCTCCTCCACAATCGCTTTAGAAACTTTATGCAAAATTGTATTAGTCTTTCGTTTCTCCGTATGCCCAACTTTCTTTATTGTTTTTAATGCTTTCTTTTCGCCTAATCGTCTCCGAAGCCATGCATAGTGTCTGCGGATACCACGCACATTCTTGCCATAGAAATGTGGATGTGAGATTCTACCATTGTAGAGCAACACGGTTGATGCAATGGTTCTCTCACCCAAATCCACAGCAAGAATCTTATGAGAAGACATGGACAGATTAACATCGCTTTTGATTGTAACATTCAAGTAGAACTTTCCATTTCGCCTGCACAGCTTCGACTCACAAACCTTGAAATCTTGTGGAAACGTTCTGTGCGGTTTGATAGCTACCCATAGTCGTCGTGTTCCTTTGACTGGAATCTTTGCCCAATACTCAGAAACCTTGTTGCCTACTCGTTTAATTTTGAGGATGTCTTTTCTGATGCTTAGCGGATATTCTTTGCCTTTCTTGACAACTTTGTAGAATCTTTGAGCTTGTTGCTTATTAGCGGAATACAAGCCCAAGTCTTCTTTAGTCTGCAAGAAATGTTGTAGCTTATCGTATTCTTCGTTGAGAAAATTGTGCTTCCGTTTCGTTAACGCCACTATTCCACACTGTATTGTCAACGAGATTTCCATACTTTTAGATATAACCTATAGGGATTTAATTATTATGGGAAGAAAAGCTCAGCAACCTACAACATTAAACTACCAACTGGTTTGGTGTCCAAAATATCGAAAGCCTATTCTTGAAAAGGCAGAGATTAAGCAATTTCTGGAAGACCAAATCCACACCATAGCAGCAACCAAAGGGTTTGAAGTCCTTGCCCTTGAAATCCAACCAGACCACATACATCTCTTTGTTTCAGCACCACCCTTTGACTCGCCTACGGAAATCGTCAAAGTCTTCAAAGGAGTAACAGCACTACGACTATTCAAAAAGTTCCCCGAATTAAAAAAGAATATTGGAAAGGCAAACTGTGGAGTCCAAGCTACTACGTAGGAACAGCAGGGGATGTCTCAGCAGAAACCATACAAAAATACATCGAGGAAAGAAAACGCAATTCATCCACCCTTCAAAGAAAGGTGGTCTTCTTGCTTAAGTGTTATAAAAACTAAAAAAGGAATAAAAGGAAAAAAAGGTAATTTGCTACTCTTTTTCTTCCAGCTTTTCCAGTAGGATTCGCTTGATTCCCTCTTGTTTTATGTGTTTTAGGGCTATCTCCACGATGTGGGATCGGTTTTTGAAAATGCCACGCTTTACGAGGTCGTCCATCCACTCCACAAGCTTCTCATCTACAGTGGCGTAAACTCTTATTTTGGCCAATCCTAAACCCTTCTATATTTGGGTAATATTGAGTATTTATTAAGATTTAATATTTTAATTTGGATACTGTATTTAAGTTTTATTTTTAAACGGTAGAACACATATACGCTAGTGGATTTCTAGCGAGCCTCCTTGGCGTTTTCTCTCAATTTCCTCGAAAAGCCGGTTGATTATAAACTTTAGAACCTCTGAGTCGTCTTTTAAGCCCTCAGCCCTTTTGATCGCAAGGAAATGCTTCTCGGCTTCTCCGCTTAATGTCACGTCGATGTCGTAAAATCGCTTCTTCTCCACCATTTTAGCGTCCCCTCCTTTTTGAGAGTTTTGCTGAGGGAATGCTGGAAACCCTGATGATTATGTTTCCTCCTTCATCTTGAACAAAAACAACTAGGTCTCCAACATTCACTCCCAGCAGCTCTGGGATTGGTTGAACCAAAGTGATCCTGTAGCGAGGATCCACCTTGCTAGTTCCAAGCACGGTTTCGTTGCTTCTCATATCCCGTCCTCATCTCCCAGAAAACCTTGTTATGCCTAAGTATGGAATATAAGGATAGTCGGGTTAAAACCCTAAAAAGGGAAAATAGAAGAAGCACAAGTTAACCTTAAAAGTTTATTTAAGAATTTTATATTGATGCACGTTAAAGGGAATGATATATGGAAACCGAATTTAATGATACCATTTCCAAGCTGGAAGCTGTGATACGCGATATTGAGGTGTTTGAAAAGAGGTTAAAAAATTGGTGAATTAGCTGAAAGAGCAAAAGCCAAAGGTGGGGAAACAATAGGATACGATCTGGCAACGAAGCCGCTCTCGACATCGAAGCCCTTGGAAAACATGAAGCTAAATTTGAGGCAGAGAAGGAAAGACTAGAAAATGAAAAACTTAAAAAAGCAGCTATGTACTCATACTTCTAGAAGATTGTTCCATATCAAGTTTAAATATCAGAGTTTTTCGCGGCGAGATACTTCAAAAGCTCCTCAAACTTTTCAATGAATAGCAGACCTTTTGTGGTTGTTTGGTATTTTGGGTATTTTCCGCCTTTCTCTTCTAGCAGCTGGAGTTTCAAGCATTGGCCGATTAATTCGTGTAGGGCGGTGTAGGTGAACCTCTTAGGATTCCCAAAGTAGATGTCAGATTTATTTTTAGGCTCTGTGCACATTTTCAGAATGAGCGACATGAGGCCGTATCTGCTCTGCTTCTTAACACCAAGCAACGTCTTCTCCAGAGTTTCCACATCATCCACAGAGACACCTCACATACGCATATCTACTTTTAAAGATAAAAAACTTTTAGATTGAAATTTATAGAAGATTCTTCTATACAAAACTTTAAGTTGCGCACCCATTAACTCTTTTTTCCGTGCGAAGAGATATTTTTATCTAGAAGATAGGGCACATATTCGCGCTTGTTAAAAGGAGGCGGTGTTTTAGTGGTTGGTATCGATTCAAGCTCCGCAATCTGGGGTTATGGCTTTGGGCGTATGGAAGCGGAAAGAGAGGCTAAGGAAAAGGCAAAAAGGATTCATGTGAGGGAAGTGGAGCCTGCAGTCGCGCTTGAAAAATTTGAAGTTGAGGGGTTAAAGGTGATGGCAACCGTTAAAAATGTTGGTAATAGTCCCGCACGTGTATTTAATACAATTCTTTCAGAGGTTTTAAGACAACCAAAGATTGTAGAAAGGAAAGGGTTGCTCCGCAAAAAGACCATGGTTAAAGTTGCTGAAATAATTAGCAAAGTAATTCAGCCTGAAACATTCACCATCCTTCCAGAACAAACTTTCACATTCACAATTGACTTAACCAAACCATTAGAGGCGCATCAAAAATACATGCTCGAACTACACATGGGCGAGCACGAGTTTTATTCTCAAGAGCTTGCAGATACGATAGTCACTAAGCTCGGGTGGGCCTATATGTTGGAATTCAACGGAGAGAAAATTAAGGAAATTAGCACAACGAATCTTGAACAGGCTGGAATTTTCTGGGGAAAGTTGATAGCACAAGCCAAAGCCAAGAGAAGTTGGGAAAATATATACGCAAGAGCCCCAGGGGCATACGAACGCTATCCATATGAGCTTTATTAAAACCCTAAAAAGGGAAGAAAGGAGAAGGCGTATCTGTCTAACTGCCCATTCTATCCAAAATTTGCGTAATTAGCTTTTTCTGTTTTATTATGGAAAGGTTTGTTTTTCCGTAGATTAGGTATAAATTGTTGAGTGTTATGTTTATTCCCCTTTTTCCCGCTATGTGGTGGATTAACGCTGCTCTAAGATTGCTGGGCTTCCTTCCTTGGGCTTCTGGGAATTTTCTGATTTGAGTTAACAGCCTATCTGCCTCTTTGCAGATGCTCAGGAAATCTTCAAATGTAGGGTCTTTACGGGGATTCTTTTTCATTTTTTTCCACTTCTGACAATGGTCTTTGGAGCAATGTGAGAAACTGCCTTGTTGTCTGGTCGCTTAAAAGCGCGTTTATGAAGCGTTCACCCTTCGGAGTTAGCGAATAGACCTTGTGGCTTTTCATGTCGCTTTTAACCAGTCCTTTCCGCTCTAAACTGCGGAGGACACTGTAAAGGGTTCCTGAACTCAGCAGAATCCCCAGTTTTCCAGAGAGCCCCTTCATTATTTTATAGCCTGTTGGCTCGCTGCCTTCTTTAATACTTTTAAGCACCAAAACATCCAAAAAATCCTTAACAACTTTCTCTCGGAAACTCTTAATGATTTTTATTCGCTCCTCACTCATGCAAACCATCACACGTTAATATGTTTTAATTCTGAATAAAAATTTTACCCGCTCCTCTTTTTTCTCTATCTTTATTTTAGCAATTCTTAAATATCTTGATACTTGATAACTCTATCGTTATTATAAGGGAGAAGGAAAATTGCTGAAAAAGGTTAAAGAAACAATCACGGAGGAAGCTGGAGAAGAGGTTTTCCTAGAAAGAGTGAAAGAGATACCTGAAAGAATTAAGGAAAAATTTCCTAGATTTGAGATAGATAGCATTACAATTAGCGTGGAGGTGTCTGCTACCGTCTTATTGTCGAAAGGGGTTGTCGAGGTAACTCTTAAGAAGAAAGAATAAGTCGCGACTAAACCTCTGAATTGACGTTTAGCGTCCAAGACGCCGTTTCCTTCGTAGTGTCAACATTACTGAAAATCATATCAACTTTCTGGGTTTGTCCTGGCAATAAGGTAAATTGCGACGGGTTTAATGTCACTTCACAATTTGTTGCATTTGATATTGACAGAGTCACTTGAACATCTACGTTTCCCACGTTTTTAATCCAAATCGAAATTACTGCACCATTGTATACATGTTGTGACCATGTATAGGGTGATGTCATTTCGTGTGTGCATTCGGCATTGGTATACACTTTTACTGTTTCATTGATTATTGGAGAAGGCACTTGTACCATAACTGAATACAATGTACAAAACAGCACAATCATTACTATCGCTAAAATAATAAGTGTTGCCTTAAATCTTTGCATCTTATCCCCTTTTTTCGAGTCACTAACAAAGAACCTAAAACCGCTACATTAGATAAAAAAGGTGATGGTGGAGTTTTATGGGGGGCTATTGGCTTGTTGGGGGGTTTCTGTTGGCGTATAGTTTCCAAGTTCTGAGGGATCGTAGGTGTAGTTGGGGTCTTGAAACTTTTTGGCTATGTTCCATGCGTGGTCTAGGAAGTTTAGCGTTTCAGTCATTACGTTGCTGAACTGTTTGTTCAGCTCATCCATTTGGTTCTGGACGGTGTCGAAGACGAGAACGGTGTTTGCGCTGAGAACTGTTGCAACCAGAAGCATGGCAATTGTGGTTTCCTTCAACTTTCGCTCCCCCCTTTGTGTAGCAGCGGTAATGCTGTTAGGGAGATGCGCCGGCGGCTGTTACTGCACCAGTTGCTTCGAGGCCAAAAACTAGTTTCCTCTATGGGTTTGCTGTTGACAGAAACAGATGTGTACTTACGCTTCTCCTCTCTGGTAATGATGTATGGATTCAGTTGTCATCCCGCCTGAACACCCAAACCTATTTTAGGTTTGCATTTCCCCTATAAAAATTTACATGTTTAAAAAGGAAATAGTACTGAATACACAATATTTCCCCGCTTGATGTTTCATGAATTCAAGTTTCTAAAATTTTAACCTTATAATCTTTAAAGAATAATTCCACATTATATCACCAGCGAAATGATCCTAGGATGATTTACGGTCTATTTGTCCATAGCCAATGACGCCCATGAATTTCCACTATCAACTGATTTTTGAACAAGTCGATGAGCTCTCGGGTTCCGTTGATGCCGTCATCATTATTATTATGCGACATAATTCAGAATAGCTATTCTCGGATTCCATTGAGTTTTGTGACTGTAAATCTGTATGCATAATTCATAAGTGATTTATTGATGATGTTCTTTTTATGTTATTTATTTGGTGGACTGAGTTGCAATATCGAACGCTATAGACAGCATCCTGCAAGAGAAGCCAGCTATGCATGAGTTAATCGAGAAAGATGAAAGCCAGAAGGAAATTCCAAAACGACTGCTGGAGCTGTTACCTGTTAGAAATAGAAAGAAGACAGCAAAGCAATCCAAATAACTACCCTTATTCTCATAAAGTTTTAAATTGGTCGGAACTAAGAATTCAGTTCTGAAAGATAAAAGTAAGACCTGTATTTACTTTAATATGCCGGGAACAATATGTGTTGCCCACTGAACCTTCACATGATCCTCATCCCCTATGTCCCGTGGCATTATGCGATCCCTCCATCATTTGATGAGTTAAAAGATTTAGCTGATGTAAGTAATTCGATTTTTAACTTACACAAGATATCGAAACTCCCATCCAAGGGATGCGAAAACGGTAAGCTGTTTGAAAACTCGCTACTTCATGCAATACTATCGCCCCCCGCTCGTGTTCATGATGTTTCTGCGTTGGTTAAAGGGTCAATTAAAGAAGTTGAGGATGCTTATATAGGTCCACATCAGATAGAGCTTATTTTATCCCTTAAAACACGGGAAATCCCCCATGTAGATCCAACTTTTCTTCTTGAAATACTTGAGAGCGTCATGGTATCGGATGCTTTTAACTACCTCAAACCTGTCTTCTATTCTAAGTTGTTTCAGGTTAAAGTTATCAGCGGGAGCGGTAGCGAGGTCGAAGAGCTGGTTAGCTCTAAGCACTTTCATGAGCGCCCATATACGTTAAGTGAACTACACAACGTATGGTTTGGTGGCTCAAACGCATTTAACATGAAAGGAGAACCCTGGAAGCATAGTTTCTTTCCAAATTTGGTTATCGTCAGCGAAAAAGTAGAAGATAACCATATAGCCTGCGCCCTGTTGCGTAGCGCTATAGCCCTCGCGTCTCTGTACTTTATACATGAGTCACTACGCAGTGCAGCAGCATTATTGAGAGTTCCTTTAAGAGAGATGACTTCAAACTACTTTAATAAATGGGAAAACCGCTTTAGTTGGGTTAAGCGTAACCTTATTGGACTCGATGTTGAGGCTTCTACCATAAAGGAGGAGATAGTCAATAAATTGTCGACTTTCTCGAAAGCTATAGAGGAAGAAACGATCAGCTTGTTCAGTGAAACTTACGGAATTCCTTGGTTCCCGTTTATCAGCGGCTATTTAGGCCTGTATAAGTCAGGGTATGAAGTTGCAGGCTACATTAAAAGCAAGGATATTAAATGCTCTTTCAACCCTTCCCCCGAAGATGCTTCAAAAATTTTGTTTGAAGATGTTAATGTTATGGCGAGAGCCTGCACGGTTTTTGCCAAAGAACTTGAGCAAGCCTACCGTTTCTTCATAAACGTTCATAGAAGACGCTTAGAATCCAACAGAATTATAGCAACACTGCTGTTTAACATTTTGTTGTCATTAACTGGCATTATTACGTGGCTCTTATAAAACACTGACTTGTAGGGAAGAGGCTAAACACTGATTGGAAAAGCTTAGTGAAGCTGAGAAATGGTTGAAGAAAACGGTTTTTGGGATTCATATTTTGAATGTGGATTCAGAGTAAGGTTTATTAAGTCTTGCGATATTATATAATAATCATGTGCACACAAGAATGTTACGCTACTATTTGCATAACCCTGCGTCTGGAGGATGTTCCAAGGGAGTTTCTTAAGAGGGTTCTCTCCATCTCCGCGTCTAAGCTTGGAAGCGGAGATGTCTCCTTGGCCTCTCACATGATGGTTGTTTTGAACGTGCGGTTTAACGGTCGTGCTGGGCGTTTAGCGCCCGATGTGCTCTTGGTGAAGAGCCCTGAAGTGCTTGTTGTCTCCCGTGCTGGGGAGGCGAAAGCAAGTGGGTACAGGTGAAGAGAAAGTCATCTTCAATTTCGTTCGCGCATAAGTATGCCTTGCCGTATGTCAAGTCGGAGTTCCTCTATCCTTTAATATGTTTCACAGCCTTTCTTTTCGCTTTGTCTTACATGGATTTCATAGTTCACTCAACCCTCTACCATTATGGGCTCAAGTTTAGCCCTGAGTGGGCTGAACCCTACTGGACAACGCTGTCGCTTCTGACAATAACTTACTCGGCGACTGTTTTCACTGTCTATCTCCTTAACAAACCTAAGAACAAAAGAACAGTTCTTGAAGCCTCTCTACTGGCTTTCACGGCGTATATGATTACGTTAAACTTGGATCTGGTGTGGTTTATGTATGCTGGTGGGCTTCCATCCCTTGACACTGTGTGGTCGTGGATGCCTCAAGCCCGACTATTAGGCTTACAGTGGACAACGCTTGACCAAACAATCTTCACGGCTGCAGTAAACATAGCCACGGCATTTCTTTGGATGCTGAAATGGAGACTAGCAAAATAAACTGAAAATCATTCATCCTTCGTAAATGTAGATGGCTATGTTTCCGCTTTGATAAACCTCTATGAAGGAGGCTGGCGCGTTTGACTGTCCATGCCATCCTTGGCCTTCCGTCCACCAGATGAGGTAGACTTGCCCATAGCCTTTTTGGGTGGCGTTTTCAGCCGCCTTTTCCGGGTTTCCGTAGCCGTAGGTTACGACTTGACTTTGGTTTAGGGTTAGGAGGGCCCATCCGTGAAAGACTGTGTGGGTGAGCAGAACAGAGTTTTCGCCCATGTGATTTTTGAGCCAGTTTAGCGCGTGAACCACGTGTTGGCAGTCGCTCTGGGGTACGGTGTTCTGCAGCATTGAGGAGGGCACGTAGATATGAAACTGGGGAACCGCGTAGTAGGGGAAGGGACTTTCGTTGGGCATGACCATGAAGCCCACAGATAGCATCGCCAAGACTGCTCCGAGGATTATGGATACGCGTAGACGGCGCGGATTTGGCTTCATGCTCCATATGGCTTCCACCACGTAAAAGGCTAGGGGAAAGACTAGCATCAGCGCCCAGCGGTATTGCATCCGCGAGAATATCAAGGGTGAGAAGACGGCTATCAGGCTGAAAAGCACCCACGCTCTGAAATGAAGGTTTTTGAGGGTTTTGGCGCCTTTTATGGCTAGGGGCAGCAGGGGAAGGTAACACCATAAGAGGAAACCCAACATGGTTGACGCCATCTCCCAGTACGAGGCGAAACCGAAAAGGGAGAGGCTGCCTTCTATCTCCCTTCCTGGAAAACTAAAGATTGTTGGGAAATCGGCTGACACCCTATAGTTGGCGTAGAGGACGAGGAGGAAGAGCAACATGGCTGGCGTGGAAACTAGGACTAAGTTACGCGTTTCCTTCTGTTCTTTTTTGAGCAGTGCATATATGGCTATGGCAATGGCTATAGCGAGCATTATCACGGCTACGAGTTGATCGGTTAAGACCGCAAGGGCCATGGTCAACGACGCAATCATGTTATGTTTCCATTTATTACCCTCTTTCTGAAGCAGGGTCAACGTTATGAATAGGAACGCCAAGGCGAGCTGGTTTCTCAGCAGGTCCCAAGACATCCTTAGTGCCACAAAGTATAGGGTTGCCAAGAGCGCCGTGAACAGGCTTTTCTTGGGAGGCCACCTCAAAGCCCTACTGGCGTAAAAGTAGATGGTGAATGCTAGAAAGCCGTGTAGTAGTGGAGGCATTATTTTAAGTGTTAAGGCCAGCGGGATTCCTAGGGATGCTGTGTGTATGAGTATGGAATAGAAGAACGGTGCCGAAGCTATGTAATGCCAAAAGTCCACTCCCTCGCTTAACCACTTTAGGACAGTGGGAACATAGTAGCCGATGGGGTCGAAACCCGTTAGGTAGGGTCCCATGAGGATTTCTGGCACAGCCCGAACAGCCAGGGGTATGATGAATGCGACGAGGGGAAACTTGCGTATTTCTAAGCAAAGGCAATTTCGCGAGTGGGAAAGAGGCTTAGACATATTGCTTGGATTACATCTTCTTTTACCAGCTTCCTTAACCAGTTTATTCCAACTTTGGCCAGAAATTTGTTTTTGTGGTAGAAAGTTTGATTTAGCCATTTGTTGCTTTCCTTGACTCTTGATGTTGTAAAAGCCTTCGCAAAAATTTCTCCATAAACAGTTCAGCTGTTAGGTCTTTGAGTCTTACGTAATCCTCATGATTTATACTTTCCAAGAATTCTTCACATCTTTCGTCGTAGCTTATTGCTACGAACGGTTTCCTTAAGCTATGAGCGAAAATTATTGAATGATATCGCATTGGTATAAGCATATCCATTTCATCTAAGAGAGCTTGAGTGACCTCTGGAGGGAAGTAATCAAACAATTTTAATCTTCTGCGTAACCGTAACCCTAATTTTCTATCATGGCTTAGAATCTCTTCTATACGTTTTATGCATACGGGATCTGTGTAAGAGGTTGCTCGAGTGAATGAAGGATTAAATGTGAAAAAGCAAACTTTGAATCCGTGACTTACTAATCTTTTAATAATTTCTGCTATTTCAAACTCCTTGTGGTTCTTGATAATTTCATGACCGTTCAATACAATCCCTACGAGTCTTATTTTCTCACGATTATCTCTTATACTTTTTCTCTTCAACATCTCTTTGGCAAAATTCTTTTTTCTTTTATCTGGAGGCTTCATTCTTAATACGGGATCTGATATTATCTCAACTTTTTTATGTACTCCAATTCTGTGGACATTCATCAGAGATGTTCTATCTCTCACGGATACATGAGTTGCATGTGACATGATAATCTTAACAAACTCCCTCAGAGGTGAGGATAATGATCCAACACCTACGCTATATATGACAAGAGGTTTTTTAAGAATTAACCGTGCGAATAATACGTATAAGAGTGCAAAATACAAGAAGGAACCGTGGAATTTTCCAAAAAGCCCTCCACCTCCCACAACTATAATATCAGGATTAACTGTGAGGGCACCCAAAATGGATAACGGTTCAAAACCTTTAAGGTTCCTATGGAGAGACCTGAGAATTTCCGGCCTTCTAGAAGGAACTTTTATCCTAATCCCCTCTCTTTGCAACGCGTCTACTAGAACTCTTAAGATTGCTTCATCCCCCACATTGCCTTCGCCATAATTTCCTAGGAGAAGTATTATTGGTCGACTTCTTTTCGAGAGTAACTTTATTATCTCACATAAAGGCTCTTTCTCCATCAGCCTCAAGCCTCTATTGCCAGTTCATCGATATATATATACCCAACTTTCTCTTTTGTAGCACCTATAGATATGAGAATTCTATTAATTCTTGAAAAATCCAAATCTTGTTCTTTCCAGGGTGCTCTAATGAAGAACATATTATTAAGCGGAACGGAAATCTTGGACCATCCTTCAAAATTCAATAAGGTGCAATATCTATTTCGGTTTCCATTTTCATCCATGATTTCTAAGTAGAATTCATTTTTGCTCCCATCTCCATAGACCCAAACAGAAAGAGCTGGGCAATTGAGTTGCGTAGCGTCAAGAATTTCGGGCAGTGTGATTTTTACCGTAGCCCATTCATTATCTCCTTCAAAGGAGTATTCAATTTTAACAGAACTATTTCCTTGTATACTTTCAGAGGATAGTGATAATGTTACAGAGTCAAGAGGATGAGACCAAGATTTCGATATGTTATCTAGAGTTTCGAAATTATGCAGCATTTGACTGGATTTTTCAACTCTTTTTAGGATGGCTATAGGTTGCTCTTTTGACCAAGGATAAGGTCTATAAGTCTCAGTAATTACGCGTTCTATCTTGTAATTTGAAAAAATATATGCGTATATCCAGCCCTCTCCTGTATATGATTCTGGTTTATCACCTATCAATACTACATATCGTATTTTTCTTGATTCAACGGAATCAATAACCTCCATAGCTTTGCTAAGTATTATTGGTTTAAAGAACCAGAGATGGGGATTAGGGGGCTCCCTTTCAGACTTATAATAAATGTAAGAAGATATTTTCGGATGTCGGGTATCAAAAACAAATATGCATTCTCCTGGTTCTGTCACACCTTTTATATATTCACTCGTTTCATCAATGATGTTGATGTCATTAAAGGAGGATAAACGTTCAATCCTTGATAAGTTCGTTCCTAGAGAAAATATTAAGATGAAAATCAAAAATATGGCTGGAGCAACGCTTGTTTGGAGAATTGTTGATCGTGACACATTTTTCTTAACGAAGAGAGACTTTACCCATGTTCCAAATATCTCTATTCCTAAGGCACTAAGAACGGAGAGAGGGAATAATGTTTCATAGAAATGATGACCCCAAGCAGCCAAACCCTTTGCATAATATACTACCAAAAGAAAAGTGTAGGGATAAAGTGCAAGAGGCAGTATAACAAACTTTTTTCCTATCTTGCACCCCAATATACATACTATAGAGAAGAACAAGAGGGGAAAAGCTTCCCTGAGAAAGGTTAGAAAACGCAAAACTTTGTCTTCTGGTGCAATAATTACACCCGTTCCAGGTCTGAATAATAGGGGGTAGTACTTAATAAGGAACGGATAAAGCGCACCGTTTAAAAAAAGGAACAGACTTACGGCTAAAAAAGGAACTACAACGGCTAACGTAAATTCTAAGATACGCTTTCTTAGAGATGAGTTTTTACTTTTAACGCAATACGAAACGATACTTATTACGAGGATAGGGATGAGTATAGCAGAGGTTGGGCGAATTAAGAGTGAAGTCCCTAAACAAAAACCTGAGAGTGCATTATATCCCTTCCAATTGCTGTTAGAAAGTACACTCTTGACAAAAAACATGAAACTAATTGCGACCATGATCGCTTGGTAGGGTTCTGTCATAACGTAAAAACTCTCAAAAGATGGTAAGGACGAGAAAAATACAAAAATTAGCCAACTTGAAATAGCGACCATCTCATTGTTTGTTACTTCTCTTGTCACGATGTACGCAATAAATCCTGTGGCAACAGCGGTTAAAGTGATCAAAAAACGATTCACAAAAATGTTTGGACCGAATATTAAATAAGTAAGTGCGTTAATTAAATGAAATATTGGAGGCTTACTTTCATATATTTCAGTATAGAGTATCCTTCCCTTGGAGATTAACATTCCTGTTGCAAGATAAGTCCCTTCATCCAAGTTTGCTACATTTTTAGAGTAAAAGTACCTAACTGCAAAAGAAATTGCTAAGAGAAGCAAAAATAAAAGAAATATTTTGAAGCATCTCTTCATAGTTCACACACTTCTTCCTTTTTATCCAGCAAGTTTTTCTTCATATTTTCTTCTGTAACCTTGAGAGAAAAACTTAAACACTCCTATGTACTCCTTTGCAACGTCCTCCCAAGATCTGATTTTGAATGTCTTTTTGTCACTTCTTTCCGCATCTCTTCCCGAAGAGAGAACTGTTTGCATAACTTTGGCCAAGTCTTGATAGTCGCCATATCTAAAAGTCAAGCCATTTCTATAATTTAAAATCTTTTCTCGTAATGAAGGAATATCAGAGCCTATTATTGGTGTTCCAAGTGCCATACATTCTTTAACCACCAAGGGATCAGATTCATAGAAAGACGGCAATACAAGACAGCGTGCCGTCTTGAAAATTTCGATCGTTGAGTCATTATTTAAATAACCAAAAAAATGAAAATTGTCAGCAACATCTAATTTCACTGCTAATTCTTCTATGAATTTTCTCCAAGGACCATCACCAACTACAGCGATTTTGAAAGAATGTTTTTTCCTTAACAAGTTCGCTGCTTTTATTAGTAGATCAACCCCTTTTCTTTTGTCTATTCTACCAGCGTAAACGAAATCATAATTCTTTTTGTGTGTTGATATCCTATTAACGTAACTCAGTTCAGGAACCCCATTCTCGATAACATGGCATGGCTTATGCCCTAGATACGGATAAAAAGTCTTAAACTCGTTTAGAGCAAAATGCGAGACAAAAATTAGGGCATCGGCTCTCCCGAAATAGAAACTTCTCCGCGCTTTGAGAATCGGATATTTTAATGCCTCGCCAATGAACTCGCTATAACGACCAACCCTCCAACAATCCTTAATATTAGCAATATTTTCTCCGTCAATGGTATGAACAGTGAGGATTCTCTTTGCATTCTTCAAATCTGCGAAAAATAGCGGATCGGAATACCCAGATTGCCCATTGAATACATCAATTTCACACTCTCTTTCCATCTTTTCTACAATTGATTTTCCCTTTTTTATAAAAAGCAAATTCCTTACAAACAAATTATTTATCTTTCTATCCGGCAGTATCCATACATTAACACCTTGAGTATCAATTATTGTATTCTTTTGAACATCTCCCATTGTTAATACCCATACTTCATGTTTCAATTTTACAAAAGCTCTGCTTAAGTGATATACGACAGACTCTATCCCACCTCTTATCTTTTCGAAGGGGTTATATAGCGTAACTATAGTGATTTTCACTACTGCCACCAACGTCCGCGTGCAAACCAACTTGGCTGAGCCTCACAAGGCGTCCAACAATTAGGGCATTTTCCTGCTCTTACAGTTTGCATTAGACTTTCTCTTTTGGCAGACTTCCATATAGCTTTGAAAGCTTTCTCCTTAAGACTTCCTATCATCTGGTTCCACATGATACAAGGATAAACATATCCGTAAGGATCAATGTACGCAGATAATTCGCATGCTTTACATGGAATAACTTGTTGCTTAGGATTGTTAAGGTATGCGGGGATGTTCCTCAAATAATAATCATAAAAACGATTTAATGGATTTATCATGTTGATTTTCGATTCATGCCTAATGCCAAGTATGAACTGAACATCTTTCCATGCATCTTTGCTAAATTCATTTTCATTTCTTGTCGTTTCTAAATGATTTTGAAAATAATACCCAAAAGGATGTTCTATCGCAAACGAAATATCTGCTATGCCTATTCCATATTCTTCAGATATATAGTGATAGAATCTATGAAAGTTGCCAGCATTGAAACGAGAAATTGTATAAGCAATGTGTGGGCGCAAGTTGTCATACGAACTAGTTAGTCTCTTCAATTCCAAGAATGTTCGCATCGCATTTTTAAAACCATTTAACCCTCGAGAACGTTTATAGGTTTCTGGATCTCCGTCAATGCTAACTCCAATTACAATTTGCTTTTTCTTCGACTTTCTTAGTATGTCATAGGTGGTTCTCAAAACCAAGTCAGAGTCAAGTCCATTAGTTGTAATGCCTGTAGCAATTATTCGAGTATTATTTAATGCGAAACTGACGATTTCTGAGAGGTCTTGTCGCAAAAATGGTTCTCCACCAGTAAATTCCACCCATAAAAGATGATCTTTTAAGTCTCTAAGAGTTTCCAAATATACAGCTGATTCAGTTTCGTTTTTGTAACGCTCTGGATCACGCTGATAAACTTTCCAGATATCACAATAATTGCATTTACTTTGACAACGGTATGTAAGTCCTACTGTCAATTTGATTGGAAAGGTCGAACTCGCAAATATTGCTTTAGAAAGCTTAACTGTTGCCTTCAACTTGTCAAGCATATTGTATCCTCCATTGAAACTAAATTAATGATTCTTATGAGCTCTTCTGCTGTTTTTTCCCAGCTGAACCCCCGAGCCCACTTTATGGCGTTTCTGCTCAGCCCTTCTCTTAGACCGTCATCCGACAAGACCTTTATAATGGCGTCGGCAAGAGTCTCCACATCTCCATCGACCACTAGAAGCCCTGTTTCGCCGTTTCTAACGCTATCCCGCAGCCCCACCACGTCATAAGCCACGCACGGCGTCCCAAGCGCATTAGCCTCAATCACGTTTAAGCCCCAACCTTCTCTGACACTGGGGTTAACCAGAACCCAAGCCCTCGCCAAAAGCCTTCGTCGATCTTCATTTGATAGCCCTCCGAAGAACTTGACGCCCTCTTCAGCCATCCTCTCCAAATCTTTCCTGAAGGGTCCGTCTCCAATAACCCAAAGTTCCGCGTTTTGAAACTTCTCCTTAACAATCTTAAAAGCCTTAATTGCATGGTCAGGCCTCTTAGCCCTCTTCAAACGCCCAGCATAAACAACAACATGAAACTCCTCCTTCTCTGGGACTTCGCTTAAAGGAGTGAAGTTTAACCCTTCAGGAACCACAAAAACCCTCTTAAATCCTAAACTTAGCAGGTCTTGCCTTGTGCTTTCAGAAACCGTAGCTGTAGGCACATCCACATAATTCCTCAGCCATCTATCCTCAAGGAAATGATAACCGACATAGCTTATGGGGAAAGGCGTCTCGTAAAACCAGTATTCCCTAGCCAACTGGTGAATCAAAGCAACAACTCGCTCACCATTGTTCACGAACCTCGGCGTAAGAAACGGCCTAGTGTTAATCTCATCAATGACAACATCGTAACCCTCCCTTGAAAAACACTTCTTATAATATTTTTTAGCTTTCCAGTAAACCGAATACTTGCCGCCGGCCCTGAAAACTTTGACACCGTCTAAAAACTCCTCACGCTTGCAACTTGGAAATTCCGAAGTGAACAATGTAACCTCGTGGCCGGCTTTAACCCAGCGTTTCGCCACTTCCCTTGTGAAAACTTCTGCTCCGCCCATTTGCGGATTGATCCAGCAGCGCCAGTTAAAAATTAGAATTTTAAGGGATTCCACGCTGATACCACCGTTTCACCCTAAGCCTGTATGCAATGCCTAGTAGATCCAGAAACATGTGCCAAATCTCCTTGAAGCTGAACTTGCTGTTAAGCTTCAGCTTAACGGGTAGTTCAACAATGCGCAAACCATAAAGCTTGGCTAGAACTAGCAATTCCACATCGAAAGCGTAGCGTTTAACGCTTAAAAGCCTGAAAATCTCGTGGAAAGCCTCACGTCTAACAGCTTTGATGCCACACTGCGTATCGCTAACCTGCAAGCCTGTCAGCAACCTGACTAAAACGTTGAAGCTGCGGCTTAACAGCTTCCGAACGAAGGACATCTGGACAACGGAGTCCCTGTGCCACTTAGATCCGACGGCGATATCTCCATGCTTTAAGGCGTCAACATAACGTCTAACCTGTCCAACATCGATGTCTAAGTCGCTGTCCACAAAGACAACCGCTTCTCCAACAGCCTTCCAAAATCCTGTTTTGACGGCGAAGCCCTTACCAACGTTACGGTCGTAGCCAAGAACTCTGACGTGCCATTTCCTCGCAGCGTAACTTGAAGCCCTCAAACGGGTATTATCCGTGCTGCCATCATCCACTACAATGATCTCGCAACGTAAACCATCCCCGTTAACTGTGGAATCCAGCCTCTCCAAAACGCTTTCAATGACCTCACACTCGTTATGAGCAGGCAAAACAAAAGAAACAAAAGGCCTATTCACAGACAGCTTCAAAAACTACCCTCCTTTTTCCAAGCCAAGTTTCCAGTTTTTTCAGTCTTCTTCCATTCTAATGGTTTTCTGAGCATTGCATGAAGGTATGCAAGGGTTGATATGGATGCCATGAGAATCCAGTTCAAGTATAGCAGTGGGGCGTAGGCCGCACTCTTCGGATTTGCGGCGATCATGGCTGCTGGGCTGCAGAGGCTTAATAACAGGAGAGCTGCGCCTATTGTCTGCTCGATTTGGGATCCAGAGGCTGGGTTGAAAGCCCCATAAATGCCTACTGCGTAGCCCAGCAAGCTTAGGGTAAGCATCATTGGCAGGAGCAGCGTGAGCTGGGCGTCAAACGCTTCTCTGTTCAGATGCCCCAGCAGGTTCAGGTGTTTCCCAGCTGCTTGGATGTATCCTCTGAACCACCTTAGGCGCTGCCTTATGAAGGTTTTCAGTTTTGCTGGAGCTTCTACCCCGGCTTTTACGGGCACATATTTCACCTTGTAGCCCTTTTTCGTAAGCCTCACTGAAAGCTCCAGGTCCTCAGCTAAAGCCTGGGGGTCCCAGTAGTTCAGCTCCTCCAAAACGCTGCGCCTGACGTACATGTGTGTCCCTAGGCATGTGACGAAGAGGCCGAGTTTGTCTTTTCCAAGCTGCTGAACGTGGATGAGGAAGTCGTTCAGAACGGAAAGTTTCGTTATCAGGTTCTCGTCTGGGTTAAGCGTGTACACCTCGCCCTGCACCGCCCCAACCTTCGGATCTGTGAAGTGGGGAACTATCTGTTGAAGCGCGTCTGGCTCGATGACTGTGTCGGCGTCGTAGACCGCGATTATCTCGCCAGTAGCCTTTCTTGCAGCGTAGTTTATGGCTGAGGGTTTTCCGTGGCTTGGGTTTTTGTGGTAGAACTTTATGAGGGATGGATAGTCTTCAGCGTACCGTCTACATATCTGGCTGGTATTATCAGTGGATCCATCCTCAACTATGATTACCTCTTTTTCCGGGTAGGTTAGGTTCACCAGGGCCTTGAGAAGCCTTTCTACCACTTTTTCCTCGTTTTTCACAGGCACTATTATGGAAACCTTCGGCTGACAGTCGCTTGGAGGATCCGGATCCATGTCTCCACGTTTCCTAATTTTGACGCCCAGTTTTAGGCCAAAGAAAAAGGCTGGCATGTTATAGAAAACCCAGAAAAGAAAGATTGAAAGGAAAGCAACTTTTAAAATTAGAACAACATCCACGTTAACTATTCTCCTCCCTTTTCCTGCTTTTCGTTCTGCTTCCTTTCCCTGCGGTTTGCTTTTGCATCTTGCCTTTCACGTTTTATCTTTTCCAGGCACGCCTCGCGTACGAAGGTGCTTCTGCTAGGCCAAAACCCTAGCTCCTCTATAACGCGGTCTATCTCCTCCACAAGTCTGCCACTTAGAGAAACAGATGTATACTGATGTTTCTCCTTCATCCGCCTGGACACCCCAAACCATTGTTATGTCGCTTTTCCCTTATAAAAAGCTACGTGTTTGAAAGGAAATATTGCTGGATACGTAATATATACTTTATCTGTTACTTTTGGGGCGAGGCATTGGAAGGTTAAAGTTCGCTTGGTTGGGTGTCCAGGCGGTTTTAAACTTTTCCTCCACACCTCACCTTTCCAATACGGGTTTTCCCTATTTCTGGATGAGGTTAAAATAAAGGGCTTATGAAACTGGAATGTAGATTTTGACTATATAAAGTAAAATAAGACTTGAAAAACGAAATTTAAATATTATTTATGGACTACTGAAGTTCAATAATTACTCTTACCGGTTGCCTTGGCGGCGAGGCTTCTCTGGAGGATAGAAGTTTTACGAGGTTGTTAATTTCGTTTTGAAGGTTTATGAGGCCTTCTTCCAATTTCCCCATTTTCACCGTTATTTCACCCGTTTTTCCAAGGCTTTCTGTTATTACATCTAGCTGGTGGATGAGTTTATCCAGTTCTTTTTCATGCTCCTTCAGAACGTTGATTACGAAGTCCACTGCATCCAAGCCTTCGCCTTCTCCAATCTTTTCAGCCATAGTTCAACTCCTCTTTTCGGCATATCCCTTTAAAACGGCATACTTAAACGTTACGGAGTGAACTACCCCACCCTTACGGACGGGATCTTCTTGTGAGGTAAGATAAAAAACTAAACTTGACAGTATCCAAATAGGCATCCTTAAGGATGTGAGACGATCTCCGAACTAAAGCTGGAGGCTTTCGACTTCAGCTGAGGAGCAACTGACCTGTAGGAGTGTTTCAAGCTGTTTTAGGTTTTTGAGAACTGTTATGCCTCTTTCCGTGATAAAGTAGAGTATTTTCTTTTTCCCTGCGGCTTTTTCCTCAACTAGGTTTTGTTTAACTAGGAATTCTAGGCTTTGCCTAAGGTCTTTGCAGTTTATGGCGGTTTTGTAGGCGATATGGGTTATTTTTAGGGGGCCGTGGGCTAAAGCCTTGAGGATGTCCAGGCGTATTTCAAGTTTGGATCTCCGCATTAAACATCCCAGTCTAGTCTTTTCTATTATGGATTGAAGGGTGTCATCGTATTTATATATTGTGTCTTACGACTCCAGTATCTTCCTCGCAGACTATAACAGCGTTCTTGAAAGGGGACTTGCCTGGCGGGGAAAGGGCAGGCTTGTAGAAGCGGTTTCGTTTCAAGTCCAAAACCGTTATGACATAGTAGTCGTATTTAGTGTTTAACGAAGACTTGAGAATGAGCCCTATGTTCCCATATTTGACGTAGCATCCTCCGCCGAAGAAGGACGCCTTGCCTTTGCGTAAAACCTCAGCAACATCCTCCAGTTTCAAAGGAGGACTAAAACGGTCTCTCATCCTCTGCTTCGCATGTTCCGTCAGCTTAACCGTTGCCTCCAAATCAAAGCCTCCTAGACGAGAACTAATTGTAGGTTTGTGATGGCTGCCTTCACGTAAGCGAAAATTAAGATGAAGAGGATTGTGGGGCTCCACCTTATGTATTTTCGCAGCCATTCAACTGCTAAGAGGAAAAATGCATCAATGAGGTAGACTATGGGAAACGACCATGCTCCAACAAGCCTGTATAAGAGGTTTGTCTCGGCTAATTCGCTTTGCTGAAAGCAGAGGATGGATGTAGCCAAGTCGAAGAGTATTGAGGCGACGAATACGGCGTACACGATTATATGCGGCTTCATCTTTCATCAGCACGCTCAGGAAACGAGCGTAGAATGATGATGATGAAAATTGCTATTAGAATTAGGTATCCCCACAGCTGTTCCTCCACAATGGTTCTCCTTTTATCCTTTTCAAAAATATAGAGAGAAAAGAGGGAAGGAAGCTGGTTTTTACTAGGCTACTTTTACATATGGACCGAACATGTTTCCCTTTGCCGTAAGCACTGTGAACTCGTATTTGACTCCTGATTCAAATGGCCATTCGCTGAAGGTGATAGTGAAAGTGTGGCTGGCTCCTTTCTCTAAGTCGTATGGAAGCGTATCAGATGGCAAATTTCCATTGTTCGCAGTGTTGAAGTTATTGTAGGTTACGCCGTCTATTCTTATGTCCGTGATGGTTATTTTACCTGTTCCCGTATTTGCAACTTCTATGCTTACTGTGTTATTTCCGTATGAGACATCTATAATGTTTAGCTGTTCTGCCCCGCCCATTAAGCCTATGGTTAGGCCTCCCATCCAGACCGCGACGGCTATGGCAACGGCCACTGTCACGGCAATCAGGATTATGGATGCCACCACTGGGCTTAGGGCTTTTCTGTTTCTCAGAATTTTTGCCAACCGTGCGCCTCCTTAAAAGGGCAGTTTAAGGAGCCCCAAGTGTTTTTCCTTCTTTCTTAAGAATGCGCTTTCGACGCCTGTGAGGACGGCCATCACTGTGGCTGTTCCTTCCAGTTCTTTGTGCACTCTTGCTCCCCAGACAACCTTTGCCTTCGGCGGGATGGATCTTTTCACAAGTTCTCCTGCGTGGTGGACTTCCTGGAGCGTCAAGTCTTCTCCGCCTGCTACGTGAAGTAGTAGCCCCCGTGCTTTGGTTACGTCTTCCACGTCGAGGAGTCGCCCGTTCAACGCTCTTTCAACGGCTTGCTCCACTTTGCCATCGCCTTTTCCTTCTCCAACTCCTAGGGAGGCTAGTCCTGCGCCTGTCATGATGGCGCGTAGGTCCGCGTAGTCCAGGTTGATGAGGCTTGCGGTTGTTATGGTTTCTGTTACGCCTTTGATGAATTTTCCAACGGTTGTGTTGGCTACGCCTAGGGCTTCTCTGAAGGGGAGGTTTCCAGCTATTCTGACCAGCTTGTTGTTGTCTATTAGGACTACGGTGTCGCAGGTTTCTTTAAGGCGTTTTATACCCTTTTTCGCCACTTCCATTCTTGCTGTTTCGATTTCGAAGGGGAGGGTGACTACGCCTACTATGAGTTGGTAGACGTTTGGAGTGAGCCTTCTACGCAGTTCCTCTGCCAAGGCGACTGTGGCTCCTGTTCCTGTGCCTCCACCCATTCCAGCCACTAGGAAGATTATGTTTGCTCCAGCCAGTTCCTCGATGACGTCCTTCATGTTTTCGTACATGGCCCTTTCTCCCACATCAGGGTAGCCTCCGCATCCAAGTCCCTTGCATGTTTTTTCGCCTATCAAGATTTTTCTGTCAGCATCGATCATGGCTAGGTGGTTTGCGTCTGTGTTCACTGCGACGAGTTTGCCTCCAGCCAAGCCCCTCTCTTTCACCCATGAGACAACGTTGCATCCGGCGCCTCCTATGCCTACGGCTAAAACTGTTGGCTTGGAAACCCTTGCCATCTGCTCGATTCTTTCCTGCTCTTGGAGAATGAGTCTTTGTCTTCGCAGCGCCTCCAGCTCAGTGTCCTCTAAATCTGCTTTTTGCATTTTCATTACCTCTTTAAATTTGTTCAATAGTATTAATGTGCGACATAAATATAAATCTTACGACACACGACTTATGATTTGCGATAACGAATTGTTCCAAACTCCGGAATATCCCTTAAATAGCCCCTGCTGAAAAAACCTAAAACCATGAGCAAACTCGAATTAATGAAACAGTTCATGAACACGTTCGTGGGAAACGGCTTCCAACTAATCATCAAAGACAAAAACCGCCTTCACATCCACACAATTGAAATCTTTCAGAAAACAGACGACACTTGCCCCCTCAAAGAAATCCCAATCGGAGACTACTTCCTCCGCCTATCGGCAAGAGACGAAAACAACAGAGAAGCATCCATCCTATGCAGCTGGAGCGAACAACTCATAAAAAACCTGCTGGAACACGCAACCTACGCCAGAGAAGCCGGCTACAACACCATCACCATGGTCCGGTCACCCCTCAACGAAAACAACTGGCTACTAATATGGGGAGACAAGCCAGCCTCTTAACCTGTCACGCTACCTCCGATTTTTCTACGTGTTTGGCAACAATCTCTCCGCATTTTGGACAGTGCACATGTAACCCGTAAAGATCTTCTGGAAACCCGCTTAACAAGGTTCCCTTCTTAGGCCATGTGTACCCACATTTAGGGCAACGGAAAAACTTCTTCCGGAAGCGCCGCCAAGACAGTAGATGTGTAAAAACGTTAGCCATCTAACTCATCACCAACTTTTTCGCCAAGAACTGACAGAGTCAGCTTGGAATTGTTTGTTACATGGGTTTTTGGCATATACTGGGCTGGATCTGCCATTCTGTTGTAGTATTGGACGAAGATTACGCCGCCTAACCAGTCAGTTGCGTTGAGGTAGCCCCATTCTTGGATTTCCACATGGACATCTGGTTGGCCCTCCGGGTGTATGTAGAAGACGAGGTCTGTTTGCGGCTCGATGTAGACTATGCCTTCAGTTGTGAAGATTGAGGCGAAGGCGTGACCGTGCATTCCATGATGGCTTGAAACTCCATTCGGGTTTTCCTCGTAAAGGTCATACTCTATCACCGTGAAAAGCATTCGCCAATTCATTTCTTTTGCGTGTTGGATCAGCATTATGGTGAAGTCTCCGCATAGAAACTTTTCAGGGTCGTAGACTAGGCTGTCTGTTTGGTCCAGTTCAAGCCATTCTATGAGTTCTTCCACGGATGGTTCGACAACGTATTCGAGAGGTTCGTTCCAAAGCCTAACCAGCGTTTCATGCTGTTCTAAAAGGTTGTTGTAGGCGTTTTCTAAAGCTGTATAGGTAGATTCGAGGGCTGTGTAGTTGGATTGAAGCCCTTTGTAGAGCTCGTTTAGCGCTAGGTACATTCCCTCGAGCGTTTCATATGAGGCTGTTAGAGCTGAATAATTTTGGCTCAAAACTCTATAATTTTCATTTAACGCCTTATAGTTTTCGTTTAACACACTGTATTCTTGCTGAAGGGAAGCGTAGCTGTTCTGAAGTTGCCCATAGCTTTGGCTTAGCTCTTCATACCTGTCGAGAAGCTGGTTATAGGTCTCTGTCAGGTTGGAATGTTGAGCTGATAGGATTGTGTACTGGCTTACTAGCTCAGCATGTTTCATTGTCAGATTATCAAACATGGTTTGAAGTTGCTGGTAATCTTGTTGGAGAACTTTGTATCTGTTCTGAAGCTGCTGATATTCTTGCTGGAGGGAGGCGTAGCTGTTCTGAAGTTGCCCATAGCTTTCCTGCAGCCTTTCAAAATCTTGGCGTAGAAGAATTTGCTGCTGATAAAAGGTAACAGCCAAACCTGAAGTCGCGGCCAACGCAACCATCAAAAAGCACACTAAAACCTTAAGACTTTTTTCATTCATAACATCACCTTTATCTTTAATATGTTCTATCAAATAAAAAAGTTTCTACATAAATCCAATTTGGCGCTTAAATAAAAAAGGAGGGAATTTGAACCCGCGCGTTGCGGGGTTTTAGCCTGCTATTTTTCTGCGTATGGTTATGACTGCGTAGATTGAGGCTATGGCCGCTATGAGGGATAGGACTACGGCTATCCATATGGGCAGTGTTACTCCTGAGATTGCGCCTGGAACGGTTGCAACGTCTGTTTTCACGTCTGAAATGTCAACCTTTATTGTGCCTACGTCTGTTTTGATTGTGGCTACGTTTCCCTCTACTGTTTCAACCTTGCCCTTGATTACTCCAACGTCTGTTTGAACTGTGGCTACGCCGTCTTTGATTTCCGTCACAACCGGTTTGATGGCTGCAACATCCGTCTTAATTGTTCCAACGTCCGTCTCTATTGTTGCTAGGCTTCCTTCGAGGCTTACAAGTTTAGCGTTTATGTCGCCTAGGGTTGTCTGAACTGTGCCTATTGAAGTGCTAATGGTGACCACTTTATTCTCTATGCTTGTCAACTTGGCGTTTATGGCTGAAAGGTCTAAGGCTTGGAGGGTGACTTTGATTTCGCCCACGGTGGTGCTGATGGTTGCAACGCCGTTCTTGATTGAGACAAGCGTGGCGTTGATGGCGTTTAGGCTGGCTGTAACCGGGCCTAGACTAGTGTCTATATACGCCTTCAAGTTGCCCTCAGCATCCGTGATAAGCCCAGACAGCGTAGCATTCACCTCATCAAGCCTGTCTAGGATAGTTGCTAAAGTGGGTCTCTCACGAACTGTGAAGAGGTTCGTGTCCAAGATCTTACTTTTGTCGGTACTGTAATCGAGCCCGCCACCGGGATGAGGGGTGACGGTGGCTTCGTAGGCTGTGAAGTTCCAAGAGCCAAGTGGAGCGTCTGAGGGTATTGGCATCATGTTTAGTGGAAAGCTAACTACATATGGCAACGTGTACCAGCCGTCAACTTCCATCCATGAAGTCCCATCGTCAACCACGAAGCTGTAGAAGGGCACACCGTTGGGGTCGGTGATCTCTATGTATGCGTCGTATGGCTCTGAGCAGTTAGCGTATATGCTTATGGTGTCGCCCTGCAGATACTCGGTTGCACGTGTTTGAATGACTACGACAGGAACTGTCACTTTGAATGTTGCAGTGGCTGAAACACCTTTAGCGTCTGTCGCCTTAACCGTGTAGGTTCCTGCAGCCACGTTTGGAACTTTGAAGTCGGCGGTGAAGGCGCCATCCCCATCTGTGTAAACTGGGGATGGAATAGTTGTGAGGGGTGCGCCGTTGAATGTGAAAGTCACCTTAGTGTCCGGTGTAAACCAACTACCCGTAATGGTTACTGTGGCGCCTACTTTACCTGATGTTGGGCTTAAGATGATCTTTGCTGGAGCAACAACGGTGAAAGTGGTCGAGTCGATTTTGCCTGCGGTATCAACCGCATCAACTGAGTAGATGTCTCCTGGCGGACGGGGGTCTGGGACTGCTGGCACTTTGAATGTTGTAGTGAAGGTGCCGTCAGTAGCCACTGGATAGTCGTCCACAACCGTAAGGGGTTGACTACCTATATACCAGCGGATGTCAACAGTCTTGCCTGCTGTGAAACCCCTGCCTGTAACCGTTACTGTTGAGCCTACGTAGCCTTTAGTTGGGCTGAGTGCCATGATGCAAGAAACGATATTCAAAGTCGCATAGGCTTCGTTCCCCTTGCTGTCCAGTGCTTTTACAAGCTTATTACCAGTGGTTTCTGCCGCTGGCACCTGGAAGGTTGCCGTGAAGTTGCCAACATCGTTCGTGGATGCGCTGACCTGCAGAGCAACAGAGTAGTAATCATATTCGGCAGTTATGGCTGCTCCCGATGCTGGTGCAGTTGCGAACGTGATGATGCCTGTTATGTAGTCGATAGTGTAGGTTAGCGCTGACGAGTTGTGATAATATTTGTAATCTGCACTGGCGCTGGTTGGATCTGTGTCTGGTGCACTTTTGAAGGTAAATTTAATATCACCTGTGGCGTAATTAATTGTTCCGTTGTTAAACCTATTGCTTGTGCTTTCAAGGTTACCATCTCCATTAGTGTCAGTCATTACTACATCCCCAGAAACCCCACCCCATTCGGCACTTACAGTCAATTCAATGCTTGCCGGCTTAACTGGCACGTGAGTTAAATTGCCTGTGTACGGACCGACGCCACTACCGCTAAGGGTAACTGTTTCTGCTGTCACCGTTGTTTCACCTGTCCATGTTGTAATGGTTTCACTGCCACCCTTTACTGGCTTGTTTGCCAAGTAGAAGACTTTTCTAGAGCCATCGCCAATCCCAACGAACTCTTCAACTGAGGTGGGACCAGATGGCTTATATAGCACGACTATTGAGGTCAAGCTAGGGAAGCCCGTGCCTTTGACATTTATCGTGTCTCCTGCAAGAGCTTTACTAGGTGACAGCACGATCGTCTGAGTTACTGTAAATGTTGCAGAGGCTGTAGCGCTAGACTCTATGTCCTTGGCTATCACATAGTGATCGCCTTTAACAGCTGCTGGTACGACAATTGTGATTGTGGCTGTGGTTCCAACCGCATACGCTTCTCCGAGGTAGCCTGCCTTACCATCCCAATCCTTTATTGAGTCCCAGTAAACCTTAACCAAGCCGCCTGGAGTTGTGTCAGTTACTTTAACTAAGACCTTGGTTCCAACTGGTCCAGTGGTAAGATCTCCTGTGTCTGTTAGATTACGAAGAGCCACCGCTAGAGGGTTTGCGCTTGCGAGTGGTATTGCGGCTAAAATCATTGAGAGCGTTAGAACTGCTATGATGAGCGTTGTATATGCTTTATTTTTTGTTTGCATTTTCATTTCTCCCTTTATACTTTTTGCGTGCATAATAAATTTGTATGCTCAATATTTATATATGATGTAAACAAACTCTAACGCAAAACAGAAATTGTATACATTTTCAATATCCAAATATATATTGGGCTAATATGAAGCTTATTTTTGGTTTGTGGGTATGGGGTCTATGGCTTCTATCGCGAGTTTTGTTGCTAGGCATTTGAAGATGTTGTCGTGGGAGAGGATTTTGTTTATATGTAGCAGCTTCAGCGTAGCTATTACTGTTGAGTCTCTTCCCCCTAAGCCCTCCGTGTAGGCGTGTTCAACAAGGTTTTCAAGGGCTTCCATCATTATTTGCCTATCGAAGTCTACAATTTTCATGTTTTCCAAGCTGACAAGGAAATGCCGAGCCAAGCTCCCGATTTTAATCGTGGAGTTAGCGAGGCTTAAATATGAGTTCTGAGAATGTGTTACGTGTGCTAAGGACTTCAACTGTTCTCCTTAAACCCACCGATACACAACCTCTCAGAGTGCTCGCTGAGCAGTCAGCTATTTTGTGGAACATCGCAAACTACGAACGGAGAAAAGCCTTCTACGAACATAGGAAATCGCCTTCATACGCTACCCAATGCAGAGAACTTAAACATACTGAGCCATTCAGGAAGCTTGGAACATGCAAGGCGCAGGCTCTCCTTTCAAAGCTTAACGAGGCATGGCAGAGCTTCTACGCACTACTAAGGCTTAAGAAAGCAGGCAAATTGCCACCACGCATTAAGAAGTTAACACCGCCAAGATACTGGAAAAGGAACGGAAAAAGAGAGGCGAGGGCGTTTTATGTGAGAAACGATGGTTGGAGCATAAATGAAAACGAAATCTCAATCTCCAAAGACGCTAAGATTCCCTATCAATGTGGAGAGTTGTGGGTGGGTAAACTGGGAAGACTTGAAGTCCTATACGATGAGCTTAGCGAGAAGTGGTATGCCCATATTCCAGTCGAGGTTGAATGGCAACCTCCGAGTCGAACCGCCGAAAAAAAGGCGTCTCTGGATTTGGGCATATGCAACCTCGCAACGCTATACATAGAAGGTGAGCGACCAATAATCTACTCTGGCAGAGCAGTTCTTAGCGACTGGGTGTACCACACCAAAAAGATAGCGGACAAGCAGTCAAAGCTTCCGAAAAGGAAACACACATCCAAACGCATTAGATTACAGTTTAGAAGAAGACAGCGAAGACTAAAACATGCAATAAACACCATGTTAAGAAACATCTTTTCAATTCTGGAAGAAAAGGAAGTCGGTGAACTCTACAGTGGAGACCTAAACGGGGTCAGAACCGAAGCAAACCACGGCAAAAAAGGAAACCAGAAACTCCACAACTTCTGGGCTTTCAATCTTGTCGAGAGGCGGATTATGGAACTTGGAGAAGAATGCGGTATAACCGTGAAAAAAATCTCTGAAAGAGACACATCAAAGACATGTTGCCTATGTGGAAAACAACACAACGGCAGAGTGGAAAGAGGCTTAATGGTTTGCCATGAAAAACAACAGAGCATCAACGCAGACGTTAACGGTGCAGTAAACATATTAAACGTAGCCGTGAAGAGGTTTCCGTCAGTCCTTAGCACAAATAAAATGGAAACCAGCGGTAGCGGGCTCTTGGCAGAGCCCTTGCTCCTGAGGTGGAACTACAATGAGTGGCAATGAAGCCTCAAAGAAGCAAGAATCTCCCGAATTTATTCGAGGAGAGTGTCAAGAGGTATCATCTAAACACCGCAAGGAGACTCCGACTTCAGTCATGGAGTTGCTGACTTTTGCTTTTCTGCGGTTTCCCAAATCTTCTTAAGCTTTAAAGGGTCAATTGTGGGAGTCCCTTCCCTGATGCAGCCCTCCATTTCTTCTATGAATTCCTCAGGCGAAATCGGCGGCATAATGATAATCCTTTCATTCTCTACTTTCAGTCGAGCCTTTCCCCCAGCTTTTAACCCAACCCTATCGCGGGCTTCCTTGGGGATTAAAACTCTTCCTTTATCGTCAACAATCACTTCTTCAACGCTCATTTTCCCACCAATTCTATTCCCACAGTGGGAAATATAAACTCTGCCTCGACATACTCGTCAATATGAGTCATTGTAAGGCTAACGGCTTGAATTCTATTATTATCATTCCTTTTAGGCAGTCTGTTTTTTGGGTTTGGTATCCTAGCCCGTTTATTGTGCCTTCTATGAATTTGGCTAGGAGTTCTGTGGCTTCTGTTGTGAGTGCTGTTGAGACGCATCTTAGCTTGGCTGTGTTTTCTTCTTGTTTGGCTTCCACCTCGTTTAGGTCCCATCTTGTTGTTTCTAGGAAGGTTT
>Ga0315298_1001377_pt1 | contig 44786 bp, 49 predicted proteins | sample WHS_1_MG_FD_203077 | JGI IMG/M metagenome (GOLD analysis project Ga0315298, IMG submission 203077) | Extremophilic microbial mat communities from Washburn Hot Springs, YNP, Wyoming, USA - WHS_1_MG | ecosystem: Environmental > Aquatic > Thermal springs > Hot (42-90C) | place: USA: Wyoming...
TCCTGAGGGGCTCCCCCAGGAGGAAGGGGATGGCCGTTCACGTCCTGGTTAACATAGGCCCTGCCAGCAGGTGGACGATAGCGGCTTACCTCATGGCGACCCTCATAAGTCTCGGGCTCAGGACTATTGCCTTCGTTGACTCGCAGCAGATGGCAGAGGTGGTGGCGAAGCTTCTGGAAAGGTTCGGCGTTAACGTACCGGTTCACAGGGCTGGACTGAGGAGCGAAGAGAGGGTAGAGATAGAGAGGGGGCTGAAGGCGGGAACCCTGAACGGGGTTGTTGCTACCCCAACCCTCGAGCTGGGAATAGACATAGGGGACTTGGACGCGGCGATAATGGTTACCAACCCGCCGTCCTTCGCCAAGTACCTTCAGAGGGCTGGAAGGGTAGGGAGAAGGGACAGGGTAGGCTACGTCTTTACCCTCCTTGGGGAAGACCCCATAGACAGCTACTTCCTCAGGAACCCCCAGGCCTTCTTCAAAAGGGAACTCCTCCCGCCCAGGGTTGAGACCTCCAACGAGGAAGTCCTGAGGGCTCACGCCGCAGCTTACTTGGCCGAAAAGCTCAGGGTCTCGTTGAGTTCGATCGCACCCGAGTGGGCCTCCGCCATTAGGAAATTGAGGGACGAAGGATTGGCCAGAATCACGGACGACACCGCCTTCCCCACGTCAGCCACGTTCGGTTACGTGAGGACGTTGAAGCTAAGGGGGACAGGCCCTGTAGTTTCGCTCTATCACGGCGACAGGAAAATAGGAGAGAGGGAGCTCCCGGTTGCCCTTTACGACGTGTATCCGAGGGCGATTTACTACTCCAACAAGAGGACTTTCGTCGTCAAGTCGTTAAACCTGGACAAGCTCAGGGCGGATCTCGAGTTCGCGGGGGAGGTGGGGTACTACACCAGGCCGATGTACTCCCTCCACTTGGAGGAAGTCCACCCCATAATGGAAAGAAAGACGACGGAAGGGCTTAAGATAACCTACGCCAAGGTAAAAGTTAGGGAGGAGGTCAACGGGTTCTTCAAGTACTCGATAAGCGGAAAAAGCGAGAGGCCCGTAGAGGAAGAGCTTTACGACGAACCCATAGTCTTTTCCTACTGGACCAAGGGGATAGTCACGGTCTTCCCTTACCTGGAGGGGTTCACCGAGGTCGACGCCCTCGAGGCGTATCACGCGACGGAGCACGTCCTGATTTCCGCCGCGAGGGTTGCCGCCGGGGCGGGACAGACGGACCTCATGGGGATTAGCTACCCCTCCGGGCACGTGGCCATAATGGACTCAACAATAGGCGGTTCTGGGGTCGCCAAGTTGCTTTACGAGAGGTTCGAGGTCGCCAGGAGGGTGGCCATAGACATACTTTCCAAATGCACTTGCGAAGACGGCTGTCCCAACTGCGTCTATTCGCCCTATTGCGGAAGCGGTAACAAGTACCTTTCTAGAAAGAAATCATTTAAGCTCTTAACCTCTATAAACGGAAGTAACCAGGACGAGGAGATCTGGGGCAATCCGGTGGTTTGAATGTCCGCTAACGGCAATAGCCTGGAGCTGGCTTTCTACGGCCTCCTTAACAAGACGAGGTTTGGGCCGTTCCCGAAAAAGGTCGTCAAGGTATCCACCGAGAGCGACTTCAAGGAGGAAGGCGTTCCCAGATTCGAGAACTTCAGGGGCGCCTCCGGGGAGGTCGTTTACGATCTCAGGGACTTCAAGGGGATAGTGTCCTGGGACGATACTACCGTTACCGTGAGGGCTGGCACGACCTGGGAGGAATTGGTCTCCCAATTCCCTGACGTGGCCTCTTACTCCGTCGCGGAGTTCTCCGTGGGGGGGGGGTCTCTTTACTTTGGGGACCCCATTTTCGGGCTCAACGAGTTCAGGTCGCTTAAGTCCGCTCTTGCGGAGGTAACTTACTTCAAGAACGGCTCGGTGAAGACGGGACAGTACGAGGACGGCGGTATCCCTCTATTAATTCGAATAAAGAGGGAGAGAACTAAACTGATTTGGAAGGAACTGATAACAAAGAACTTCAAGGACATCCTCTCGCTCAGTGACGCTATTCTAACCGCGCACGTAGCGCCCTTCAGGAGTCTGGAGGTATGGAAGAACGGTGATACCTTTCGCGTGATCGCCGTCTACACGCCCATCAGGGAGAGCCTCGTTGGCGCCGTTCTGTCCACGCTCACGGGATGGACCGAGACGAGGCCGACCGGCCCCGAGTCCTTGAAGGGATTAGGCTGGCCCCTTTACTGGTATTTCGGGATTACACAATTGAACGAGTTTCCGTCGCTCGAAAGAATTCTTGCGGACCCCGACGTCGCCGCTGTCCTAAGCCTCGAGAGAACGAGAATGTGGGTCTCCTTATTCTCGTTCAAGCCCCTTAAGTTACCTCCTACCTTGGCGCTAATGCCTTACAGCGACGCCCCGGAAACGAATGCCTTCACGATTGGTTGTGTTTTGTGCGGGAAGTGCGTAAGCGTGTGTCCCCATGCGGAGTTGAAACGGAGCTTCGTGTATTCACCCATGGGGTTCTTCGCGCTTCACTCGGCCTCGGGCCTTGACGTAAGTGATGTGGCGACTTGTGAGTTCTGCGGTATCTGCGAGAACGTGTGCCCAGTTAAACTGCCTATTCTGAGCTATTACTCCACGAAAGCCAAGTTCAGGGAACCGCAAGGACCTCTACAGGAAGAAGGGATGATTAAGGACGCCGTTCTGGTTGTCACCGCAGATACCAAAGACCTCCTGAAGGACGAGATCGAGGGCGCCTTACTATACCTCGGGCTGAAGGGAGAGGGTGCATCCCTTTATGTAATACCTAGCTCACTGGCGTCCCTGGTCAAATCTGGATCCTTGCCTCCAGATGTGAAGACGAAATTAGATGCGGCCAAGAAAATTTACACTTTAACTCCCGAGCTCGATAAGGTTCTCAGGAAGTCGCTCGATGAGTCGAAAATAGCCCTCGTCCACCAGCTCGTTCTCGGTGAGCTGATCGAGGATAAACCCAGCCTGAAAGTTCACTACCCGTGCTATTTGAGGAACGATAAAGGTGCGTGCTCTTACGCCTTCTACGACCTGGCCACCGGGTCCAAAACGGAAGCCAAGCTGGACTATGAGGTCACGCTCTGCTCCCTGGCTTCGGTTAAGACCGGAGTGCCCTCAGCCATTACCTTATATATGAAGGAGCGTCTACTTAAGGACGCCTTGGTAAAGTTGAAATCGGAAGTGGAGAACCTATACACTGAATTACTGACTGAAACCTACGTGGAAGACCTGGATTGGTACGCTGGAATCTCCGAGGAGGCCAGGGAATGGGTTAAAGTTGGGGCGATGCTACAGGCGATTAAGGACAAGAACGATGATGAATTAGAGAAAGTGGAGGAGTACTTCGAATTGGTCGAAAAACAAGGCGAAACAACGAAGATTCTCCACAAAGCCATGGATATTAAATTAAAAAGGACAAAATGATCCTATCTTGACGATCTCATTAAGTAAATCAGGTGTCCCGCCTCTGGCAGTATGAGCTTCTCCACTGCCAACCTCACCGCGTCGGGGGATCCAGGAAGCAGGTAGACCAGCTTATTCTTGATTATCCCTGCTGAGGCCTTGGTGAGGTAAGCGGCGCTTCCTATTTCCCTCTCGCTGTAAAGCCTGAACAAGTCCGAGAAGCCCTCAATCGCCCTGTCGAAAAGGGGCCTTATGGTCTCGACCGTAACGTCATTTGGGCTGTAGCCGGTACCTCCCGTGCTCACCACGACGTCGACTTCGTCCATATCTAAGGCCTTCGCGAACGCCTTAAGTATCTTCACCTTATCGTCGGGAACTAGGTCGTAGCCAATTACCTTTTGTCCGGCCTTTATAAGGATCTCCTTTATCAGGTTACCACTCTCGTCAACCACGGGTTCCTTCTTTTGGAGTTTCTCGTACCTGGACGTGCTTATCGATATCACGTAGTAGTTCAGAACCGTCGGGGCCTGTTCCTTATGTTTTTTGTGCGCACTCAACTCGCTCCGCCGTATCTAAGTTGACCTCAATAAATCCGTTTTCTCTTACGAAGGCCCTCGCCTTCACCCTTAACTCGAGGCCTTCTGGCAGCTCCGTGAACCTAATCCTGTAGCTCTTTAGGAAGCCTTTCAGAGGTCCTTCCGCCGCGTAAATCACCGGCAAACTGTAGGGCTTCACTAGCTCCGTTAATTTGAAAGTCCCTTCGACCATGGAAGTCCTCAGAACCGGGGCCTCATCGACGCACTTGACTATCTTGAAAGTATAGGGCGTTCCCCTGAAGGTTCCCTCCAGTACCCTGATAGCCTTGAGCTTCTTGAAGCAGTCCACCGTTAGGGCCTCGACCTCCTCCTCACGCGCTTCAGTCAACGGACCGGTTATCCCGCTCTCCCTCAATTTCCTTAACGCCAAATAATGCGATTCATCGAAGCTGAGGAAGTCCATGTCGTTGTGGCGGGAGTCGTAGAGCAAACTGCCCGTCACGCCCACTTTGCCTTTAAGTAGCCCCATGAACTCCCTGGCCAAAGGGTCATTCACCTCGGCCTCGAAAGGATCCAGAACTTCCGCGTCCCTCAAGGGCACCATCGGCACTTCGTAGCCTATTATCGGATCGTAACGTATTAACTCGGGGAACTTGAGCCTCACCAACGCGATGGAGTCGGACAACTTCTTTACCTTCACCTCCCCACATTTCCGTGGTACTGCGACTGCGAATCCCTCGGGGTGTCTGCACCCTTTGACGGCCCAGACGCACCCTCTGTAGTTGACGAAGTAGCCTTCCGTTACGGGGTGTCCCAACTTGAGGGTCGTAATTGTAGGGGGCGGGATTTTAGGGTCATCCCTGTATCTTCTCCTGAAGGAGAAAGGTCATGATGTTTTAGTTCTAGATAGCGGTGAAAGGAAGTTCTATCCCACGCTGATCCATTCCACCCTGCTCAAGGGGAAGGACGTCGAGTTGGCCAAGGAGTCCTTGAAGCTCTATCGGAGGTGGAGGGTTCCGACCTTCGGCTTCCCTTCATACACCTTGGGGCTCAAGGATCGCTCCGTCATCAATCAGTGGTCCTCCGAAGGCTTAGACGTCAGGGAGGTTGAGTTCCTCGGGAGTTCGGCTATCCTAGGGGTCGACACCGATAGGCTGGTCAGCGTGACGAGCTTAAGGAAGGTCGTGCCGAAGGTTTCGGCGAAAGCGTTCGTGGAGGTCGTGGACAACCTGGCTAAAGTCAGAACGGACTCGAGGGAAATCGTACCGGACTTGATATTCCTTACCGCGGGTGCCTGGAACCCCTACTCGACTAACGTGAAGCTCCCCTCGAGGAGCTACTACTGTTGGGCTTATGCGGTGACCACGCCCTCGGAGGTCTTCGACAGGGTCTTCGTCTACGACTACGAGCTGGGATTCTATTCGAGGCCCCTATTCGGCCTAGGGATGAGGACGGCAATAGTAGGGGACGGGGAGTTCGTAGTGAGTGACCCCTTCGGGAAGCCCTCTCACAGCGACAGACCCTTGAGGAACGTCGAGAAGAGGTTAGGGAAGGTCAGGCCGTTCTTCAAGGGCGACGGGTTCTGTGAGGGGACTAAGGACCTGAGGCCCGCGATAGGCAGGATAGCTGATAACGCCTACTGGATAGGCGGGCTCGACGGTTACGGAGCGGAGATAGGCCCCGCTTTGGCGGAGATGGCCCTCAACTTCGCCCTAAAGGGAGAAATAGACAAGGAGTACAGCGTGGAGAGATTAACGAGCTTCAAAGACTTCGAGTGGAACAAGGAACCGCACGAGCTCTAGCCCTCTGCTATCCTCAGATGCCGTTTAACGACTTCGTCTGGAGGCGCTGAGGACTCCGCCGAGAACACCTCGAAGTGCGCCCTTTGTTTCTCCTCACACCTCTCACATTCGTATATCGCGAACCCTCCCCCGAAGTCCGGCTCATAGCTGGCGACGCCTCTCATTCTTCCCTTCCTCACTAAGGCCACGTACACTTCCTCGATCGAGGTCGGTATTACGACGTAATGTTCCATCTTAACGAACTTCGGGGTCAACTTAGGCCTTTTACCCCACTCCAGGATGACCGTCCCGACGCCCCAGTACTCCCCGATGTCGCTCACCCTTATCACTTTAACAACGTCGTTCTCATCGACGTAAACTGAGGCGTTTGGATAGTCCTCGGACACCTCCCTGTAAAAGGTCCAATCCCTAGCCTTTTCCCCTATTAGCCAAGAAAGCATATTAGTGTCGAAGACCTCCTTGCGTAATAAGCGTGATGAGGTGACGGTTTTCCGAGCGATGACGAACGCTTCCCTGACTGAGCTAAAGGTACTTGACCGCGAGGAAGAGATAGGCAAAAGTTCCGAAAGCGACGGCCAGGTTGTCGTCTATCACGTTCGAGAGTTCTAGAGTAGTCGCGAGTATCCCCGCGATTATCCCTACCAGGCCGAAGTAGTAGTAGCCTATGGGAACGCACACGGCTAGCATCCCTAAGCTCCCCCAGAGCCCCTTTACCCTCCGCTTGTACACGTAGTTCCTGATGATCCCCGTGACGCCGTCCCCGAAAGACATGAAATATATTGGAACCAGCGGTATGTAGACATCTTTCGTGGTCCAATAATTCGGTTCTAATACCCACATCAGAGCGAGGACGGTGCCGTAGGAGAAGGTGAAGTAGACCTCGCCTAAACTGCCCTTCTCCATGAACCACCCCATCTCTTTTCTCCTAAGCCTTTGGGCGATAAGAAAGGCCGTAAGGACGTAAGACAGGACTATTACGATCAGCGGAGAGGAGAAGACGAAGGGCGCTAAGACGGCCACAACTCCTCCTGCTAGTATATGGATGACCTTCCTAGCCACGTAGATCGAGGTCTTTTTCGCGACCCAATTACTCAGCTTGAGCGTCACGAACGCGACCCAAGCCGTAAGAGCTGCCCCCCACGCCAGGTCGCTCGCCGTAACCGTCATGTGGGAGACCTAACCAGTTGGATTAATATCGTCTAACTACAACTCTTCCTTTAAGGTATTACCTTGAAGGCGGTAAAACTGAAGGGAAAAAGGAGGGAGGCCTTCGCGATCAAACACGGTCACCTTTTCTTCAGCGACGAGGAGGTAGACCTCGAGTCGTTAGCCAGGGGACCCCTCTGGGAGAGGGCTAAGAGGCTACTCGAGCACACGAAAGTCGAGGTAGATCCTAGACCGTTCCTCGTGGACGGCGATATGGGGATAAGGAGGCTAATGGGATACGTCTTTGAGGAGTACGTTCACGGGTTGCTCAAGGGCGTCTTCGGCGAGGGAAACGTGGAGAGGCACAAGGAGGCGTATTACCCAATAGGGAGGATCGCTGGCAGGAGGGTTCACGCCTACCCAGACTTCGTAATTTCGGGCAAGGTCGCGGTGGAAGCCAAGGTGGGGGAGTGTGACGAGTCCCAAATCTCGGAGTACTCTAGGGTCTACCATCTAGGGGCAGTGGTTTTCCCCTACTCCGGCTCGTGTAGGACCCCGAAGGGCTGGAGGCCCTTCCTTTGGGTGGTTAAGGACCCCAAGCCCTTCCTTGACTGGATCCTATATTTACTTAAATAAGTAAATTCAATTAGCCTTTTAACGGGGTCTTTTTTAACTTAGTCACAGCAAAACATGTACCTCACTACGCCTTTGCTTGAGGGTTCAAGGAAGCTCCTCTGGCTGGGGGCAGGGGAGCTGGGGAAGGAGATGATAATAGAGGCCCAGAGGTTGGGCGTCGAGACCATAGCGGTCGACAGGTACGATAACGCCCCAGGGATGCACGTGGCCCACAGGAAGTACGTCATAGACATGCAGGACAAGGACGCGGTCATCTCCATCGTGAGGAGGGAGCAGCCCGACGCTATAATAGCGGAGATAGAGGCCATCAGCACCTCAGCCCTGGAGGAACTGGAGTCCAACGGGTTCAGGGTTGTCCCTAACGCCAAGGCGGTCAAAATCGCAATGAACAGGGTAGAGCTCAGGAGGTACGTGGCAGAGGACGTCAAGCTGCCTACCACTGCCTACTTCTTCGCCGAGAGCCCTGACGAGGTGAGGAAGGCTTGTAAGGAACTCGGCTACCCTTGCCTCATAAAGCCGGAGATGAGTTCAAGCGGTCATGGACACACCCTGGTCAGAAACGAGGGGGAGGTAGAGGAGAGGTTCAAGGAAGCCTTGGCCCATGCTAGGGGGAAGAGCAGGAGGGTCGTGGTGGAGGAATACGTGAAGATAGACACGGAGTTGACGGTCCTAACGTACAGGTACCCGGGGGAATCGGGAGTTCCCGTGACCAACGTCATTGAGCCAGTGGAGCACCAGAGGCCCGCGGGCATTTACCACTACATAGAGTCTTGGCACCCTTCTACGGTCAGCGAGGACGTCAAACGAAGGGCCATGGAATACGCGAAGAGGATCGTCGACGCCCTGGGAGGCTTTGGCGTCTTCGGGGTTGAAATTCTGGTCAGCGGAAACAGGGTTCTCTTCAACGAGCTCGCCCCTAGACCCCACGACACTGGGCTAGTCACGCTCGCGAGCACAGACATCAGTGAGTTCGAGATCCACGTGAGAAGCGCGTTGGGTTTGCCGATCCCAGAGGTAAAGGTCCTCACCCCCGCCGCGACCCACGTGATTCTGGCGCCTTCGGCCAAGTGGGCCCCGAGGTTCGAGAACGTCGACAAGGCGCTGGCTATTCCTGGGGTGAAGTTGAGGATCTTCGGCAAGCCTTATGCGTACCCCGAGAGAAGGCTCGGGGTAGTCATAGCTACTGGTTCGACCGTCGCCGAGGCTAGGGAAAAGGCCAGGAAGGCTGCCTCCCTCGTACTCGTTAGCTAAAGGCCGTGTATCTTTTTCAGCTCCTCGATTACTTTATGCACCTTCTCCTTGGCAAGGGGGCTGGAGGCCATCATACAGCAGTCGTGAATGTCCTCGAACTCGAGGGGATCGAGCTGAGCTATCTCCGCTATGACGGTTGCCCATGACCTAGCGGTCGCGTCGTAGTTGTACCCGCCGGCCCCGGTCATTAGTAGTTTCCCTCCAGCGAACTCGTGGGCTAGGGAGTGAACCCTCTTAGCTATTTCGAGGTAACCTAGGGTCGTCAACTTCAGCTCCACTAGGGGATCGTCGAAGTGGGAGTCGCCGCCCACAACGAATATTATGAGGTTGGGCTTGAACTGCCTGACCTTTGGGGCTACTACCTCGTCGAAGGCCTTCAAATATAGGTCGTCTCCCGTCCCGGGAGGTAGAGGCACGTTCAGGGTGTAGCCCTCACCTTCACCAACGCCTATTTCGTCGTAGTTCCCCGTTCCTGGAAAGAAGTTCGTGTGATACATGTGCAAGGAGACCTTGAGCACGTTCGGGTCATCGTACAGGAGGAACTGAGTCCCGTCCCCATGATGGCCGTCCACGTCTATTACAGCCACCCTCCCGTATTCCTTCTCCGCGAGCTTGGCCGCGAGGGCAACGTCGTTGAAAACGCAAAATCCTGAAGCGGCGTCCCTTTTGGCGTGATGGAAGCCCCCGCCTATGTTCACGGCGTGGTCGAACTGCTTCAGTAGCTTCAGGGCGGTCACGGTGCCGCTAACCCTAATGAGGGCCGCCTCGAAGATTCCGGGAAATGCGGGAGTGTCGAAATCGTCCAAATACCCCTCGCCCCTAATACTCATCCTCTTTACGAACTCTATGTAATCCCTGGAGTGAACGGTCTCCAGTACGCTCTCGTTTATGATTTCTGGTTCCATCATGTTAATCTCGTGGAAGGCCCCCTTCGTCTCAAGGATCTTTCTCAACATGCTCTCTCTTAGCGACTTAAAGGGGTGGTCACCGGGGAAGCTGTACTTGAGGTACTCGTCGCTCCACACGAACACCGTCCTGTGACTGGAGGAGCTTGAACGCGCTGACATCTTCGCCATTTTGATCAACCGGACAATATTAACAACCACCTCAATATTGTCATCCGCACATCTTGCCGTCTGACCTGAGTTCACGAGGGCTGATATCTGAGCCGATTGGGTTAATCGGTGAAAAGGAGAGGCTAGGCCGTGCTGTGTTAGTGGCAGAGGGGCTCAACTTGTCGAAGCTGATCGTGATCAGGGAGGGTCAGTTTTACGGCCTCCTAGATATGGAAGACCTCGCCGGGAGGTTTGTGAGCCCTTCAGCGAGGGTCGAGGAGTTCGCGATGAGAGCGGTTGGTTTGGCCGTTCTCCCAGACTCGGACCCCCTCGAGGCCCTCCTGCTGGCTTTCAGGCACAACCTCCCTATCGTGCCCGTCGTTTCCAGGGGGAGGAAGGTAGTCGGCGTAGTTAAGCGGGGCGATCTTATCAGGGAGGTAGCAAAATATCGCCAGGAGGGGATCGACAATACTAGGATCGGAGACGTCGCTACCAAAGGACTAGTTTCTCTTAGTCCCAACGACTCCGTAATGAGGGCCAGGTTCTTAATGGCTGTGAACGCGATATCTTCCTTGCCCGTGATCGGCGATCGCTTACGAGGGGCGGTGAGATTAACCAGGTTGTTGACACGCCTCTACGAAGGGTCCGAACGCTCCGGACTCCTCGGCCCAAGCGGGGTCAAAAAGCTTTCAGCGAGTGAGCTGACTGAGGAGGTCTTCGTAGTGGAAGATAAGGAGAGCCTCGGCGAGCTCATCGCCTCAGAGGACTTCCTCAAGTTCGGCAGGGCTTTCCTAGTGAGCGGAGACGGTAACGTGACAGGCGTAATAACTGCAGGTGACGCGCTGAAGCTACTGGCCAAAAGACTGGGATTGGCTGAATTGCCCATTGTCGTAAGCCTCCCGAACCTGCCCCCTGAGGTTTCATCGGCAGCCAGGGAGCTCTTGATAAGCCACCTGGAGAGATTGAGGCGGCTGTCGCGTCCGATGAGCGTCATGGTCTCAGTCGGAGAGAACGAGAGCTACATGGTTAGGATCAATGTGGACGGATCCGCTATAGAGGAGAGCGTAAAGGCGGAGGAGTTCCTCTCAGACCCTCTAAGGGCGTTGAGATCGGCTCTAGAGCGTCTTGAAGAGAGGCTGAAGAAATTGAAGGAATTAAAAACTGAGGAAACGAAAGAGGCGAAGGATTGAAGCTAGGGATAGTACAGGCGAGCTCGGTTGAGAGCGCCCTGAACCTGACCGATAAGGCGCTGAGGCAGGGAGCGAGGGTAGTCCTTTTGCCCAAGGATTGGACGGTCTCGCTAGATTTAGTTCCAGTCTCCGAGTTCCAGAAAATCGCCAAGCTCTTTACTGCCCACATAGTCCTAGGAGGACTTTACGATGGCTTCTCCGTGGTCTCCCCCATAATCACCCCGGACGGGAGGATCCTGGGAATCTCCAAGATGATATACCCAGACGTTAAGGACGCGGTCCCAGGAACGGAGCTAGTGGCGTTCAAGTCCTCAGGGAACAAGTTCGGAGTCCTGATAGGGAACGACCTCTTACACTCGGAGCTCGTTTTGGCCCTGTTGAAGCAAAACATCGACGTGGTGCTGGTTCCCTCGGCAGTACCGACAGAGTCTCTCCAGTGGTGGTCCGACGTGGTGAAACTGAGGGCAACGGAAACGGGAATGGTCTTCGTCAACGCGAACCTCTTCGTTCCCCCAAGGAGCGGGGGGCACTCGCTCATAGCGGTACCCTCGTTGGAGGAGGATCGAATTGTGGGCGTAGTAAAAGAGGTGCTAGGCGAGACCGAGGGCTTCGCGGTGGTAGATGTAGACACCACGAGCCTGATAGGCCTGAGGGCGAGGAAGCTGAGTGAAATCGGCAGGGAGATAAAGGTGAACCTTCTGGGTTGAACGAACTCAGTCCCGGTAGATCCGTTCACCCCTCACCTAAGGGCGTGCTCATCACACTCAGAGACCTTGGACGCCCGAGGTAAAACGTTATTGCTTTCAAAGGCTTATCGCCTTTCGTGGGCGATCCTTTCGAGGAGGCACTCAGGTGGGGGGAATCCAACGGGCTCTACCCACTTATCTCCCTCTACCTCAACAAGGATCTCGCAAAGAGGATAGCTAAGAGCGTTAGCCCTTCGGAGAACGTGAAGTTCGCGGAGTTCGCCTATTACGCTTATCCAGAGGAGGAAGTAGTCCTAACCTTCGTCCAAGGGAACTGGGTACCGCCGAAGGCTTTCCTCAGGGAAGGGAGGCTGAGGCTGGCGTTCTTCGTGAGGCCCTACGAGGAGCTGATAAAGGCAATAGAGGCGAAGGAGGAGGACGACGTGGTGGTAAGAGCCGTGAACGACAGGTTGAGCTTAGAAAAGAAGAGGGTCTTCTACATGGACTTCAGAGCCGTGAACGAAATATCCCAAGGAAGTGCGTTCAAGGTCCTGGGCCACACGTTGCTCTCCTCGCTGAAGATAGCGATAATCGCGAACAATGTTGTGCCAGGCAGGAACAGGGTAAGGTTGAGCGTGAAGGGGGATGAGGTGGAGTTCGAGATTCTAGAGGGAAGACTTAAGAGGGAAGAGGTCGAGGCCGGGCTATTCCTCACCAAGTCCCAGGCGGAAACGCTGAAGAAAGACGTAAAGATCATAGACCCTAACGACGTGAGGGAGGCCATAATAACCAAATTAAGCTAACGTCACCAGGGCGGCGGTCTTATGGTGATGAACTTACCTTTAGGATCCAAGGCGGAGCTCAGCTTCCTCAAAGTGGGGCTCCTGAAGCCGAAGCAGTCCTCTCCTTTCGAACAGTTCTTGGTTATTATGGCGATGAACCCCTTGTCCCTCAGGGCCCTAACCTCAGGATCGCACAGGAACAGAGCCCCTGAGCCCAGGTACGCGTAACCCCTCCCAAGCTTAGCCAGGTACTCCTCCTCCAAGCCCTTAGGGACGCTGACCATTACGACCCTATTGCAGGACTCCGCTTCCTCCAGGCCGGGCCTCTCCTCGCTTGAGCTTAGGGCGTTCAGTGCTTCCTCAGCCTTATCCACCTTCTCCCTCCAGCCCCCTACCGTCACGAAGGTCTCCAGCTCGCCGAAGTTCTTCACTATCCCTCCCCACGGCCTCACGGGGGACTCTAAGGCCTTTCGCCCGTTCCTAACCTTGAGGTAAGCTATAACCTCGGGCCTCGGGAAGACCCTAAGTGTCACCTCAAGGTAGGCCCCCAGCAAGCCCAAGGCTCCCGCCAAGGCCTTGTAGACCTTGTAGCCGCTGGAGAACTTGGGGGTCTTCGCTCCGGTCCGCACGACTTCGCCCAAACCTGTCAGGGTCTTGGCCTCGAGCACCAAATCGGAAGGGTAGCCGAACCAGAAGGAGAACTCGGAAGGCAGGTTGAGCCCCAAGAGGCCCCCTATCGAGCCGTCGTGATGAACGGGGAGGAAGAGGTTCCTAGCCCTCAAAACTTCTTTAACTTCGTTCACGGGGGCTCCTGGCTCAACGGTAACGTAAAGGTCGGAGTTGGAGACCTCCAGTACCCTGTTGAACTCGGAGAGGCTAACGCAGTGCCCCTCGTGCTCGGTTATTAAGTGCCTCCCGAATCCCACGAAGTGAACGCTCTCGTGGGACAAAACGGTCGCTATCAACTCCTTCAGGTTCCTGGGCCTCTCGCACTCCACCTGGTAAATGTCGACTTTAGGAGTTCTAAAGCGTTATTAGAGCGTTTCCCAGGATTGACGGCTTCTTCCTGTCTGAAAGCTTAGAGGTGAGGAACACGAACAGGTTATTATTCCGGATGTGAAACTGAGGGAGACTTGTCGCTACTCAGGGAGTTACAGGAGATAGTCGGGAAGGAGTGGGTGATCTCGGGGGAGGCAGCCACTCTCTATTCACATGACGCCTTCCTGCTTCATAAGGGCTCCCCCTCCCTAGTGGTCCTGCCAGGCTCTGAGGAGGAGGCCATAAGGGTTGTGAGGCTGTTGTTGAAGCGAAAGGAGAGGTTCATAGTTAGGGGGAGCGGCACGAGCCTGAGCGGTGCCTCGACCCCGTTGGACAACGAGTTAGTGGTGTCCCTCGCCAGGCTCAACAGGGTTCACTCCGTTGAGGGCTTCGAAGTGGAGGTGGGCCCAGGGATAGCCAACTTCTCGGTGAGCAAGAGCCTACCGACCCACCTGTTCTACGCACCCGACCCCTCGAGTTACCAGGTCTCGAGCATCGGAGGGAACATCTCCCACGACTCTGGAGGGATAAGGGTAGTGAAGTACGGTCCCACTTACAACAGCGTCCTGGGCCTCAGGGTTTTGCTCCCGGACGGTAGTGTCGAGGAAATAAGGACTTCTCCCCTGCTGAATCACAAGTCCATATTCGTGGGGGCCGAGGGCACCCTAGGAGTTATACTTAGGGCAAGGCTTAGGACCTTCAGGAGGCCCGAAACCACGAAGACCTTGGCAGCCCTTTTCGACAGCTTAGATAAGGCGAGTAGGGCGATAGTGGAGATCTTCAACAGGGGGGTCAACCCGAGCGGGCTCGAGCTCATGGACAGGTACTCCATTATGGCTGTGGAGAGGAGCAGGTTCAGGGCGGGGATCCCGGAGACCGAGGCTTTGCTCCTAATAGAGCTCGAGGGGATCCCGGAGGAGATAAGGAGGGACGAAAGAGTCGTCCTTCAGGTGCTCGAGGAGCTTGAAGCGGAAGTGATAGTGCCTAAGGACAAGGAAGAGGAGTCTAGACTCTGGGCAGCCAGAAGGGGAGCCTTCCCTGCCATGGCTTACATCTTCCCGGCTTACATAACCTTGGACTGTAACGTTCTCAGAAGGGATTTGTCAGAGGCCCTGCTGAAGATTAGGGAGATAGCTAGGAAGCACGGCGTTTACATTGCTAACGTCTTCCACGCGGGGGACGGCAACCTCCACCCGCTTATTCCCTTCGACCCGAATAACAGGGAGAGTATGGAGAGGGCCGTAGCAGCCGGGGTTGAGGTTGAGAAGGTCGTGATAGAGCTGGGCGGAGTCCCCTCAGGGGAGCACGGGATCGGGATAGAGAAGGTGGGCTTCATGAGACGTTACTACACTGAGGACGAGCTGAAGGTCTTCAGGAGGATAAAGGAGGCTTTCGACCCGGACTACCTGATGAACCCGTGCAAGTTGGTGCAGAGGGAAGACTGTAGACCGGCGAGCGAGGTCTTAACGAAGCTTTGGGAGGCTGACTAAAGGGAGCGGACGGAACGATATTCGTATAAGCGCCCCCAACCCTTATTATCGTTAGCCTCATAGCGTGGGTACCGGCCTTGACGCTTGAGGAAGCTGAAAAGGAGGCGCTCAAGTGCGTCCATTGCGGCTTCTGCCTCGAGTCATGCCCCACTTACAACGTTACGAGGAACGAGCTCTTCTCGCCTAGGGGAAGAGTACTCGCGTTCAGGGAGGGGAAGAGTCTAGAGGTATTCGCATCATGCCTCTTCTGCAGGAGGTGCGAACTCGCCTGTCCGAGCGGCGTGAACTACTCGAAGATCTACGTGGAGGCCATAAGGAGGGTAAGGAAACTCGACGTCTCAAGTGTGGTGGAGTCGCCCAAGCTTCTCTCCCTGACCCTCAGGGTTCTGAGGAGGTCTAGACCCTACCTTCCTGAGCCTAGAGAGCCCTTAACCCATAAGGATGAGGGGGCGGAGGTAGCGATATTCCCTGGTTGTATTACCTCCGTCCTATTTAGGGGCCTGGTGGAGAAGGCCGTAAAGTACTTCAGGGCGGTCGGGATCAAGACCGAAGTAGTTAACGGCTGTTGCGGACTCGCTCACCTCCATTCGGGGAACGAGGAGGGAGCGAGGAAGGCGGTCGAGAGACTCAAGGAGAGAGTCAAGGGCAGGCCCATAGTGGGTCTTTCAAGCAACTGCGTGGCCAGGCTAAAGGAAGAGGGGCTGGAGGCGTACGACTTCGCCGAGTTCGTCGTGAAGAGGGGCCTCCCTGTGAAGGGGAGGGCAGAGCTCGTCACGGTTCACGACTCCTGCCACGCCAGCCACTTCGGCTTGGGGAAGTACACCAGGGAGGTGCTCAGGATGCTCGGCGCCAAGGTGGTCGAGATGGACGAGCCCAACTACGAGTGCGGGGCCGGGGGGTACTCGTTCATCCTCAACGATGACGTCTCGGAGGCCGTTTCGGAGGTGAAAAAGAACATGATAGCCAAGACCGGGACTGAGGCCGTGATATCGACGAACCCGGTGTGTACCCTGAACTTCCTGAGGAAAGGACTGAGGGCTTTGCACGTCCTGGATTTGATGGAGGCTTAGTATTACCGGGGAAGAGTCTTAATTTGAGGTTCTCGAGGCAAGACTCTAGACCGTGATTATAACGGTAGTTAACCAGAAGGGAGGGGTAGGTAAGACCACGACCTCGGTCAACCTGGCCTATTTACTAGCTCAAAGGTCAAACGCGGCGTTGATAGACCTGGATCCCGAGGGCGGGAGCACGGTCTCTTTCGGCATCAGGAGGGACAAGAAGGAGTTCAAGCTCGGTGAGAAGAGTGTCAACATATTCAACATCGAGTTCTTCCCCGCTCACGTGGGCTTACTGAACCTGGAGCTGAGCGGCGACGTTGAGGCGGTTGCCCAAGGCCTAAAGGAGATCGCTAAGGGGTTCGATATCACGGTGATCGACACGCCTCCTAATTTAGGCACGTTGGCTGTCGCCGCGATGATCGCCGGCGACAGGATCCTGACGCCTATTACGCCCCACCCTCTGGCGATCCAGGTTACGAAGAACTTGGGGGAGAGGTTAGCTTCCCTTGGAAAGGTCGCTTACGCGGTCACTAACATGTCCAACAAGCCCGTGAACGTGAACGTCGAAAGCGTAAAGCCCTTAGAGATCGCGATACCGCAGAGTAAGCTATTCATTGAAGCCTCTAGACTCGGGGTTCCAGCCCTCAGACTCGAGGAGTTCAAGACCAAGAGGCCAAAGCTTCAGGCAGTCTTCGAGAACGTGGCCAAGGTGATTATGAGTTGAGCGACCTCGAGCTACTTCTAAAGAGAAGAAAAAGGGAAGAGGCTTCGGTCAAGACGGAAGAAGGAAGGCCGAACAAAGAAGAGGGGAGGATTCAGACCCTAGAGCACCCAAACGAGCCTAGAGTCCTCGCTGAAGCCCCTAGACCGGAGAATGTAGAGCCTAGGGAGAAGGTTCAGGAGCCTTCCAACTACGCCTCAGAGCCTAGAGTCCAGGCGGAAGACAGGGGCAAGGTGATGGCTATAATGGAGAGGTTCGGCGACAGGGACCCGAAGATAGGGGTCTGGAGCTACCCGGCTTTCCTCCTGCTTCAGTACCTCTACTCGACGGTGCCCGGATTCAGGATGAGCAGGGTGGCGAAGGAGGCGTTGGAGAGGGGGCTTAAAGAAATGTACCCTGAACTTTACTCAATAGCCGAAGAGGCCGCGAGGAAAATCTACGCGAAAAAGGGTATCATCCTACCTGAGAGTAGATGATGAGGATAAGCGGAGGAATCCGGGCCTAATCATTAGGTTCCTACACTCGTCTAGCCTCGCTTGACCTTTTGCTTTATAGCTAAATTTTCGAGTTATCCGAAGTTTAATGAAAATCAACCCTTGACTCTGATTCTGGTGCCCCTCCAGACCACTTGATCCTCCCTCAGGGTCAGTAGCCCTACTATGAAAGCGATAGTTGCACCCAGCGGCGAGAAGAGGGCCGGAATCACTGGCCCTTTTGCCCTCCTCGCCCTCACGAGGTTCTTCGCTATCCAAGCTAGAACAGGTAGGGCCGTGATAGGGTAGAAAGGTGAGATCGCGAGGAGCGTTAGGATGATGCCCCAGAGGGCCATGAAGTACCTGAAGCCCCTAGGACTGTACGTCCTGACTGTGACCACCTGCCTCTTGACGAACGAAGTTAAGTCCTTCTCGTCGAACCAGTTCTGGGGGATGATGGAGCAGAACTCTATGCTCATTCCTCTGGCCTTAGCGAGGGCCGTTAAGGTACAGTCGTCACACCAGGCTTTCGCGAGCGCGGACTTGACGTTGTCGGTGAAGAAGGACTTTAGGAAGGCCATCGAACCTCCCCAAAGGAAGCGGGAGGGCCTCGAGAAGACGGACTCGAAGCCTAGAGTCCAGAACCCAGAGCGTATGGCGTTCCTGAGCGTGAGGCTCACCGGGAATGGCCAGGGAAATGTCGTAGCGACCTTGTCCTCGCTCACCAGGGACACCAAACACGAGAGCCAACCCTGAGGATAAACCGTGTCGGAGTCCGCGAACACCAGGATATCTCCCTTAGCCTCCTCAACGGCGGTGAGGATGGCGGCGACTTTCCCGCTGCACTCCGAGCACGGTCTCCTGTTCATTAGAACTCTTAGGGGGAACTCCCTCACTATTGGAAAAGCGGGATCCTCCGTAGAGTCTAGAACTACGATTAGCTCTTTGTCTTGGTAGTCCTGATCTATGAGGGACTTTAAGGTCTCCCTGAGCATAGGGTCCAGACCCTTTATCGGGAGTATCACGCTGACCTTCGCCCCCTCTTTAACCCTGCAGGGAGGCCTCGCCGTCCCCCTGGCTTCCAAGACGGTCTGTCCAATTATAGCTAGTGAAAGAAGTACGGAGAGAACGATCGAGAAAAGAGCTGGAAGGTCAGCGCCGGTGGTTATCATCACTGGCTCAGGGGACGAACCTCATCACAAAATTATCTTATGCCTATCGTATACTGACTCGCTTATCTCTTTGTTGGGCAACACTATCGTGCCCTCGTTCAGTAGGACGTTGTCGTAGACCTCGACCTCGTCACCTAATATGGAGGACTCCAGTCTCGCCCTCTTTCCCACGGTTACGTTGTCTCCCAGGATCGAGAAGTTGATCAACGAGTACTTCTCCACTTTGACCCCGCTCATTAGAAGGGAGTCCTGGACTCTAGACCCTTCTCCAAGGTAACAACCGGCCCCAATCACGGAGTTGAAGACTTCAGAGTCTTCCCTGACTTCAGTCCGCTCGCCGATGAAGTAGGGAGGCGTCAGGCTCGCCCTCTCGCTTACCCTCGAGTTCTCGCTCACGAAACCCTTGGGGTGTTTCTCGACGAGGAGCCTGAAGTTGAGCTCTAGGTAATCCTCAGGCTTCCCTATGTCGGCCCATATCCCGTTGTAGCGGTAAACGCATATCCTCCTGTTCGTCTTAAGTAAGTGAGGGAGGAAGTTACGCGCGATTGACTGACCGTTCACTTCCTGGAAGAGCGCGGACTTGAAAACGTAAATCCCCGTGTTTACGATGTTCCCCGGCGGGATCTTTGGTTTCTCGAATATATCTTTAAGGTAAATCCCGTCGGTGACCAAAACACCGAACCTTCTGGGATCCTCGACCTCCTTTCCAACTACGGTCGCGTCACAACCCTCAGACTCATGGAACTTCACGAGTTCCCTAAGGTCAGCCTCGAAGTAAACGTCGCCGTTCAGGACGAGGGTGACGTCGTTGAGCTTGTAGTTCTCGGATATCAGCTTCAAGGGCCCCGCGTCCCCTAGCCTCTCCTTTTCTATGACCGTGACTACGTTCCTCCTCTCTATAGTCACGTGCGAGACTATCTTGTTGGCCATAACCCTCAGCGAGAGGAATACCCCTTTAGGCTCCAACCTTTCAACCTCGTCGAGAATGTAGTCAAGAAGGGGTCTTCCGAGGATAGGTAGGAGAACCTTGGGCTTGGTGAGGCTCAGCGGTCTGAGCCTAGTAGCGTATCCCCCCGCGAGTATGATAACGGAAACCATTGACAGCTCTGTGATAGGCGAAAAAAGAAACTTTGCTTCTTCCTCTCAGGCAGGTCACTTGTTGTAGTACTTCCTCAGCCTGTTCTCTGCGTCGTCCCAGTTAACTACGTTCCACCAGGCGTTTATGTAATCCGCCCTCTTGTTCTTGTACTGAAGGTAGTAGGCGTGCTCGAACTCGTCAACTATTAACAGTACGGGGAGCTCAATGATCTGGTTCAGGAAGTGGTTCTCAATGGTCATGATCTGTAGGTTCCCGGTTTCGGTGTCGTAGTAAAGGACGGTCCATCCGGTTCCGGGCAACGAGTTGGCGGTCTCGGTGAAGACCTGCTTGAACCTCTCGAATGAGCCGAACTGCTTATCGATCAGGTCGGCGAGCAACCCGCCGGGCTTCCCCCCTCCTTTTCCTGCCGGGGCCATGTTCTGCCAGTAAATGGCGTGGAGCTTGTGGCCGTTGATGTTGAACACCAGTCCCCTCATCAGTCCCTGAACGTCGTACTGGCCGGACTGAAGCTCTCCATTTATGACCTTCTCCATCCTCTCTAGGAACTGGTTGGCACCGTTCACGTAACCCTTGTGGTGGCCGTTGTAATGCACGTCTACGATGTCTTTACTGATGTGAGGCTCAAGGGCGTCGACCTTGTAGGGGAGTGGAGGAAGTTCGTACCTCTTGAACATGGTCAGTCAATCGCGTTGTTATGTAGAAGTTAATATTATCTCGTATATGTGCTTATCTGTTTAAGTCTTTCAGACTTTCTTTTGTCCTGAATCGTATCGAAGTGAACGTATGGCGACCCACCTCATGACCAACGCGCCACTCACTATTCGGTTAGGACTCTTAAATGAGCCCAGCGGATGATGCGTAACGGGATGCTTTAGTGTAATCAGCAAATAGCATGGATACAAAGTGGATTATCGTAAGTAGAGGCAAATCGTTCTAAACTAGACGAATAGAGTTAATAACTTGATATATTTGGTAAGGAGCAAAGGGAATAGACAATGAGTATATCGAAACCACGGGATCTTTACAATATAGTAGGAGAGTATGCATGGAGAGCCGTTGTGGGCGCGCTAGTAGGATTCATATCGTATTACATTACGTTCACGTACTCGCTTAACTTTGACTTGGCTCTCCTGAGCATGGGCTTAATATTCGTCTTAGGATTACTTTTACCAGGGGCAGTAACTGTAGGTCTGGCAACGCTCTATTTGGCGTCCTTTTCGGTGATCATCTCGGACGCCGTATACGGGGTCGGGCTGGATAACCTTGTGAACGTGATAGTAGCCCTAACAATTGTGGCTGTGTTATCCTATGTGCTGCCCATTTACGTGTATGTGAGGACGAGAGCTGTGGGTGTTCTGGCCTGGGGAATGACGCCTCTCATCATATCTGTCTTTGTCCTCTACGAAAGGCTCGAAACGCTCTCCTACATATCTCACCCATATCCAGAAGTTTCGTTCCTCCTTGGCTTGTTCACTGTGAACCCGAACGTGTTCGGCGAATTAGAGGGGAGCCTGTATGTGTTGTCCGTCTTAGGACTGCTCTCGCCTTCCCTAAACGTCAGGCAAAGATGGAAGCATGTGGTCCTGGCACCCCTAAGCCCGCTCTCTTACTTTGTCGTGATACTTTCGTCTAAAGGACTCCAAGGCGTAGGGGCTATAACTACTCCATTAGTCCTGACAATGCTCTTAGTCGCTTTTTCTTCTGCGGCTCTCGTGGTCTTAAATTACGTTGAAGGAGACCTGCTCAAACTCTCGGCGGCAATACTCGTTGCAATAACAGGATTCGTGCTCTCAAGGCTTATGACCGAGCCCGGCTTTCTTCCCGTGGGATTAAGTCCGGTTTACACGTACTTAGGCATTGGATTGCCTCCAGCGACGGTAGGAGTATTAGGAGTCTCACTCTACTTCGAGAAGTCAACACAGGCGAAACAAACGTTTTATTCAAAACGTATAAAACTTCTTGAGGAAATTAACGACTTCCAGAACATTATCAATAAGCTAATTAAGGGCGTCTCAACTTTAGAAAGAACAATAGGCCTAGAAGATTTCTACTCTAAGTCGATTTCCAATATAAGGGCGTCTCTTATCGATATGCCCAACAAAGTTTTATCATGTGATGCGCCTGACCTGAAGTGTTTAGAAAGTATAGAAGAAAAGCTAGTAGAAATAAAAAAAAGGAATAGTTAGGAACATCAGCGACTTAGCGTTTGACGTCGTGACGAGGAACAATAACTTCGTAACGAAGTTCAAAAGGCTGGGCATCGCTTCGAGAACAATTCAAGTCCCTAAGGACACTGATCTCAATTTCGAAACTTTGACCGATTATATTGAGAAGTTGAACGAGCAAGTCAATGAATCCTTACTTTCCATAAGAAATTCAGTCATAAGCTTCGATCAGGCCTTAGAAGAGCTCCTAGGGCGCAAAATGGTTGCTAACAACGAATATTATAATGACGTGGTAAGCCTAGCTAATGTCGTTGACACCCTGAACCCTGAGGTCTTCGATCAGGAGATCAGGATGTGTACTAATAATATGAGGACTTTATTGGAAACTGTTTCTGACAACGAAGTGAGGTACGAACTGCTCAATAGCATAAGCCGCGCTACGCTACTTCCATTCTCATATGATAAGGTTGTTACAGTTCAAAAGTCGGCAAAAAAGCTACTCAAAGTCCTAAGCGATGAATATACGAAAGAATACGAAGAACTGGAAGAGCTAAACGAGGAGATAAGGGTCGATGAGGTCGCGCAACGCGCCAACGTCCTTAAGGATGCTATCCTTCTTCTAAACGGTAATGATCCCATCTGTAAGAGGTTCTCCGCGGTTAACAGCTTGCTTTATGAAATCAAAAAGGCACTTCAGCTAGTGAACATGAAAGACGAGATCAAGGCACTCGATAACCTAGCGCTAACTTTGGGGCCAGTACTGCAAGCCAAGAGGGCCATCCCAGTAAGCGAGCTTGGCATTAAGGAGGAGTTCATTCCCCTCTTCATATCTCTTCTCAGAACTAAGGGATACAACGTCAAAGTAGAGAACGGCGAATTGAAGATAATGATGATAGAGAAGTAAAGGCAGTCAAACCTCGATCTCCCTCCTTACCTTCCACTCCTTCGCCTCTATCTCTCTCTGCTCCTTTATGACCTTCTCCCAAAGGGCGTCGTAGTTCTCCATGAGGTAATCGTAGACTTCCTTAACCCTTTCGAGAACCTCAGTTTCAGTGAGCCTATGGATCCTTAGGCCAACCCTGCCGACCGCCCCTCCCCTGACCTGAACCCAGTGGTAGAAGATCTCCAAGGGGTAAAGGGATTTAGCTTTCTCAATGGGTACCTTATCCCCGTAGAGCCAGTAGAGCTCCCTCACGAAGTTCGTCGCGATCACTCTCTTCATCCTGTCCTTCCACTTCTCGAACAGCTCGTCCTTAGTCTTGAGCGTGTAATTCCTGAGATAATTGTACAGGTCTTCAGCGTTTGGCGATAGAGCCAGCCCCGTGACGGCATAAACGAAGTCCTTCTGCGATAGGATGGCCTCGAAGTCCTTATTCACGTATAAGTATGCCGTGGCCGCGAAGGAGTTCACTATGCCTTCCATGAGTTTGGCGACCAATTCGTCCTTCGATACCTCTAGGACGACGTTCTCTCCCTTGAAGAGCCTTTCCAGCTCGTCGTAGTCGATCACGCCGGCGAAAAGTAGTTTGTCGTCAACGAACACTGAAGGTGTGGATATCACACCCCTCTCGAAGGCTAAGAACGGATAGAGTTCGGTGTCAATGAGCTTCACCCTATGAAGGTAGCCCTTCTCCTCGAGCCACTCTATCAGCAGGTTGCACTCAACGCAGTTCCTGTGAGTGAAAATCTCCACCCTCACAGCCTAACCCTGCGAGGGTTGAGGCAATTAAGGCTTTTCCTCCACCATATTTCCTCAAACCTCCTGTCAAGAAGCCAGAGGTTCGCCCTGTCCTCAGGTCCCCTGATGGCCCTCCCCACTGCCTGCCTTACCGCGATCCAGGCGTTGATCCTCAGGAAGTCGTGAAGGGGAATTCCTGCCCTGTTCGAGAAGTCTTCAGTCAGATCGTCCACTGGGGGGTAGGGAATGCCGACTACGGCTACGTCGCTTATCCTGCTCCTACCCTCCTCGTCGACTAGCTCGATCCCCTCGGTGAGTTTCCCTCTGGAGACTGCGCATATGAGTGTCCTCTCGTTCAGCTTCGCTAGACTCTCCACAGGAGACTCATCCGACTCCACGTACGTCGGGATCTTCAGCTTGGACGTTATTGCGTTCATGTACTCGTAGCTTGGGAAAACCGCCAACACGTGGGACTTCGCTGAGTAGTAGATCTTGAGCAAGTAGCTCGCGTATTTACTAGCCATTGTCTCCCTTAGCTCGTACTTAGAAGTGACGTCGATCCCTAGGTAGCAATCGAAGGCCTCATAGTTCCTGAGCCTAACGTGCTTCTCGGCGTTGAACTCGACTATGTCCTTGCCCCCGAAATCCAGGACTTTCGTTAGGTAATTCTTAGGCGGTAAGGTTCCGGACATGAGTAGCAGTCCTCCAGCCCTCTCAACTATCTCCTTGAACTCGGACAGGGGAGCGAAGGACCTGGCTATCAGCTTGCCCTCGGCGGAGTAAATCACGTAGTCCGGCGACCGCGTGGCCACAAGGAACTTAACTACGGAGCCTAAGTGTAACCTTCTGATTCTCCTCTCCTTGATCATTTTCTCCCTAAGGTCCTCCAGCTCGTCGGCCAGCACCTGGAGTTCGTCCTGCGATACGAGCGAAACGTTCGTCACCCTGACGTACTTCTCCCCCTGGTTGATCAGCCCCTGCGAGCTCTTCCTTATCGACTCTAGGATACTCCTTGCCTCCTTTGATGACACCTCCCTCAGGGCACCCTCCAGGCTCCTTTGGGATAGGGCCCTCTCCGTAAGGTCGGCCGCCCGATCAAGGTTATGAGCCTCATCTATAACCACCAGGCTTTCCTCTAGCGGGACGTCAATCGACGCCCTGTACCAGGGGACGAGGAGGTAAGGGTAAGTTATCGCCACGACCTCGGCCTTACTGAGGCTGTCCTGTAGGGTATAGTAAGGGCAGAAACCTTCGTTTCCTCCCCTCTCCTTGAGCTGAGCCAAGAACTCGGCCGGAGGCAACTGAGCTCCTATTTCTACGCTTCTCCTGAAAAGGCAGAGGCCGCACTTTATGTCCTCCGAGTCCACGTCCTTGGAGGCGAAAAGACAGGCATTAGGCTTGCCAACGAGGAAGGAGAACCTCTTTCCCAACCTCTTCGCTTCCCTGTAGTAAGGGAAGAACTCGTTGTGGGTTTTCACCGCCGCTATTACCCTATCGAAGAGTTCGAATCCGACCAAAAGGGAAAAGAGCGTCTTACCGCTTCCTGTGGGCGCGTTAAGTAATACGACCTTTTTTGACCTGAGGGCCTCTATGACCTTACCCTTCAGTTTTTCCTGCCAATCCCTGAGCTTAAGCAATCTCAGGAGGTAATGACTTCGTCAAGCATAATATATGACACGAACTGTTCCTCGGCGAGCCTGACTATGTCCTTAGCTCTTCCCCTCACTTTGATCACGTTCATGAAACTGAAAACCTTAGTTACGTTACCGTATTTGCTCACCTTGCTTATTACAGAGTCATCCGGAGTCACGTTAGTCATCACTATTGCGATTATTTCAACGTCATGTGGGTACGAAGCGTACGAAGCTATTCTATAATCGACCTTGTCAGAGAGGTCGGTTATCATTTGAAGTTCACTCATGATCTGTCAATACGGATTCACGCCGTCTCTTATTTAAGTCTGTCATATGTAATTTCCATCAACTAATTTGCGCAGTCTGCGCGAGCTAAGCACGTGGTAATACGATAACACAGCTTATACTTTAGAGTTAAAGCGTCGGTGGTAAGGCCTATCAGGCGTGGGACAATGACCGAACCTCACGAACTAGCCCCGAAGGAGATACCCAAAGACTTCAGGCCAGGGGAGATCCGCAAGGTAGACTTTCACGGACAGGAGGTCATCGTTATACATTTGGGAGCGAACAGGTACTACGCCCTCTCGGCCAGGTGCACCCACCTCAAGTGCGACCTCTCGAAGGTGGGTGCCGTAATTAAAGAGGAGCTAGTATGTCAGTGTCACTTCTCCAGGTTCTCCCTGACTGATGGGAGGGTCCTCAAGGGACCTGCCAGGTCCCCCCTGAAGGTGTATAAGGTGGAGGTTAGGGACGACAAGATCGTAATAGGCGATTAGCTGAGGTCAGCGTAGCCCTAGACAGGACAAGATCTCCTTGGCCCTCTTATAGCTCATCTGTCCTGGGGCTGTTTCCAAGCCCTCACCGAGGCTCGCGTAAATCAGCTCCGAGCCCAGTACGGCGAATGCTATCCTTTCAATGGGATCCGATCCCATGGGCATGACGGCGAAACCCTTCCTGGCGAAGTGGGCCAGAAGCTCCTTGTAGCCTTCCCTCGCGGTCACCGCCAGTTTCCTGACCCAGGCTCCCTCGAAGCCTTTGAAAAGATCCTCCACTTCCCTTACGCTGGGAACTCTGTCGAAGAAGTGGGCAGATACAATTTTCCCCTCTAACGGGACGTCTTTTCTCCTCCTCAAGAACTTGACCTCCACGTCGTAAAGCACCCCTCTATCGTGAAGTTTCTTGTAAAGTGAAGCCTTCCACTCTTCATCTACCCCCTTGACTCCTCCCTCGCTGGGATCCCTTACGGTTACGATAACTCTGTCCTTGATTCCCTCGATTAGGGATAGGTCGAAGTCCTCCGGCCTCTCCAGGTAGTCCAGCCTGAGCTCCACCAGGTCAGAGTCTAGAGTGGGGACTAACTCGATGTCTTCCGGACTCCTCACCGGCAGGGCAACGACCAGCTTCACCAAATCGAGATTAAGGTCGTTGACGCGAATAATAGGTTTGCTAAGGTCGAGAAGGGAGCGTCACGAAATAGTTATCTTGGCTCCGAGGCCCCTCAAGTCGACCCAGAACCTGGGGTTACTCTTATTCACGCACTCCGCCTTCAGCACTTTGCCCCCAGCCGTCAGCGCGAGCACGGTAGCGAGCATAGCTATCCTATGATCGTTAGGGCATTCTATCACTCCTTCCCTCAGCCTGCTCGGCTCTATCACCAGCCTGCCGTCGTATCTCGCCCTGCCCCCGAAGGCCTTCAGGGTACTTATTATGGTAGTTATACGGTCGCTCTCCTTTATCCTGAGCCTCTCTACACCCTCGATTACGGTCTCCGTTCGGGCGAATGGAGCCAGGGCGGCAATGGAAACGGCCAAATCTGGGGCGTCATCGACGTTAACCCTCAAGCCCCTCTCGGGTTTCCCTTCCGCTATCCAGGTCCCGTTTCGAACAGCGCTCTTGACCCCGGCCTCCGCCATCAGGTTAACCACGCTGTGATCGCCGAAGTAACTCGGGGGGTCGTAAAGCCCCGAGATCTCGATCCTCCCTCCCGTGACCGAGCTGGCTATGGCGTAGAAGGACGCCAGAGCGAAGTCACCCCTAACTTTGCCTTCGTAAGGCCTCGGGTTACCCCTCGCAACTGTTATCTCCCATACGTCGTCCCGCTCGATCTCAACCTTTATGCCCTGTGAGGTCAACAGCTCGGCCGTCATCATTATGTAACTCTTCGAGGATACGGGCGGTAGCACCCTGATCCTTCCGTGACCCCTAACCGCGAACGCGAACATGAAGCCCGAAACGTACTGACTAGACTCAGCTCCAGATATCTCGACCTCCTCCTCTTTCAACTTGCCCTTAATCTTCAGGGGCAACCTTTCTGAGGTGACTTCCAAGCCGTGCCTCCTCGCTAAATTAACTATCTCGTTCAGGGGCCTCCTCCTCAAGCTCTCGTCCCCGTCCACCTCCAGCTCTACTCCCAGAACCATCGCGACGGGCAACAGCATCCTCAGAGTGGTTGCGGAGCCCCCGACGAAGGCGTACCCCCTGCTCGAAGGCTCCTCGAATTTGAAGCTGCCGTCCTCTACCTTGACTCCCAGAGCCTTGACCGCGTTTATCGCTGCCGCGATGTCGTCGGAGTTAGGAACCTCGCTCAATGTCACTCTGTTGATTAAGGAGTAAAAGATCGTCCTGATGCCCCAGCTCTTCGAGGGAGGCGCCTCTACCCTTCCCTCAACCCTTGAAGGTCCTACCGAGACCTCCATGGCTCACCAGCTCCACTACCCTCGCTTCGCCGTGCTTCGAGAACTCCTCAACTATCGGTCCCTCGTCTCCTTCCTTCGTTATCGCGAAGATTGAGGGGCCGTTCCCCGAAACCCCCGATGCCAGAGCCCCTAACCTCTCCGCCCTTTCTAGGATCTCCTCCTCGTAGCCCATTATCCTAGCTACGAGCCTGCCGTTCAGCCTTATGGCTTCGTAGACATTACCCGAATAGGCCAGCTCGAAGGCCCTCCTGAACTCCGCCTCATATTTCCTAAATTCGCTGAGCCTGGGTTGCTTGGGTCTGAGGCCCCTCATGAGGATCACCGCCTTGCCCTCGGGCGGGTTCGAGACCTTCAGTATCTTGAGCTCCTTATTGTACGTGAACGACTGCCCGCCGTAATAGCTAGCGGTAGCGTCGTCTAACGCCCCGGTCAGGCTCACGCCAGCCTTTATGGACAGTATCGCCGAAAGCACCGGGGCGTTGACCTCTAACCCGTACCTCTCGGCTATCTCCCCAATAAGGGCAGTCGATACCGCGGAGCTGCTCTTGAGTCCGCTCTTAGGGGGTATTTCTGAGCTTATTTCAACCCTCTGGTTGGGAATCCCGTAATTCTTGCGGAAGTAGTTTACCACCTCTTTGATCAGAGGATCGCCGTGCTCGCATTCGTCGCATTCACTGATTTTCACGCTGACCTTAAGGTTGACCGCTATGGAGGAGCCGTACCAGGAGCCCAAAGCGTTCACTGCTGAGATTCCGCCGAGGGCAAGCATGCCGACCTGTACCTCTTCCACTCCTCCTCTATCCGGCCAACTTGGTCCTTTTCGAGCCTAACGCTGGGTATCACCCCTGCCCTGATCGCGTGATCAGCGAGAACTAGGGCAGTCATGCTCTCCGCCACCGCTACCCCCCTGATGGCCACGGAAGGGTCGTGCCTCCCAACGACTGATAGCTCCGCTGGCTGTAAAGTCCTCAAGTCCACAGTCCTCTGGGGCTTACGTATGGAACTCGTGGGCTTGAAGGCAACCCTTAAGACTATGTCCTCCCCGTTCGAAAGCCCCCCTAATATTCCGCCCGCCGTGTTATTCCTCCACCTGAACCTCCCACCCTCGTAAACTATCTCATCGTTAACCTCGCTACCCCTCATCCTCGCAGCCTGGAACCCCATACCGTACTCGAAACCGACAACGGCGGGAATGGACAGCAACGCCTTGGCGAGGTCCGCTTTTAGTTTGTCGAAGACCGGCTCCCCCAGGCCTATCGGGGGGTTCCTCACGATTATCTCAGCTATCCCGCCCACGCTGTCCCCTTCCTTGAACGCTGTGGAGACCTCCTCCTCATAGAGCCTTTCGGCCTCCTTATTGGGCGCCCTCACTGGGGAGTACTTGGAGCACAAGGCCTCCTCGAAGGACGCCGCCTTAGCGTCGACCTTACCTATCGCCGTAAGGTAACCCGCTATCCAAGTCCCCGTCATCATAAGCAACTTCTTCGCGACCGCCCCGGCCGCGACTCTAGCGACCGTCTCCCTGGCGCTTGCCCTACCCCCTCCTCTATAGTCCCAGTTATCGAACCCGTACTTCAAAATATAAGGCAGGTCCGCGTGCCCCGGCCTAGGCTTATAGTGAATTTCCTCGTAGAACGAGGATATTACGTCAGTGTTCTTAAAAATTACAGTAACGGGGGCACCAGTGGTTCTGCCTTCATATATCCCGCTGATTATCTCCGGCTCGTCCCTCTCCCTCCTCCCAGTAACGTATTGCCTTCCCGGTCTCCTGAATTGAAGCTCGAACTCCAAGTCCTCCTTGCTTAGGGGCAAGCCCGCTGGGAGGCCGTCTATCACCACGCCAACGTAAGGGCCGTGGCTTTCGCCGAACGTTGTTATTCTCAGCCTCTCACCGAACGAGTTGCCTGGCACTGAGGTACTCCAAGACTTCCTCGTCTGATAAGCTTTTGCCGAACCATATCCTGTCCGCTTCCAGGGCCTGCCTAACTAGGACTTGAAGGCCGTTTATCACCCTCATTCCCTTACGTTCAGCCCTAACAGTTAGGCTCGTCCTCAAAGGTTTGTACACCATGTCTAAAGCCAACCTTCCCTTAACGCAGTGATCCGGGACAATGTCGGGGTTGGGGGTAGCGTTGACTACCACGTCCAGATCCTCAGGGCATGACTCGGAGACCTTAGCCCTACCTCCCAGCTCGACGATCCTGGTGGCAAGCTCTAACGCCCTTTCCCTCGTCCTGTTAATAATCAACACCTCACAGCCCAGGTCCGCTAAGGCAACGGCTACAGCCTTACCCGCGCCCCCGGCTCCGAATACGGCGCAAACCCTCGGGCCTTCTACAGCAGCGCTCACCAATTGCTTCACGGCGAGGTAGTCCGTGTTGTGACCGAATCCCTCCTTCACGGTGTTGACCGCTCCCACCCTCCTCGCTTCTTCCGACAGACCGCTCAAGTAGGGGATCACGTCCTCTTTATAGGGGATAGTCACGTTGAGGCCGTAAGCTAAGTTCAGTAGTCCCCTTATCGTCTCGCGGAACTTCCCCCTCTTCAAGTCGAACGCCAAATAAACGGCGTCTATGGAAAGCCTCTCAAACACGTAGTTGTGAATAGCTGGGGAAAGGGTGTAGCTTATGTTCTCCCCTAGAACTCCCAGGAGCTTGGTGGAGTAGCTTATTTGAGGCATTGCTCAGTTAGTCCCTTGAAGGTCTCCACGGGTATTTCAGCCTTAGTCCAGGCCCCTATCCTCCTGGGAACCGGGACGAGAAGGACGTCGCTCCTCCTCTTCTTGTCCTTCTCTAAAGCCTTTAACGCCTTGTAGGGGTCGGGCCTCGGGTCGAGCTGGTCAGGGTTTACCGGAAGTTCGTAAAGGGTCAGGAGGCTTAAGGTGTCCTCTACCAAGCCTTCCTCCGCGTAACCCAACTCCTCGGCGAACTTCGACTCACAGGTCATACCGACGGAGATCGCGAGGCCGTGGTGAACCTTGAAGTCCGTGGCGGACTCTATGGCGTGGCCAACAGTATGGCCGAAGTTCAGGACTATCCTGATCCCCTTAGTCTCCCTCTCGTCCTGAGCGACCACGTCGAGCTTGTTGCTCGCGGACCTGATGATGACCTCCTCCAGGGCCTCGTCGTCCTTCCTCATTATCTCGTCCCTGCTGTCCATAAGTATGTTATAGAGGGCTGAGTCCAGGACTATGGAGTACTTAATGACCTCGCTTAAGCCGTTCCTTAGCTCCTGCTGGGGAAGGGTGTCCAAGAACGATAACTCCGCAATTATTAGGTTCGGCTGGTAGAAAGCACCCAGGACGTTCTTGATCCCTGCGAAGTTAACCCCTGTCTTACCCCCTATTGCCGCGTCGACCATGCCGAGTAGGGTGGTAGGGACGTTAACCAGCCTTATCCCCCTCAAGTAAATCGACGCGAGGAAGCCAACGGTATCCGTCACGCTCCCTCCGCCGACGGCTATTATCGTATCACCCCTGTCGTAACCCCTCTCGAAGAGTTCCTTCGCCAGAACCAGGACGTTGTTCACGTCCTTTAAACCCTCGCCGTCCTCGACGGGGAAATACTCCGCCTCGGGCAAGACCTTCCTTATGGGGGTAGGGTCGAGCCAAAGAGGGTGAAAGACCGCTATTTTCCCCGTCAGCTCCCTGAGTGCTTCGAGGGCGTTCCTTCCCACAACGAACCTAACGTCGTTACAGCAGACTGTCTGCGTGATCTCCCTCATGCCGTCCTACCTAACGCCTCCGCTAGAGTCTTGATCCTCTGCATTAATAGTGAGAACTGTTCGGGAGTCAGCTGTTGCTCCGAGTCGCTCAACGCTTTTTCCGGCCTCGGGTGAACCTCCACTATCAGCATGTCGGCCCCCGCGGCTACCGCCGCTAAGGCCAAGGAGTGAACTAGCTCCCTCTTTCCTGCGGGGTGGCTGGGGTCTGCACAGATCGGGAGGTGGGTCTGTAGCTTCGCGCTCACCATTCCGCCTATGTCGATCGTGAACCTGGTCGACTTCTCGAACGTCCTTATTCCCCTCTCACAGAGCACGACTGAGCCGTTGTTCTCTAATAGGATATACTCGGCCGTCAATATCCACTCCTCCACCGTGTTGGCCATGCCCCTCTTAAGCAGAACCGGCATACCGGACCTCCCCGCTTCCTTCAGCAAGTCGAAGTTCTGGGCGTTCCTGGCCCCAATCTGGAGCATGTCGGCGTACTTCTTGAAGTACTCCATATGTCTCGGGTCCATTATTTCCGTGACAACCGGGAGCCCTGTTTCGTCCGAGGCCCTCCTGAGAAGCTCCAACCCCTTAACGCCCAAACCTTGGAAGCTGTAGGGGCTCGTTCTCGGCTTGAAGGCTCCTCCCCTGAGCAAGGAGGCACCAGCCCTCTTGACCTCCTTCGCCGTAGTCATTAACTGCTCCTCGTCCTCCACTGCACAGGGGCCGGCAGCTACGACTACCTTTCTGTCACCTATCCCGACACCCTTAACGTCAACTATAGTTGGGTCGCTCTTCCACTCGTTGCTCGCCAGCTGAAATGGCCTTTTGGGCTTCACCCTCATCTCAACCGAGGGATCTACTATCGTCTCGACTAGGTTATCCGGCCAGGCAACTACGAGCTCTTTGCCGTAAAGGTTGAGGTACCTATATGAGGCCCCACTACTGCTTATCTTCTCTTTTAGGGTCGACCAGTCTGCTCCCTTCTTGAGGATGAAGAGCATTCCCTCCTAACCTCGCAAAGAGCTCTGAAATCGTTTCTATCCCAACCCTTCTCGCTATAAAAGCGTAGGGGTTACCGTTTTGTATCTCCATTACGACGTCCTCTTGAGAGTTCACCCTATTTAAGACCCTCATCAGGTCCTTGAAGGTCACAGTCCTCATGACCTCCACCTCCCTCTCGACACCCAATACCCTCGCTAACTTATCGTAGCCCTCCTTCAAGGCCAGCAAATAGAAGTGCGAAAGTACCTGGACTACCGCCATAGCCTTATCGTGCTTCTCGGGGTCGCTGACGACGACACTTAATCCCGCCGACCTCCAGAAGGCGATAACGTCGCTTATGTCCCCGCTAGTCTTGGAGGGTATGACTACTATCTCCTCTCCTATTGGGCTCGATTGGGGACCGAAAAGGGGATGAGTGGAGACGAACCTAAAGGATTCCTCAACACTGACCCTCTCGAGGAAGTCGAAGTTGTCTCCCTTAACGGAGAGGATGTCCATCACGGTCTTCCCCCTTAATGCGGTCTTCAGGCTGGAGAAGTAGTCTCCTTTGATGGCCTTAGGTGGCAGGGCCAAAATCACGTAGTCCCCCCACTCCAGGGCTTCACTCTGGGGCATGTAGACGCCTCCTGATTCCCTCGCAGCCTCCTCGGCCTTGGCAGAGTTCCTGCCCGTTATCACCACCTTGTGTTCGGCCAAGGTGAGGAGCTTGGCCAAAGCCTTGCCCATGCCTCCGTATCCCACTATAGTCACCCTCTTGGGGGAGGAGTTGGTAAGCTGAACCCTCTTAGAGTAATACAGGATGGAGTTCACGAGCTCCCTCGCCAATTCCTCGGGGACGCCCAGCCTTCTGGAGCTCTCGACCCAGTTCCTCAGTACTTCCGCTTCCCTCGCCTCGTCCTTAATAGATAAACCTAACCTATTCTTAATCTCAGCTATCTTTCTCGAAATCAAAAACCTTTGAGAAATTAAATAAAGGATCTGATAATCTATCTCGTCTATTTTAGCCCTCAGTTCCTCCAGGCTCATTTCATTAACTCCATGGCCTGGTTTACGACGCTCTTCCAGTTTATGCCGTAGTAGTCCAGGAGCTCCCTCTGGCTCCTGGCCGACCTCCCGAACGTTGTGGCCCCTACGAACCTCATTGGCACAGGATATCTCTTGACAACGACCTCGGCGACGGCGGAACCGATCCCGCCGTAAATGCTGTGCTCCTCAATCGTCAATATCCTTCCGGTCTTCCTCGCGTAGTACTCGATGAGCTGTTCATCTATAGGCTTGATGGAAAGAAGGTTTATCACGGCGGCGCTTATGCCCATCTTATTCAGCTCCTCCGCCGCCTTGAGAGCGTCCCAGAGCACTACTCCCGCCCCCATTATTGCGACGTCGTCGCCGTCCCTCAGTACGTAGCCCTTCCCCAACTTGAACTGATAGTCTAGCCCCTCCGTGATGTTCGGCGAGTATTCTCTACCGATCCTGAAGTAAGTCGGTCCCTTAAGTTCCTCGATTACTACCGGCAAGGCCCTCCTGATGTCGGCCGGGTCCGCGGGCACTATCACCTTCATATTCGGTAATACCCTCATCAGGGCTATGTCCTCGAGGGCCTGATGGCTGGAACCGTCGGCGTGGTCGCTGTAACCGGAGTGAGTAACTATGAACTTCACGTCTAGGTTCATCCTGGCAATGCTGTTCCTTATCTGCTCCCAGGCCCTCATCAGGAACATCGCGAACTCGACTACCACTGGCTTGTAGCCAGCTATCGAGAGGCCTCCGGCGAAGTTCACCGTGTCCTGTTCCGATATACCGACGTTGAAGTATCGGTCAGGGTACTTCTCCTTGAAATAGATCGCCCTGGTCGAGTCGCCCACGTCTGCAGTGATCACTATTATGTCTTTGTCTTTCTCGCCTAGCTCGACCAGCAGCCTACCCAGGGTCTCACGCATTGATAAGATGCTTCCTTGCGTCATCGGGGCTCGACCTCTGTTTCCTGGTGTTCTCTATCGGGGGGAAGCCTTTCCCCCTAACGGTTCTAGCGAATATCACGCTCGGCCTCTTTGCTTTTAGGGCCTCCTCTAGGGCTTCGGACAGGCTGACGAAATCGTGACCGTCAGCCTCGAAAACGGCCCAACCGACGGCCTCATAAACCTTAGGCAGGTAACCCTTGGGCTTGACGTTGTCGACGCTGTCGTCTAGCTGGAAGTTATTGACCTCCACGATCGCTATCAGGTTGTCGAGCTTCCTCGTCACTGCGTGGGTTATCGCCTCCCAAACCTCGCCCTCGTCGTGCTCGCCGTCCCCCAGGTCCACAAAGACCCTTCCCGTTCCTCCCCTCATCTTGATGCCTGTGGCTATTCCTATTCCGAAGCTCAGCCCTTGGCCCAGGCTTCCGGTGGCCATGTCCACTCCCGGAATGAAGATCTCAGGGTGTCCTTGAAGTATGCTGGATATGTCTTGGATTTTCCATAGTTCGTCCTCCGGTATGAATCCCTTTTCGGCCATGACTGCGTATAGGGCTGGGGCCGCGTGACCTTTACTTAGGATGAAGTAATCCCTGTTTAACGGATCCCTTCCGAACCTTAGGTACTTGAACATCAATAGAGTTATGATTTCGATACTGCTCAATGACGACCCTACGTGAAGCGTTTGGTCATAGAATAGCATCTTTATTACGTTCTTCCTCGCGTTCTCAGCTATCTCCCGTAACCTGTTCAACTCCTCGAGTGTTAATATTGGCGTTGCATCAGTCCTCCCTCCATCGTTCCCCATTGGAACAATACCAAACCCCCGTGTAGAATCAGAGATTTAATTATAAGCTTTGTGCAGTTCACGTGGAACGGTATTTAAGGGAAATACTGACTGTCGGCAAGACGGTATTTGACGAGGTAAGAGCAACTACAGCCTTGGTGGTGGGCTGCGGAGCCTTGGGATCCTCCATAGCCGAGGCTCTGGCCAGGCTGGGGATCGGCAAGCTTGTCGTAATCGACGCGGACGTGGTAGAGGAGGCCAACCTCTCGACCGCTCACATGTTCGGCGTTGAGGACTTAGGGAGGCCAAAGGTCGACGCTTGCAAAGAACGCCTGAAGAGCGTGAACCCAGACGTGGAGGTCGTCACGTACCACGACGTAATTGACCCCTCCAACGTGGAAAAGTACGTTGGTTTCGCTGACGTGGTATTTGACGGGTTGGACAGCCTTTATGCCAGGCTCCTCCTAAACGACGCCTGCGTCAAGCTGGGAAAACCGCTTTTCTACGCGGGGGTGTCGGGCGAGTACATCACGGTTAAGGCCGTAGTTCCGGGTAAGACGTCGTGCTTATCGTGCTTCCTAAATTATGACGGGGACGATAGGAACGCGTGCGACGTCGTAGGGACCACCGTCTTAGCGCCCACCGTCGCGGCGAGCCTGCAGGTTCAACTGTTCTTGAATTACCTGCGAGGCAGAGTGAAAGACGAACTGATCCTAGTAGAGCTAGACGACCTCAGGTTAACGAGAGTGGAGCTGAGCAGGAACCCAAAGTGCAGGAGTTGTGGGCTTCGTGAATTCCCCTACATAAGGGGCGAGATAAGGCCGGGGTCATGCGAGATCAAGAGGATTGAGGGGAGGACTGAAGCCCTCCAGATAACTACGGGAACCTCTTACGTTAAAATTTGTTACCCTGAAGGATGTTTCGAAAGGAGAAGGTACTGAATCATGACGGATAAAAAGCTCGTAGTCGGCGCAGCCCTACCGCCCTTAATCGTCATAGCTTACTCGTTGCTCTTCAAGGTCGATCCGATTACTACCCTCTTACACCTCTCGCCTTACTTTACATTGTCATTCTTCTTGGCTTACCTGGCATCAAACGCCGTTGCCTCAGTGAGGGACGCTCTCCTGGCTAAGGTTCCGTACTCCGTGGCTTTCAAGGCGAGGCTCCTCGGAAACGCCGTCGGGTTGGTGATCCCTGGGGCTTTGGGCGGCGATTTGACGAGAGCGGTAGTTTACAGCAAATCCGTAAAGCTGAAGCTGGATGAAGCGTTCGCTATCAGTACTGTTTCGGCCTTTTACGACGTAGTGATCGGCTCCCTTATGTACCTGCTCCTATTAATCGTTCAACCCAAACCTCTCGACGTTATCTTCACGTTAATAGCCCTCGCCAACATCCTGTTTTGGCTCACGGTAATCGGCTATTTCGCCGGAACCGCGGGGGGCAAGAAGAACAGATTAGAGAGACTAATATTCGAAAAACTTCAAAATTATCCTGAAATAGAGCGCGCCTACTTTAGAGCGAAGGAGATAATAAAAACTAAAAACTCTCCGTTAAGAGTTGTATATTTTTCGTTTCTGACTGTAGCGGAGTTCGCGATTCAAGCGACGCCGTTAGTTTACCTTTTCGAGTACAACTATTTGGTCGCCTTGTTGGTCAACCAGCTGTACTTCGTCTCGCTTTTAGTCCTGATCCCCGCGGGTTCTGTGAGTAGCGAGTTCGCGCTCTCAACGGTGCTTCCCCCTGACTTAGCCATCAGCCTGAGGACGCTTGAATTAATCGCGTTCGCCCTCGGTTTCGTGTTTATTAAAGAAATCAACTTGAAGCACATTCAGGAGGAGCTCAGGGGATATGGAGAAGTATTTAAACGAGCTCAGCCCAGAACAGGCGGATGAGTTATTCCGACAGGCCGTTAATTCAGTTAGTTGTGTAAGGGCCGTATACGACGCGGACGCCCTCCTTTTTTCCTTCATCCTGGCGATAGAGGCTAGAAGGCAAACTGTCATTTCATTCGGCGAGGGGGAGGGCTGCGAGCTCATACTTACCAAGAATAAGGAAGGAAGAAAGCTGACGCTCAACAAGCAGGACTACTTCTTGGGGAAATCGGCGTTTTCATCGCTCGTTCGTCCTGACGAGAGGACTCACTTAGCCGCACTGTTGGGGATTAATGCGGCCTCCTTATTCGATAGGAGGCAGTTCACCCATCTGGAGGAGGCCAGGTTAAACAGCGTAGCCTCTACGTGGGGAGCGATCGTCGAGGAAGGTCCAAAACTCCCGAACTATAAGAACCTACCGCTCTTCACTTCCTTGACCTTCTCCTTCGACCCCTACTTACCTGGAATCTCTGGGAACAGACCTGGAGCCGAGGCCGTCCTGAAGGAGCTAAAGATTGACCTGACCGCCAGTTTGGAAAATCTGACGGAAGGCCAGAAGAACTCCCTTTTCTACAGGCTCGTCCTGACCGCACAGAAGCACAACCCCAATTTCTCCAACCTGGACCTTTTCGGCCAGAGGGTTTTCGTCAGAGACGTGGACCTCCTAGAACTGACCTTCGCGTCAATGTACGTTCTCGACGTCTCAGGGTCCGGTTACCTCTACCAGCTCGTCGAGGACGGCTCGTTCGCCGAGGTCATAATCTCCGTGTTTAGGGAGGAAATGGCCAAGGGGTTCAAGATCGAAGAGGTCACGGAGAGGAGCGACGCGATAGTGGTGAAGACCAACCTGAGGTCGCCCCTGCTAGCGAGACAGATATTGGCGCAGGCAGGAAGGGTTAAGACGGATAAGACCGTAGCGGTCAGCCTGGAAGGGGTCACTTACACCAGTAGAGCTTTCGTTAACTCGCCCTCGGAAGGGCTGATTAAGATATGAACGAAGAACCCCTGAGGGTCAGGGTTGAGGTGGAAATAAGGACACCCCACGCTGCAGAGCTGGAGAAGGCGATAAGCGTGGATAACGTGGACGTGCCTCAGGGTATAACAATTAGTGTCTACCACAACGAGGAGAACCTCTACATTATCGGCGAATGCGAGTGCATTGAACCGAAGTGGCTACTCACGCTAAGGAACACTTTAGACGACATCCTGGTTGACATAAACGCCGCCATCAAGGTGTTAGAAACCGTTAAATAATGCAGGAACCTTTTACCTTACGGAATAGCGATGCCCCTAAGGCCAGGTAGGTGTTACAGGCACTTCTCAGGACCACCCTACACGAGGAAAGAATACATTCCTGGAGTCCCTGGGCCCAAGATAACTAAGTTCACCGTTGGTAACCCTAACGGTGCCTATGATTACGAGCTGAGACTAGTGGCGATAGAAACAGGTCAGATCAGGCATAACGCCTTAGAGGCAGCGCGTGTGAACACCCTGAAGTACCTCAGCAAGAAGACGGGAGGGGAGAACGAGTTCTGGCTCTGGGTGCTCAAGTACCCGCACCACGTGCTCAGGGAGAACAAGATGATGGCCTTCGCCGGTGCGGACAGGCTTCAGGACGGGATGAGGCTCTCCTTCGGCAAGCCGATCGGCACCGCGGCCAGGGTCAATAGGCAGGGAGATATCATTATGATCCTGAGGGTTCCCGCGAAGCACTTAGAGGTGGGCAAGCAGGCCCTCGAGATAGCGAGGTCTAAGCTTCCCCTTAAAATGAGAATTGAAATCGTCCCGTTAGCCAAGGAGGCACCGGCTCAGTGAGTTATGACTTCGACGAAGAGAGGCTTTTTCGTGAAATAGAGATTAAGAAGCCGAGGAGGGTTTTACTACAGTTCCCAGAAGGACTCAGGCGATACTCCGTTGAGATAGTAGATAAGTTAAGGGACAGGTTTAGGGACGTAGATTTCGTAATAAGCGCCGAGCCGTCCTGGGGAGCCTGCGACGTCGCGGACGACGAGGCACAGCTGGTTGGGGCCGACCTCATAGTGCACTTCGGCCACACGCCCTACCCTTGGTACTCTCCTAAGACGCCCACTGTATACGTCCCTGTTCTGAGCAGGCTAGAGCTTAGCCAAGAAGTGATGACTGACCTAGCGGAGAGGCTTAGGACCGTGGGCGCCAGGAGGGTTAACGTTAGCGCAGTCCTTCAACACGTTCACTTGATCCCGAAGCTGAGGAAGTTCCTGGAAGCGCGAGGATTCGAGACGTCCTCAGGCATGGCTAGACCCCCTTACATGCTCGAGGGGCAAGTGCTCGGCTGCGATTATTACGCTGTTAGGGACGACTCGGACGCCTTCGTCAACGTCTCGGGCGGGAGGTTCCACAGCCTCGGGGTGGCCTTAGCGACCCAAAGGCCTACCTTCAAGCTCGACCCTTACGAGAACAGGGTTGAGGACGTAAGCAAGGAGGCCTTCAGGGTTCTGAAGGTGAGGCTAGCCAAAGTATTCGAGGCCAAGGATAGAGAAGTTTGGGGAATCATCAGCGGATTAAAGTTAGGGCAGAACAGGCCGACGCTATTGAACTTCCTAAAGAGGGGTTTAGAGGGAATAGGCAAGAAAGTGTACGTCTTCACCAACAGGATCGTTACGGTTGACGCGTTAAGGAACCTCCCTAATGAAGTGGAGGTCTTCGTCGTTACCTCATGCCCTAGGGTTCCCATAGACGACGTCTATAACTTCGAGAAGCCCGTCCTAACCCCAGGTGAGGCTAAAATGATTATATCGGGAGAACTCGACAAATACATGTTCCCATGGTGAGAGCTTGAGAGGCCAGTCCGAGTTCGTCTTCCCAGGAGATGAGATAGGGATAATCGAGGAACTCCTGGGCGGCGAAGGGACGTACGAGGAGGACGGTGTTGTCAGGGCTGCCGTGGTTGGGACTACTTTTATCGACATGATTTACAGAAAGGGGAACGTCATAACTCAAAGGAGACCGGGTTTCACCGCGTTGAAAAAGGCTAAATTCGTTTATTTCCAGGTGGAGCAAGTTAAGGAGGACTTCGCTTTAGGAACCATTATAGGCATTGAAGACAAACCCGTCAGCTCGCACTTGTCCGCCTACATTCACATCTCGCAAATAGTGAACAAGAGAGTAGAGAGAATCACGGATTACCTTAAGCCAGGCGACGTAGTTAAGGCGAAGCCCCTGGGCTTCACCCTCCCGGTTCCCCTCACGATTAAGCAACCCGACTTGGGAGTGGTTTTAGCCAAGTGCTCCGTCTGCGGAGGTGACATGGTTCAAATCGACGAAGAGCATTTAAGGTGCACGGTTTGTAAGAACGTCGAGACGAGAAAGCTACCCGAGGCGAGAAGGCGTGGAAATTGAAGTAACGAGGGCTGGGGAGAACTACGCCGAGATTAAGGTCAAAGGGGAGGAACACACCCTAGGCAACCTAATAGCGAACTACCTCATGAGGCTACCTGGAGTGAAGTTCGCTTCCTACTCAATGCCTCACCCTCTGATTAACGAAATTCTAATCAGGGTCATGACGGACGGCTCCATCTCGCCCTACGAGGCCTTCAAGAAGGCCGCGGAGGAGGCCTTAAAGGACCTAGATCGCTTTGAAGAAGAATTGGAGAAGGTTTGAAGAGGGAGTCAAGGAGGGCAGTCCTTTACGTCGGGTCCATAGCGGTAATCTGCGTGTTCAGAGGCGAGGTTTTAGAACACGTCTTCTTCGGGAGGACGAAGGAGGAGGTCCTTCAGGCGTTTGAGAGTTCCTCCGTGAAGGGGGAGTCCCCTTCTTTTAGCGAAGACCCTGAATTGATCGAGCAGTGCAAGGTCGTAGCCATAGGAGTGGAAGATAAAGCTAAAAGGATTAAGAGGGCTAGGTAGGGCATTGAGTTCCATGAAGTTCTGCCCCAGATGCCAGACCCTTATGGTGCCCCGAAAGGTCGGAGGCAGGACGGTTTACAAGTGTCCGAATTGCGGTTACGAGGAAGAGGGCGCGACCTCGTCGAAGCTGACCCAAGCCATAAGGCACAGTGAGAAGGAAAAGACACTCCTCATAGACCAGGAGGTACCCACGGGGGCGCAGAAGATTAAGGGCGTGCTCTGCCCCAACTGCGGTAACGATGAGGCGTACTTCTGGATATTACAGACGAGGAGAGCTGACGAGCCTCCGACGAGGTTCTACAAGTGCACTAAGTGCGGTAAAGTCTGGAGAGAGTACGAGTGAGCTGTAGCGGACCCGGGGGGATTCGAACCCCCGACCACCGGCTCTCCACCGGCCCGTTAGAAGGCCGGCGCTCTGTCCTGGCTGAGCTACGGGTCCATGTGAGAGATGTCCCGATCTCTTATAACATTAATTCCTCATTAAGCCGGGAGCCCCACTACGAGGCTAATCACATACGCTATTAGGAAGAACGGAATTACCGGAACGCCCCAGGTTACCCAAATCTCAGTGGATTCCTTAATGACCCCCCTCTCGAGGAGTTCCGCGTATTTTTTCCTCCAATAAGCGTCGTCCTCATCCGTCCTGAAAGTAGTCCTCAGCCTCATCTTCCCAGACTCGTCTATTTCCGTCAGAGGAAAGTAGAACCTAGAGTTCAGGAACTGGCTCACCGTCATCCTCCTCCCAGAAAAAGCCAGAAGGAATCTGTTCGCTCCGATGACGTCCTTCGCGAACCTCCAGTTCCTGATCGCGTTGTACAGGCCGACCAACGTTATTATCAGGGAAGTGTACAGCACGACCGTTATCGCCTCCCCTCCCAGCAGGGACAACCTGGGAAAGAAGATTGGCATGACGACAGGGTTGCCCAAGCCTAGGAGAAGTATCAGAACCACGTCTGCACCTCCCATGAGGCCCACATACGTCATAACCATTAGGAGCGCGACCGATACCACAACGCTGTAGACGAAGAGTAAGAGGTTGACGTAGTGTAGCTCAAGGTATGTGAACGCCGCCAGCGGCGCGAAGGGGATCCACAGCTTTTCAGGAACTTCCCTGGACTTGATGTCGAATATCGACGTTATGATCAACATTAACAGAGTGTAAGATACTTGAATTGGGTAAAGAGAAGCTAAATCCACGGCAGGAAGCCTCCCTCATCCCGCCCACTGTGGGGCCGTTGGAAGGCTAGATACCCCCTTGGGTTAAAAGTTCTCAATCGAGAAATATTAAGCGTTGAAGCTCCCGGCCGAACAGGATGGGACGGCTATGTTTAAAATGCTTATACGTCATTAAATCGTGCCATGAGCTTCGCCCTGACTAAGGAGCTGGAGGAGTACCAAGCTAAGATCAGGGAGTACGCTCAGAAGACCGTTAGGGAATACGCCAAATACATGGACGAGACCAACGACGGCGGCGACAAGATAGTGAAGGACCTCGCCAACATGGGCCTTCTGGGGATGAAGCAGCCCAGGAAATTCGGGGGTTTGGAGCTAGGAGAAAGGGCCTTCGCCATAGCCACCGAGGAGCTGGGCGCTGAAAGCGGAGGGGCGTCCCACAGCCTCCACACACAACAGAACGCCCTGCAGTTGCTCTACAGCGTGGGAGGGGACTCTGCGGCCGAGTGGATCGAGAGGGGCGTTAAGGGTCAAGAAATTTACGCCGTGGCGTTGACCGAACCCCAGGCGGGCTCCGATTTGGGAGCTTTACAGACCACCGCGAAGCCCGAAGGTAACGAGCTCGTCATCAACGGAGAGAAGATATTCACGAGCGGGGCAACCTACGCCACCAAGATGGTAGTCCTCGCGAGGACTAGCGGTAACCCAGGCGACAGGCAGGGGATATCGTTGCTTTTGGTGGACGCTAAGACTCCAGGGATAAAGGTTCAGAAGCTCGACCTAATGGGTATCAGGGGGGCCGGGATAGGCTACGTGAAGTTCGAGAACGTCAGGGTCCCCAAGGACAGCATAATCGGTAAGGAGGGAGACGCGTACAGGGGAGCCTTAAAGGGCCTCATGATCTCAAGGAACGGGTACGCCGGAATCGCCTTAGGGATAGCCAGGGGAGCCCTCGAGGAGGCGATAGCGAGAGCCCAAACGAGGAAGCAGTTCGGCAAGCCCATAATCGAGCAGGAGTGGATAGGGTTTAACCTGGCCGACGCCTACATAAAGGTCGAGGCGGCGAGGCTCCTGATACACAGGGCGGCTGACCTTTTGGACAGGGGCGTTGAGGCTACTGTGGAGGCATCAATGGCGAAGTACTTCGCGGCCGTTACTGCTGTGGAAGTGACTAGGACTGCCTTACACGTCTTCGGAGGGCACGGGCTCAACAGGGGATCCAAGGTGGAGAGGCTCTACAGGGACGCCAAGATAATGGAGATCGCTGAGGGTACCAACGAGATGCAGCTCCTCGCAGTCACAAGGCTCTTCCAACCGAAGAAATGAAGGCGTAGTAAGTGACGAAGTTAACTATGAGGACAGGCATTGCGTACTTCATGAACTCGAAATATTCCAGCTTTTTCCCACCCCTTATTTCGGACGCCCTAGAGACTATCAGGTTGCTTGCTGCTCCTAACAGCGTGAAGTTCCCCGCTATCGTGCTCCCGGCGGCCAACGCTACCAGCAGGTTCACGGTGTGGGGTTGATTGGAAACGTAAGGCAACAGAAGCGCGACGAGAGGAACGTTGCTTAAGACCTGACTCAGGACTATACTCACTACCATAACGCCGAACACCGTACTTAATCCCGGAAGGTACTCAAGGATGAGCTGAACCACGCCACCTTCTTTTAAGCCCTCCACGAACATGAAAAGCCCCACGAAAAGGAGGAGGGTGGGGTAGTCGACGCCGAGTATGACGGCCTCCCTTTTCCTTGTAAGAGTAAGCAAGACGACCGCCCCTATTAGGAACACCAGAACCATGTCGTAGCCGGTCGCCGAAGCGTAAGCCCCTAAGGCTACCGTTAGCGCTAAAAGGGTCAAGGAGAGCTTTGCCAAGTACTCGTCCTTAAGGCCTGGATCGTTTAACGAGTCGAGATCCAATTCGCCCCGAACCTTGAGGAGCTCCCTGAACTCCCAGGACATGAGGTAGGGGATCAAAACGAGATTAAGCACGGTGGGCAAAGCCAAGTATATGAAGAACGTATAGAATGGGTTCGGCATCCCGCTGAGCGCGATCAAAACGTTCTGGGGATTGCCTATCGGCGTCATCACGCTACCTATCGTGACCCCGAATGCTACGGCGTAAAGTAAGGGCCTCTCGTCGACCTTTATTAGCTTCGCCTCGTTCAGGAGGATCGGCGTGAACGATGCCGCAATAGCGTCGTTGCTTGCCACCGAGCTGAGGAGGGCTGAGGCCAGGAAGCTCGCGAACATGATCCTCTTGGGATCCTTGTACTTCATCGATATCCTGTAGGCCACGTACTCGAAGATCCCGGAAACCTCGAGGGCGGAAGTGAAAATGAAGAGCGATAGCAGGAACAGTATTACGTTCAGGTCAACGCTGGCGAGGGCCTGGCTAGGGGTTATAACGCCTAAAGCAACCATTAAGGCCCCGCCTATGAGCATCGTGAGCCACGGCGGGACGTTCAACTTGCTTCTAAGCGCTAACAAAGTGATAACTAAGACGCCCACGGCAAGGGCGGCTGGGTTCACCTTTTGGCGGGTTCCAGGACCTAAGTTATAAAGTCGTCCACCAGTACCATAGGACACACCTCTAATAAGGAGTGCTCTAGTTCAGCTTCATTTATCGTGAAGTACTACATAGGACAACTGCTCGCCA
>Ga0315298_1001378_pt1 | contig 44750 bp, 60 predicted proteins | sample WHS_1_MG_FD_203077 | JGI IMG/M metagenome (GOLD analysis project Ga0315298, IMG submission 203077) | Extremophilic microbial mat communities from Washburn Hot Springs, YNP, Wyoming, USA - WHS_1_MG | ecosystem: Environmental > Aquatic > Thermal springs > Hot (42-90C) | place: USA: Wyoming...
AAAATGGCCGCTACCGAACACATGACAAAGCTCGAACAATCACCCGAACGGGTCAAAAGCTTTTTCCAAGATCCGAGGGTCAAATATGCAGCCTGAAAATTCAAACTTCAGCTGGCCGGATCAATAACCATCCTTAGATGAAGGCATCCCATCCCCGCCAATATTCCCACCCGGCTTCCCAGAACTTCCTTCGCTAGGCCTGAACGCGGTTTTCGCGTTGTTGCTCGTTGTTCTAATCGCGCCAACAATGTCCTGACGCGCTTCGTGTTGAGGAGTGTTCCCGCCAAGATGCGCGCCTATCCAGGTGAGCACCTGGTCAGGAAATACGTGCACCAAGCCGAATGCACGATGGATCAGCCCGTTCATCATGCTGGCCATGATAATCAGGCTGGCTATGAAGAGCAGAAGCGATGCAATCCCGGGATAGGGATTATTCGATCCGAATAGGATCGAGAGCCCGAGTTGAAGAAATGATCCCATCGTAACCAGCAACAACCCGCCGGCAACCAGACCTATCAACATCAGTGTGGGCCTCAACAGCAGATTCAGAAAGAACATGTACCCGTGAATCGACCTCTGAGGAAGCCCCTCGCCTTCCGTTTCGAGGTGCGCAAGGCCCCAGAGTACCGCAGCCACCACACCCTCAATCACAATGATGAAGTAGCTTACGACAGCGCCAAACCACTCCAGGAACGGCACGAATGGCAAATAGGCGCAGTAATAGAGTCCTACGCCTATGACTGAAAGAATCATCAAGCCCACGAAACCAAGCGTCGCGCTGATCGTGCCTGAAGGAGCGCCGATTCCTGACCCAAATACCTTGGTACCGGCCGTTGCCTCTGCAGTAGCCGCTGTCATCGTCGATACCCCCCATGCCGTTATTCCGCCGGCCACGATCGTGTAGCCAAGATTCGTCATGGCCACGATCGGGTCCGTCTGCCCGAACGTCATTGCACTAAATGCTCCATTCAGGATAGGCGAAATCACGGATTGCCCGAAAAGCCGATCGAGCAATCCACCGCTGCCTTGCATCGATTCTGACTGGTTGATGCGCGACATGTAACCATCGTAGCGGTTCTTGCCGAGCTCGATACCGTCGTTCATGATATTTCCAGTCGTATCCGATCCGCCGGATGTTTGGTCGATCACGTTCACCTTCAATGTCGCAGCGTCGATAATGTCGCGGTTAATCGCGGCTAGTTTTTGATAAATGGTTCCGGCGAAGATCCATGATTTCCCCTGGCCATTCAGAAAGTTCGCGATTGCGCTGTCGCCTTGTTGCACCTTCGCGGCCAGGGAAGAAGTCACTTGACTCACATACGCCTCTTTTACTTGAGCAAGCTGATTCGGATCTGGAGTCTGCCCAGCAACTATTTGCTGGGCAATCGGCATCAGGCTCGATTCCATGGTTTGCAATGCAGTCATATGCGCCTGCACAACATCCGACATATCTATCGACGTGCCACTTCCAGTAATCACTGTATTTACCACTGCCCCGAAAGACAAAGCCACTGGAACCGCTACCCCGCCACACGCATTTTCAGGGTAGCTTGCGCCATCGCCTCCGAACAATAGTGCGGCTTCATCTGGCATTTGCACAGCATGAACTGAAAACTGTGAGGTATTTGTTATGCCCGATTCGGTAAGCATCTGATTATGTCCGATCATGCATGTTTCAGCGCGAAGAATCCCTTTCACAGCCGTGTCGTCGACAGCTGCTTGCGGGCTCACCACATTGTTGCTGAGCGCAAGCATTGCGGATACAGCCGCAGCCCATACCAGATTCGCAATGCCGATGCCTACCTTTGCCCCCCATACCATGACCAATTGCGCCAAAGCCCAACCGTTCACGACGGGCAAAATCGAAGAAATTCCCACCACCGTCCGAATCGGCATCCACAAACTGGAATATCGTTTGCCGAGGAATTCCCCATCGTGCGCAGTTTGAATCGTCCCTGCGCCCAGACTGTAGCAAAGGACGAATACGCCAACCGCCGATATCGCCGTATTGAAAATGGCGAGCATCGCGGAAAGCGGCGTACTGTTGCCTGGGAGAAGCCCGCCCATGCTTCCAAGGATCTGCCCCAGCATTCCGATTGTCGTATCACCGTTCGCGGCATTTACATAGGGATCAAGCGGCGTCCCGGAGAAGTTTACGGTATCCGCTGAAGATAATATGGGAAACAATAGAATTGCCAGCACTAAAATGGCTCTCATGGAAAAACCTCACAGTCTTACCCTGTGTTCAGCAAGGTGTTGTTGGGTGTTAACTTTCACAGCATTTTGTTCCTGCTTTAGCAAAGAACTTTGCAAGGCGCCATCCGGATCCAGCTTTTTTCCGAGACTTGTTTCAGTCAGAACAGCATGCAGGTTCTCCCTGCTTATTCCATATTTTTCCGTCAGCCATTTTATTTTCTGGTCATTCTCAATATCGGCTCTTTCACGAGAAGAATTGAGATTGTTCGAAAAAACTTTGCTCGCGATGATGTCGCGCATACCACGCAAATAATCTCCGATTCCGATTGCCTTTTCGTCGGGGTTGGTTTGCGCCCTATTTGCAACCTTCCAGATTGAGTTATCCTCATGCATCTCTCTCAGCTTATACCCCACCAGCATCACCGCCCCCGCAACAGCGGCACCACCAGCAATCACTGTTGCTGCAGGCAGCATGCTTGACCCCATGGCGACGACACCGAGTTTAGCCGAGCCCGCTGCGGCAGATGCCAAAAACCCACCCAGGCCGCTTGTCGCACCGGCGGCAGCAGAAGCATTGCCGGCGGCGATTCCCATCACCCCAGACATACCTGTGCCTCCTATCGTCGCACCCCAGTTAAATAGGGATCGCGACGTTTTATGAAGATCACCGTTCAGGAGCCTATCGTAGAGCTCACGCCATGTCTCCGATTTTGCATTCCGTTCCGCCGCTTCTCTCAGCGTCTTATACATGATCACCCCCTTTCGATTGACCAAACCCATGTCGCCATAACTCAGTCTCGAATTTTTCCGCATCTGCAATAAATTGCTCGATAATCTTGTCCGAATATGCTTTCGGATCGTTCATCATCGCATCGATTTGTTCCGCGTTTAGCGCACACATTCCGATTATGTAATGTATATCTTCTGAATCGGCGGCACTTGCCGTAGTCAATTCTGCCGTCAGATCGACAGATGCATTCAAAAATGTCTGTTGCATCCGTTGGAGCTTTTTTGGCAAAGCGAGCATGTCGTTTTCGGTCTGCATTTGATTCCTCCACATTAAAAAAGTCTGAGCAACTGAGTTATCCCTCCGGACTGAATGAATTCACGAACAGATCCGAGATTCCTGGTACGAATCTGCCACACGCGCAAATTGCACTGGAACGAAAACATGAAGCAGGCCACGGCTGCCCCCATCGACATGATCACCATGTTCACGCTCATCACATACAGTCCATAACCCCAAAGAAGAGCGCATACAATCGACAGAAGCAATGCCGCCCTGTGTTTCCCCAGGAGCGCCGTTTCGATCTCCTTGAGCCTGCTCTCGGTGACCTGATAGCGCTCGCATGCCTCCTCGAACGTTTCTTGCCGACACTTCCTGTTCATGGAAAGATTCGCCCAAAGCTCTTTCGCTAATTTCGCCACGGGTCCATTCAGGATGGAATCCACTTCGAAGGTGCGATAGAACTTATCGTGCGACCATTCCTTGAAAGATCGCCGGGGCCTGCGCGATTGCTTCTTGAAGATCATTGGAAAAGACCGTTGAATTTATTCAAGACCCCCCCTACTGCAGAGGGCTGCCCAGTGCTTTGTATCGTCACCGGCTGTTGATTCGCATTCCCGCCGTAGGTGACTTGCGGGGCTGTGCTCACAGTCCCTCCACCGCCGGGCAGAACAACCGTTTTTGAAAGGGGCTGGCTTGCGGCTGAGATTCCGGCATCGATCGTGCTGCAGGCCTTGTTCTCGAGCGATGCCAGCAATCCGGCGAGGCTCAGGTTCGGAAGCCCGAGTATCGAACCGATCTGCATGGATTTGTATTTATCGAGGCAACTTGCCTGCGATATAGGCGTCTGCGCGGTTTTGTCGGCTTCCTGTTTCGAGAAGTTGATTTCTTGCTGCATGCCGTTTGCAGCAGCCTGCTGGAGCGCAGACATGACGTTGGGATCACAATTCACTGCAACAGCGCACTGCGATACCATGATCGCCAGCATGGCGAATGCAAATCTGTACATCACTGCCTCCCCTGAGATTTTTCAGCTGCAGCGCGCTGCGCCGAAAGTTTCGGATCGTCGAAGGACCTGACCTGGTTCGTATACATGCCAGCCAGAAGCAATTCTATTTTCTCGCCCTGCAGGAATCGCTTCATCTGCAGATCGAGCGAAAGCGCATCCATCAATGCGCGCTCACGCTGGACTGCCTCAGGGGAGGCCGCGGCGATCTGCGCATGCCAATTCGGATTCGCCCACCTGTTGTCGACCTCGGTCTTGATCGACTCCAACCAGCTTTCCGTCGACGTCGCGCCCGACCCGGGCAGTCTGATGGCAAGCGCATCGGAAAAAGCTTTCTGTCCGATGCTCAGCTTAGCCTGTTCCGCCAGCTGCATCGTCACATAGGCTTCGCCGGCAGGCGTTTTTTCGAGATAGGATGGTAGTCTGGGAGACGGAATAGCATTCGTGGCATTCTTGATGAATTCCAGCGCCGCCTGCTGCTGGTCGTTGTTGAATGTCATCGCCGGCGTGCCGGCCCCATCGAGCAAACTGTCGACCTGAATATCAGCCCCAGGAAGCGCGCCGGGTGACGAGCATCGACCGGCGGAAACGTCCACACTGTCGCAGTACGAATTCACGTGACTCGAGTACGTTGCTTCTGCCGACTTTGCCTGACTTGGCTGGTTCTGATTGTAATTCAAGAGGCCGGACTGGACGCCGGACGAATACCCTGCCGCATTGGCCTGGCCTTGCCGGATACCGCTTGCCAAGGTTGCAGATCCGCACGCATTGGCCGCCATCTGATACCTCGATGGCGCAGCTCCACGTACGCCAGCTTCCTGCAGCGCCACTTCCTTTTTTGTTCTTGCATCCGCAATATCGGATTGAGCCTGTATCAATGTGTCTTTCAGCGCATTGATTGAATTGGCCACCGTTGACTCAAGTTTCATGAGTTCGGCAATGATGCCGCTTGCCGCCGTCTGGACGGCTCCGACGACACACATGTCGCACCCGTCCGCTCTGGCTGGCCATGACGCCAGACACATCACCATGGCAAGCATGTAGATCAGTCTCATCATTTTTTTTCCTCGTTCCTCACAATCGGCTCGGGGATCCCTTGAATGGTGATCATCGGGCTTTCGACGTTCTCGATGCCAGGCGCAAACTCAGGGAGTTGCTTCTCATGGAAATAGAAGAATCCACCAGACAATGCAGCAACTACTGCCATGGCAGTAAGGACAATGAGCCTTCCTTTTCTCTTCGTCGTAATCAATTTGCGCCCGCCATATTCTGCATGAACAGTATAATACAGAATCATGATACATGAAAAGAACGAGCGCGAAGAAATTGCAACGATTCCTCGAGCTCGTTCTTGATCTGCCCAGTCGTTCAAAATCCGGGCGGAGTCACCAACGCAGGATTCCCTGTTTCCTGAAGCTTCGCATGCGATGCACTGAAGTACCGCTTCCAGAACTCATCCAGGCTTTCCAGCGTCTTGGGATCTCGATAGCCTTCACGCTCCGCTTTCGTGCCGACTTTCGCTGGCGGCATGACGCCAACGCCCATCATGTAGACGGACGCGCCGCCAAAATTGCCGATCATATGATTTGCTTCGGCTTTGTCCATTTCCTTCGAAGGATCGATCCTCCTGACGCCATGCCTGACATAGAACGAGGTCACAGATGAATTTTCCAGCCCGTCCGTCACGACGAACACCACCTTTTGCTTTGCCGGGTCCTTCGCAACCGCCTCAGAAACGGTCTTCAACGCCATCATGATGTCGGACTGAGCCAAAGTATCGGTTGAATCCTGCATGGCGGACTTCATAGCCTTTTCCACCAAGGAGATGGAAAAACGAGCTTGCCCCGTCATGCAATTGTCAAATGGTCCCAGCGTTCGCACGGGCACATTGTCACGCTCCTCCTTTGTCATCGGGTTCTCGATGATGCCGGTATTGAGCACATCGAGGTACCTGTTCTGAGAAAACGCCGAGAACTCCGCCACGACAAACTTCGTCCCAGGGCCAAGCAGACGTATCGCATTGTTCATCGCCTCACGTTGCAGCTCCGGATCGAGAATGACGGTCTGGTCGACCAGAATGTAAGCCAGCCTGGAATAGTCGCTCGACTTGAATTTGAAGTGGTTCGCCGCGTAGCAACTCGGCACATCATTCACCAAGCCTGCGAATGCCTGACTTGTTGCCGCCAGCATTACGGCAACAGCGGCCGCCAGCATTTTGTATCGATTCATGTTCAGTCCTTTGCCAGATTGAGAAATTCATCGTCTAGCATGTCCATGCCAGCTTTCCGCTCTTTGAATCTGGCCAGCGCATCTTTCAGCCGATCCTTGTGATCGACTCCATTCGACTTGAGCCAATTCGCTATGGCCGCGCCACGTTCTGCCTCAGGCAGCGCCATGATTGTTTCGGCAGCCGCATCATGATCGACGGAAGCCACCGACGGAGATGGCGATGCAGTTGGCGTGTCAACAGATGCGACAGGCGCTGCAGGAGCATGGGTATATGCGGCCGTGGGCGGGATTGTCGCGGCAGGCTTTGCCTCGATCTCGTTCTGTCTGTCCTGCACGTATTGCCGGAATGTCATGGTCGATGGATTTTGACCATACCCGGGAATCACAGATCCGAAATGCCGCCGCAATTCCGCAAGACGGGATTCCGCCCTGCTCTCATAGGGATGAATGTACTTCGAGTGGTAACTCTGATAATCTGGCTCGCCCATGGTCATGTCGAAGGCACGCTGCCCTTCGCCAACGAAGGCATGCTCGAAGGCAAACCAGAATCCTGCAGCCTGAGTCAGCAAGTAGATTCCGGCGAGCAGGATCGCCGCGCCGAATCCCTGGGCACGATCAGCTGCTCCGACTTCCTTGGCGACTTTGTCACGAGCCTGCTGCTGATTCTTCACCACATCGGGAGGGAGTGCATTGGCATCGCCACCACTGATGGTCGAGAAAGGATTGCCGCTATCGGCACTGGAATCCGCCGCCCCGCTCTTTTCCATTTGGGCAACCTCGAGGGTATTCTGCTTTTTAATACCCTCCCAACGCACCATGAACACCATGGCCAACACCAAAGAGAGTAAAACCACGACACCCACGGTCGGAGCCCACGACCCCCTATCCTTCAGTTTGACAACCCGTCTGTAAAATCTCGACTCCCCTGATTTCCCTTCGTCGATCTCCTGAGGCGAAGATGCAGAAATCGGGCTGTCATCCGTCAAGTCGTGTGGCCGGGCATTTTTGTCAAGCGTGCCCAACGCATGCTTGAGCGACACAATTTTCTTCGCCGACTTGCCGGCATGATGCGTGAGCACCAGCAGCAATATCGCAAGAGCTACCGCCAGCACCCACCCGGCATAGCCGATCTGCGCGGACGACATCTCGCTCGAAATGAAGGGCGCCATCAAAAAACCGGTTCCCATGGCTTCGGCGATCGTCAGAGCGAACAGCACAGTGAATTTCCAGAAAGGCATGGGCGAAATGTCGCTCTGATAACTGAGCCTCAGGTATTCCTGAGCACGCCGGAAAGATTCCAACGACTTGGCGCGCTTCATGACGCTGTTGTAATCCCCGCACAACGAGTTTTCAGGCGAAGGCATACCATTGATCCAGGATTGCCTATTCGCTACCTGCTCGGTATTTCCCTTGAGCCGCTTTAGTTTTCCGATGTGACCGAACATTGGAATCGGGAAATTGTAGAGGAAATCGAACCACGCAGGCTCATGTGAGCGCCTCCACCAGTAGAACATCCCGACAAGCAGCGTAATTGCCAGGATAACCCAGTGCAAAGTTGTCATTTGACTGATCAGATCTTGCATACCCTATTCTCCTTTCTCTTTCAGTGCTTTGTAGAAAAATTGCCCTGAGCGGTATATTGTTCCCCGCCTCGCAGGTAATGGACTTTGGCGCCCACATTCAAAGCCGATTTTGCAGGTACGACAAGATCCATGCATTCCATCGGACTGCCATGTCCTGTCACGAACATCCGGTAAAGCGTTGCATCAGTACCGCGGTAAATATTCACGGGTACATGCTGCTTGAATGACGCACGGCGCTCATGCTTCTTCGAATAATCCCGATACACCTCGAGCTCCGGTTCCGGCGCCGGCGTGCCGGCATCCTTGGGTGCATACGGATCAATAACGGCAACCATATTCCCGTTCATCAACCCGACTATCGGCGCGCCGTACAATCCAGGAATCGCATCCCTGACCTGCAGGGCATCGCCTGTCGCAAGATTGCGTACAGGCGTCGCATCATGGGGATGGTCATGCGTGCATGAATTCATCATGATTGGCCCCGCATTCGCAGCGGTGACCAGGCTGAACATCGAGTGGTCTACCGATGCGCCGAGATTGATCATTTCTCCGCCTGTATCAGGATTCCCGCCAAAATCATAACTTGTCACCTCGGACCGCCGCCGCCCTGCATGCCGGGTTTCAGCTTTCGCACTTGCCGCGGCAACTGCCCGCGGTGCAGACACGGTTGAAGATGCTGCGGATTGGAATCTACGAGGATCTGCCGATCGCAGGCTGAGATATTTTTTCAGATCGGCATCAGACGGAAGATCAACAATCTGAACGCGACGGTTATCCGCCCGTCCTAGGGGAGTATCGTTGCTGGATATCGGCAGAGAATCGCCTGCCCCCTGGTAATAGATGTTCGAAACAGGAACCCCGTGTTCCGCGAAAGTACGAGCCACGGCCTTCGCCCGGGCCTCCGAAAGCCTGGCTGCTCGAGCAGGATCTCCGCTGTCGTCAGCATGACCGACGATCAGCACCTTCCGATCGCGGGCGGCAGCAAGTGCCGCATATCTTGATTTCTGATCGGTACCGGAAGCTATAGCCTCCGGCCGATATTGATCGGCGATCTCGCCGTAGGCCTTCTTCGCCTTCGGCGTGAGTACGCTCGAACCGGGCTGAAATTCCTCGCCATCGTTTTTCACCATCACATCGAGCCCCAGGGCGGCCGATTTGTTACCGCCAGTTGGCGCCGTTGGGGCGGTCCCGCTATCGAGCTTCTCGGATGTGATGACAGCGCTGGCCAGAGTCAAATGATTTTCCTTGGCGATCTGCGACAACTTGCACCGTCGAGCATCCATGTTGTGCCCAATAAGCCCCCCGACGCCGGCGCCAACCGCTGCCCCAAGCAATGCGCCGGCGGTATTGTTCTTCAACTCATGACCAAGAATCGCTCCGCCAATTGCGCCCAAGGTAATTCCGATATTCCTGTCGTTATTCGAACATGGGTCCGGATTATCGTAGATGCTCGCAATGCCTGACTTGACTGAGTCGATTTCATGCTTGACAGCAGGAGCAAGCTCGATTTTGCCAGTCTGAGGATTGGTTGCGCATCCTGCCAAACTGATCATTGTCGCCAACGCGACGGACGTTCTAATCCTGAACACTGTTGTTTCCCCCTTCAATGTTTTTAATTTAATTCTCCTTCTTTTACGCTTAGAATAATTCTATTGCAATCAAGCACCCCTAAGCGCTTTCCCGAGCCCTTCAGTAAATTCACGGGCACCGCCATTCGCAGGATGTCGAATAGCAGCGTTTGTCTGAATCCCGATCTGAGCCATGGCTGCCTCGGCTTTTCTGCCTACAGCCACCATCACCGCTTCCTGAAATGATTCTCTCAACAACTTCAAAGCCTTCGACCCAAGCCTTATTTCATCATCCGTCGGGGTCCGATTGCTCCATTCATTGTTTTCCATGAAGGGATGCAATTGCATGGCATTCCAGAGAATCGTCTCTTCGGCAACCCCATACTGATAAAGCGCCTTCCAGACGATTGTCGCGCTCGGCTCGGAAAAGGGACGCTCACGGGTAGAAAGTCGATGATCGATCCTATCAATCCTTGGGATGGCCCCTTCGAGCAGCAATCTTTCACTGGTAAAGGCAATCCCGCTATAGCGGCATCCTTGATACCCGGGGGCCTCACCTACAAGAATCAACTTCGCGTTGCAATCAAGATGGCGCGCCAAGCGCTCAAGCCTGGCCTCTGGGGCATTGAACGGGGAGTCGAAAGCGCAGCGTTCTTTCCATGGATTGAAAAGCCCGCTCTCCCCAACAGGCAATGTCGCAACAAGTTGTTCTGCAATCTTCATCTTGGATATCGAATATTTCCGAATTTACTCGGAATCTGTGAGTCAAAAAAGGCAAATCAATTTTTCTGCAAATACTGCGCCGCTTCCACCATAGCAATCCGCGCAGCAATAGCTTCACGCTGCTTGGTGAGTGTAACGTGAAGATTCTCATAATCACCAGCTGCAGATTGTTTTAATGCCTGGTCCTGAAGTAGGTTAATGTCATCGTGCAATTTCTGGATCATCGTGTTTGTGACTTCCAGAAGTTCTTGTTTACTCGCCATCATTTTCCTTTCCCTTATTTCGCAGCCGCTTTTGCGACATCTTGTCCAGCCCGATAATACGCGTAGGCGAGCGTGTTTCGGTTGCTACGATTCTCAAAAATTGAACATCCCGACCTTCTGTCCGTCAAAGCCGCCCCAAAAGAACGTTGCAATGCTGCTGCCAAGATTGGGGGATCTACGACGTTCACCGCTCGACAAAACAGGTTGCGATGCTTCGTTTCATACATCGCCATAACAGCATCGTATTCCTTGCGCAGCGTGATATCTTTGAACCGGTTACTCATGGCCTTTCCAGTCAGAGTTTCTGGGCTACGCGTTCGTCACGGCCTCACAGCGGATTCCACCGATCAAGGATGCCCCTTGCAGCCACTCGTAAAATCGAAATTGTCACATGCGCCGAAAGGGATGTATTCATGGCCTTTTGCCAGCTCATCCAGAAGCACGTCTCTGGCTTCATCCGGAGTCATGCTGCGCGTCCCATCAGGATGTTTGAAAAGATTGCGGAGCGATCTCTTCGGCCCCTTGAGAAAACCGCGCACATATAACGAGGCATGAATTGTTGTGCTCATAATCACTTTCCATCAATAATGAAAGCAGAGGCCATTGCGCTCCGCTAAATCATGCCTGTGCTGATCGAAGTCAATGAAATCTCCCTTGACTGAGCGCAACACCCAGCGACCGCCCAAAGGATTGCCATTCGGCGCTGCCCCATACTCTCGACCCATAATCCGACCATCTGCGGCATAGAATAAATTCTCAGACATTTTGTTTAGCTGGATGGGGTGCGTCATCGCGGGCCTTTCCTGGTTCTCAAGAAATGCTTGCCGGAGCCAGGTACACATTGCCATCTCGGGTCAAAGTCGCCCTATCAACAGCAGGTCCGATGCGATCGAGCAGGCATTCTTTGTGACCGTAAGCGCCTCCACTTGCACCACTCAAATATCGCACGCCATTTTCGCGCACATATATGCGACGAACATCCCGAACGAAATGCTCAGAACAACTCTTGCCGCACTGGTCGCAAGTACCGTAGTAATCGCTACCCCTGCCAGTGCTCCTGATGGTGGCAATGTATTCATCCGTAGCTGTGCCCATATAAATGCCTTTCCGTCAATTCTTTAGCCGTATACTGGCACCCGTAAATATCCCTTTGCATACAGCACCCTTTGCAGGATTGCCATTAGGCCCCTTTGCCTCGAACCCCATCCCGAATAGATCAGGGCAATCCAAGATGCGAAACCCCTTGAGCTTGATGTTCGTGTAGCCTGCTGCAATCAACACCGACCGTTCTTCGCCGCCCTTCATCCACGTTGGCAATTTTGCGAAAAAGAAAAGAGCTACGGCTATGGCAGCAATGCCATAAAGCCAGAGTTCGACTGTATCGCCATCCCTCATGTCACCCTTTCCTATTCAACGGTCCTTAGCGCCACGCCTTTTTCCAGTGCGGCATCCAGTTTGATATATCGTTGGGCTCTGCCATCCGTATGACTGGTGCCCTTCGTATGGCAATGAACCGCATCGACCTTGCCATTGAAAGCAATCCCCCACCGGCCAATCGCAAGCACGGTAAGTTCTTTCCAGCGTCCTTTCGACTTCCATCGAAAATGACATCCAGGCTTTAGTTCTTCTTTGGTTAGCATGTGCTTTGCCTTTCCATTCAGTTTATAAACTGCTCAAGGGACGGGAATTCAGACGGCCCTACCTGGCTTCGCGCAATCCAGCCAAGCGACATGCGAATCGTTAGAGTCCGCCCTGCCAATTCTGCTTCAAGCGCATCAACAGCATCCGCGTGTACTGGTGCGAATTCGTTGTGATCCAGCGCCTGGCTAATGAAACCCCAGAGCGAGTGCCAAAGCGCGTGTTCAGCCCGGGCGGACTTCTCGAAAATTGCAACCGATGCCCGAGCCTTGTTCACCAATTCGGTCGCCGCAGCGATTTTCTCGCCATCAATTTGCGCGAGTCGTGCGGCCAAGTATTGAAGTGAAGCAGGTAAACTCATGCCCAGCTTTTCCTTTCTGGGTTAGTTAGGCGCTTGCCCGGATGCGTCAAAACCGGCAAGTGTCATGTGTTGCACAACGTCTTTCTCGCGCTGCTCAAACTCTTCCATGCTGACAGAGCGAGCCATTTGAGCGCCGGCTAATTCCAATTCTCTTTGGATTGCGTTCGAACGCGCTTTTACTGCACTCAACACATCCTCCAGCGTTTTGAGCTGGCCGGATTCAATTGCAATCTGGATGTCAATGGATTCATACATTCGACCAAACAATTCATTTGCGTCTTCTTGAAGCATCACAATCAGTTCCATTCATCATGAAAGATATGGTGGATCTTGCCATCGCTGAACTTTCCTTGAACAGCGAGGAACTTTCCTTGAGCAACGAGTTTTTTCAAGCCATCCAACATCATTTCGCCAATTTCGAGATCAACACACTCCTCTGGCTTGTAATCGCCCAAAGGATCAAAAGACCCGTTCTGAGCATCGAACAACTCGCATGCGAGTTGCATAGCCTCAACATCTGTAATACCGCCACGCTCCTTGAATCTTGCAGCAGCCCTGGACTTCCATTCTTCGCGAGTCATACCGGCCCTTTCCGCCCTAGTTGCCGTGGAGTTGATGGAGTGCGCCAGAAAGAGCCTTCTGCGCGGCAGCTGTCGAGGCGACGACTGCCAGCGCAGCAAAGCCATCAACAACGGACGCCTCACGGGACGGATACTCAAGAATCAGGTATTCATCGCCTAAGTCGCGGCGAAACATATCCGCCTTGAACCTAAGCTGCTCTTCGTTTTTGCAGAAATCGACGCCGATGCATTGCTCTGTAGAAATCTCAATGCCAACACACACATATAGTTGCTTGGTCATAACAGTCCTATCACGCCGCTGTCGGCCATTCCTTGATTTCGATTCCGTTGATATGGCACCCCCCGGCATCTGGTGACGTGCCGCCCCACTGCTTGAAGAATACGCTGACGCCTTGCTCCCGGCATTGCGCGATCACGCGATCAGCCCAGGCTTTTTCCATCTTGCGGTAGCCGTGTCCGGATTCTCCACCGACTATTACCCAATGAATTCCTGTCAACTCGATCTCCCCCAAGTCTTCCAGGAGAGGTTCGACAGAAAGAAAGCGTACCATGGCAGGAATGTGACGCAACTGGTCGAGGCGGCGCAGCCCGCTTTTGCGGTTTTCGACGGTTGTGCCGAGCCAGACATTGGCATAGCCATTGCCCCAGTCTGCCGGAAGCATGTCGGGGATATTCGATGGGCGCTTGGTAAGCAATTGCCAATCGAGCCAGGTGGTCGCCATGATCTTCTCCCACAGCGGGCCTCGGGCTCCTTCCGGGGCGTTCTTGTCGAAGAAATCCATCATCGAGCCGCAAAAGACCTTGCGGCGCATGCCTTCAGCTTCAGCATCGCGGTTCCAGCGGTAGGGCTTGTTGCGATTCTGCTCTTTTGTGAGGCGTGGTGCCGTGCCAATTCCGAAGTGCTTCCCGCCCGTGCGCTTGTCGATCATGGCCGCATAACAGTGATCGCATCCGGCTCCAGCCGGTGAGCTGCAACCCCACCACTCATTATGAGTGTGGTCAGTCCAGGAAATTCCGGTTTCGTCAGCCATGATTATCAGATCTCACATTTCCGCAATGCGGGCAGCAGCCGCGTTTTTTGCTTTTACCTCCGCCACGGCCCACATAGGGTAACGATTTCCTGGCCGCTGCAAGTCGCATGGCAAGAGCCTCCTTGTCATTCTGGTTGTTCATATTCCACCTTTCTGTGGACAGCCGAGACCATGGCACCAGGTCCAATTTCCGCCGCCAACACGTTTACTGGGCGGCGCTTTCTGCCGCGCAGTGGCGTTCCCATGCCAATCACCCTCGGTTCACCTGGATGGATCGAGCTGGCTGGATTGAACACGCTATCGACCTCCAACTTGACGAATAGCCTCCCACCAAACCTCTTCGGTGGGTCGAACGTCAGAATGTCACCAGGACAAATCACCATCGCGCATCCTTTCCCGCTAGTCGATCAATGTGCCGTCAGCGGCGATGCGCCAGGTATATTGGGAGCCGTGATTTACATGATCAGGTGGACAAGAGTAAGTCACTGAGCCGTCCTTATTCAGAGAACGCGGCTTGCGCTCCCTGCCACACAAAGGACACTCAAGGGCTGGGTAGTTTTCCTTGCAGTCCGGCGCAGGCGGACGTTTCATGTCGGCAAGCATCGCGCTAAATGGCACCGGGTTATTTGCATGTCGATAATCCATGACTACCTTTCCGCAATCTATCAGTCGGTATACTTGCTCGGCGACACAGGAAACCCAGGCCGTTCTCGATGCCCAGTGAAGTAACCGCGCCCTGTGTAGCCAGCGGCCTCTAAGAGACCGTGCAATTTCTCAGCAATCAGCTTCACTTCCGGGCGAAGCGGCGTCTTGTTCTTGACAGCCAAATCTGCGAAAAAGAGGAGCAGGGCTGCAGCGTCCGCGACATCGAACAGGACGCCCAATTCAGGTGCAGCTTGCATCTCGGCAAGCACACGCTTGCGCGTATCGTCTGCAACGGTTTTGGCGACGGCATTGAGCGCTTGCAGATGCACCTCGGCGATACCGTCGAACCCAATCACCGGGTTTTTTCTGGCGCCCTCGTAGGTGTCGAGCAATTTTTGTTCTGCATCCGAAGCCGTATAGGGCATTACCATATTCAACATCCTTTCCTCGTTGTCCTTATTCCACGGCCTTCCGCACCTTATCCAGTGCGGATTGACCGGCCTTCGTATCGTACTTGCCGCAGGCCAGCGCCTGCGCCTCGGTTCTACTGAATTCGACGGGCACACCGCTTCTCGACTTGCGCAGCGTGATTTCCCCGTTCGCGGTAATGACCTCAAGCTCTTCGTCGCCCGTGAGTCCCGCCCTTTGCAGAAGCTCACGGCTGAACGTGGTTCCGAGCGAGTTTCCAATTTTGCGTAATTTCATTTTTTCAGCCATAGTTACATTGTAATCACATTTACGGAGAAGTCAAGCCTTTTGTGCTAACTTCGTAACCACATAATACCCCTCTACCTAATCCAGCGCAATTTCAAATGCTCGCCTGATCTCGTCCTTGGAAGGCTCAAGATAAGGCAATGTGAAATCGACATCAGCATGCCCCAGGAGCCTGGATACGTCCTCGATCTCCGCTCCTTGCTGAATCAGGCTGGTAGCAAAGCTACGCCTGCCTGAATGACTGGACGCCCCCTTGTATCCCCCGGACAAGTAAAGGTTGCGGAAAAGCTGCTCCAAGGCATCACATGCAGGATATTCCTCTTCAGTCCCGTCCTGTAGCGTCCGCTTCTTCCTGGCCAAGGCGAATGGAGCGCCGCGATTCGAAAAGATGACGGGCAGATCGGGCGAGAGTCCGCGAAATTCGCTTGGGTCGGCAGGAGGCATGCCGATCCTGTTGTCGATCCGGTATTGCAGGTACAGCTCCAGATGATGCAGGAGCGTGTTGCTGCTCATTGGCACCGTGCGTACCCTGGCGTTCTTCGTGATGTCGCCCCTGAGTGTCAATTCGCTTTTCAGCCTGCCGCTCGGATGCATGATGTCGCGGATCGTGATGCTGGCAAGCTCGGTCACGCGAAGGCCACATGCGAAGCTGAAACACAGCAGAAGCTGATTGCGAAGGGCTTCGCGGGTAATGGATACGACTTTGAGCATGCGCCGGAATTCGGCGCGAGTGAGGATGCGAGCGCGTTTCTTTACGTTGATACGGAACATCGCCATGTTGAGTCTCCCAAGATGGTGAAAGTGACTGGAATCCAAGGATTCCCCATCGAGAGACATTCGGCGTCTTTTTCCAGTATACCCCGCATAGAACCATGACTCCAGGGAACCGGGGAGTTTCACCATCTGGAGAATTTTGAAGTATTGGGCTCCACGATGATAGATTTTAGAATTACACTTCGTCTATCGGCAGCATGCGAAGCCGCGTTGTGGTGAGCGAGTAAAAGCCATTTTCAAGGCGCGGTGAGTAGGCTCGCACCCATTCGTTAGCCCGATCAGAAGACAATATTTGCTCGATTTCGTCCAGACTCTTCTCACCGTTGCTCACGATGGTGAGATTGTGGTTGATGGGGAGAATGCCGGCAGGCACGCGTACCGGTTTCAGGTTCCTGGCGATGCGCGGGACCAGCAGGATTTCATGATCGAGCGTCATCGTGTGCCAGCTCTCCGGAGGCATCCATCTGACCGGTCGACGGCCGCGCGCGGCCATGCGATGTAAATGCGCATCAAGATGACGCATGATCTCTTCTGCAGGCTCCTGGCCTGGCTGCGTCCGGATCGCGTACCGGGTTGGCGTGCCAAGGACCCCTCCCGAGATATCGTCGGTATCGATCGCGGGCACCAGATATTCTACCGGGAGCCCTCGCGCAATTTCCTTGTCGACAACGAAAATCCCAGCGCCGCCCAGCCATGGTGCAATCCTGATGGTGGCGACGTCTTTCAGCGTCCGGCCGCAGGCCTCCGCAATTTCTCCATCGGGGAAGATCGGCGCCGTGGTCAGCGGGATACAGGTATTGTTCGACTGTCTCAACACGACAGAAACGGGGTGAATCCTGGGTGGCGTGCCCGCCCGCCGCTGTTTTGGACGGTAGAACGTGGTTTTCGCGTCCAGGCGTTTCAAGTGATCGATGCCGAGCCGCGCGCCGAGACTCGCTCGCAGTTTGGCTGCCCCCATGTTGAAGAGCCAGCGATCAGCCGTGACCAGGCCGATTTCACCATCAGCATGCAGCGCCGCTGCACAGCGGTCCAAGAAGGAGTGCAGCAGATCAGCGCAGGCATGCCCGGGAAGCGCCGCAAGGTATTCGTCGCGCAGCAACTCCGGAACATTCGTGAATCTGAGATACGGCGGGTTTCCCGCAATGCAATGATAGTGTGGGCTGGACGGCCCCTGTGTTAGGAAGTCGGCTTCGTGCACAATGCGCTCAGCAATGGCGCGTGCAGCTGGTACTGATCGTCCGTGCGCGACGAGCAGCATTGAAACCCTGGCCCTGGACTGTTCTGCAGCATGTGGGTGCAGTTCCCACCCTTCGATAACTTCGCAAAGGACTCCGTCCTCGATGTTCGGGTCATGGTCGAGTAGCTTCGAGAGCGCACGTCCGAGGAAAATGCCGTCGCCGCAGCTAGGATCAACTAGCCGGCGAGTGCCTCTCGGCCAGTCAAGTTGAGCAAGAAGCTCGTCGACTACCGGCTCTGCTGTATAGATCGCTGTCGCGACGTGCAAGGCGTCGATTGCCGCGTTTCGCTCTGGATTTCCGAAGAAGTCTCTTTGCATTTATTTATTCCATGTTCTCAAGTAACCGCCTTCTAACCGCGTCAATTTAATGTCCAATTTTTCGCATTTACCCAATCACGCCCGAAATGCCCGCCGAGGATCTCCAGCAAGAATCTGATTTTTGTCGTATGCGTCGGCAAGCCGAGAAAGATCGGCTGCCTCTTGCTCAGGTTTGACTGAAATATAGAGTGATGGTCTGTATCCGCCTTCAGCGGTCAGCAATTCCACGTCTCTGCTGCCTTGACCATGTCATGTGTCGGTTTGATGCTTATTCATCCTCCGGATCATCGAACTTCTTCAACTCGTCCTTTGTCACGTACACGCGCCTCGTTGTGCGAGGGAGCATGATGGTGAGCTTCCCTTTATTCGGCCCGCTTTTCGCCTCGCGAAATAACGCGCCCTTGACCTCCATAACCGTGAACTCTTCCGGCCTCTCGCCAAGCCAACCCGCCTCGAAAATCCGAAAATTTTCCGGAACCTGCCCATACTTCTGAAGGGCCGCCTTGCCGATTGCCGTTCCTTCGAAAATACCTTCAGCCATATCCTGTACCATACTGCCTCCCAGTTTCACCAACGTTCATGCATTGCCGCCTTGCGGCCCGTTTCCGAGTTGGGGTTTGGCACGATCACATTCGAGAACATTGCGTCAGCCTGCCCCTCCCTCTGCAACTTGATCGATATCGTTTCCTTCGCCTTGATGAATTTGAGCGTCTCCTCGGTGATCCTGAGTTTTGAAATCGACCCTTTCCAGTAGGAAGAGTCGATCCCCAGCAGAATTTTCGCACCGCAGTTCGTGATGAAGCTTTCCGGAAAAGACGTCGGTTGCTGGGCTGCACACCAGAGTCCCAAACCAAATTTTCTTGCCTCACGCGACACCACGTTGATGATGTCGTCTTTGTCCTCAACGAAATATTTCGGAGCCTCATCCAGGAAGGCAATATGACGCAGTTCCGTTCCAGTGGCCGTGGGGCCCTGCTTCTTGCATTCCTCGAAAATCTCCTTCAGCCTCAATTTCGTGAAAAGGACCTGCTGCTCGTCAGATAGGGATTTGATCTGGTGAACACGAACATTTGCATTGCCGAAATCCGGCTTGTTCGATCGGAATATCCCCGCGGACGCCAGGATTTCCAGTCGCTGAATCACTGAAACCAGCACATCCTTGGAATCGTACTTGATCAGATCCTTGATTTCCCGGCCAGGCTTGTTGGCCACCACCTCGTTGCACTGATCGATCCATTTCGCTTCCTGGTCGCGGATTTGTTTCTCGACCTTTTCGATCTCCTCATCTGATGATGTTTTGCCGCGGCGCATGACAAGAGACTGCAGCTTTGCATTTTGACGGCATAACTCGAGCAGGGACGCCATGGCCTTGTTGTCGCCACCGAACATTAGCGTCAGCACCTTCTTCTCGGCATAATCGAGCAGATCCGTCAGCGTCGGGAAAAATTCGCGCAGGTCCGTCCATTTGCGGTCGCGAATCAGCTGCGCGCGCAAATCCTCCGTGATGCTCTTGCGAACCCAGCTTCTGTGATTGTCTGCGAAAATTCCCTTCGAGGCATAGGTGTCGACAATGAGATTGCGCAGCGCCGCTTCCTGCTTCGAACCGAATTGCGTCGTGACCTGACGAACGAGTCCTACGATGAAGTCGGCCTGCCGATTCACCCCGCCGGAGTGCGGATCCATATCGAGATCCAGCGGATTGTAGCCGTACCCTGTCGCCTGCGAATACTTCGCAGACCTGGCGCCGTCGATGGAATCGAGCTCCTCGTGCACATCGAACACGTCGATCATAATCCCTGCGCGAGATGCCGAGTTCAACAGGCGTTTCGACTGATGCGTCTTGCCGGTACCGGACATGCCGCACAGCAACATATGGCCGTTGATCAATTTCTCAGGCTCATAGAACACGGTGGATTCCTGTTGCTTCTGTCTCAGGAGATATTCATTCAGCCCAAGAAAATGCCTCATCTCACCCATCGCATCACTCCGGCCATTGAGAATGCTTGCACTTCGGAAATGCATTGCAGGCGAGAAACTGCTTACCGAACGATTTACTCTCCCGGCTGGTAACCGTCTTGGTCCTCAATACCCCTTTCCTGCATTTCGGACATGTATCTCCATCGCCCGGGAGCTTCTGCTGATTCTCCGGTTGAGGCGGGACCGATGCTTTCTCGACCGGACGCCCCTGCATATCGATAAATCGCCTTGTGCACCCTCCATCGCGGGACTTGCTGCACGCCCACCAATGCTCGCCCTTCTTGTACGTGCTTTCAAGCCTGGTCAGCGTGCCTCCATTTCCGCAATTGCAAGGCACGTGTTCCTTGTCGGAAGCGATGGTGGCCGGATCAACTTTAATCGCGGCAGCATCTTCAACCATCTTGTTGACGAACCCTTCCTGTCTGGCCATGAAATCTTCGAACGTCATTTCTCCGTTCTCGATTTTTTTGAGCGCGGCCTCCCATATCGCTGTAAGGGCCGCAGAAGATATCGACTTGGGCAAAATCGAAATAATCCGGCGCCCCTTGTCCGTCGAGATCATGTATTCCTTCTTGCCCTTGCGTTCGAGGCGAACGTATCCTGCGTCCTTGATTCGTTCGATAATCGCCGCCCTGGTCGCAGGCGTGCCGATTCCCTCGGCATCCTTGAGCGCCTCGCGAAGCTTCGGGTCATCGATCTGCATGTGGGCAGATTTCATTGCCGCAAGCAGCGTACCCTCGATGTAGTGCTCCGGCGGCGTTGTCGTCGATTCAACCAGCTCAACCTTGACAGCAGCGACCTGCTGTCCGACCGAATACGGCACTCTGTTTCTATGATTTCCGGAAACTTCCACTGCCTCTCCTTCCCTTCAAATTGCACGGGCCTGATCAAGATGCCATTTGGCCATGGCATGGAATACAGTTCCTCGAGCGCCGCACCCATTAAAAAACCCTCCTGCAGAGAGCATGTTCCTTGCTGCTCGCCGATGCTGCTTGCGACGTTTTCTCTTGTCGGTACTGAAACCCAAAGCCGCCGCCCTAGCCTGATTCAAAGCAGCCATGCCACCCCCTATGGTTTTTGCCTTGAATGACGCACCCGTTCCTGCTTGCCGCCTAGATCCTGCACATGATGATCGGATGGCAAATCCGCCAGATGATCCAGCCCAGCGTAATCCATCGGATGCCCCATTGCGGCTAGCTTGCCGATGGTGCGCTGATACCGATGCTTCTCCCTTTCGAATACGGCAATTTCCTGCGGTAGCATTGAGACCTGTTCACGGAAATCCTTCACGATGTCCCGCTTCATTTTTTCATCCATTTCAGCGCCATGAAGCGCCAACACGTTCCTGCACCAGTCAATCTGCATCCTCGTATCATGAGCGGAGTCCCTCGCACGTACTGCTGCCAGGAACTGCTCGCCTGCTCGCGCTTTCAAGTCAGCCACATTTGCGACATTTGCAGTATCGGCGCGATCCTTGTCGGTCAAGCCGAAATCGACCGTGCCGTGATGCGTGTCAAGATCGAAGATTTTTTCGACCACCTCCGGAGGGGCCTGCGCCTCATAGGGTCCCTGCCCCTTGAAGGGCACCAGCACCAGTGATGCAGCAAGCGCCGGCGCCACAACTCCAGCCACCAGGCGACGCCTAAGCTTATATGCCGGATCCGTCAGAAACTTTCCGAAACTCTCCGGCAATTGCGCAAGCGCTGCCTTTTGAAGATTCTTGAATGCGTCCATGCCACCCCCGTTTAAGCAAAACAGCAGAAGGTCTGCCTGATGAACTCTCGCCGTGAACACAGCACTTCACTCGATACGCAGTCGGCAAGCTCATCTTCCGACTCGGAATCGAGCCTCAAGGCGCAATCCACGAACTCTTGAAGCAGCTTGTCATGCACTCTGGGAAGCGCGATTGCACGCACCTGCTTCCTGAATTCTTCTTCGTAGCCGGCGTGAATGGACTTCGCCAGCATCAGAACCGAGACGAGCTGTGCAACCGTCGCGCGCAGCGCACTTTTGCCTGCCCCGGACTCTGCTACCAGCGCCTTGATGCGCAGTTCCATATCGCCCTTCCGGACAATTTCTTCGATCGCCTGATCGATCAAAGCATCCGAGAAGCACAGATCGGTTGTCTCGCCGGCGAATTCGACCAATTGCCGCCTGGGCGAGGCAATCCCATGGTTGCGCATGCCATTTGAATATTCCTTCATTTTCCAATCTCCATTTTCAGTTGTTCCTCAAACCCGGGCGCGCTTTTGCTGCAGCAGCATCTGCACCACCACCATCATCATTCTTGTCGCCACCCAAGACGACTTTCCACCCTGGCGCCAGCGATTCCTTGCGTGCCGAACGGAACTTATCCTCTCCAAACAGCGCCTCAACCTGAAGATCCAGGTACAGATGATCCGGGTAAAATTGAGAGATGTAGTAGCGGGAAACCGTATCGAACACGATTCGCTCATCTCCGGTGAGATGCTTACCAGTCGGCGACACGCCGGTCGGGATGATGGCATGGTGCGCCGTCACTTTACTGTCGTTCCATGCCCTCGATCGCAAACTGGTATCAGCCCCTTCCACCAGGTTGCGAAGAGAAGTGCCATGCAACGCCTGCAGCACCCTGCCTTTATCTTCAATCTGGGATTCGGGTAAATATCGACAATCCGTTCTCGGATACGTCGTCAGTTTGTGCGTCTCATAAAGACCCTGGCACGCATCAAGCACGCGCTGCGCTGACATCCCGGTTTTCTTCGATAGCTCAATCGAAAGAGTATCCAGTGAGTGCGGCAGCGGGGCTTTCTCCGCCTTCTCTTCTGCATCCGCAAGGGTGATTTGTCCCTTGAGTCCATCTTCGATACGTCGCACTATCGCCTCACCAAGCTTGCGATCGACAATACGCCCTTCCTCGTCGATACCAGGCGTATCGACAGTTCGTCCGCACCACTTCATCTGGGTACCGTCAGCCAAGGTGATCATTGGCGTGTAGAAGTCTCGGGGTTTGAAGTTCTCTATCTCGAGATCGCGCGCCACGACAAGCGCAAGTGTCGGTGTCTGTACGCGCCCCACGGTAATCAGTGAATTATATTTGCATGTGAATGCCCGTGTGCCGTTCATCCCCATCAGCCAGTCTGCGCGCTGCCGGCCAAGCGCGCACAGCCTCAGAGGACGATACATGTGGTTTGGTTTGACAGAGCGAAGCGCTTTCTCCACGGATACCGCATCCATGGCCGAGATCAATACCCGTTCGACTTTTTTTCCATCCGGATCCAGGCCGCAGAATTCCAGGACTTCGTCGACCAGCAATTGCCCTTCCCTGTCAGGATCCCCTGCGTTCACGATGATAGTCGCATCCTTGAGAAGCGAGCGAATCGCCTTCAGTTGATCATGCGATTCAGCAACGGGAAGTGTCTTCCATTTTTTTGGAATGATGGCGAGATCCTCCATGCGCCATACCTTCTTCCCTTTCGAATTCTTCGGGACGGCATCTGACAGATACTCGTCCGGCTCGGCAAGCTCAAGAATGTGCCCCCTGCACCAGGTCACGATGTCATTGCCGACTTTGATATGTGTACCAGCTTTCTGGCCGCCCCCCATCCCGTCGGCAATTGCCTGTGCGAGGGAAGGTTTTTCGGCAATGAATAAACGGCGTTCACCCATCATGCTCTCCTTCAACAACATCCATCTTCGATACCGATTCCGCAAACCGATCCAGAAACGCGGCATCGCGCGAATCGATTTCGATAGCCTTCTCATCCTTGCTGAATCGACCCTGAACACCACCGAAACCGATCAATGTAAAAGCGAAGACACCATCGCCTATCCCTTCAAGATAGGCGTCGATCGATATCCCCTCCGCAGCCCCCCTGTATCCGGAACAGCTCCAGCAAACCTGAGAACCAACAATCGGCAATTCCGGAAGCCCCAGTTGCTCACGAAGAAGAGACAATTCAACCCTTTTTTTAAAGTCTCCCATATTTCTATATCTTACACACTATACAGATATTGCGCCAGCGCAATTAGAAATTGCGAATCACGAGTTCGGAGCGCTGTTCAGCCCCCTTCCCCCCTCCCCCGACAGAATAGCGAATGCCAACTGCATCCATGGCAAGACCTGCGAAGGCCTTGCGCATTTCCGGGATATCGTTCACGCTGACAATCATTTTTCCGTTTATCGTTCTGGCAAGTTCCGCCATCCGATCATATTGCTCGATACCGAATTCAACACCGTAGCCCTCTGTTCCCCAATAAGGCGGATCCATGTAGAACAACGTGTGCTCACGATCATATCGCTTGACGCATTCTTCCCATGCAAGATGCTCTATCAAGGTCGAGGACAGCCTCAGATGCGCCTGACTCAATTCTTCCTCGAGGCGCATCAGATTCAATCGCGGCGCTGTCGTCGTCGCAGTGCCGAATGTCTGCCCGGACACCTTTCCCCCAAAACTCAATTTCTGAAGATAGAAAAATCGAGACGCCCGCTGAATGTCCGTCAGAGTCTCACCCGGCGTGTCCTGCAGCCATTTGAATATCTGCCTGCTGGTCAGCGCCCATTTGAATTGCCTGGTGAATTCTTCAAGGTGATGCTTTACCACCCTGTACAGGTTGATCAAATCTCCATTGATGTCATTGATGACCTCAACCTTTGCTGGCTGCTTTAGAAAATACAAGGCAGCTGCTCCGCAAAAAGCTTCGACATAACATGTATGCTTCGGAAATAGCGGAATGATGTGTTTGGCAAGCCTACGCTTGCCGCCGATCCATGGAATGATCGGACTAGAATTGAACTCGCTGTACATGTGAGAGCCTTCCATAAAAGATCGCTTTTTGTTAGGCTTCCATCGCCGCTAGTGGCAAGGAATCCTCGGCTTTGTCTCACAGGCTTGCTCTGTGGGTTCAAGGCGACTGGGCGACATGTTCGCGCATGCCGTCCAGTCGGTTCCTCTTCATTCAGGTGGTTTTCGGTTTTCTTCTGCCCTCCCCAGGTTTCTTCGACTGACCCAGCATCTCGATTTCTTCATATGTGAGTCGCTCATCCTTCGAAGGCGGACGGAAATCATGGATGTACTGTTCCGGCGCCATCCCAGTCAGCTCCGCATTCGGAAAAACTTCCTGGAATCGGTTGAACGAGAGCGACATATCGCTGCACACAAGGCGCCCGTCTTCGTTCTTGAATCCAAGCTTCTCGATGACGAGGCCGATCTCGGCACTGCTTTCAGCCAGTCCCGTCAGAATGAAATATCGAGAGCCTTCCGTTGCCAGCTTCAAATTGGCGCCATCCTTCGAAAGATTAATCCAGGTATGCATTTTCCCTCCCGTTATTCTGTATTATGATTATAATGCAGATTATATGCCGGCGAAAAAATCAGCGTTTTCCAACTTTTCACTATTAGGTCAAAACATGACAGATATCGAAATTGCACAGAAATCCGTTCATTCATTGGAAGTGTCGCATGATGCAACCGCCGCCAAGCCGTCAAGGCCGCGCCCTTGAAATGCTGTTGAGCTCCCGGAGGGCCGATACAGAACGACGCGGTTTCGGCCCTGTTGCTTTGCACTATAGAGGGCAGTGTCGGCTGCTTTGATCGCTTGCCGCACACCCGAGACACAACCTGCTGACAGCCCTATACTGACGGTGATATTCCCGGCAACTGGAATTACAGTACCCTCAATTTCAGTTCTAATTCTCTCCGCAATCCGAACCGCTACACCTTCATTCGGCACCTTGAGAAGGCAAAGGAATTCCTCCCCCCCCCATCGGCAAGGCAAATCATCACCTCGCAACAGTCGCTGAAGTACATCCGCAACGGCCCTGATCGCAATATCACCGACATCATGGCCAAACGTATCGTTCACTTTTTTGAAATGATCGATATCGATCATCATGATGAAGTAATTATCCTTGTGATCGTTGGCATAATTCAGCGCTGCTTCACCGCATGCCCTGTTGGGCAGTTGAGTAAGCGCATCTTTCGTCGCCAGGCGATCGAGATCGATGAGCGCTCTTTCAACCGCTTTGCCGCACCCAGCATTGCAATTTGTGTGAGAAATCACATCTGCGGCAAAGGACACGGCCATGCTCACCGCAGCAACCAGATCCACGTTTCCTACCACAAGGTGTCTCACACTTGCAGAAAGCAGCGCGTCTCCCGCGCCCAGTGTTTGCACCCCCTCTCCAATCGTCGGCGGGTCTATCCGAACCTCATCATCACGATCGACGACAGATACGCCATTGCCCCCCATTGTCACCACTATGGGGCACCCCAATTTGCGTGAAATGACCGCTAGTGATTGAGTTGCGACCATGCGTTTGCCCAAATAAACCGCTTCACGATAGTTCATGAACACCGCGGATATTTTTCCTGCAAGACATACCATCCTCAAACTCTTTTCTTCACTGACGGCTGCCACGAACACCGGAATACCGAGCTCGTTTGCAATTGCCACCATCAAAAGCAACGTTTTTTCAGAAAGATTGCACTCGAGAATTGCACAACGCGACCCTGACATGAATTCCCTCACCTGGTCCTCGGGAAAATCCATGGTTTCGACAGGCATCGAAGATACGCCGGACAGCATTTCGCCATCCGCACCAATATGCGCAGAAAAAACCGCTGCAGGCAGGTTCTCGCTTCTGAGTACATGCGCCTCAACGCCAGAAGATTGAAGATGTGCTGTAATGATCGATGTGTATGGAGAGCCCTGTTGCATCGCTGTCATCAATCGAGAACGAACCCCCAAGCTCGCCAAGTTCACAGCTATGTTGCAGGCTGTACCGCCAATCTCGATCGACACCTCACCAATCTTGTCGATCGTGAGCCCATCCCCTGTAATCCTGGCCAAGACATCAAGGTGAGCTGATCCTGCAACAAATACCTGCGCCGCGCTATCCATGCTTCCTGCCAACTGCCTTGATATTGCCAAACGCCGAAGAAGACACCCGCTCTATCTCGAAGCCAGCAGTCGACAGCAGCTTGACCATGTCTTCCTCTGAATACAGGCATACAGGCCCAAGGATGCCGTGCTTTTCCTGCATATTCTCGGAAAGCTCCGCATACCGAACTTCAAGAGCATCGCGACACCCTTCATAGCCGTCACCAAGCTCGGATTGAATACCAGATGCAGATAAATACAACCGGCCATCGTCCTGAAGCAATCCGTCAAGCCGTTCCACAATATCTACAGCTGCCTGGAATGGGAAATAGTGAATGGCGCGCTGGCAAACGATCACGTCAGCATTCCGTCCGAATTTGATTTCATCAAGCTTACGCATGTCCCATTGAAGAAATGATACGCGTCCGCCAAGGTCATTCCTGCTGACGCCTTCATAAATCGCACTGGAAAAATCGAACAGATCGACCGCCAGCACATCTGCACCTGTAAGCGCCATGCGAAGAGCTTGTCCGCCGGCGCCGCTTGCAACGTCAATGGCAAAAGGGTAAAACACTCCTGATGCGATAAGCGAATGGATACGCTCCAATGCCATTTCGTCCAGGTCATCCGCGCGCTGACTGGCGATGTCGACGCCATGTCCATTCGAAAGCAGCGCGCGGTCATCACCATACAGGTTAAAATTCATATTCCCCCCTCAAGCAGCAAGCTGCTCATGTTTCTCTCTACGACGCAGCTCAGCATGCCTACGAATACCATTTCGAGTCGAATCGGAAACCAGCACGATTCCGACGTTTCCTGGCACAAATCCATTTTCGATCGAGAATACGGTCATGCCATGTCGCTCAGCTCGATTGTCTCGTGCACGCTTTCCAAGCTTGCCTGATTCGATCCAGACTGACGCCCACTGGAAGAACGAAAGCCCCCACTTGATCCCACGAAGATGGGCGTTACGCCGATTCTCCTTGAAACGATTACGCGCATCCGGAAAAACGGTCAGTATCTCCGCTAATTGCTTCTCCGTGCACCCGTAAATCCGCTTGATTCGTCGCTGTCTCACCAAGCGTCTCCGTCTGGTCATAGCTTGAAGAGATGCCCTGGCCAGTGCACGGCGCTCATCTCGCGCCCTGTGATAAGCTTCTCCACCGGATTTCTCGAGTATGAGACGTATGTTCTCTTTCGTGCACCTGTACTTTTCACCGAGCTCACGAAGTGAGAAGCAGCCCGTCAAATAATCTGCCAACACCCTCTGGTTCCGTTCAGAAATTTCCTCTTCCATGTCAAACCCTGAAAATGTCAGTCATTTCCCGGAGATTTCCTGCCAGACATTCAAGCGTTCTAGCCGACTCGTCCACCTGATGGATCGAAACGGCGTTTTCCTCTGCCATCTGGGCAATTCTTTCCACACCACCGGAGATTTCTCGCGTCGCTACACTTTGCTCATGAATTGCACTGGAAATGTCCGAGACGCCCGAGCGAACCTTGGTTGCCCCCACTTCAATATCAGCGATCGCCGATCCCGCAGCGGATGCCTGTTCTTCACCATGACGCACCTTCTCGACCAGGACATCCATCGCCTTGCTCGCTTCACCCATCCCTTGCGAAATACCTGAGATCACCTCAGCGATTGCTGTCGTGCTCTTTTTCGTTTGCTCGGCAAGACTCCTCACTTCATCGGCTACTACAGCAAAACCACGCCCGTGGTCGCCAGCACGCGCAGCCTCTATCGCAGCATTAAGTGCCAGAAGATTTGTCTTGTCCGCAATTTCCCGAATGACGCTCACCACGCCATTAATCTGTGAAGATCGCTCTCCAAGCAGCTTGATGGAGTGAGAGGCCTGCTTGACTTCATGGCCAATGACAGACATATCGGCCACAAGATCATTGACCGTATTTGCCCCCTTCGCCGCGATTGCGCTCGATTCAGTGGTTACAAGGCTCACCTGGCTCGCATTATCGGCAACATGATCGATGCTGACCGAGATTTCCTCGATGCTGGAAGCCATGTTGTGCGAGGCTTCCGACTGGCTGTGTGAAGCGGAGCTCGCCTTCTCCACTGCAGATGCAAGGTTTTCCGCATGCTGATTGATGGAAACGGATGTCGCCCTGATTTGATCCACCACGGATCCCATCAGCACCTTCGTCGACTGAACCGAGCAAAGCATTTTGCCGACTTCGTCTCGACCGTCGATGTCAACGCATCGTGAAAAATCCCCATCGACCACATCGTTCAAATGATCCATGGCAATCGCGATCGGCTCAGCCACAAATTTGCGCGACACCCAGCCGATGAACAGGTACATCACGACCTGCAAAGAAAGCTGCCCGATAACCAGGTAGACGACCGTCTCACGAATTCGCTTGTATGGCGCAGAAAGATCGACTCTTATATCCGAAGCACCATTCGACGAGCCCACTTCGACCTGGTGGCAGATGAGGCAATCCGTCCCATGAAAATCATGCGACTCGATGTATGGCGTGATCGCACGAAGCACCGGCTTGCCATCGACCTCTTCGACATTTACATAGGGAATGGATCTGCCTGCTCTTACAGAATTCGCGATGATCGACTTCATCAACGGATCGTCAAGATGCTCTTCAGGCAACCCTGGCCCGAATTGTTTGACAACCTGCTCCGTTCGCTCAAGCCTGAGCGAGTGGAGATGCTGCCCCTCAACAATCTTCTTGATCATCAAACGTCGATTCGCCGGGTCAGAGATCGCGCCCGTCACCATCAGCATATTTGCACTGTCGATCACTTGCATCGCGACCGCTTCGGCCTTTTCCTCTGCATCCCTGAGCATGTTGTCGCGCATGGCGTGCCACACGAAATAGGTCGCTATCGACAGCAGGATCAGTAAAAAAGGCTGAATCATGATCTGCATCTTCAGCCGCAGGGGCAGGTTACTGAACCAACGTCTCACCGAAAATCGCTTTTTGGGGCATCCAGCAGGATATTTTCGATACAACGCTTCCGCGTCCGATATCTCCTGCCGCGATGGCTTCTTCCTCAACGACAGAAATCCGGTAATCTCACCATGCCTCAAGATAGGCGAAACCGTGGCCTTGACCCAATAATGATCCCCATTCTTGCAGCGATTCTTGACGATCCCACGCCATGGGCAACCGGCCTTTACAGTCCTCCATAGATCCTCGAAGGCCCATGCAGGCATATCAGGATGGCGTACGATGTTATGATTTTTCCCGAGCAATTCCTCTCTCGAGAAGCCGGCTATATGACAAAATGCATCGTTCGCAAAAGTGACCGCCCCCTTGAGATCGGTTCGAGTCACAAATACTTCCGACTCGCTGTATTCAATTTCACGCTGGGTCACGGGATGATTCAGCTTCATTCAGATCACCCCCTTATGACCGATCTTGTGCGAACACAAGAAATCCTGAAGGATTGGCAGATGGAATTCCGGTTTCACAGATTCCGGACCTTCGCATCTTGATCTCGCCGTGTACGATTGCACACAACAATACGAAGGCCCATACCATCTGAATGCAGATAACATCCCCACTCACGTCGAATCTCCTTGTAAATTTGCCGTATTCACAAAAGAAATCGCCCGCGTCGAGCGCGGCAACATGCCGCGGGCAAGATGACAGGAGAGGTTTAACCTCTCATTACTCTTACCTCCTGACAGTCATTGAGCGGAATACAACTTGCCGCTGATACCAGCCACACTCCATTCCCCCGGAGATAACCGACAACATCTGCGCCCTTCATGGTAATTCGATGACGCCCATTCGGCTCCTCGCGTATATAACCTTCATTTCTGGCATGGAATATAGCCGCCAAATCAAGATCCGAATTCTTCTGGCGCATCCAGGCGAAGGCATGCGAAAGGCACGCCTCGTCCGATTCCACAAACGCTCTTCTGATGGCATCCACGATGAATTTCGGGTCTTTTGCCAATTCATCCTGGACAAGTATTCGATATAATGACGACACACTGCCCCCCTCACTCTTTTGCACCGCGCTGGGATATACCTGCGCAGGCAAGCCTGGCCAAAGCCGCATCCATCGATACCGGGTCGGCACTGCAAGGGTGTGGGTCGATTACAATCCGGCATGCCCGCCGAATAATACGTTTCATGATCGTGGCGAATTTCTCGACCATCTTCATAGTTGATTTCATATCAAAAAAAACCCCGTCCAGACATGGACGGGGAAATGGAGGAGCTTGTTTACATGCGGGGCCTGGCTGAGGCCGAGGCCGCAGGGACATCCTCGTGTTCTTCCGCAGCGGCCGCAGCGGCCGCTTCCGCTGCAGGCAGCGACTTGTGTTCATTGAGCACGACGAGCTTCTCCTGGATCTTGACGATCACCTCGGTGACCAGCGCATCCCTGGCTGAGGTATCGGCGACCTCCTTGTTGCCGACCTTGACCTTTTCGCCCTTCGGCAGATCCAGCGGCTTGGCTTCACCGGTTTCCTGATCGATTTCCTTGGAGAGGCCATAGAAAGGCCTGATGTAGTTCTTGTCCTGGAAAACGCTGAGGCTCACGAGGTCCTTGTCGAGCGGCTTGTCCAGGACGATGTCGCCGATCTTGGCCGAGCCCTTGGGGGTAACGCTGGCAGAGATGTCCATCGGCTTGGAAAGGTCGGCGGCATTGAGCGCTCCGATCAGCTTGGCGACGCTGCTCGCGCCGAGGTTGAAGGAAACGATCTTGTCGCTCTCGCCTTCCTCGCTGAAGCGCATCTGCGCAACGTAGTTCGTCTGCCCTTCGTAGACGTCTTCCTTGACGGTCAGCTTCTTGAGCATGACGTTGTTCAGACTGGAATGCTGAAGCTCGAACTTGCCGGAATCCTCATTCTTCTTGGCATCGGGATTCGTCGCATCCGAGATTTGCGCGAAATAGCCGTGTTTGGCGTTGAACTTGGCGAATTCGACATCGCCTTTACCGCGATTCTGGAAACCCATTTCATCTCCTTCAAAAGGTGGTTAGGGGCGGAGCCCAATGTAACAAGCACACGAACCGCGGGTACCCCCGCTAAATTCTGTACTATGTCTATGATACAGACACTCTAAGAAAAATCAATAGCCGATTTTTTTTCAGTTTTCAGCAACTCAAGAAACGCATCCGACGCGACAGGACGACTGTAGAAATAACCCTGGAAAGCATTGCAGCCGATCAGCTTCAATATTTCGAACTGCTGTCTATTCTCAACCCCTTCGGCCACAACGTTCATATTGACTGACCTCGCCAGATGCAGAATCGCTGTAACGATTTGCACCCCCTTCTCTTTCTGAATGTCCTGAACGAATGCCCGGTCGATCTTGATGGAATTGATGGGCAATTCCTTGAGGTAGGATAAGCTCGAATACCCCATGCCAAAATCGTCAAGGGATAGACGAATGCCCATGTCGCCGACCTGACGCAGGATATGCACAGCACTGTCGATGTCCTGCATCAAGATCGACTCAGTAATTTCTATACCTATAGCATCCGACGAAATATCCAGTCTTCGCAGCAGCTCATAGAGCCTGATCGGCAAATGCGCGTTTACCTGCCTGGCAGACAAATTGACATATATTCTGATTCCCTTTTTTCGGCGAATTCTTTCAATATGAGTCCCAACAAGACGCATTACCTCTTCGAATAAGGCCTCAATTTCGCCACTTTCTTCGGCTTTCGAAATAAATTCATCTGGCATGATCGTCATGCCATTCCGATTCAGGCGGACAAGCGCTTCAGCCCCAATGATTCGACCCGTTTGGAAACTCACCTGAGGCTGGTAATGAACATACACACCACCTCGAGCAATGTCATCACGCAACGGATTAATACTTTGGAGTTCAGGATGCATCTGCTGCGATCTCCCGGGCCAAAGCCAACACTACATTATTGTCCTCCTCCTCATCTCCCACGATGCCCAGCTGAAGTTTGCGACGATCGATCTCATCGCGAGCCGACCCGGTCGGAAACCGTGTAGCCAACAATCGCCTCGCTTTTTTTCCAGGCATTATCTCGTACAGCGCATCGCGAAGGGCGGCATCTTCCGGCGTCGTCGACAAGGCCCATAGCTCAATCGGCCCCATCGTGTTCGTCAGCCTTTGAACGAACCTCCCAGCTTTGGTCTCGTATATAACCAAAAAATTTGCGCCTCCCGGGCCCGGTCCATGGCACTCGCGTTCCAGCCGCATTGCCTCGGTGTCTGACAGGGCGAATTTTTCCTTTGTCTGCTGCACCGCAGAGGGACTACCGGCCTTCATCACGTAAATGCTCGTGGAAAGGGCGATCATTTCCTTGGTGAAATCACCCAACAATTGACTTGAGAGCGATACGCGCAAATTCCATTTGCGGCCCTCTCTCATATCGATCAACACCGTGCCGACAACTGCAGCAAGGCTTCCTTCCTGACCTGGCGGGTTGGTCCTGTGAAATTCGTCATAATCGATGCTCTTTGGTTCAGAGCTGATATCGCGTACGCGTTCGACATGATATTTGTGATAAATTTCAGGAGACGCCACCTTCAATTCATCAACCATATCCTTATGCAAGGAATAGTTCCTCGCAGCGATATTCCTGGCAAGCACATAGCATAAGGCCGTTTGTTTCGCGCCTGCCGCTCCCTGCCCTCTGGCCACGTCATTCAGATCGACCGAGACGACCCTGGCGCTCCCCAGATCGAAACGCGTCTCGCATGCCAGAATGGGATATTCACGAATCGATGAAGAAATAATCCTCATCATTGCATCGACCAGCTTTTCCCCGGTTTCGATCGTAACCGGGTTACCATCTTCTCGATCATAAATATCCCGGACCGCGCTACTCTTCACCACCGTTCCAAGATCTTCCAGTATTGGAACAGCGAACCGCTGAGCGCGAGTCGATTCATGCAACTTGCCGGCCACGAATAAGGAGTCAACTACATTCCACCACGTAGTCACGTCATCTTCGATAAAACTAATTTCTTCGAGCGCCGCATCGACCAGCGGATCGCGATGCCTTTCATATCGTTTAGGCTGATTGTTTCCCTTGTCCGAATATTTTTCATAGACAAGATCGATCAACAAACCTGCAAGTTCACTTGCAGCAGGATAAGGGTCCTGCTTTCCTGCCGGTGTCGCCAGTAATGTCAGAAAATTGACGAGAAAGTCCCGTTCCGTTTGCGTCGATTTACGACAGCCAGGCTGCGTATCGAACGCATTGATGGCGCACTCGCGAACCATGCGAAGCTTGAAATATCCGACTTCATGACGTCGATTGGGAGGAAGAGCATCCCTGAACATCATGATCCGCCCTTTCGAAGACGGACCCACATCAATCGTGGTATGCAGGGGTAATTGGGACTGCCCGGCAGCCAGCGACATTGCCATTGCCTGTCGATTCTGGTTTACAGATTTACCGGATCCCGGCGGAGAGTACATCAGATCGACCCACGTATCCTGCTTGCTTGATCCAGGCTGACAAGGATAAACCTTGCCGTCCGGAGTCCGATACAAAACGGCGCCGTTTCGCCAGGGCGATGCTGGACGGGCAAGCGGCAGCATCGACAACACATCGGTCAAGGGGGCGGCAACGGGTACCGCGACATTACTTCTCGAAAAACCAGGAAGGGAAGACACGAAAGATGCAACAGGATCGCCAGAGTCGGTAGTTACATCGCAAATTCCCCATCCCTGGATGGCGCGTGAGATCGTGGAGACATTCGTTTCCAATGTCTTTTCGTCCGGAGCCCATGTATCCAGCGCAATTCTCAAGCGAACATCCGTCTCGCCCGCGCGTTTCATGTCCTCTATTTGTTTGAGCGCAGCTCTCAATCGCTTATTACTTTCTCCCATGAAGCCGAAGATCGCCACAATGAACTGCTTGTACGCCATACTTCTCAGCCCATCGGGCTCGATCAGAAATGACACGCGCCATGGTATTTTGCGGTCGATACGCGCAAACAGCTTTGAGAAATATTGAGGATTCTGAGGATATTCATCGAATAAAATCGGGGCGTGGAACCACCTTCCGATTTTGACAACCTCGCCTGCAGCAGATGACGGCGTCTCAATTCTTCGCGGCACGAGTTGCTTTGAGAGCTTCGGATAGAACAAGTCAGACACATCTCCGTCTTTGCCGACAGCCTTTACAGAAATCTTGTCCCCAGGCAATACCGGATTCCAATCGTCGCTTGTCATATCGATATCAATTTCTTGCCGGACGGCACGAATGGCTTCATGGGCCTCAAGCAATTCGACATGTATTCCGAGTTTATTGACGTCGTCGACAAAGGCGTTCACGAAGGAATGATGGCGGCTAATCAATCCGCGAACGGCCACCAAAGGATTCTGCGCGTCGTTCAGAAGTGGGATTTTCTTCTGCGCGCAGTACGCCACCTTCTGTTTGATCTCACTTTTGACCTGGTCTTTCGGCACTGCACCAACGAGAGTCCATATCACGATCATTTCAGATTCGTAGGCGCAATACTGCGAAAGCACCGACTCCTGTTCTGTCAACACGTCGTCGAAATCAATCCCGATCCGTTCTGCCGTTTTTCTTGCCGGCGCTAGCGCAGACTGAATCTGACGCCTTGTTCTGTGGGGGTCGCGCTCGAAAAACACCTGAATCAAGTGACCTGGATCCTGGAAATATCCAGAAATGCCCGTGTGAAGCCCCCCAACAATCTGTTTGAGCTCCGGATCTCCCACAAGCTTCGAGTTTCCGTCCACTCTCAGTATGGAAAGCAGCCCGCCATCTTTGGCCACGATCGTCGAATCGTCTTCCGTAGTTTCAAGATCGCAATATGCCGCCATGTCATAGTTGAACAGGGAATGCGCAACCCATGCGGAAATGGTCTCGACAGAATCAATTATCTTGCGTGCCAACATCGCCGGATTTTCTCCTTACCGAATATTCGTTCTTCAAGTAGTCCAGAATCTTCGCTTCCTTGATGAGCAGAGTAAGCGTCGGACGCCCCTTGATCACCAAAGCCTTTGCAATGACAGGAGGACGCTCTGAATAAGGCACATCGAGAATCGAATTCAGCCTCAAAATGACGTCCACACCACCCCGAAAGAGAAGCGCATCCAGAACAATCTCCTGTGGATCCGAAATGAAATTCGGATCCATCTCTCCCTCATTCTCCACGTCCAAGGACGACGCATCCTCAAGCACTCACCGCCTCCTCAGCAAACAAATACCCAGTCGGCAAATCCTTGGAGAGATACACCGGGAATGGGAATCCTGCGTTCGTGACAAAATCAGACAGTCTATCGATATCGTAATCCGGGCACCGTAAAGTGACCGCCCCGTATCCATAGCCTTGAACAACAAAGTGTTCATCATGAAATGCTTTTGCCATCGAATAACATGTCGCACGATCCAGAGAGCGCATCCACACTGCACGCGGCGGAGCGAACTTCGTCTTCCAATTCTCGGTTGAAAGCCCGGCCCAATGAGACTCGGCAATCAACCCTGCCGAATAGGAAAGCGGAGCTGCCATTCTGTCGTCAAAAATCTTCGGAAGTTGCAACGAAGCAGGCAATTTCCGGTATTCATTGCCGACATAAATCTCATCTATCTGAACATTTGCGTATTCCGACATCCAGACCAGTTCCGGGTGGGACATCCACAAGCGCTGCCTGGCGCCTACGGCTGGATTCATGCCGAGCGTCACGCCATAGGCCATGAGATTCGATATCTCAGAGTTCATCCTGGTCAAAGAGACTTTGGCAAGAACCGGCACATCCAGCTCAATGCAGAATTTCATTCGGTCACCCTGCTTTTTCGGTAACCTATTTCCCTCCACCCTCTCCCATGCCTCTCCCGGGTACCATGCCTCCATCAACTCATAGGCATGCCTCACTCGATTCCGTCTCACCGTTACCAGACTGGAGTTTTGCACCCACCTCGTAAGACAATTGCTGTCTTTTTGATACGAGGCAGAAAGCGCTGCCACCAAGTCGATCGGCAGCATTTTTGCCACCTCTGCGTCATTGCCGTAGACCAACCTGTTCGCGATCGTCTCGCTCAACGAGGTGGGCGGCGGAACTGTCAGACTGTACGCCCCAGCTGCAAACTTCATCGTTTGCGAGAATACAGCCGAGAGAATACGCGCCGACTCCGGAAAGGTTACACGGTTGGGCTCGACCGCAAGATCACTCATGATGGCCTTGACGCTCGATCTGAAATAGGTCAGAAGACGCAGATTGGGAACCTGCTTCTTTCCTGAATTGACCGATTCTGCCCAATCGCCATTTGTAACGAATACGACATCCGTTGGCAGGTCTGTATGAGACCTGAACCAGAACGGGTCCGCGCCATCGATCGACGCCCATCCGCCCTGCATCAATTTCTCGTCGTCATATAATGCACAACCGAATATCATGGTCCGATCGTCTTTCAGTTCAACTCAAAAAAATCCTGCGTAGATCAACTTCCACGAGCCAGGATCCAACCCCTTGTAAACCGTAGCACACCAGTAATCGAGCACGCTCTCTTTAATGAACGATGGTCTGAATACAATCTTCGCAGCCGCAAGGATCTTATCTCGCCGCTTATAGAGGGCGTCCGGCATCAATCTAAGCTCGTTTCCGATCACGACAGGACTGCTGGTACCCCACGTCGCAGCGAATCGGTCTTTCAATTTCGTCAGCTGATCAAGCATGTCGCCTGCAACCTTCTTCTCTACTTCATCACCCACTCGCATAGCCACAAATATCGTCCTCATGAAATGATTGAGGTCGACCTGGGATACGCCCGGGAGATAAACCATGACAGCCTTGCCGCCTAGCCCCGCGAATCCGACGTGATTTACAGCGTGGCAAAGGACATCCGCAGTGTCGAGATTGTCCATTGCATTGTTGGCATGATCGTCATCAGTATGATGAACCTCCTGGTGTTTGAGCGACTTGAACGAGCAAAACCGACAAGAATGATCATCACGCACAAGAGCACGCTCACGTCTTGCCTCGAACTCCCTGTCCGCCGCGACGACCTGAGAATCATCGCGCCTGAACTTTCCTCGTTTGACGGAAAGAATCAGCTGCTTCATGCTGCCTCCACTATTTTCCACGGACGCATATCGGCAAAGAATTCAATATCCCCCACCAATGCATCGACGCTACAATCTTCGTTGTATACTCCGAGAAAAGCATGAGGATACGCGCTCAACATTCCGTTGAACCGCTTGCCTCCCGATGGATAATGACGAACATCGTTCTTTCCCATCAGAAAAACAGCCCTATCCCCATGCTCCAGAGAAAACTCCAGAATCTCAGAGGCGACCTTTCTGAAGTCAACAGCAGCCATCACTCAGAAGGCGCGGATGTTGCCCGATGAGCTGCTCACGTTCGAAACACCAGACAACGATTCGAACGACGTGTCGGCCAGGTAGGTGATTCCGCAGAGCATCGCACCGCCCAAAATGTAGGCCCCAATCTCCGTCGCGCCTACTTGACCCCCCGCTCCTCCCGGTTTGGATTTCTGGATCAACTTGTTGATCCCGATACCGATGGAAACCACGCCGCCAGCGTAAAATGCGTAGATCAAACCGGTTACGATTGGCTGGACCGTATTCCTGGTCAGATACGTTGCCCAGTCACCGAGCGTATTGGCCCTGCTTGCAGTGCCATATCCCATCATTGCCATGAAAATCATCAACTGCGCCGCATCGAAAGCACCGCCTATCCTTCGCATCAACTTCTTCATGTTCATCCTCCGTTTAAGAAACCACCTAAATTGAAACCCAAGGTACTGCCTGCTGATACAAGAAATAACTGAAGATTCACAGCAGCCGCACCACCCAGGATATGGGTCGCACCCCTGAACACAGGGTCCTCTCCGCCGGCGCCGTGGTGGCCACCGCCGCCGAAACCATCACCAGCCATTTTCCAGATGCGAAACCCTCTGAAAATCGCCAGATATCCGAACACCGAAATGATCTGATATACCGCACTCGTCACGCCGCTCGCGCCATTCACGCCGGGCGCGTACGAAAGCGGATTTGCAGCCGGCGCTCCGAACAAAGACTCCACCGCCGTATCGACTGATGTGCCGAACCCGATCAACGCGGAACCGATCAGAAGCGTCACCACAGGTGAAACGGCTGACACCTGAGTCCTGTTGTTCGTTACATGAATAAACTTCGTTACCGCCTCCCCCAGGTAAAACACCCCCACAAGAACAGCAAGCGCCTGTATCAGCCCAAGCGCCGGGCCGGCGCTTTGTGCAAGTGAAATTACCGCCGTGGAGAGATTTCCATTCATGGACTGTCGCTAAACCTGATGTCGCCGAGAGTCGTATGCACGACGTTCGCATCCGCATCGATGGCGGTTATCTTTGCGCCATTCGGCAGCCTGTCGCCGACATTTACCGCGATAAGCCCACTCCCTGTATTCACCCAGGCTTGCCCAGGGATAACCGCCTGAAGCGAATAATGCATATCGGGGATAGGCGCTGCCTTACGTTCAGCAACATCATGACGACGCTGAGCAATGCGTCGACGCCCACGACTGTGTTTCTTCACGCGCCCCGTATGCCGAGCAGGCGCGACCTTCCTGCTGGCAGCACCTTCCTCGAGTTTCGACACGCGCGTCTCCAAGTCTTCAATCTGCTTCTGTATGGTGCCAATCTTGGCATCTGCACCGCTCTGTCCCTGACCAGCGTTTGGCACCACCTCCGCAGACGAAGCAATGGGAAATGGGCCTGAAGGATTCGAACCAGGAAACGAAGGAGCGACAGGGGCACTGGAAAGTGATGGATCTGAACTCCATTTGCCGTTTCGGCAAACAAGACGAACCCCCTGCGGACTTTCAGAAATCAGCCCGTTGACGCAAGCAGGCGCAGCAAATTGCGGAGCCCCGCCCGGAATGCCGCCTTGCCCCTGTACTGGCGGCTGGACATGAAAGCCCTGCTGAGAATCCACCTGCGGCATGGGCTGCTGAACATGAACCTGCGCATGATGTTTTGGAGTCCCCATGGTTTTCAGCACACCGATCAACATCGCCGCAATGATCACGCCTCCAATGAGGAACGGGGGTCTGACATACCAGGGTTTCTTCTGCGGCTTGGGCTCATCGAGCATATCTTCTGGTGGGATCTCGTCGAATTCACTTTGTGTAGATTCCCGCCTCTGTTCTTCCTCGAATTCTTTCTCGTCGTGTTCCATTTTCGCTCCTTAATTTCGTATCGCACCATTCATACAAATACTGATTACTGAAACTTATTTCTCGTTAACATTCGCCAAGAACAGAATGCCAATCCCCGGATGGTTGTCGATCGTCACGGTTGGATTCTGATCCTGCTGAAGGGCCGTATTCAACGTCTGACTTGCGGCCATTGCGCCTTTGCCTACAGCGGCCGCGAGCATTTGTTTGGATGACAATGCCCCCTGCATGGTTGTAACACCGCCGACCCCTATTGTGGTAAAGGTGTTCGCCTGCGCAGCGGCTTGACCGTACCCCGCAACCAGAGCAGTCAGAAAAGGCAATCCATACCGGACGAGAACGTGGTTGTCGACCTGGCCATTGATCACGCTGCTTGCCGTGTCCTGATCGATTGCCACCGCATTGATCGTATATCCCTTCCCAGCAACATTAAGCAGATTGAACGTCAAGGCCACAGCCTCACCAGTACGGGTAAAGTTTCCGTAAATCACACCTCCTTTTAGATCATGCCCGTGGCTTGAACACTCTGTCAGAGTTCCCATGATCATGCCTGGGGAATCTGTATTGATTTTTGAATTCAAAACCGCAAAGCAGGTTTTTCCCTTGTCGATTAGCATCTCGCTTGGCGATTGCGACGCCTGCACCGAGGAGGCTGATTGCCCGGGACTTATCTGCATCGAGGTCTTTTCCACCGACTTCTTTTGCTTGAAATCGACCTGCTGGCCAATCTCTGGATCATCAGGGCGCCATTGTTTTTTGAGCGCAGCTATCGCCTCACTGAATTCAGCAACATTCGACTTGTACTGCGCCTGTTCCTCATTCCTGATTTCGGTCATATGAGCATCTGACATGGAATTTCCGTTCTGAGGCCGTTGCTTTGTGGAATCCTGCGCTGCCGATGCCGTCGCCACAGCAGAAGGAATGGCGGACCCGCCCGAAGTCTCCGCGTTGGCCAACTGCTGCTTATCTCGTTCCTTCAACGCATCAACATAGGCCGGAGTCGTCTGTGTCTGCGCACCCTGCATCGGCACAATGGGCGACACCGCAGAAGGGCTGCTGGATTTCGAACTCAACCTCGCCACGCTGATGACTACCGCAACCATGGCGATCAGCACAAATATGCCGATCAAAACAAGGTGATTCTTGGCAGACTTGCTGATCTTGCCTTCTTCAGACATTTCAATCCCCAACCGTCAGTTGAATTTCCTTGCCATCGTCCGATACGAGAACGATAGGCGTAGGATCAAGTCGATAGGCAAACGTCCCGTCACTGCTGCTGTATTTCCCGCGCCAGGCGGGGGACATCAGCAGCATGGTCGTTCTAAGATACAAATTTCCTTTATATAACCATGCACGCGCGTGCCCACCCGTAACATGGACCTCGGTCGCGCCGGATGGCGGTAAACCGTCGAGGATATCTGACAAGGCAGGATCAAAGTCATCCGAGGTACCTGTCGATATGATTTGAGGCTTGGCGCCGGGACCTTTCAAGGGAAGTCGAATGTCAACCCTATAATCCGTTTCACGCTGTCCGCCAAGGACCGTCAACGTGATAGGCGTGTCCAGCCCCTTCAGAAAAACCGCGATATTTCCATCTCCATAGTCCCCCCGCGAAGAGACCGACAACATCGCACCCTTCTTGATCGGAACATCGACATCGAATGTTTTTTTCGCAAAGTTCTCCTGGTTCTCGATCGGCCAAGGAGCGCCAGTAACATCGGAAAAAGAAATGATTGCGCCATTTCTGGGTGATACGCGAATCACTGGCGGAGTGCTGCCAGGAGAAAGATCCAGATCGACAGAACGCGTCATCGGTCTCGACGGGGTCGTCGGCTGAGAATATGCAGCACGCTCTCTTTCGTCGAGTTTCTTGTGAATCATCTTGATCTGCTCTGCTGTCGGCCCAAGCGCAGCATCAATCGGATCCATGGGCGCAGGCAAAGGCGGCAATGCCTTGGTTGAGGATGGCGCCTGATCATTTCCGGATGCATAGACGATTGATGAAGTCAGCAAGATCGCCGCAAGAATGATTGCAGGACGCAACATGCTACTGCCCCACCCCAAGCACGACGCTCGTCATTTGCCGATCATGCAAAATACCTGTCAGGTAAGCCTTCGTGTCTCCGATTGACTCTACGATCAAATTTTCAAGCTCGCTGATCGGCATTGAAAATGGGTCACGATAATCATCATCATAATAGCGATTATGTTCAGCGTGCGTCATCATTGCCCTTCCCTAGCTATGAATTGATCAACGGCAATACCCTTCGGGTTGATCGTTTGCGGTACACGGATGATTGTGAGCGTCACCAGCATCGATTGCGGCGTTCTGCTGTTTTGACCCTGCAGCGTCATGATCACGGGAACTTCGACTTCCCAAGTGAAGATACCGGCATGGCCCGGAAGATTCTCACCAGAACGCACCACTACCGGGGCGGCAGATTCAACCGCAGAGGAAATAAGACGGTCCTGCTTGACCTTGTCTAGATTCCCTGACTGGACTAGGGCATTCACGTAATTCTGATATCCGTCATGCGTAAACAACGATGCAAGATCATTGATCTGCTCGCGATAATCCACGAAATTGAATTCGAATGCCTTCGTCGCTGTTCGACCGGCCAATTCAAGCACAGTATCCTGGGTCACCATCGGTTGATCCAGCGGGAAAATGGGAGTTAATCTTCCGGAATTGTCTACCGCGAAATTTTGTATAATTGGCTTGTGTGAATACTGGACATAGTTGAGGACAAGCGAAATAGTCAAACAAACCACGAGCGCAAGATTTCCGCCTATCAAACGACGAAAGCCGTCTCGATAGAACTCGTAGCGACGCCGCGCTTCCCTTGCAGGACTTTCAGGTATAGGCACCGATCCGCCGACCTTACTTTGTTGGACAGCTCTCATTCAGGTATTTCCCCCGTTAGTTTCTATATATTACCATAGATGCAGAAATTATCTACACCCCGTTTCCACTGCAAAAAACTGGATCCTTCACCAGAAATTCTGTAATTGCCGCCCGCACCATCGGCGAATTTTCTATCTTCCCTTCGAGGACAAATCCGTCTCTATGTCTTTCGCTAAACTTGAACATGATGGAGTTGGCCTCAACAAAACGCCTGAATAAATCTTCGCGCATGGCTTCGTCACACTCTGAGACGTGCGCCCATATTCTGTTTTCAAGCACTTCTCGTTCTTTCTTCGCAACCGCCTGTGCTGCAGCGCTACGCACTGCAATCTCGGCTTTTCTTGCTTCTTCTTCACGTCTTGTCCTGTCAACGAATGTCTCTTTTTTCCTGTAATCCTTCTCTAGTGCTGAAAAGAGAAAACTCGAAACATTCTTGACTTTCCCCTTTTGAACCGCAGCATGCACGACTGCGATATTTTCTCTGACATACGCCTCGGGGTAATTGACGACAAAACGCCTCGCGTGATCCTCGGAGATTCCAAAATCATTCACCAGAATCTCAAACAACTCACTCTGCACTTGATCTGATGTCGCGTCGATCTGCAGCAGCTGCTGCGCCTTCGGTGAAATCAAAAAACGGATCAGCGAGATCCGTCTGTTCTCTCGCTTGACATCGATTGAAACATCCAGGTCCGTTACCTGGCTGATTTCTTCCTGTGCAGGACGAATCACCTTTTCCATGAATCGACGGGTATCATCGTAGTTAGGGGACATTGCATCGAGTTGCTTGCGCCACATTTCAACACTATGCCAAGGCGTCTCCCCAAGATTGATGTATCTCTTGCAGGTCTGGTACAAGGCTATTCCACCTACCCTGGAAAGCGGGCGAATGTATTGCATGTCAGGCGTAGCGAATATTTGCGGATTCTTGACTCGCTCAAGCAAATGATCGCTGAATGAAAACTCGAGTATCTTGCCATCGACGATTTGGTAACTAGCAAGGAATGTCGATGCTCCGACCAGGCTTTTCCCTTTCACATCGAAAATATTCCATTCAATTCTCGATGACATCAAATAGCGAAGCGCATCATGGAAGTAGCGCAGATCCCTGCTTGTGTAACCTATTTGCCGCAAAATCTCATCGACGCTGATCTTGAATCTGTGCCCTTCCCCTTCCTGTTCCTGAACCTGACAAATCAATGAACACATGATTTTTCTGGGCACCAGGTTCATGTCCTTCGCGAAAATATGAATAAGCGCCACATCCTGCCTGAATGTCTCCTTTGCGCCGCTTGCAGTGGGCAATGTCGAATTCAAAATTTAACTCCCCTGTCGGAATTGAAATGCCCCCGTATCTGCGCTGTACAGATACGGGGGCATTTCAATAAGAAATTGAACAAGGAATCTGCGACAACCTGTATTTTTCTTCTTTTGTAATCATTATGTTGCGCAGCATTCTCAAATTCCTGACAAATGACTTTCAAAGAACACACATAAACGGGGGCATTTCGCAGTGAGATTCGCTTGCCAAGGTACAGAAACGGGGGCAAAAACGTCAGAAACGGGGGCATTTGCGTACAGAAACGGGGGCTTTGACACATAAACGGGGGCATTTGCCCATTTTTTTCATTGTGAATCATGACGTTACACCCCCCTAAATAGTTGTTGTTGTTTTAATCTATAAAACAGCAACAATGATTTTCTTTAAAGATGCAGATCCCATCTCGATTTGAAACTCAGGAGGGAAAAGCAATTTCTCGAGATCTATTTCAGGAAAGAGATCTTTGAGATGCTTGGCTGCATTCTTCGGGACCCCTTTGTTCGAATAAAGCCATGAGCTGATATTCTGTTGAGTGCATTCGAACCCCGAATTGTCGGTGATGCGACGTCCCCCCATCTTGAGTAGCAGGTGAAATTAGAGTCCAATCCCAACCATGAAGGAGATTGGACATGAAGAAGCGATTTACAGACGAGCAGGTCATTGGTTTTCTGCGTGAGGCGGATGGAGG
>Ga0315298_1001380_pt1 | contig 44742 bp, 31 predicted proteins | sample WHS_1_MG_FD_203077 | JGI IMG/M metagenome (GOLD analysis project Ga0315298, IMG submission 203077) | Extremophilic microbial mat communities from Washburn Hot Springs, YNP, Wyoming, USA - WHS_1_MG | ecosystem: Environmental > Aquatic > Thermal springs > Hot (42-90C) | place: USA: Wyoming...
TTGGCAAAGAACGCCCGGGCCTCCCTGGGAGCCCGGGAACTCGTGATCCTGAGTACCTGTAACCGGTTCGAACTATATTACGTCACCGGCCCCGAAGCGGCGGACGCACTGGCCGCACGCGCCCTGCTCGCGGGGGCCATGGGTGGGCGGAGTGCGGGGAGCCACATTTACCACCACCAGGGCGAGACCGCCGTCAGCCATCTCTTTGCCGTGGCCTGCGGTTTGGATTCGATGATCCTGGGCGAGTGCGAGATCATGGCCCAACTGAAGTCGGCGCTGGCACAGGGCCCGCTCCCCGGGCCGCGCCTTACCCGGCTGTTTCACCATGCCCTGCACACTGGCAAGCGGGCGCGGCGGGAGACTGAGATTTCCTCCGGCGTCTTCTCGCTGGGCCAGTGCGCGGCACGCATGGCGCAAGGAGCCCTGGGCAGCCTGCAGGGCAAGCGCATCCTGGTATTCGGGGCCGGCCAGGCCGCCCGGGTAACCATCAAGCACCTGGTTGCCCAGGGGGCGGGCCCGGTGGCGGTGTACAGCCGCACCCGGGACCGCGCCCTGGCCTTGGCAGAGACCCTGGGCGGCCAAGCCATCGCGGCCGCGGCCATCCTTTCCACGCTGCGGGCGAGCGATATCCTGGTGGGCTGCGCCAGCGCCCCCCATCGCTTGTTGACGGCCGCACAGTTGGCGGAGGCGTTGCCGGACCGGGCGGGCCGCCTGCTGGTCGTGATCGACCTGGGCGTGCCCCGCAACGTAGACCCCGCAGTGGGCAGGCTGCCGGGAGTGCGCCTTTTCAACGTGGACGACCTGGAGGCCCTGGTAGCCGGGAATGCGCAGGCCCGGGAGGCCGAGATCGGCCGGGTGCGGGCCCTCATCAGCCAGGAAGTCGCCCGTTTCCGCCGCCACGCGCAGGGCACGGCGGCCTCTCTCATCACCCAACTCCAGGCGCAGGCCGAACAGGCGCGCCAGGAGTGCTTGAGCATGGCCATGCGCCGCGGTCTCCCCCAGCGGGACCTGGCGCAGATGGATTACCTGACCGACTTGTTGGTCAGGAAGTTACTTCACCGACCAATCACAGCCCTGAGGGAGGACCTGGCCCAGCCGGGCCCGGCCGCTCCCGATCTCGCCAGTGCGGCCAGCCGCCTCTTCGGCCTGCACCTGACAGAAGCACCCGTTGCAGCAGCACCACCGCCTCCATCGGCAAGCGGGACCGGGAAGTAGCCATTATCTCTGAAGGGAACAGGAAGACCATGGGCACGAATGGGCAAGGGACAGGAGGCAGGCGGGGGAGGGCGCTTTGGGGCGCCTTGGGGCTATTGGCATGGTGCGTGACCGCGGTAGCGGCCGCGGAGCCCGGCGCAGCCGGCAAGGTGCCGATTCCCGGGCAGGCGGCCGCTTGCGCCGCCTGTCACCCGGGGCAGGCGAAGGGGTGGGCTACCACGCTCCACCGGCGCACGGTGGGCGCCCCCCAGGTGCCCGCCGCCCGTCAAGGCTGCACCGCCTGCCATGAGACGGCGGCCGCGCACCTGGCGGACGTGACGGATAAGGCCAAGCGTCCCTCGCTGGCCGGCTATTCGGGCGAGCAAATCGCGGCCCTCTGCCAGTCCTGCCATCGCGGCGGCAAACAGACCTTCTGGCGCCAGTCGGCGCATGCCGGTACCAAGCAGGGCTGCCTCACCTGCCACGATCCTCACCAGGGGCAGGGGGAAGCCATGCTCCGGGAGGAGGAGCCGGCGCTGTGCGCTCGCTGCCATCCCACGCAGGTGGCAGAGAACAAACTACCCTCCCACCACCCCATCCCTGAGGGGAAGATGGTGTGCACGGACTGCCACAACGTGCATGGCGATGAGCGCGGCAACCTGCCGGAGTCGTCCACGGCCGAGATTTGCTATCGCTGCCACGCCGAGAAGGCCGGGCCCTTCCTCAACGAGCACCCTCCGGTCACGGAGGACTGCGCCACCTGCCACCGCCCGCACGGCTCGCCGGTGGACAACCTGCTGATCCAGGACCAGCCCCTGCTCTGCCTGCAGTGCCACACCGGGCACCACGACGCACACCGATCTCCGCTGGTGAGCGTGAGTGCCGACGCCGCGGGGGCGGCACAGGGCGCGGAGGCGATTGTGGGCTTCTACGGCAAGTGCACCAGTTGCCACAGCCGCATCCACGGCACGGACCTGCCCTCGGGCTCCGGCAGCTCCACCTTCATGCCGGGCCGCCCGCTGGCTGCCGAGCAGCAAACCGCTTCGGCCCACCGGGCCGCGGACGACGCCCCGCTGGACTACTCCATGTTCGGCTTCAGCATGCTCGATATTGGTGGTCTGGAGCAGCACGGCAACCCGAACTACGTGCGGGAATATGACGGCCGGGACTACAGCACGCCCAGCCTGGCGCTGGACCTGCAGCGCTTCGGCCAGCACGACGACTTCCGGCTGCGGGCGCAGGACCTGATGCACGGCGACCAGGAGGTCAAGGTCCGCCTGGGCAACCCGCTCTACGACCTGCAGGTGCGCCAGTCGGGCCTCACGCACCGCCTGGGCCGCTATGACGACATCCCGGACGCGCTAGTGATCGCCGCGCAGCGCGGCGGCACCCAGCCGCTGTATGTCACCGACCTGGCCGAAGGGAAGGACGACTACCGCATCCGGCGGCAGTTGTGGGACGTGCATTTCGCCGCCCGCTACCCCAAACTGCCCAGCGTCAAGTGGCTGGCCAACTTCTGGCGGGAATCCGAGCGCGGCGAGCGGCAGTTCCTCTTCCTCGACCGCTGTGCCGGCTGCCACAAGATCCAGACCACCGAGCCCATCGACCGGGTGACTTCGGTTAGCGAGGCCGGGCTGGAACTGGCGCTGGGCCGGGGAGTACTGCGTTACCTGCATGGCGAGCAGAAGTTCACCAGCGACGCTCCCGAGCAGTTCTACCACTTTTCGGGCGCCGGCTCGATGTTCAACGGTGACGCACCGCTCTTCGGCGTTGCGGACAACAAAGCGACCAGCGACGACGTGCGGGCCGCGGCGCCGCTGGGCCGCAACATCAGCGCCTCTGCGCTCTACCGCACCAAGCGGCGGGACAATCTGCTTGGGCATGGCAAACTGCGCATCCGCAGCACCGGAGGCGGGTTCGACTGGCTGCTTACCCGGGGCCTGCACCTGGATGCCGGGGTGTCGTCGCGCAGTTTCGACGTCGAGCGGGTGCCGGAGGGAACCTCTCGGGACATCAGCACCAGCCGCCTCGACCTGCGCTATACCGGCCTGGCGCACGCCATCATGAGCCTGGGCTTCACCCGGGAGAGCGTGGACCGCACTACCGGGGAGGAAGAGCGCGAGTTCGTCCCCCGCAGCAGCGACTCCGACACCTGGCGGGCGGCACTGACCTACCAGCCCACCGCGCGGGCCTGGCTGTCCCTGCGCTACCGCAATACCAGCACGGATAACCGGGACTTCTTCGACCTGGCGAGCCCGCCTGAGCACTTCCCCTCCCGGCTGCTGGGTGCGCCTGACAAGAGCACGCTCTTCTCGGGCGTGGCCAGTTACAACCTGGCCGACCACACCCTGGTGAGCCTGCTCTACTCGCAGCGGCGTGACGACTACAACGTGTCAGTGCCCGCACTGGACGTAGACCGGCAGGCCCGCGACCGCGTGACCACCAGCGGCGCCCAGATCAGCCACGACGCCGGCCGTTTGCATGTCGGCGGCGGCTACTATCGCCAGCGCGGCAATACCTTCGCCGACGTCACCTACGGGGTGGACGACTTCACCGCGGTGCCCCCGCTCTCCACGGAGACGCTGGTGTTCCCGCCAATCGAGGGTACGGCTGCCTACCGGTACGCGGCGGCGATTCAACTGCTCGACGCGGACTACCGGGCCAGCCGGCGGTTCCGCCTATTCGGCAGGCTGGCCCGCACTACCACCGATGGGCGCATCACGGCTTACGACCTGGGCGATTACCTGGACCAGAACCCCGACCTGGACGGGGTCGCGCTTACCCTGAACCCGTTCGACGTCACCATCTGGGACCGCTGGCTGGGCGTGGGTTACCTGGTGGATCCGGCCACCGAGGTGGTCCTCAGCCTGCAGCGGCGCAGTTGGGAGGACAAGGCACTGTCGGCACACGACGGATCCTTCTCCGTATGGCGGCTGGGCGTGCGCAAGTCATTCTGAGGCTACCGAGGTTGAGACAAGCACATTGATACATGACGAGACGATAGGTGGTAACGACAGTCTGCTGCGCAAGCGCGGCCAGGCAGAGCAGGCAAGCAGGTCCGGGCGCAAACCGCTCGGCCTGCTTGACCGCCTGGCCTCGGTACGGCTGACCCTGTGGCTGCTGGGGGGGCTGGCGGGGGCGATGGCCGTCGCCACCGTGATCCCCCAGCGGGCGCCGGCCGAGGCCTACCTCAAGGTGTTCGGGACGCTGCTGGGCCCCCTGGTGGCGCACACCAGCCTACAGAACGTGTACGGCTCCTGGTGGTTCATCGGCGCCTTCGCGTTGCTGGCAGTCAATCTGCTGGCCTGCAGCATCCGCCGGGCCACCCGGCTGCTCACGGAGGCAGAGGCGGCGCCGACGCTTGCCGACACCCAGCGCGTGCGCGCCCGCGGCCATGGCCAGACCTGGCATCTCGCCAAGAACTCGGCCCAGGCTACTGGAGCGGTCGCCTCGGCCCTGCGCCAGCAAGGCTACCGGGTGCTGGCCCTGCCAGGCGAAGAGCCGGGAAGGCTGGGAGTCTTTGCCCAGCGCGGGCGGCTGACACCCTGGGCCTCGGTGCTGGTGCACGTGGGCATGGTGGTGATCCTGGTAGGCGCGGGGTGGGGGCGGCTGCCCCGTAACGCCTACCAGGGCACCGCCATGCTCAGATCTGGTGAGGATTATCCCGTAACCATCCCCGGCCAGGCTTTTTCTCTGCGCCTGCTGGGCGCGGGCGCGCGCCATGATGCCAAGGGTCAACCGACCGACTACTGGGCGCGCGCCCAGGTGCTGGAAGAGGGGGCGGTGGTGCGCACCGCCACTATCCGGCCCAACCATCCCCTGCGCTATGCCGGGGTGAGTGTGGTGCTGCAGGGACTGCTGCCCGGCGGCTATGCCGTGGAGGTGAGCCGGAAGGGTTCCCGCAGCCTGGTGCCCGTGGTCTTTTCGCAGGAGGGTACGGTGGACATGATGGCGACCGTCACCCGGCTGCAGGATCCCCCCTGGATCGTGTTCCTGCACGACTTCCGCGACGGCGGTGAGGGGCAGGCGGGCCCTGCCGCCCAGGTTTTCGCCGACCGCTCGGGCCACCTCAGCCATGACTGGCAGCGAGTGGGCTGGGTGGACGAGCAGGGGCTTGACTTCGCGGGCGCGCACTTCCGCCTGGTCCCGGACCGAGCGGGAGCCCAACTCTCGCTCGATCGGGACGTGGGAGTGCCTATCGTGTGGGCAGGCTTCCTGGTGATCGCGCTGGGGGCGCTGCTGGTGCTCGGCACCCCCCGCAGGGTGATCGAGGCGGCCTGTAACCCCCACGGCAAGGGCACCCAGGTGGTGGTGGGCGGGGCAGGCACAGGAGTGAAACAGGACCTCGAGCGCATCTTCGCCAGGCTGGAGGCCGGTGAAGGCGCCCGGCATGAGGCAAACAGCAAGGGAAAGGACGGCTCCCATGTTCGGTAAGGTCGCGGCAGCACTGCGCTTGGCGGGATACGCGACGGTTATCACGCTGGCCCTTGCCGGTGTGCGCACCCCCGCGCGCACGGCCGACAAGCCTGCCTACGTCGGGCCCAAACTCTGCATCGCCTGCCACCAGGGCATGCATTCCCAGGCCGTGTCCTCCTGGGCCGGCTCGGCGCACGCCCGGGCACTGTGGGAGGTGGGCGCGGCCGACCAGACACACCGCATCCTCGGTGATTTCTCCAAGCAGCCGCCCTTCCCCAGGGACGCGGTCGCCTACGTGGTCGGGGCGGGGGTGAAAGTGCAGGCTTACCTCGACAAGGACCTCAAGGTGCTGCCCGGCGAGTGGGTCGTAGCAGACAAAGCGTGGCGGGCGCGCTCGGCCACGGACGCCAAGACCGACTGTCTGGGCTGCCACACCACCGGTTATGACCAGGACAGCGGCACGTGGGTGGCGCTGGGGGTGACCTGCGAGATGTGCCATGGCCCGGGGGCGGCCCACGCCGGCTCGGCCGACAAGAAGGGCACCATCATCCGGCCCCAGGACCTGGAGCCGGCGCGCCAGGCGATGGTCTGCGGCCGCTGCCACAGCCAGGGCAAGAGCAAAGACGGCCGTTTCCCGTGGGCGGTAGGCTATACCCCGGGGGAGGACCTGGACGGATTCTACACCCTGAACCCCCGGATCCAGAAGGGCTCCATGAACGGGCAATATAACGAGCTGCGGCTGGGCGGGGGTAAGCACCTGCCAGCAGGCACGGTCTGCACTACCTGCCACCAGCCCCATGGCCAGGCCGGGCAGCCTTCTGAACTCAAGGCGCCGGTGAAGCAGCTCTGCCTGAGTTGCCACGAGGGCAAACTGACCGGCGCTCAGCACAGCAAGGAGGCGCTGCAGGCGGTGAACTGCACGGTATGCCATATGCCGGCCGGCAGCCACCGCTTCGTGCCGCCCCAGCAGGGATGATTCACCCATGAGCGCGCGCCTGTGCACTGAGGAGATGGTTACGTGACCCGAATGGAAGAACCACTGTTGCAGATTGCCATGCTGTGCTACATGGCGGGCGTTGTCGGTTACGCGATCCGACTGGCCCAGAACTCCACCCGCACCGGCTGGGTGGCCTCCGCCTGTGCCGCGCTGGGCTTGGTGCTGCATACGGCCAGCATCGTCTCCCGGGGCATCAGCGCCGGGCATGCGCCGGTGGTCAGCATGTACGAGTACCTGGTAGCGTTCGCGTGGATGGTGGTGCTGGCCTACCTGGTCTTCGAGCGCCGCTCCCCGGCTCCCGTGCAGGGCGCGGGGGCGCTGGCCCTGCTGGTAGCCGTGGGACTGCTGGGTTATGCCTCCAACCTGCCCTCACACCTGAAGCAACCCGAGGCGCTGATGCCGGTGCTGAAGAGCAACTGGCTGGTGTTTCATGTCTCGGTGGCGGTGGTGGGCTATGCAGCCGCCACCCTGGCCACGGCGCTCGCCGCCCTGTACTTCCTGAGCGCGCACGCCCAACGTCGGCAAGTGCGCTGGCTGCTGGCCCGGCTGCCCGCGGCACCGGTGCTGGATCAGGCGGTCTATCGCTGCGTGCGCTTCGCCTTCCCCTTCCTCACCCTGGTGAACGTGACCGGGGCGGTATGGGCCTTCAACGCCTGGGGCCGCTATTGGGGCTGGGACCCCAAGGAGACCTGGTCCCTGATTACCTGGATTACCTTTACCTTCTACCTGCACGCGCGTCTGCGGGCCGGCTGGCGGGCCCCCCAGGTGAATGCCGTCGTCCTTGTGGGACTTGCCACCATCATGTTCACCTTCCTGGGGGTCAACCAGCTTGCGTCGTTCTCCGACAGCCTGCATTCATACGCGGCAGGCAACTGACACAGACAGGAGCGATTCCGGGTCCCCGACAGGCAGGCGGATGCGAACAAGGTGGGGGTGGCTGGCTGCGGCCCCCCTGGCCCTCGCCACCTGCGTCCCGGTCGCGGCCGTGATCCCCGCCCGGGAGCCGGTGGCATTGCCGCAATCGGTGCTGCATGACAGTACCTTCTGCCTGGGCTGCCACGGCGGCGATCACCCCCGGCCGGAAGCGGCCAAGGTGGACCCGGCGCTCTTGGGCGTCTCGGTCCATCAGGGGCTGGCCTGTGTTGACTGCCACCTGGACGTGCGGGCGCTGCCGCATGCCCAGGCCGCACGCGTGGACTGCGCCCGCTGCCACGACCAGGACGCCTCCGGGGTCACGGGCAGGCATCCCTCCCTCCGCAGCGCGCACCAGGCCAGGCACATCCCCGCAACGGGGAAGCGCCCGGACTGTGTGGACTGCCACGGCACCCACGACATCGCCCCCTCGCCGGCCAGGCATGCACTTGCCGGCCGGCAGCAGATGCCCGCAAGATGCGGGGCCTGCCACCGGGAGGTGGCGGCCGGCTACGCGGAAAGTGTGCACGGGCGGGCGCTCGCTGCCGGCAATGCCGACGTGCCCACCTGTGCCACCTGCCATCCGGAGCATCCGGGCTCCCGGCCGGCCGGCCGCCAGGGAGTGGCTGTTAGTGGGGTGGTGGCCACCTGTGTCTCCTGCCACGACGACCCCGGCTTGCAGCGCCGCTATGCCATCCCCGCACAGCGCCTGGTCAGTTTCCTCGGCAGTTATCACGGTGCGGCCAGCGAACTGGGCGACAGCCGCTCGGCCAACTGTGCCAGCTGCCACGGCACCCACCGCATCCTCCCCTCCCGCGACCCCCGGTCCACGGTGAACAAGGCCAACCTCGCGCACACCTGCGGCCGCTGCCACCCGGGGGCGGGGGTGCACTTCACCCAGGGGAGCGTGCACCTGCGACCCTCGCCACGCCAGGATCGCGCCGTCTTCTGGGTGCGCACCGCCTACCAGGTGTTCATTGCCTGCCTGATGAGCGTGTTCCTGGGCTACATCACCCTGGACCTGTGGGCCCGCCGCCGCGAGCGTCGGGGCGGGCCGCCTCCGCACGCCCGCCGGGATGAGCCGCAGTTCCAGCGGCTCACCCTCAACCAGCGGGTGCAGCACTGGGTGCTCATCACCTCATTCGTCACGCTGATGGTCACCGGGCTGCCGCTGACGGCCCCACACTCGCCGCTGTCGCAGGGGGTGGTCACCTTCCTGGGAGGCATGGGGGCGCGTGCCATCCTGCACCGGTTGGCCGCCGTGCTGTTGATGCTGCTGGTTGGCTATCACGGCCTGTACGTGCTCTTCTCGAAGCGGGGCTATTGGGAGTTTCGGCAGTTGATCCCCGTTCCCCGGGATGGCCTGGATCTCTTGCACATGCTCGGCTACTACCTGGGGCTGGTGCCCACCCGGCCCGAGTTTGGCCGCTATAACTACATCGAGAAGTTCGAGTATCTCGCGGTCGGGTGGGGCTCGGTGGTGATGATCTGCACCGGCTTGCTGCTATGGGCGCCCCACCTCTCCTTGCTCGTGCTGCCCAAGTGGCTGATGGACGTGGCCCTGGTAGCCCACGGCTGGGAGGCCATCCTGGCCTTCCTGGCCATCATCGTCTGGCACATGTACAACGTGCATTGGAACCCCTCGGTCTTCCCCATGAGTAAGGTGTGGCTGACCGGCAAGATCGGGCTCACCGAATTCCGGGAGAACCATCCGCTGGAGTACAAGCGACTGCAGGAGAACCCAGATTGGGACCGGGAGTGACACTGTTACGGAGGCCGGCAGGTAGATTGCGCTCCGGCCTCCGCCGGCTGGCGGGGGCGCGCCTGCGCGTGCCCTTCACCCGCCTGCACCTACCGCTCTGGCTGCTAGCAGTTGCGGCCATCATTTTCGCCCCCGTGGGAGGAGTGGCGCTGGTGGCCACCAACCAGCCCATCTTCTGCCGCTCATGCCACGAGATGAGCCTGCACTATGCCACCTGGAGCCAGTCCTCACACCGCACCGTGGGCTGTGAGGAATGCCATGTCATGCCCGGCGCGGTGAGCATGTTCCGCAGCAAACTCAAGGCGCTGCGCCAGGTGCGCGAGCATGCTGCCGGCGACGTGCGGGCCACTGCCATCCAGGGCCACGTCCCCAATGCCAACTGCATGCGCTGCCATCCCAAGACCCGACAGTTCGTCACCTACCACGGGCTGAAGATCACCCACCGGGACCACTGGAAAATGGGGGTGGGATGCACCTACTGCCACGACCGGGTGGCGCACGGCCCCAAGTGGCTGTACGTGGGGGTGACCTCCGCCCAGCGGGTGCGCACGGTGAGCACGCCGTACCAGTACACCCCCACCATGGAGACCTGCTACCGCTGCCACGATGGCAAGCGTGCCCCCAATACGTGCTCGACCTGCCATGTCACCCTGGGGGAGCGGCGGCCCACCACTTTCGATCCGGCCTGGGTGACCGCCCATCGCGACGAAGTCGCTCGCAAGGGGCGCGCAGACTGTGAGCGCTGCCACCTGCCCGACTTCTGCAGCAGTTGCCATCGTGCCGCGGATCCGCACCCGGCTGACTGGCTATCCAGGCATCCCGAGCAGGCGCGTGCCAAGCCGGAAGGCTGTCTCACCTGCCACCAGGCGCCCATGGAGGGCAAGCCGGCCGATATCCGCCGGCTGGCCTTCTGCCAGGCCTGCCACAGTCTGCGCCGGGAGCACAAGCAGGCGAACTGGCAGCAGGCACACGGCATGGAGGCCACCACCGACCTGGCTTCGTGCCAGCGCTGTCACCAGCCCGCCTGGTGCGCGGACTGCCATGCCCTCACTCGACCACACCCGCCCGAGTGGAAGGTCCGGCACGCGGCCGAGGCCGGACGCAAGCCCCAGGACTGCCGCACCTGCCACAAGCAGGACTTCTGCGATTCCTGCCACCAGAGCAAGCAGGCGGTGCCCACAAGTCACAAGGACGACTGGCTGCAGCGTCATGCCCGGTCGGCGGCGGGTGGCGGCCAGACCTGCAACACCTGCCACAAGCCGGAGTTCTGCCAGGCCTGCCACCGGAAGAAGGCTCCCGCCAGCCACGGCCGGCTCTGGCTCAAGCAACACGGAGACGCCAGCCGGCAGGGCCAGGCCGCATGCCTGCTCTGCCATCGCGAGCAGGATTGCCGGTCGTGCCACGGCACCGACATGCCGCACCCCAGGGACTGGATGACCCGGCACCCCCAGGCCGCAGCCAAGTCAGGGCAGCAGGCCTGTGTGCGCTGCCATCGCCGGGAAGACTGCACCGCCTGCCATCGCGGTGCGCTGCCGGCGGCCCATCGCCAGCCCGATTGGTTGGACCGGCATGGTCAGAAGGCCCGCGCCGGCGCCGGTCAGTGCGCCGTGTGCCACCGGCAGCAGTTCTGCAATGCCTGCCATGGCATCCAGATGCCACACCCGCCGGGATGGAGGGGCAAGGCTCACGGCAAGGCTGCCTCCGGCTCCCAGGATCAGACCTGTGCTCGCTGCCACCCGCAGGAGCAGTGCACCAGGTGCCACGGCCTCCCCATGCCCCACCCGTCCTCGTGGGTCAGCGAGCACGGCAAGCAGGCCAACAGCACTCCGGCCACCTGTACGGCATGTCACGGGGAGAGCAAGCATGACTGCCGGACCTGCCACGCCGCCTTGCCCCCGCCCAGCCATCGCGCGGAGGGCTGGGGCAAACAGCACGGCCTGAACGGGCCGGGGGCACCCGTCTCGTGCACACTCTGCCACGGCCAGAACGCCTGCACCGACTGCCACGCCCGCAATAAAGACGCGGGTAGTGGGAAAGGATAGAAGGATGACCGCCCATCATCACCGCACCGGCGACGGCGCCCTGCGCCCGTCGCTTGTCTCTTGGAACATCACCAGGCGCTGCAACCTCACCTGCGCGCACTGTTACCGGGACGCCCGAGCCACCGCGCACCCGTGGGAGCTGGATATCTATCGGGGGATGGACCTGATCTCCGATATCGCCCGCGTCGGCTTCCGGGTGCTCATCCTGTCCGGGGGGGAGCCGCTGCTGCATCCCGGCCTCTACCGCTTCGTCGAGCACGCTCGCGCCCAGGGGCTGCGCCCGGTGCTGGGCACCAACGGCACCCTGATCACCGCGGAGGTCGCCGCTCGGCTGAAGGAGAGCGGCCTGGCCCGCGCCGGCATCTCGCTGGACAGCGCCGACAGGGACTATCACAACCAGCTGCGCGGGTCACCGACCGCCTGGCAGCGAGCCATCGCGGGGATGGAGGCTTGCCGGGAACAGGGCCTGCCCTTCCAGATCAATACCACCGTCACCCGGCAGAATGAGGAACAGGTGCTCGAGATCACCGCACTCGCCCGGAAACTGGGCGCGGCCGCGCACCATGTGTTCTTCCTGGTACCTACGGGGAGGGGACGAGACATTGCCGGTGACGTGCTGCAGGCACAGCGCTGCGACCGGCTGCTCGAGCGGCTGCTGCTCACCCAACAGGAAACCGGCATCGAGATCAAGCCCACTTGCGCCCCCCAGTTCGTGCGCATCGCGGCGGAACTGGGCCTGGAGAGCCGATTTGACTCCGGGTGCCTGGCCGGGCGCACCTATTGCGTGATCACCCCCTGCGGGGAAGTGCAGCCCTGCCCCTACCTTCCGGTTGCCGCGGGCAACGTCCATCGGCAGCCCTTCTCGCAGATCTGGGAGCAGGCCGAGGTGCTGCGCCGGCTGCGCACAGAGCCGCTGGGCGGCGCTTGCGGGGATTGCGCGTGGGGGCAGCGCTGTTTCGGCTGCCGGGCGCGCGCCTACCATGCGAGCGGCGACTACATGGGGGAGGACCCCTGGTGCCTGCGCCGGAAGGGCGCCTGCGCGGTGGGGGAGACGAGCCATGAGCAGCAATGACCACCGGCCCCTGTTCCCTGTCTTCCTCAGGCTGGAGGGACGCCCCTGCGTGGTGATCGGGGGGGGCAAGGTGGCAGCACGCAAGGTGCAGGCCCTGCTGGAGGCCGGCGCTCGGGTGCGGGTGATCGCGCCCGCCCTGTGCCCGGCCCTGGAAGCCTTGCGTTCCGCCGAGGACCTGGTTTACGAACCTCGGCCTTACCAGGCCGGTGACCTGCGGGGCGCCTGCCTGGCCTTCGCGGCCACCGGTGAACCGGCGATCAACGCGGCAGTGTTCGCGGAGGCCGAGCGCCTGGCCATCCCCGTGAATGCGGTGGACGACCCTGCGCACTGCACCTTCCTCGTCCCCTCCCGGATCGAGCGCCCGCCCGTTGCCATTGCCGTCTCCACGGGCGGGGCCAGCCCGGCGCTGGCCCGGCACCTGCGCGAGGTGATCTCCCAGGCGGTGCCCGCGTGGTACGGCGACCTGGCTGCCTTGCTGGGGCGACTGCGGCCCGAGGTGATGGGCTCGCGCCCGCCTGGCGAGCGGGAGCATCTCTGGGAGGCGCTGCTGCAGGGCGAGGTGCCGCAACTCCTGGCCGAGGGCAAACCGGACGAGGCAGAGGCCTGTGCGCGCCGATTGCTGGGACTTTCCAACTCGGTGCATGCGCCGCTGGTGATCGGGACGCGGGGCAGCCGCCTGGCGCTTGTGCAAGCCAAATGGGTTGCCGACCGCCTGGAGGAGCACGGCGTCGCCGCCAGGCTCCAGATCATCCGCACCCAGGGGGACGGCGGCACCGCACCTCTGGAGACCGGCGCCCCCGACCTCTTCGTGCGAGAGATCGAGCACGCCCTGCTCGCGGGCGAGATAGGCGTTGCCGTGCACAGCCTCAAAGACCTCCCCACCGGTGAGCGTCCGGGACTGGCGATCGCCGCCATCCCCGAGCGGGAGGACCCTCGCGACTGCCTGGTGGCCGCCGAGGAACAGGGTATCGATGACTTGGCGCCGGGTAGCCTGGTGGCCACGTCCAGCCCGCGGCGCCGGGCCCAGTTGCGGGCCTGCCGTCCGGACCTGAAGTTCGTCCCCGTGCGGGGCAACGTGGACACCCGGCTCGCCAAACTGGAACGTGGAGACTTCCAGGCCCTGGTAGTAGCGATGGCGGCGCTCCGCCGCTTGGGGCTGTCTGACGTGGGCCGCCCCCTCCCCTACGAGGTCTGCCTGCCGGCCCCCGGCCAGGGCGCGCTGGCGCTGCAGGTGCGCGCCGATGATGAGCCGGTCGTTGCACTGCTGAAGACGCTTGACCACGCCCCGAGCCGCCTGGCGGTGACCGCCGAGCGGGGGTTGCTCGCCCGCCTGGGGGGCGGGTGCGCGGTCCCTGTGAGCGCCCTGGCTACCGTCGACGCGGACCGGATGTTGCTCCGCGCGAATGTTGCGGAGCCCGAGGGCTGCCGGGTGCTGTGGGAGCAGGTGGAGGGTCCTGCCGAGCGCCCCGAGCCGCTCGCCGACGAACTCGCCGGTCGCCTACTGGCGGCCGGGGCGAGCACGATACTGGAGGCATGCCGATGCTGAAAGCAGGCACGGTCTACCTGGTAGGCGCCGGCCCGGGAGACCCAGGGCTGATCACCGTGCGCGGGCTGGAGGTACTGAGGGAGGCCGAGGTCATCATCCACGACCGCCTGGCCAACCCCCAGTTGCTATTGGAGGCCCGCGCCGATGCCCGCCTGGTGTATGTGGGCAAGGAATCGAGCAATCACGCCCTGCCGCAGGATGAGATCAACCGGTTGCTCGCCGCGGAGGCCCAGGCGGGACATTCGGTGTGCCGGCTCAAAGGCGGTGATCCCTTCCTTTTCGGCCGGGGCGGCGAGGAGGCCGACCACCTGCGCGCGCAAGGGATTCCCTTCGAGGTGGTGCCGGGGGTGACCTCGGCCCTCGCGGCGCCGGCATATGCAGGGATTCCGGTGACCGACCGCCGGGCCGCCTCCTCGCTGGCCATCATGACCGGTCACGCAGGTTCGGGCAAGCAGGACAGCGTGGACTGGCGCCGGCTGGCGGCCGCCGCAGATACCCTGGTGGTGCTGATGGGCACGCGCAACCTGCCCGAGATCACGCTGCAGATGCTCGAGGCCGGGCGTGACCCCGCCCTCCCGGCCGCGGTTATCCGCTGGGGCACCACCGGACGCCAGCGGGTGCTGGTATCCGACCTCGCCGGTATTGCCGATGAGGTCGCGCGGCGCGGCTTCGCGGCTCCGGCCGTCCTGGTGGTCGGCGAGGTCGCCGGCTTCGCCGGGCGGCTGGCCTGGTTTGGGCAGGGCCCGCTGCAGGGACTGCGGGTGTTGGTTACTCGGCCCCGGGGACAGGCGGGCGCCCTCCCCGCGCTGCTGCGTGCCCGCGGCGCCGAGCCCATCGTCTGCGCGCTGCAGCGTATCGAGCCCATTCCTGTTCCTCCGGAGAGCACCCGGGCGCTGATGTCTCAGCCGTGGGACTGGCTGCTGTTCACCAGCGCCAACGGGGTGGAAACCTTCTCGGGCTGCCTGCTGGCCGCCGGCCTGGACTGGCGGGCCCTCGGCCGCGCTCGCCTGGGTGCCATCGGCCCGGGCACCGCGAGCGCGCTGACCCGTCTCGGGCTGCGCGCCGACTGCATACCCGCAAGCGCGGTAGCCGAGACCCTGGCGCAGGCCCTCCCGGAGGTGGGACCGGACACCCGCGTGCTCCTGCCGCGGGCGGCCGGGGCCAGGGAGGCCCTGCCCGCATTGCTGGGCGAGCGCGGGGCCGCGGTAGAGGTAGTGGAAACCTACCGCGCGGTCCCCGACGAGGCGGGCATCGCCCTGGCCAAGGCCGCGCTGGCGGAGGCGGAGGTGGACGTGGCGACCTTTGCCAGTTCCTCTGCCGTGACCACGGCGTTGGACCTGCTCGGGCGGACCGCGCTGGAGGAATGCGACATTGCCTGCATCGGCCCCGTCACCGCCGCCACTGCCCGGGAGGCTGGGTTGCGGGTGGCGGTGGAGGCGACCGAGCACACCATGCCCGGGTTGGTCGCGGCCTTGGAGGAGTACGCCGCCCGCCGGCCTGCGGCGGTTACCGGAAGGAGTGACTCATGATCGGATTCACAAAACTGCTCTGCGGCAAGGCCACGATCTCCCACGCACTGCGCCAGGCGCAGGGGCAGGGCCGTGAGCCCGGCCTGCTGCAGTTCACCACCGCCGACCGGCCGCTGGTGGTGTGGAACATGACGCTGCGCTGCAACCTGCGCTGTGCGCATTGCTACAACCGCTCCGGCTGCGCCGCCGAGGATGAACTAAGCACCAAGGAGGCCGAGGCCCTGATCGCCAATCTGGCCGCGATGCAGGTGCCGGTACTGCTCTTCTCCGGGGGCGAGCCCATCCTGCGCGAGGATCTCTACCACCTCGGCGCGCTGGCGGCAGAGCGCGGGCTGCGGCCGGTGCTCTCCACCAACGGCACGCTGATCACCGCCTCCGTGGCCGCCCGGCTGCAGGCAGCCGGATTTCAGTATATCGGCGTTTCCATTGACGGTCTGCCGGTCACTCACGACCGCCTGCGCGGCCAGCCGGGAGCCGCCGAGGCGGCTTGGGAAGGCTTGCGCCAGGCTCAGGCGGCTGGCCTGAAGACGGGCGTGCGCTTCACCATCACCCGCGACAACATAGCCGACCTCCCGGGCGTGCTGGACCGGGCGGTGCAGTCCGGCGCGCAGCGGTTCTGCCTGTATCATCTGGTCTACGCCGGGCGGGGTAGCGCACTCGCCTCCCGGGACCTGGATGCCCGGGAACGCCGGGAGGTGATCGCCTGGCTGGTGGACCGAACCCTGGAACTGGACCACCGCGGCGAGCCCATCGAAATCCTGACCACCGACAACCATGCCGATGGCGTCTTCCTGTACCGGCATATCCTCCAACACGACCCGGCGCGTGCCCCCGAGGTGCTGGCCCTGCTGGGGATGCACGGCGGCTGCTCCGCAGGCCGCAAGTTCGCCAACGTGGATGCGCATGGCAACGTGCACGCCTGCCAGTTCTGGGGCCACTGCTCGCTCGGCAACGTGCGTGAGCGCCCCTTCTCCAGCATCTGGCAGCAGCCCGACCATCCGCTGCTGTGCAGCCTGAAGAAGCCCGAGGAGCACCTTGCCGGCCGCTGCGGGGCCTGTGGCTATCGCACCTACTGCGGAGGCTGTCGCATCCGCGCGGAGGCGGGTGCGGGGGACCTCTGGGGCCCCGACCCCGCCTGCTATCTCACCGATGAGGAGATCGCCGATGAGCACATCCCGGCTGCGCACGCCGCCGGTTGAGCCCGGGGTGGACCTGGCGGCCCTGCGCCAGCGGCCTCGCCGGCTGCGGGCCGGCGCCGCCCTGCGCGAGATGGTGCGGGAAACCCGGCTCCATCCCGCGCAACTCATCTACCCCCTGTTTGTGGTGGCCGGCCGCGGCCGCCGGGAGGAGATCCCCTCGCTGCCGGGCCAGTTTCACCTGTCCGCCGACACCCTGGTGGAGGAGGCGCGGACCGCCTGGCAGCAGGGGGTCAAGGCCGTCCTGCTCTTCGGCCTTCCGGAGGCCAAAGATCCCCTGGGCGAATCCGCCGTGGACCCGGCCGGGCCGGTGCAGCAGGGCGTGCGGGCGCTCAAGCGGGCGCTGCCTGAACTGGTGGTCATGACCGACGTCTGCCTGTGCGGCTATACCACCCACGGGCACTGTGGGGTGGTGGGGGAGGGGGGCACGATTGACAACGACGCCACCCTCCCCCTGCTGGCGCAGGCAGCGGTGTCCCATGCCCAGGCCGGTGCGGACCTGGTCGCCCCCTCGGATATGATGGATGGGCGCGTGGGGGCCATCCGGCAGGCCCTCGATGCCGCCGGCTTCACCAGCACGGGGATCATGGCCTATTCCGTGAAGTACGCCTCGGCCTGCTACGGGCCATTCCGGGAGGCCGCGGGCTCGGCGCCGCAGTTCGGAGACCGGCGGTCCTACCAGATGGACCCGGCCAACCGCCGGGAGGCCACACGCCAGGCTGCCCTGGACCTGGCCGCCGGCGCGGATATCATGATGGTCAAGCCGGCGCTCGCCTATCTGGACATCATCTCGGACCTGCGCGCCCTGAGCGACCGCCCGGTGGCGGCCTACAACGTCAGCGGGGAGTATGCCATGGTCAAGGCTGCCGCGGCACGCGGTTGGCTGGACGAGCGGGCGGTGGTGCTGGAGATGCTGACGGGCATGGTGCGGGCCGGGGCCGACCTGGTGCTGACTTACCACGCCCGGGAGGCGGCGCGATGGCTGCAAACATAGACCAGGCCCCCGCTCTCACTCACCAGGAGCGTGCCCTGCTGACCCTGGCGCAGTCGGAGTTCCCGCTGTGCGTGAGGCCATTTGCGGCCTTGGGGCAGCGCCTGGGTATCTCCGAACAGCAGGTCACTGCCTCGCTGCAGGCATGCAAGACGGCCCGCCTGCTGCGGCGGATCGGTCCGGTCTTTGCCCCCAGGGCGTTGGGGCTCGTTTCCGAACTGATCGCTGCCGAGGTGGCGCCAGAGCACCTGGAAGCCGTGGGCACTGCGGCTTCCGGGTGGGGTCCGGTCACCCACTGCTATGCCCGAGAGCACACCGTCAACCTGTGGTTGGCGGTGGTGGCCCCCGGCAGTGGCTGGCTGGAGACGGCCGCTCACACCCTGCGCGCCCGGGCGGGGGTGCGCGGGGTGTGGCGGCTCCCCGCCTTGCAGCGCTTCAAAATCGGCGTGCACTTTGATCTCGTTGCCGGGCGGAGTGCAGCCGCCGCCGACCCCGACCTGCCATCGGCCGCCGCTGCAGGCCCCGGTCATCTCCCGGACGCCTCGCTGGTGAGCGCGCTCGAGGCCGACCTGCCCCTGCAGGCGGAGCCGTTTGGCGAGATTGGGCGGCCGGTTCGCCTGTCCGGCGAGGAGGTCATTGCGGTCCTGCAGGGCTGGCGGCAATCCGGCCTCCTGCGCCGCTACGGCGCCCTGGTGAGCCACCTCCGGCTGGGATTCACCGCCAACGCCATGACCGTCTGGCAGGTTCCCTGGGCACGCGTGGCCGAGGTGGGCCGCCTGCTCGCGGGCTCGCCCGCGGTCTCCCACTGCTACGAGCGTCCGCCCTTCCCGGGCTTCCCCTGGAATCTCTATGCCATGATCCACGGGCGCACACGTGACGAGTGCCTGCAGATCGCGCGCACGCTGTCACAGGCCGCGCGAGCCGGGGACCCGCTTTGCCTGTTCTCCACCCGGGAGTTTGGCAAGCGGGCTCCCGCGTATGGGTGGCTTTTGGCCGCCCGGAATGATGAGCCGAGAGTAGCCTCAAGGGGGATACGATGACCCGCGACAACTCTGCCAGGTTGTTTGCCGAGGCCCAGCGCCTGATCCCCGGCGGCGTGAACAGCCCCGTGCGCGCCTACGGGGCGGTCGGCGGGGAGCCGGTGGTGCTGGCTCGTGGAGCCGGCAGCCGGGTGTGGGACGTGGACGGAAACGAGTACCTGGACTACGTCTGCTCCTGGGGAGCCCTGCTGCTGGGCCATGCCCACCCGGCCGTGGTGCGGGCGGTGTGCGACGCCGCGGCACGGGGAACCAGTTTCGGCGCCCTCACCGCCGCGGAGGTGGAACTGGCGGCGCTGCTCTGTGAGGCCGTGCCCTGCCTGGAAATGGTGCGCCTGGTGTCTTCGGGCACCGAGGCGGTGATGAGTGCCATCCGTCTGGCCCGTGCCGCCACCGGGCGCCCGCTGGTGGTGAAGTTTGCGGGCGGCTACCACGGCCACAGCGACGGCTTGCTGGCCCGGGCGGGGTCCGGCATCGCGACCCAGGGCATTCCCGGCAGCCCGGGGGTCCCCGAGCAATACGCCGCCCTCACCCTGACCATCCCCTTCAACGACGTCGAGGCGCTGGCCCGGGTGCTCCGGGAGCGGGGCGGGGAGGTGGCCTGCCTGATCGGCGAGCCGGTGCCCGCCAACATGGGTGTCGTCCCACCGGCCGAGCGCTACTGGCCCCGGGTGCGCCGCATGCTCTCGGAGGTCGGGGCCTTGCTCATCTTCGACGAGGTGATCACCGGCTTCCGGCTGGGTTGGCAGGGCGGCCAGGGCCTGCTGGGGGTCACCCCCGACCTGTGTACCCTGGGCAAGATCGTGGGAGGGGGATTGCCCTTGGGGGCATATGGCGGGCGGGCCGACCTCATGCGCCTGGTCGCCCCGGAGGGCCCCGTGTACCAGGCCGGCACGCTCTCCGGCAACCCGGTGGCCGTCGCCGCGGGCCTGGCGACGCTGTCGCAGATCAGGGACACGAATCCCTACCCGGAACTCGAGCGGCGGGGCGAGAGGCTGGCCGCGGGATTGCGGGATGTCGCCCGGGAGGCCGGCGTTCCCGTGCAGGTGAACCGGGCGGGCTCGATGCTGACGGTGTTTTTCAGCGACCAGCCGGTGACGGACTACGCCTCGGCCTCACGTTCCCAAACCGTTCGCTACGCTGCCTTCTTCCATGCGTGCCTGCAGGCCGGCCTCATGCTCGCCCCCTCGCAGTACGAGGCCGCCTTCCTCTCCACCGCGCATACTGCCAACGACCTGGAGCAGACGCTGCAGGTTGCCCGCTCCGCCTTCCGGCACGGGGCGGTGAGGCGAGGCGCGGCTGCGACCGGGTAGCCGCTGGTAGCAGAGGAGTCGCAGGCCGCGTCCCGTGTCGTCCTCGTGGCCTTGCACGGCGGGCCGCCTGCCTCTGGGAGCCTCAGGTGGTGCTGAGGGTGAAACCGCGTGATACCGCAGAACATGTGGAGGCGGCGGGCCGTGTTGGCACGGCATTCTCGCTATGGGCAGGGCTTTCCTACTGCGAGATGGGCATGGGCGTAGGCGTCAGGCGTTGCTAACCGCCTGACGGGCGGCACCTACCGCGAAGGCTGCGGTGTCGGGCCTGCGGGGGCAGGCAGGTGACAATCGGCGCCTGTAGGCCGACAGGCGCGGCTGCCGGCCATAGGGTGGGAAGCGGCAATTGCTTAAGGTGGCCGGCTGCCAGGTGAGCGGCCGACACCCTGGCCGGAGCTGGTCGGCAGGGCCGAGCCAGCGCGATGGACCCCCCCTGCCAGGGCTCGGAAGCAAGATAATGCCTCTCACCCCTCTGCAGCCGAACAGCCTCCCCTGGGGACCCCGGCGGCCCCAGTTGGCCGGCCGCGCTGCAGTGCATAAGCGGACCAACCTGGGGATAGACGGCCATCTGATTCGGCTACCCCCTCGCCCTCCACCTCGGATCGTTCAGAGCAGCGTCCAGTTGGCTGCCGGCGATGCGGGTGCGGCGTTGGCTTTCGGTAAGGTCGGCGACGTAGGCTTTGATGGCTCTTTCCTCGTGTTCAGGCCAGGTGGGGAAGCCACCCAGCAGGCGCCGGGCCTGATGGTAGCGGCCATCCTCCGCCTGCTCGCGCCCCAATTGCGTTCGGAATACCGAACCCAGGTCTTCGCCCAGGCAGGCCAGGGTGCGGCCGAGTTCCCGCAGAAGGCGGATGCGCGCGGCCTTGAGTTGGCTGTCGAGCCCGGCCCGCTCCCTGTCCCGGGCAATGGTCTGCATGCATTCCACCCGTGCCCTCGCGGCCTGGGACGCTTCGCGCTGGGCAGCCAGCAGTTGGGCCGGGGCAGGGGGCGCACCATCCCAAGCGGCGATTAGTTCCCGCAACTGCACAAACGAGGCGACGGGCACGGCGCCGGTCTTGCTTACCCACCGTGCCTCTACCGCGCGGTAAGGCCTCTGCTCATATTCGGAAATGACGAGTGGCACCCGCCCCCCGGGCTGGGGAAGGCTATCTGCCAGTTGCTGCGCGACACCAGTCCCGGGGAAGAGCGGCACCAGGGCGGGCCCTCGCTCCAGGGTCTCCCGGTCAACCGTGACAGTGACCCGCTTGCGCAGCCCCGACAGTCGCCACGCTTTGCCGCCGTGGACGCGGCGGGCCTTCACGCTGCAGTTGAGCCCGACCAGGGCATGGAGTGCCACTGCCAGGTCCTCGCGGTTAAGCACCTGGGTTTGGGGCGGCAGCGGCTCCGCGGCGCTCTCCTGCCACGCGTCTCTAACCGCCAAGTCGGCTTCCACAGTGCGGGCACTGCGGTCAACCTGCGCGACAAGGTCTCCTAACTGGCCCCGGCGCAGAGCGTCCCGGGCCAGGGCCAGGATGGGCTGCATGGGTCCGACAAAATGGCGGAATAGACCACAGCGCTCGCGCAGCAATTCGTACACGCGCTCATCCACGCTGTTGGCAAGGAAGAGATTGCGAATGGGCAGCACGGGCTGGGTCTGGCCGATGCGGTCGATGCGGCCGATACGCTGCTCGACCTTACTGGGATTCCAGGGCAGGTCGTAGTTGACCAGCGCACTGGCGGCCTGCAGGTTGAGCCCCTCGCTGGCGGCGTCGGTACAGAGCAGGACGCGAATACTGCCAGCACACAAGCGGTCGGTGATCTCGGCCTTACCGACCTTCTCCCAGGCATGCCCGTTCCAGATCTCGCCGCCGGCGCCGCTGTAGCAGGCCAAGGTCTGCCCGTAAGCGGGCGTGAGCAGGCCCCGCAGGTAGGTGAGGGTGTCGTAGTACTCCGTGAAGACCAGGGCCGGCCGCCCATCTGCGGTGATCTCCTCCAGCACCCCGCGGAAGCGCTCGAACTTACTGTCGGTGTTGCCGAGCGCAGCCAGTTGTGCCAGCAGGCCCTCGATCTGCTCCTTCTCGGCCTGGGCCGCCTCCGGGGTGGCGGGGAGCGCGGGATCCATGCGGTCCTCGATATCGGCGGCCACCAGGTCCCCGGGGTCGAAATCTTCCTCGGCTGCCCAGGACCCGAGGTACTGCCGCTGGATGACCCGGTCGCAGGCCTCCCGCCGACGTTCCAGGCTCCGGCGTAGGGCATACGGACAACTTGCAGCCCGGCGACGATAGATGGTCATCACGAAGCCCTTGCCGCCCTGCTCGCCCTCCAGTTGCTCAAAGCGGTCGTCAATGTAGCGAGTGATGGCTTCGTAGCACCGGCGCTCGGCCTGGTCGAGATAGTCAAAAGTGACGTCCTGCACGTCCCGGGCAGCGGGAGCGTAATCAATCAGCCCCAGGCCATGGTACGCGCGCAGGGTTTCTCGGGTATTGCGATGCATGCGCCGGTGGAGGGGGGAGCCCGACCGCAGCCAGCGCCCCAATTCTGCGCGTTGGGGCTTGGGGGCAAAAGCGAGCAGCCGCTCCACATCCCGGCGGTTATCCGGTGCCGGGGGGAACTCCGGGTCTGAGGCGACGATATCGGCGATGGCCCGGGCCTGACGGGGCTGAGGAAGGCGCTCCACCAGGTTGCCTATGAAATCGTAGTAGGCGCGGACGCTGGCAAACTCCGGCAGCCAGCCATCGCCTACCCCAAGCACGGAGAGCAGGTCCCAGGGCTCCCACGGCTGGGTCTGCATGGGGGTACCGCTGAGCAAGATGATGCCCCGGGCACGTCGGCGTAGCTGCAATTGACGCAACAGGTCGAGCAGCAGGTTGCCGCGGTTGAACTCGCCCTCCACCGCCTCGGCGCGGCGGGCCGCGTGCGCCTCGTCAAGCAGCACCAGGTCCCAGGCAGGAGCCTCCAGGATGGTCTGCCGGTTGGCCTCCAGGCGGGCCCATTCGCGGCTTACCAGGAGCACGTTCTTATCGGCGAAGACCTCCGGGCCGGAGGGCACCCGGGCCCTACCCGGCTCATCGAGGTAGCCGTTGTCCCAGATGGGCACCAGCAGGCCGCCCTTCTCCCGCAGTTCGTCCCGCCACTGCCAGAGCAGACCGGCGGGAACCAGCAGCAGGGCGCGCTTGACGCCTCGCCCCGACAGGAGCCGCCGCAACACCAGAATGGCCTCGATGGTCTTGCCCAACCCCACCTCGTCGCAAAGCAGGCGCCCGGCGGGAAAGGCCTGGGCCGTATCGGTAACCACCCGACGCTGGTGCGGCCACATGTCTACCGGGGCGGTGGCGTCGCAGGCGGCCTCGCCCTGGGGCAGGAAGGGGGCGGCGTTGATCCATCGCCACAGCATGCCTGCCTCCAACTCGGGGCGTGCCAGGGCCGGCTCGCTGGTCGGCGGTGTGGAGGGCGCCAGGCTGATGAGCCTCTGGGAGACGGCCTCGGGGAGCGGGATCACCTGCACATGCTCGTCCTGGTCCTCCCAAAGCCGCTCAAAGCGCCCCTGGTAGTAGTCGGCCTCGTCGGGCTGTTGCCAGGAGGGAAAGAGATGCAGTTCCTCGTAGTTGCCTACCAGGCCCTCGGCGGTCTCGTTGCCGCTGCCCATGAAGACCAGGCGGTCACCCGCCGCGTCCCTGATCACCCCATATTTGGCGTGAAGCAGCCCGCCGGTGTGCCGCATCAGACCCACCCGCACCTCCAGCCAGCCGCTTGCTGCCAGCCAGGCCAGCATCTGCAGGCGCTGGCGCTGCAATGCCTCGCGAGGAGAGCGGAAGCGCCGCAGCAATTCCCGGATCAGCGGCTCCTGGTCGCCCCGGGTAAGCAAGGCCTCCAGGTCGGCAGGCTCAAGTTGCTCGTTGACCAGCAGGCGCACAGCCGGCTTGGGGACGGCCTCCGGGTGCTCGAGAATGTTGTGGATCAGCCCGGCAAAGCCACGGGCGGCGGCAGAGAGCACGCTGCTGGAGAAGTAGGCGCAACAGCGGTCATAGTGCACGGCCCGGGCCAGCGCCGGCACATAGAGGTCCTCCACCAGACGGCTATCCGGTCCGCTCAGGTGCGGGTTCCAGGCTATCTCCCGCAGACCGGGCATGCGGTCCCCCCGCGGTGCCACGCTACTCCTCCTCTTCCTCGCCGGCTTCTTCGTCCTCCTCCTCTTCCAGCGGGAGCACGAGCGGCTCGGCCTCCTGGCGCCATTCTGGCGCAGCGATTCGGAAGAGGGGCTGGAGCATGGCATGCCAGGCCCTGAACTCCGGGAACTCGTCCGCCGCCGTCCTCTGCTTCTTCTTGCCGGGGAAGCGCACGGCCGGAGGGGCGGCATTCACCAGCGCAGCCATCAGGCGAGCGCAGGGGCTATCGGGCCCCCACCCGCGGCGCTGGGCCATGCCACGGGCAGCGGCCAGGCCGTTGTCCCCGCCGCCAGCGTCGGCATAGCGCATGGCCAGGGCGTGGCACATGTCCACCACCGCGCTGAAGTACTCATCGTCAGGGTTCACCTTTCGGGAGGGGCGACGGCGGCTACCAGGGGCAGCGGCGAGCAGGGCCAGTTGCTCCTGCTCGCTGCGGATGGGGCGCGCACGCCGCCGCGCTGCCGCCGGCAGCATCTTCACCTTCTCCCCACTCTTCTCAGCCAGGCCGGTCTCCTGCAGACGGGCGATGTCCATGCGGGCGGCACGGCCCAGCAGCATGGCCTCATTGAAGCGAAACTCCTGGGCCTGCAGCACGTCCCAGCACAACAGGTAAAAACGGCTCTCGGCATCCACCTCGGGCAGCCCGCGCGTGGCCAGTCGCTCCTGCCGCCAGGCCACCACCTCGTCTGCGGCCGCCTGGATGGCCTCCCCCACGGTGACCGGCTCGCCGGTATCCCGGCGCACCTCATCATACCGGCTGTACTCCTGCATGGCCGGACCAAAGGCACCCACCAACTGGTCAACCGGGTTCAGCCCCCCCAGCCGCTCGGCCGCGCGCCGTGCGGCCGAGTGAATTGCGCTCTGCATGGCCGCGTCATAGTAGGCGCGGCCCGCGTCCGGTCCCCGTTTGCGGGCCACCAGGATCACCGTGCTCTCGGCGGAGTTCTTCTTGGCGATGTGCAGGCTGTGCTCGCTCTCCGTGCGCACCGGCCAGGTGGCGGTGATGGTGAAGCCCGCCTCGATGAGCGAGGTGAAGAGCGCCTCCCACGCCTCCTGCTTCTTGTGCGTGAACATGACCGTGAGCACGCCGTCGTCGCGCAGCACCCGGCGCGCCTCGCGAAAGGTCTCCGCCATCAGCCGCTGGTAGCACGCGTTGGCCCGACGCCTGGCCTCCTGGGCTGGCAGGCCATCCCGGTGGCGGCTCAGGTTGACCACGGCCTCCTGGTCGCGATCGCAGAGATAACTGGAAAACCACTCCGGCCGCCGGCGGCCCTGGGTGCGCTTGAGCCAGACGTAGAAAAAGTCGGCCAGTTCCGAATACTGCACGTTATCCGCATAGGGGGGGTCCATCACCACCGCAGTGATGCTCTTGTCCTCCAGGTGCACCAGATTGGTGGCCGTGCCCTGGGTGATAGTTGCCGGGCGGGCGCCCTCCGCCCGGGGCAGGGCCGCCAGCGCCTCGTAGGCGTCGAGCACGTTATCAATCGCCCAGGCCAACCCCCCGCCCGCGACGCAGGCCGCCATTTCCGCAAACGTGGCCTTGAAGGCGTAGTCGTGGCGCTGGAAGCCATGCTTGACTATCAGCCGCGTGCACTCCCAGGTAGCCTGCCGCGAGTTGTAATCAGCGTACTTCTCGAGGGCAAACGCCAGCAGATGCACCACTGCCTCGCCGGTTTCCTCGCCCTCGGCCGCAACGATCTCCGGGGCGAGGTGGCGCAGCTCCTCCACCAACGTGCCCAGGGCAAGCAGTTGGCGGGGGGAGAACAAGTCCAGCCAGCGCGTCTCGCCCCGCTTGAGAGGCAGGTCCATCCCACGCAGGTTCGGATCGGTCCCCGTCTTGTCGCCCGGCGGGATGATCTCCGTCGGGATGATGTTCTCCCGCTCCCAGCCCGGCCGCAGGCGCGCCAACTCCCGCTCTGCTTCCTCCAGTGCCCGCAGGTCAGCGGCGTCGGGGGGGCGGAACTCGATGCCGGTGGGGGTCTTGATGGCGACGGCGTAGAGGTGGCTGCCCATCCTGCCCTGCTGGGCCATGGCCTTGAGATAGTCGGCCGAGAGGTGGATGTACGAGCCACCGGGCCGCTGGAAAGCGGGGGAGAAGAGGGACAACCCCGCGCCGCGGTCATAGGTGGCCTTGGGTGGGGCGGGCACCTGGCCGGCGAGCCTTCCCACCTCCTTCACCTCAATGGTCCATCGTCCCTGGTCGCGGTTGGTGACCACGGGCATGGCTACCAGGTGCCGGCCCCCCCTGGGGTGGGAGAGGCTCCAGTCGGGAACCAGCGGGGTGGGGTTGCCGGTCTCGGGGCAGGGGACGGTGCGGGCAAAGATGTAGGCGTGGACCAGCCCCGAATGCTTCTTGGGGTAGAAAGCGCCCAGACGAGCGGCACAGCGGCGCTCCCATGCGGCGGCCCATCGCCGTGCTTTCCCGCCCAGAGGTGCAGCCAAGCGGAGCGGGTAGTCAACCGTCGCCTCCAGGACAGAGCAGGCGACCGGATTCAGTTCGTTCGCCAGGGTGGGCAGGCCAAGCCTGGCCGCCTCCAGGGGGATGGAACCGCCCCCGGCCATGGGGTCAAGCACAGTGGGGGCGCCCCCCCATAGCGAGGCACACGCTGCCTCTGCCAGCCGCAGGTCAGGCTGGGGTACTGCGTTGGTGAAGGCCCGGCCACAGCCAAAGCCACCTGGGACCTTACGGCCGGTATCCATCAGGCGGCGCAGGGCAATCAGGTCCGCACCCGGCCGCCCGAACCCCAGCAGCCGCTCGAAGGCCGCGCGGTCGAAGTCGGCGGGCAGAATGCTCGCCAAGACCGCCGCCCGCGAGGCCGTCAGCGGGCGACGCGCCCACCAGACGTGCAGGCGCTTGTCAGGAGGCTGCTGGCCGGTGGAGCGCTCGCGAGCGCACTCGACGCCGATGGCCTGGACCGGCAGCCATTCCTCGATGAGCAGCCTGGGCCTCATGCGACCGCCTCCGTAAGGATGCGCAGCGCTCGCAAGGCTCGGGAGTTACCGGTGCCCTCAATGAGGCCCACCCACCAGGCGGCTTCGTTGGCATCTGCGGCACGCACATGCTGGGCAGCCCGCAGCAGGCGCTCGGGGTCGCGCAATCCGGCGGCGAGCAGGGCGAAGCAGGCGAGCCGGGCACCCCAGTCGGAATCGAGGGGGTAGAAGCGGCCGGGCTGCAGGGCGCCGCTGCCGTTACCCAGCGGCCTGCCGCCGGCCCTGACCGCCTCGCGCAGCAGGGGGCCGCCTGCGGTATAGGCGAGGGGGGCAAGGGCGGCCACGCGCTGCAGGCGGTTTCGGCCCTCGCCGTCGGGGCGGCGCCGGTAAATAATGGCCGCGGGCCCGCCTTTGCGGGTAACTACACGCAAGGCGAAGGCTGCCTGGCGGATGCTGGGCACGCTACTGCTCTCCTTCGAAATCGGCGGCAATCTCCACCCCTTCGGCTCCCTGCTCGCGCGCCTGGGCGAGCCGGGCCTGGGCCCCCGATAGCCCTTGCTTGCCAAAGTCGAGTTCCAGGCTGGCCGTGAACTCCTCTACCTGCTGCACGCCGCGCGTGATCCTCTCTGCCAGGTCGAGGGGGCGTAGGGCGCTGCCAACCTTGGCCTCGTTCACCCCGAAGTTGACCTGTCCACCCTCGGGCAGGGTCCCGGCGGCGGTGATACTGAGCGTGGTGCGCTGGGCGGCCAAAGGCTGCGCCAGGGCGACCAGCCGGCGGGCAGGTTCGAGGCTTCTCGCGGTCAGAGTGGCCCGGAGCAAAGGCCGACGGGCAGCCTCCTCCAGCACGGCGTCCCAGCCGCTGACACTGGTCGGGGAGACCACTGTCGGCTGGGGCTCGGGGGGTAGGGGTTCCCGCGGCACGACCGCCAGCCAGTCGCTGACGCATGGGGCCGAGGTGGGGGCCACCAGGACCTCGTCACTAAGAGTGAAGGTGGACAACCGCTCGGGCACACGGCGCCGGTCATCCGGGGGTCCGGTCACACAGCCCTGGGCGTCATAGCACTTGCCGTCGGCCAGGCGCACGACCAGTTTGCCGTCGGATATCCCCCGGAGGATGGAGTTGCGGATGGGGGCGGCGTCGAGCATCAGGCGCAGGCGATCGCTGGCCAGCGCGGCCTCGTGGATGGCGGAGGCGGGGTGGGCTCCGGGATGGGCGACGCTGGGGGCCGCCGCAGGGAAGACACGCTCGATAAGCAGGTCCACGTCCACCGCCTCGCTGGGGCCGAAGATGAGCCGGGCGTCGTCGAGGAAGGCCTTGAGTTTCTCCTGACCACGGGGGTTGGCGAGGACGTTTTCCTCGTTCACCAGGTACTTCTCCTCCAGGCTCACCGCGGGCCGCCCCTGGAAGACGACGCGCGTAAAAGCGCGGTAGGCGGCCAGTTTGGCGCGCCTGGTAAGGGTGGGCATGATTGTTTCCTTTACCTGGCGGACGAGTTCGCGGTTGTCCCGGTGGTCGTGGACCACCTTAGCGGCGGCCTCGGCGCGCCGCCAGGCCTGTGCGGCCTGGGTGAGCGCCTCCGTGGTGGGCGCGACGGCAAGGATGGCATTGCGAAACGGGCGCGGACGCAGCGCGCCGGGGTCATCATCCAGGTAGTCGCACACCGCCCGGGCGGCGGTCTCGGAATCGGTGAGCACCAGTTTGAGTCTGGCCGAATCGGGCACCGCAGAGGCGCTGCTGGGATATGCCACCAGGTCAAAAGGGCCGCCCCGGAAGTAGTCCTGGGCCAGGGTAAGCACGCCAGCCCGGGCGTCCGCCATGGGGATTTGCTCCACGGTCTCCTCGATGATCTTGTTGGCATTGGGGGCGTCGCGGAACTGGTACTTGTCTCCCGTGGTAGTGCGGTAGGTATGCCAGCAGACGCTGAGCAGGCGGTCAATCGCCTCGCGGGGCTCATTGCCCACGTCACTGGGGCGCAGGGTGGCCAGGCCCAGATCCTTCACGTCCATGGCGCCCTGGGGGGCGAGGCTTTCCAGTAGCAGCGCCGAGGCCACCCGGCGGTGAATGTCGGTGGACAGTTCCGCATCCAGGTCTCGGGCATGGCGCAGGATATCAGCGTCCACGGCAGCCTTGAAACTATCTTTATTGAGGCGTGCCAGCAGGTCGGCCTGAATGCGCTCACTGCCCCAATCCAGGTCGCCAGCACAGATGAGGGGCAGGGTAGCGTCGCTCTCCCACACATAGCGCAGGATACGGGCGAATAGCCGGAGTACCCCGCGGCTCTTCTGGAAGTCCTGGATTACCCCCAGGCGGTCCCTGGCAGTGTCCAGCAGCCGGGGGTGGAAGGGGTAGCAGGTGAGGATGCGCTCGGCATATTCCCTGCCCGCGGCGTGGGCAGGGAGAGCGTCGGGATACTCGCGGACAATGCGCTGGTAGGCCTGGTAATACTCGGCGGAGGCCTGGTCGGCGGCAGCCCGGTCGACGTTGGAAAAAAGGCGGCGGACGATGACCTGGGCGGACTCGCCCCCGATGGGGTCGAAGTCGGACATCTTGCGCCCGAGCACATCGTTCAGGCCGGCGATCTCGTCGAGGTTACGCAGGTGCTCCTCCAGGGTCGCGGCCTCACGCCGGGTAGCCGCCTGATCGCCCGGATCGGTGATCAGCAGCACGGTCCGCTTGCGCCCCCTCACCGTGGAGATGAGGGCGTTGATAAACATGACCAGGGCCTGGCTGCGCTGGGGGGTGAGTTTGGCCATGTAGAGCACCAACTCGTCCAGCAGGATAAGGGTGGGCTTGTCAGCCCCCAGCATGGCGGCAATGAGATCTGCATCCGGCACCGTGCCCGGGTCATCCACCTCCTGCATCTGGGTGTACCCGGCCCTGCCACCCAACTGAAAGGCAAGTTCGCCCCATAGGCTGTGCGTGATCACGTTGCCGTGCCGGGCGACCACCTCGCTGCCCGTCTTGTCGCCGTCGAACCCGGCCACCGCCACCTTGGAAGGTCGGCCCGCAGCGGGCAGCAACTCGGTGCCCAGGGCCAAACTGCCCAGGTTACGGGCGAGGTGCCAGAGGCTGATCAGGGTGTGCGTCTTGCCGCCACCATAGCCGGTGCTCAACCGGATGACTGCTCCGGCCTCGGTGGGGCTGGCCAGGCGCTCGAAAACCACCCCTACCAGTTTGCGCAGCGCGGTGGCGGGATAGGTGTTGGCAAAGAAGGTCACGGGGTCCTGGTACACGGGCGGCGCAGCACCCTTGAGCACCTGACCAAAGTCCGCCCCGAAGATGGCGTCCTCCAGGTCCCCTTGCAGCACCTCCGGGCGGAGGGTGCAGGTTTCACGAACCGGTCGCATGCTTGCCTCCGTGACATGCAGTGGGTCGGCGTGGGAGGGCGAGTAGCGGGGCTTGCTGCTTGCTCGTGGCCCCCCGGGGCTCGCAGGACGACTGGTTCTCCGGGGGGCCGAAAGCCTCCTGCCGCCGTGGGTAGGTAACGCCATTGCCAAGACATGTGGCATGGGCCAATCGGCGGCTGGCCGAGTTGGCGGCCGAGCGGCCGAGGTGCAGGCGAGTGCCGGCGACATCGGTACCCCTGCCGCCCCAGGTTGACTACGGAGTGCTCAGCCTGTGTCTGCGCAAGGAGCGTTGCCCACGCGACCAATCAGGAGAAGCGGCTGGGTCAAGCAGATGGTGCGGGAGGTGACGCTGGATCCACGAGGCGGGGGAGGCCAAGATCAAACTGCCCCGCGAATGCAATACAAAATGTGGAGGCGGCGGGCGGAATTGAACCGCCGAATAAAGGTTTTGCAGACCTCTGCCTTACCACTTGGCTACGCCGCCGGCATAGACAAAGATGGAGCGGAAAACGGGCCTCGAACCCGCGACCTCCAGCTTGGGAAGCTGGCGCTCTGCCAACTGAGCTATTTCCGCTCTCCAAAAGCAAATTGTAGGGCGCGCGCCGTTTCCTGTCAAGGCCGCGGCCCCGCGCGGCCCCTCCAGCCGGCCCCCCGACTATGGAATAAGAAGTATGCCGACTTACCTTCGCGGCTACTGGGCCTGAGGTTGCCGCCATGAAGAAACAAGCAAGTGTCACCGGCATTGCCGCCGCTGTGCTGATGGCCGCAGGAGGGATACTGCTCTCCGCCCATCTGAGTGCGGTGCGCGGTCTGCCCGCCATCGAGCAGCGTTCTGCGCTGCCTATCGAGTTAGCCTTTTACCTGCTGGTAATGGTGGTGGTGGGCCGTCGTTACTCCCTGCAGGGCTACCTGCTGGGGATAGGTTGCATGCTCGGGATGCGGCTGCTAATAGACACCGCTGCCGTGGCCTGGTTGCTGCTCCAGCAGCATGCCAGCGCGGTGGTGATCGCGGACCACGTCTTCTCCAGCACCCCGGTGTGGGTCGGCTCGGCCGTGATGGCCGCGCTCTCGTTGTCGCCGCTGGCCGGCCTGCTGCCGGAGCGGGCCAGGGCGGACCGGCGGGCCCGGCTTATGGCCGAGGTGGAGCAAAACCGCCGTCAGCAGACCGCGCCCGCTGCCAGCCCCGTGGTCGAGCAGGTCCGGCCGGAACCGGCGCTCTATGTCCCGGCCGGCGAGCAGACTCCCAAGGCCCCCGTTGCCCCCCGCCATCTCGACCGGCGGGTCATGCGCCAGGTGGAGGGCTGGGTTGAAATCCCAACCCAGGCGATCGTGGCCCAGTTGCCCGAATCGCTGCTGGGCAAGGAAGCCGCCAACGGCGGGGTGGCGCGGGTGCCGCTCTCGGTGGTGCTGCCGGAACTGCCGGAGGGACGAGTGCGGGTGCGGCTGACGGAGGTCATTGACTGCCTGCCCGAGGGATGCCTGCGCCCTGACCTGGGCGTCTTTGGTTCCGAAGCCCCCGAGATCGACCTGCCGTTGGAAGTGATCGTGCCGCAACTCCCCGAGGAAGTGCTCGAGGTGGAGGCGGCCCGCCCGCCGGTCTGGCTGAAGGTTGACCCCGAACTGGAGCGCACGCTCTTCGTCAGCGCCTAAGCGGAGGCATCATGGCATCCATCAACTACGCACTCAAGGAAATATCGTGCAAGATCGTCTACTACGGCCCCGGCATGTGCGGCAAGACCACTAACCTGCAGTACATCCACGAGCATCTGGCTGACGACCGCCGCGGCAAGATGGTCTCGCTCGCCACCCCGGGCGAACGCACGCTGTTCTTCGATTTCCTGCCCATCGAGGCCCCCAGCGTGCACGGCTTCGATACCAAGTTCCAGATCTACACCGTGCCCGGGCAGGTGATGTATAACTCCACCCGGCGGCTGGTGCTGCGTGGGGTAGATGGCATCATCTTCGTGTGCGACTCGCAGTATGACAAGATGGCCGAGAACGTGGAGTCCTTCCGCAATATGGAGGAGAACCTGGACTCCTACAACACCGACCTCGATACCATCCCCTACGTCATCCAGCACAACAAGCGCGACCTGCCCAACATCGCCCCCGTGCCCTTCATGGAGTGGCTGGTCAACCGCCGCCAGGTGCCCAGTTACGAGGCCTGTGCGGTGACCGGCGAGGGGGTCTTTGAATCCCTCAACCACGTCTGCCGCCTGGTGCTCAGCAACCTTCGCAGCAAGCAGCAGCGAGGGACCCTGTAGGGTTCCGGCTGCTGGCCAGTGGCGCGGGGCACCGCGCCGCGGCCCCCCGTAGGGCGCGCGCCTGTTCCCTGCCTCCAACCGCGCCCTTACTGCCCCGGCCGCGCACAAAAGTGTGCCGCCGGGAAGGAGCGCCCGTCCGGGGGCAGTATTCCTATACAATTACCTACCCGGCCCCCGGGCTTGTGTGGTGACCCGGGACCGGGTACTCTCTTTACGTGGGGATTGCCCCACTCGCACTCCACACCAGGGGTACACGCTCATGGCCACCGAGAAGTTCACCCGCACCGGTCTCACCTTCGACGACGTGCTGCTCGTGCCCGGCAGGTCCGAGGTGCTGCCCCGCGACGTCTCGGTAGCCACGCGCCTGACCCGCAACCTCTCGCTACACCTGCCCCTGGTGAGCGCGGCGATGGATACCGTGACGGAGGCCCGTTTGGCCATCGCCCTGGCCCGGGAGGGTGGAATCGGGATTATCCACCGCAACCTGCCCATCGAGCAGCAAGCGCAGGAGGTGGACAAGGTCAAGCGCTCAGAGTCGGGGATGATCACCGACCCCATCACCTTGCAGCCGGAGGCCCCCATCGGGCGAGCCTTGCAGTTGATGAGCGAGTACCACATCTCTGGCCTGCCGGTGACCGACGAGAGCGGGATACTGGTGGGGATCCTGACCAACCGTGACGTCTGTTTCGAGACCGACTACACCCAGCGCGTGGGCGACCTGATGACCAAAGAAGGTCTGATCACCGCCCCGGTGGGCACCACGCTGGCGGAGGCGGCGGACATCCTGCGCCGGCATAAGGTGGAGAAACTGCCGGTGGTGGACGGGACCGGCAAACTGCAGGGGCTGATCACGGTCAAGGACATCCGCAAGCGGGTGCTCTATCCGTTGGCCACCAAGGATGACCAGGGCCGGCTGCGGGTGGGGGCCGCGGTGGGCGCTGGGGCCGACAGCCTGGAGCGCACGCAGGCGCTGGTAGAGGCGGGGGTCGATGTGCTGGTGGTGGATACCGCGCACGGCCACCAACAGGGCGTGATCAACATGGTGGGCAAGATCAAGTCACAGTTCGAACTGCCGGTGATTGCCGGCAATGTGGCCACCACCGAGGCCACCCGGGAACTGATTGCGGCCGGCGCGGATGCAGTGAAGGTAGGCATTGGGCCGGCCTCCATCTGCACCACCCGGGTAGTGGCGGGGGTGGGGGTGCCGCAGTTGACCGCCATCTACGAGTGCAGCCGGGAGGCCGCCAAGACGGAGACCCCGATCATCGCCGACGGCGGCATCACCTATTCGGGCGATCTTGCCAAGGCGATCGCGGCGGGGGCCGACTGCGTGATGATCGGTAGCCTCTTTGCCGGCACCGACGAGAGCCCCGGCGACATCGTCTACCACGGCGGGGAGCGGTTCAAGGAGTACCGGGGAATGGGGTCGCTGGGGGCGATGCGCAGCCGGGGCTACAGCAAGGACCGCTACTTCCAGGAGGGCGAGGACAATATCGCCAAACTGGTGCCGGAGGGGATCGAGGGGATCACCCGCTACAAGGGCCCGCTCTCGGAGGTGGTCTACCAGCTGGTGGGCGGACTGCGGGCGGCCATGGGCTACGTGGGCGCCAAAGACATCCCGGAGATGCAGGCCAAGGCGACGTTCATCCAGATCAGCAATGCCAGCCTGCGCGAGAGCCACCCCCACGACATCATCATCACCAAGGACGCGCCCAATTACGGCAAGCGCTGATGTCATTGTGCCGTGCTCGGCACAGCGGTTGCTTGACATAATGGGCGCAGCCATCTACTCTTCATACACCTTCGGCGATGCCTGTGAGGGTGATCGAGGAGTTCCCCTCCCGCATCGCGAGGGAATCAACTGCAGAGTGAGTCACCTCGGGCGCCAGCGGGGCGCCCTCGGTAAGACGGCTTGGCAGACAGAGGTGACCTTCCACGTCCGGCCCCGGCGCCACCCAGTATGACAGGCTGCCCGCAGGCTCGTGCCCCCGGGGGCGAACCTGACCAACTGTCTCCCCTTTCGGTCTTCCCGATATGCCTGTGCGTACGCCTGGCTGGCAGGCGGCAGGCCGCAGGTGCGACGCCTGCACAATGCAACACCATTCGCTACCGGCGCCAGCCCGGGGGCACAGAGGAGGCCAATGTGGCCAGTAAGAGTTTGTACGTGGGCAATCTGCCCTACTCCGTGACGGAGAACGACCTGCGCGACCTGTTCGCGGAGTTCGACCCGGTTGCGGTGCGACTGATCGGTGATAAGGGGTTCGGCTTTGTGGACGTTCCCGAGGAGCGCGCTAACGACGCCATTCAGGCGCTGAATGGCCAGAACGTGGGTGGCCGCCCCCTCACTGTGAACGAAGCGCGCCCGCGGGCTGAGCGTACCGGGGGCGACCGCCGCGGCAGTGGCTACGGCGGTGGCTACGGCGGTGGCGGCGGGCGCCGGTGGTAGAACGGGCGCCTCAGGACCTGATCTGTGGGTTCTGCGGCGAGTCGTTCTCCTACTCACCCGAGGAGCAAGCGGCTGACGAGGCGGCGGGTTACCCGCCGCCTCGGGCCTGCTCCCGGTGCCTGCGCGAGCGGCACCAGGCGGCCGCGGCCAAACGCGCGGCCAAGGCTCCCCGCCGCAAGCGCTTCCGACGCTAAGCGCGCGGGAGATTGGCCCCGCCCGGAGAAATGAGGAGCAGCCTGGACCCGGAGGCTGCCCATGACCCCGCGCGAGCGCCTGCTGACAGTATTGGCCGGCAACATCCCGGACTGCGTGCCGGTGATGCCGGATTGCAGCAACATGATTCCCTGCCGCCTCACCGGCAAGCCGTTCTGGGATATCTACCTGTACCAGGACCCCCCGCTCTGGAAAGCCTACCTCGACTGCGCCCGGCACTTCGACTTTGACTCACTCATGGACGGCTATGTGCATATCTCCCTGCCCGGCGAGGAGGATCCCAATGCCGCGCCCTGGGAGCCCATGCTCGTCCACGAGAGCCCGGAGCGGCTGGTGGTGCAGCACTGCCGCCGGGAGGGCAGAAAGATCGAGTGGTCACCGCGGGTGACCGTGTACTATGTGGCCGACCCCCCCACCGGCAACGTGCCCCCGGAGAAAATCGGGCTGCCCCCGGTGCCCACCCGTTATCGCCCGGTGGAGGGGATCAAACCGTGGCCCACCGGGCCCGAACTGCTGCGCCTGGTCAAGCAGGAGATGGGCGAGCAGGGGCTGGTGGGGGTCTTCTGCGGGCACTCCTGCCTGTTGAGTAGCCCGGATGACATCTACTCCTACTACGACGATCCGGAGCCCTGGCGGCGGCGCGCGCGGAAGGCACTGGAGTATTTCGAGCGGCGCTTCGCGGGGCTGATGGCGTTGCCCGACAAGCCGGATTTCATTGCCGTGGGCGCCTCGGGCACCCTCGTCTTCCAGACCGTGGCCATGTTCCGCGAGTTGGGCCTGCCCATCGTCAAGCGCATGACCGCATTGGCCGCCGCCGCCGGCCTTCCCAGCCACCTGCACTCCTGCGGGCCAGAGCGGGAGTTAGTGCGCATCTGCGCCGAGGAGACCGACCTCACAGTTATTGATCCCCTGGAAGTGCCGCCCATGGGCGACTGCGACCTGGCCGACCTCAAACGCCGCTATGGCTCTCGCCTGGTGCTCAAGGGCAACTTGCACACCACCGAGGTGATGCTGCGCGGCACTCCGGAGATAGTCGCCGCCGCCGCCCGCCGGGCGATAGCTGACGCCGCCGCCGGCGGACGCTACATCCTCTCCACCGGCGACCAGTGCGGGCGCGACACACCCTTCGAGAACATCCAGGCGATGGTGCAAACCGCGCGCACCTACGGGAGGTACTGAGGGCGCGAAGTGGTGAACGGGAGGGAAGGCCGCCGTGCGTCCGCTGGCCCCTCGCCGATATCCCCCCGGTTCTATCATGTGGGCCGACTTGGCAGGCCCTGGCCAGACTCTCTGCCGGGTGCCGGCAGTCCCTGCCCAAGCGGCTTCCCGATCCTCAGCGCGGCCTTGATCACCTCTCCCGCAATGGGAGCCGATACCGAGCCGCCGTGCCCACCGCCCTCGACCAGCACCGCTACCGCGATGCGGGGTTGCTCGGCGGGGGCATATCCGATGAACCAGGCATGCGGCTTGCCGTGCGGGTTTTCGGCGGTGCCGGTCTTGCCTGCCACCCGTACCCCGATGCCCTCCAGCGAGCGCCCTGTACCCCGCTCCACTACCATCTCCAGCCCTGTGCGCAGTGCGGCGATGGTTTCCGCGGAAAGCCCCACCGCCTCCCGCTGCACGGACACCGCTCGCCCGCCCGTCTCACGTACCAGATGCGGCTGCACCCGGTAGCCGCCGTTGGCCACCACCGCGATCTCCACCGCCGCCTGCAACGGAGTGACCAACAGGTCACCCTGGCCGATAGCGACCTGGCAGGTATCCCCCGGGTACCAGGGCTGGTGGCGACGCTCGCGCTTCCAGTCGGGGTCGGGCACCAGACCGGAACTCTCGCCCGACAATTCGATCCCGGTCTGCCGCCCCAGCCCAAAGCGGCGCGCCATGTCAGCCAGGCGCGCGATGCCCACCCGACGGCCCACAGTCATGAAGACCACGTTGCACGACTGGGCGATACCCTGGATAAACGACAGCGGCCCATGCCCTTGTAGCCGCCAGCAGTGAAAACTCCAGCGCCCCAGCCGGTACACCCCGGGGCAGGTGAAGCGGCTCTGCGGGGTAACCAGGCCGTGCTCCAATCCCGCCGCAGCAACCACCACCTTGAAGACCGAGCCGGGAGCATAGCGCCCGTTGATAGCACGATCGTGTTGGGGGCGGGCGCGGCTGTTCAGGTAGCGCCAATGGGCCGGGTCGAGCCTGCGCGTGAACCAGTTGGGGTCAAACCCGGGGCTGCTGGCCAGGGCCAGCACCTCGCCCGTCTCCGGGTCCAGGGCCACCACCGCCCCCCGCTTGCCCGTCAGCCCGCGCTCAGCGGCTTGCTGTGTGGGGAGATCGAGGGTGAGCGCCACCGGGCGGCCAGGCGAGGGCTCCACCCGCCCCAGCACGCGCACCAGCCGGCCGCCGGCATCCACCTCCACCTGCCGCCCTCCCTCCCGGCCACGCAGACGGGACTCCTGCAGGCGCTCGATGCCATCCTTGCCAGCACGATCGCCCTGCAGGTAGCCCCGGGAGCGCAGCCGGCGCAGGTCGGCCTCGTCGACCTCCCGTACATAGCCAAGCACGTGGCAGGCCAGTTTGGCATAGGGATACCAGCGCACGGGCTTGACCTCGATGCTCACCCCCGGCAGGTGGGGAGCATGCTCCTCGATGCGGGCGATGGTCGCCCGGTCCACGTCCTCCGCCACCAGGCAGGTATCCCCGGTGCTCATCCCGGCCTTGGTGCGCTGCTCCAGGTCGGTAACGGTCATGCCCAACAAGGGAGCCAAGGTCTCCTCGACCTCCCGGCGCACGGCCGGATCGGGGTGGGGAAGCATGCTTACCGCATAGGACGGGCGATTGCTCGCCAGCACTTTGCCCGCACGGTCGGTGATCACTCCGCGCGGCGCGGCCTCGCGCACACGGCGGATGCGGTTCTGCTCTGAGGCGCGCTGCAACTCGGCACCCTGGATGACCTGAAGTTGCACCAGGCGTCCCAGCAGCAGTGCGAAGACAACGGCCACCCCCAGTTTCAGGCGGAAGAGGCGCTGGCTCACGGGTGCGGCTCCTTGTCAATGCGGCGCAGGAGCAGCATCAACGGCACCGCCAGCATTGCGTGGTAGAGCGTGCGGCCACCCAACATCCAGGCGCTGTCGCGCAGCCCCACGCTTTGCACCAGAGCCAGAAAGACCAACCCGTGGGCCAGGGTGAGCGCCGCCGCCGCCAGTGCGGTGCTGAGGGGGTTCTCCAGGAAGATCAGGCGTCCGCCCGCTCCCGCCAGGTAGCCCACCAGCGTGCCCGCAAAGGCGCAGGGCCCCAGGTCACGGCCGGCCATCACGCCCGCGGCCAGGCCCAGCGTGAAGCCCGTCCCCATGCCCCAGCCGTGCCCCACCAGCAGCCCCAGCAGCACCGGGACCAGCACAAAGAGGTCGGGGCTCGCCTGCCCCACGGCCAGGTAGCGCGCCGCCGGTGCCTGCAAGAGCACCGCCCCCGCCACTACCGCACCCAGGTACCACTGCCGCCTGCCCACAATGCCATTATAACCCACCTAGCCGCCACGGGGGGATAAGCGGTCGCATCCAATACCGGATGCTTGGATGCTGGAGGGAAAGGGGGGATGGGGCGGATGGGCGGGAGAGCGGGACGAGGACCACGCGACGCGCCTGTCTCTCCGGGGAGGTCGTAATGGCGTCGGGCCGATGTGTAGCAGGTATAACACATCCCTGATCTCTTGTATTGAGATGATTACGTGTCGGTGCCCCCTCATTTGCAGGACGTGAGAGAATGCGGGTGCTGCGTCTGGGGTCACGCCGGAGGGTAGGGAGCGGTTGCCCTAAACGCGTGGCGCGATGTAGCACCGATTTGACAAACAGGCCTGCAGGCACGCCTCGGGTTCCTTGACGATGGGCAGTGGCGGTTCTATCCTTTCCGCATAGCAATGGGCGCCCGCAATTATCCTTAAGCCCGAATCGCGAACGACCAGGGGGTCAGTGGCATGGAGCGCCAAGAGATCAGAGAAGGCTGGTTCCCATTGCGAGGATCGTGGGAAGAAGCGGTCCTTTCCTGGAACGAACAGGTGGAGATTTCCTTCCGCCGGCGGGAAAGCCGCGCCGGCGGGTGGGAAGAGGCGCCCAGCCTGCGGCAGGAACGCCGCGACCGGGTGAAGGTGTAATCGCCCCCGGGATCGGCGGCCGCGCCGTCGCTCTCATTCGCGCTGGGAGTCGGGGAGGGCTCCCGGCGCGTTCTGTTTCTGCTCCGGCGCCACTACCCAGCGCCAGCACAGGGCCACTACCACGAATGTGATCGCCAGCCGGCCCGGGATCAGCCACCACAGGCTCGCGCCGGGGATGGCAAAGAGCGCCGTATCCTCAACCAGGGCGTGGCTCAGCCCCAGGAAAAGACCCAGGATCGCCAACTCGCGGGGGTTCAGCAGTTTCTCCCGCCCCGCCTGGATGAGTGCTCCCGCGCCGTAGGTCACCCCCCACAATGCGCCCACCAGCAAAGGCAGCACCGCCCGCTCGGATAATCCCACCCGTCCCAGCCGCCCACCGATATGGCGCGCCGCCCGCTCGAATACCCGGCCCCACTCCAGCAGGGCCAGGATGAGCATCAGCGGCATTACCACCGCAAACACCTGGGCCATCAGGGTCACTGCGCCCAGCGTGCCCTCGGAGAGTATCCGTCCCCAGTTCATGGCTATTGTCCCAGCGGGAAGTGGTAGGCAAGCAGGGCCGCCACGATCCCAGTCACGCATCGCAGCAGGGTGATGCGCCCGCCCCTGGCCCCCAACTTGGTCAGCACCACCCACTCCATGGGCAGCGAGTGGGCGATCACCAGCATCAGCCCGAGCACGGTCACCTCGCGGGGGGTGAGGCCAATGGCCTTCACTGCACCCAGGGCGGCATAGAAGTTGGTGAACAGCCCGGCCACCAGGGGCACGGAGGCGTCGCCGGGCAGGCCGAAAATGCCCATCGCCGGGCGCACCGCGCGCGAAATCAGCGGCATCGCCGGGCTGTACTTGAGCACGGTTACCAGGTAGTACACGGGCACCATCACCTTGGCCAGTTCCCAGGTGGTGAGCAGGCCGTTCTTCAGCCCCAGGCGCAGTGCGGGCACGAAGCCGGGCCAGCCGGGGGGAAGGTTGGTGCGGGGAGTGACTTCGGAATCGGGTGCAGCCAAAGACCAAGACCTCCGTATCGGGACCAGGGATACTTCTGCCGGGGTTCACCCTCTCCTTTGGGAGCCCTTTGGGAGAGGTGCCGACAGGGACAGTTACCTGACGGCAGGCGCGTATTCGGGGTGACGGCAGGTAGGCTGTGCCGGTAACTGTCCCACCACGCTCACTTGCCGGGCAGCGCCCGGCCCAGGGCGGACAGTTGGTCCACGAAGGGCTGGGGGATATGGCCCTGGCGATCGATGGGCACGTCCCAGGTCACGACCCCGCCCGCGGCCAGGCGGTCGCGGGTCACCCGGACGATCAGGTCGTCGGGGTAGGCCGGCTTGTCACCGCGGCACCAGTTCGATCCCAGGTAGGAGAGCATGTGCCACTGCGCGCCCTCCACCCACCGCCCGGGGCAGGGCGGGAAGGGATCGTCACCGGAGTGGTCGATCTCGCCCGCGGTGTAGTCCTCATACTCCGAGAGCGAGATGATGGGCCGCAGCACCCCCGGGTTGAAGGCCACCAGGGCCTGCGGGTTGCCCGCCTTGGCGGCGGCCGCGAAGGACTGGAAGTTGGGGGGCGCGGGGAAGCGGTACATGGCGTCGGGCCAGTAGCAGCCGTCAAACCACCAGCCGCCTACCTTCTTGCCCCAGCGCTGCGACCATTCCCGGATCACCGCCTCCCAGTTGCGCTGGAACTCGGCGTTGCGGGCCGCCCCTTTGCTCCACTGCAGGCGCTCCATGGCCACCGGGTCGCGATCGGGGGCGCCGGCCGGCAGGTAGACCATGAGCCGGATGCCCAGCGGGTGCAGGGCGTCATACAGATCGGCCACCAGGTCACGCCGGGAGCACTTGCTGGGGGTGATGCCCACGATGCGATCGTAGGCGGCATTGGGCGAGCAATAGTGGCCCGAGTTCTGGCCCAGGGTGAGGTAGTAGTAGCGGCAGCCGGTCTGTTTCAGTTGCCGGGCCAGCCCGGGCACGTCGAAGCCGTCCACCAGGGCATTCCACTCGGTCGCGGACATGTCCTCACCGGTGAGGTAGTGGGTGAAGACCCCCCAGCCGGCCTGTCGGAACCAATCGGTGCTCGCGCGCTTCACCTTGGGCTGCTCCTTTGCTGCCCCCGGCAGGAATGCCAGGCCCACAGCCAGCATTATCATCAGCAGACGTCTCAAGCGTGCCCTTCCGCCCTGCAAGCAGCGCCCGATTGTAGCCGCTTGCCCGGCCGCTGTGAAGGGCGCCGCCCCCAAGGAGGTTTGTCGCATGAAACTCGGCCTGGTCACCTACAACCTCGCCAAGTCGTGGGATGTGCCCACCATCATCAAGAACTGCCGGGAGACCGGGTTTTCCGGCGTGGAACTGCGCACCACCCACGCGCACGGGGTCGAGCCCACCCTGGGCGAGGCCGAGCGGGCGGCGGTGAAGGAGCAGTTCAGGGCGGGCGGCATCGAGATCGCTGGCCTGGGCACTACCTGCGAGTACCACTCCCCGGACCCCGAAGAGGTCCGCCGCAACATCGAGGCCACCAAGGACTGGGTGCTCCTGGCCCGCGACCTGGGTTGCCCCGGGGTAAAGGTGCGTCCGAACGGCCTACAAGTGGACAAGGGCATCCCCAGGGAGCAGACCCTGAGGCAGATCGGAGAGGCGCTGGCCGAATGCGGCGCCTTTGCCGCCGACCACGGGGTGGAGATCAGGCTGGAGGTGCACGGTCGGGACACCCAGGACCCGAGAAACCTCCGCGCCATCCTGGACGTGGCCGGGCCCCAGGTCTACGCGTGCTGGAACAGTAACCCCGGCGAGGTGGTGAACGGCAGCATCAAGGCCAACTTCGCCCTGCTGCGCGACCGCATCCGACTGGTGCACATGCGCAACCTGTATGAGCCCGATTACCCCTGGCGGGAGTTGTTGCAGTTGCTCAAGGGCACGGGCTATCAGGGCTATACCCTGATCGAGTCGGGCCGCGAAACCAGCGACCCCTTCATGGTCATGTCCTACTGTCGGGCGCTCTGGGAGGAGATGCTCAGGTAGGCGGATAGGCGCACAGGCGCATGGGCGGATCGCCGGCCACCGGGCGGGGGCAGGCCCGTCCTACTGGCGTTTTTCGCTTCTGCCCGCGCCCCAGGCGGTCAACCCCGCCAGTCCGGTTACCAGTAGCCCTTCCACCAGCCAGAGCGCCAAGAGCCGGGCGCCGGCGCGGGGCAGGGGGAGGCGGGGGAAGGCGGTGCGGGCCCGCCAGCGCACGTATCCCGGCCAGCCGGGGGCGCCCGTACGCCGGGACAGCATGTCATCCACCGCCCGCCCAGGAGCAAAGCCGGCGCCCTCGAGGGGCGCACGCAGGGAGTCAGGCAGCCCGGCATAGACCGTGCCCCGGAAGTGCAGGTAATCCGCTGCCTGCCTGGTATCCGCCGCGGCCGCGCCCGCCAATGCCCCGGCCAATGTCAGCAGCACCAGGCTGCCGGTGGGCCGGAGGCGGACGGTGAGCCAGGACACGGCAAACGCCAACAGCGCGCCCACCAGCACCGCGGGGAGCGCGGGCAGGGGCAGGGCGCGGGCCAACAGGTGCCACAGCAATCCGGCGGCGACCCCGCCCACCAGGACGGCGCCGGTCCAGAGCAGCAGGCGGCCTGTAGCCCGCTTGTCGGCACCCACCCGGCTAACCCCGCTCGGCGCGTTCGAAGATGGCCAATTGGAAATCGAGGTTGCGATAGCCCTCGTCCGCGGTAGCCAAGGGTTCTCCCTGGCCGGCAAGGGCCCCGAGGAAGCGCCGGATGCATATCTGCACCAGGTCGTCACAGGAGGCCTCCTGCTCGCCCACCTTCAGGTAGGTGCGATAGACCCCATGCTCGTCGTTACGGCCCGCCAGGTCCGCGATCGTGCCGTTCACCCCCACCTGGCGCCTGAGCGGGCCCTCGTACACGTTGCGCAGATCAATCCTCACCCGGCAGGGCCCGGTGCTGGCCTTGACCCGGAACTCGGCGACCGTCTCGTCCTCGCGGATGTGGCAGGTGATGGAATCCTCGTCGAGGGTGCACCCGGGCAGGTAGGCGAGCACCAGGCTGAGGGGGTGGCTGGCGAGGTCAATCCAGATTTCGTCCCACTTGTTGGGGCCGCTCACCCCGCCCTTGGATTCCATGCGAAAGTAGAGGTCGGTGATGGGGGCGTGGGGTGGGAACAGCCTGTCCAGCGCCGGCACCACGGCCACGTACTGGGTGTTGATGGCCAGCAGGCGGCCGGTGCGGGCGGCGGCTTCCAGCATCAGGCGAGCCTGGGCCAGCATCTGCGGGCGGTCCATGGCCACATCCCATACCAGCGGCTTCTCGCAGAGCACGGCGGCGCCCGCCTCCAGGCACTGCACGGTGTGCTGGCGGTGGATGACGTGCGGCGAGCACACGCTCACCACGTCCGGCCGCTCGCGGGTCAACAACTCGGTCACGCTGGTATACCCCCGCCCGGAGAAGCCGAAAAGTTCGGCCATGGCCCGGCCGGTGCGCGCCACGGTCTCGGGAGTGCTCCCGGCGAAGGCCACCACCTCCAGCCCCTCCAGGGCGTACCACTTGGCGTGATGCTTGCCGATGCCGCTGGCACCGATGACCGCGGCCTTCAACTTCCCGCTCATGTGCCCCCTCCTGGGTGGGATGAGGCCTCCTTCGCCTCGCATGCGAGGGGTCCTGCCCCGCGAAGGCGACGCCCACCGCCTGGCAGGTGGGCGGCGGGCGCAGGCTGGTTATTGTGTCAGGTGGTGCGGCCTCGCACCCGCGGCGAGCGCGCCCGGTGCCTGCTCTGTCAGTCGATCCTTTACGTGTCAGGTGGTGCGGCCCACGGGCCAGCCGGCCGGCGACCCTGGGGCTCATGTGTCAGTCGATCCTTTACGTGTCAGGTGGTGCGGCAGGGCCGCATCTGCCTGGAGGCCTGTTATGACGGCCGGTGTCAGTCGATCCTTTACGTGTCAGGTGGTGCGGCGGCGGACTTGATTGGGCCGCACGCGCAGCAGCTGTGTCAGTCGATCCCTTACGTGTCAGGTGGTGCGGCTTTTTCTTTAGGGTAGCACGCCGGCGCACCCCTGTGTGTCAGTCGATCCCTTACGTGTCAGGTGGTGCGGCGTTACCCCGCCTGTCAATAAGGCTTCGTAACTTTTGTGTCAGTCGATCCCTTACGTGTCAGGTGGTGCGGCGTCATGACTATATGATACCACGCATACCCGCCCCGTGTGTCAGTCGATCCCTTACGTGTCAGGTGGTGCGGCAGCACTAACTCCACTACC
>Ga0315298_1001381_pt1 | contig 44729 bp, 40 predicted proteins | sample WHS_1_MG_FD_203077 | JGI IMG/M metagenome (GOLD analysis project Ga0315298, IMG submission 203077) | Extremophilic microbial mat communities from Washburn Hot Springs, YNP, Wyoming, USA - WHS_1_MG | ecosystem: Environmental > Aquatic > Thermal springs > Hot (42-90C) | place: USA: Wyoming...
GCAGTTGCAAAACGCCCTCCTCGGCGCCGTCTCCCATGACCTGCGCACGCCCCTCGCCGCCGTACTGGGGGCCGCCACCACCCTGCAGCGCAATGCCGACAGTCTTTCCCTGGAGGAGCGGGACTCCCTCATTAAAAATATCCGTAGCCAGACGGAGAAGATGTCCGGCATGGTGGAGCGCATACTGCACATGGCCGCCCTGCAATCGGGCCGGCTCGAACTCAAGAAGGACTGGGTACCCCTGGATGACCTCCTGGTTGCAGCGCGGGACCAGATAAAAAACCTCTGTAGCAAGCGCGAATTCCGGGTGCGCATCCCGCGCGATCTGCCGCTCCTGCACGTCGATCCGCAACTCATCGAGCAGGCCCTCGCCAATCTCCTGGAAAACGCCTGCAAATATACGCCGGCAGGAACAATGATCGAGGTGGAAGCCCGCGCCACGGAGAGCGAGATCGAGGTTTGCGTCATCGACCACGGCTATGGGGTCCCGCCGGGCCGGGAAGAAGAAATATTCACCCGCTTCAGCCAGGTAAAGCCACCCATCGGCGAAGGCGGCAGCGGTCTCGGCCTGGCCATCTGCGCCGCTATTGTCCAGTTGCATGGCGGCAAGATCTGGGTACGGAACAGGGTCATGGTGCGGGGCGCCGTTTTCTGCTTTACCCTGCCGCTGGAGCAGGAACCGCCGGCGCCGGCGAAGGATGAATGAGGAATGGAATCCCCCGTGGAAATCCTGATCATCGAGGACGACCAGGGAATCGGCAACTTCCTCCAAACGGCCCTGCGTCACGAACCCCAATACCAGGCGCAGCACACGGCTACCCTGCGGGATGCCTGGCGGGAGATGGAAAAACGCCAACTCCATGGCGGCGAGCCCTTTGCGGTGATTCTTCTGGATCTGGGGCTGCCCGATGGCAATGGCCAGGACTTCATCACCCGGGTACGCGCCCGGTACGCCGACGGTCCCCTCATCATCGTCCTCTCCGCCCGCAACAACGAAGCCGACAAAATTCAGGCTTTGGATGCCGGAGCCGACGACTACCTGGCCAAACCCTTCACCATCGGCGAACTCCTGGCCCGCCTGCGCGCCCACCTGCGGCGGCGCGGATCGGCGGAACCGGCGGAAAAGATTTGGCGGGTCGGAGGGCTGGAAATAGACGACAATGCCCACACCGTCAAAAAAAATGGCGATGAGGTGGCCCTCACCCCCACCGAGTACCGGCTTTTATGTCTCCTTGCCGCGCATCGGGGCAGCGTCCTCTCCCATCGCAAGATTCTTTCTTCCATCTGGGGAAACAACAACCGCGAGCAGGCCCACTATGTGCGTATCTATGTCAAGCGATTACGGGAAAAGCTCGAGGACGACCCCGCCGCACCGGAATATATCCGCACCGAACAGGGCACCGGTTACCGCCTGTGCGGCGGACGGACGGAGTCTTGATATCTATGGCAATATCCGGCGGCCCATGCGCTTCTCCCATGCCGGAAGACCTCCCGCCATCCAATACCGGAATAATCACACCATAAAAAAGAGGCGCAATGTTATCCTGTAACTAATCGATTATTAATGTGGTGCCCAGGGCCGGACTCGAACCGGCACGGGAAAACCCGAGGGATTTTAAGTCCCTTGCGTCTACCGATTTCGCCACCTGGGCATGGCTACAAAGATGTGGAGGCTGGGGTCGGAATCGCTTTATTGATCTGGTATTTTGTCGATGGATTATTGGATGATCATAACCGCTTATGTCACCCAAACATGCCAACGCCAATGGTGCTTCCTCCGCTACGCGAACCCCTTACCGATGGCGATTATCCATGGGTCATGGGCAACAGTCAAAAATACAGCCGGCGCCATGGGCCGGGCAATGAAATAATCCCGGCGGATGCGGGCAGGTCCGGATGAGCGTCGAGGACGGCCTGCAGGTCGGACCGAAAGCACTGGTCCAGAAGATCGCGGGCGCTGATATCCACCGAGACGCGCAAGGGGCATTCCATGCCGTCGCGTCCGCCCGGCCAATGGCGTCCCTGGAAGCCACCCCGGTCCGGGACATCCCCCACTTGACCTGTTTTATTAATGCGCCTTATTATCATTAGCGTTCGTGTCAACCAGGGAAAGATGGCTTATGTTCCGACGGCAATGGGCTTTGGCGGTGATGATCATGGTTTTTTCGCAAACCGTTCCTGCGGCAACTTGCGAGGTGGATGAATACGTCACCAGGGCCATCGGCATCGAGGAACCCTGGCTGGAAAATGCCGCCTACCTGTTTTCACAAACGGCCAACCAACCCGGGGGCGCGTGGGTTCTGGCGCCCGAGATGGACCTACTCCTTTCCGACCGGGTGGGGCTGGAGATAGACCCTCCTGCCTATGTCATGAATTATCCCGTCGGCCGGGGACCGGCGGCCTTCGGCCCTGCGGGCCTGGGCCTGAAGGTGCCGGTACTGCAGCGTTGCAATCAGTTGGGCCAGGGGCGGGCCACCATCGTGACGGCGGAAGTGGAAGGGCAGTTCTGGCCGGCTCCCCATCGCAATGCCATAGACGGAGCGGGCAGTTCCATCACCGCGCAAGTCGAATGGGCCCGGTTGTGGTGGCCATGGTTCAACCAAGGAGAACTGGGATACACCCAGCGCGTGGGCACCGGCGTCACCAGCGGCGGCTTCGTCAATACGAGCCTCGGCAGGGCCCTCGACGCCACCACGGCGATTCAAGTCGAAATGGAGCTGGACGACCAACTGATCAGAGGCGACGAAAAACGGGGTCTGGAAGGCAGCATCATGCCGCAGGTGGCCTATCGCCCCGGCCCCCGATGGCTGCTCGCCATCGGGGAGGAGTTCGCGGTCCGGGAGAATGATTGGCACCCCCAGTTAAGCACCATGTTGATGGCGGAAAGGGAGTTTTGAACGGCGGAAGAAATGGATCCGCAATTGGCAAACTGCATGCCGCTCCCGGCTTATGGATTTGGCGTCGGTGCCAGCTTTGACCAGCGCACATCCGCCCGACAAGGAAGACGGCAACCCGCTATCCTCAACTTAATAGAGCAGGTAGCGGCCGCGCAGCCTTGCGAAATCCCGCAGCTCCCGGTGCCATTGCGCCACGATGAGCCTGGGGTCTTCGCCCCTCCGGATGGCTGCCAGAACCCACCGCGCGCCGACCATGCCCAGGATACGCTGCGTCTGGAATTTTTCCGGATGCAAGCGGGTGAGCGCACTGGCGATTTCCACGCCGAGGGCGGGCGCGTCGAGGGCCTGGCGGTCGGTAAGGACAATGCGCACACCGTGACACAGCCGCCCTTGGTAGCGGTTCGCACCGGGCGTAAAGGCCGTTGGTAGGAACCCTACTCCCGGTATGTCCCTGTGGTTCAGATACTGCGCAAGCCTCTCGGCGTCGATCCATGGCGCTCCGACCAATTCGAAGGGCATATTCGTCCCCCTCCCCACGCTCACATTCGCACCTTCGACCAGGCCTACGCCGGGATAAAGGGCGGTTTCCGCAAGCGTGCGCAAATTCGGCGAAGGGGCCACCCAGCGGAGACCCGTTTGGTCATACCAGTCGCTGCGCCGGTAGCCCCGCATGCGGATGACATGAAGATCGGCCCCCAGGTGGTCTTCGGCATTGAACATTTCGGCGAGCTCGCCGATGGTCATGCCATAGCGCACGGGAAGGGGGAAATAACCCGTGAAGGACTCCAGGTCGGCATCCAGGATGGGGCCCTGCACGACATTGGCGCCGATGGGGTCCGGGCGGTCGAGAACATAGAAAGGGATGCCGTGCTTCGCCGCCGCCTCCATGGCATACGCCATGGTGGTGATGTAGGTGTAGAAGCGGGCCCCCGCATCCTGCATATCGAAGACCAGCGCATCGACCCCCTGGAGCATTGCGCCCGTGGGCCGTCTAACCTGGCCGTAGATGCTGTAGACGGGCAGCCCCAGGGATGGCTCCATGCCCGAAGCCACTTTTTCGTCCAAATCTCCGTACAGTCCGTGTTCGGGGCTGAAGATGGCCACGAGCCGCACGCCGGGCGCCCTGGCCAGCAGGTCGGCCGTGCGGTTGCCATGGGCGTCAACCCCGGTCTGGTTGGTGATCAGGCCCACGCGCAGGCCCTTCAGGGGAACGAAGCGTTCCGCCTCCAGGACATCCACGCCCGTCTGGACCGGTCCCGCCCCGTTGGGCTCGCCCACCTCCGCATAATAGCGCCCCAGGAGGGGGCGTCGCGCTGCCACTTGGGCGTCGGTCAAGGGGGCGAGATGGGCAGATAGCAGATTGATCACCGCTTCCCTGAGGGGGCCGGCGTTGCCCTTGCCGAAGGGATAGACCCGGTTCGTCAGGATGATCACATAGGTCCTGGACACCGGGTCGATCCACAGGAGCGTCCCGGTAAACCCGGTGTGACCGTAGGCGCCCACCGGCAGCAGGTCGTCCCGGTTGGGAGCAAAAGGGGCGGCCAGATCCCAGCCCAACCCGCGCAAGCGCACTTTTCCGGGCGGGGATTGGGGGATGGTCATCCGCTCCACGATGGGGCCGTCCAATATCCGCACGCCGTGATAGCTTCCCCCGTCGAGAAGCGCCTGGGCAAAAACGGCGAGATCGCCGGCGGTGGAAAAGAGCCCGGCATGGCCCGAAACTCCTCCCATGCGGTAGGCCGTGGGGTCATGCACCTCGCCCCAGCGCAGCTTGCCATCCAGGTATTCCGTGGGGGCGATGCGATATCGCTCCCACGCGGGGGGGCGAAAGGTGGTTTCTCGCATGCCCAGCGGCCCGAAGATGTGCTTTGCGCAGTAGACATCGAGCGCTTCGCCGGAAACCCGGTGAATGATTTCGCCGAGGGCCTCGAAGTTGATGTCGCTGTACACATAGCGGGTGCCCGGTTCGGCCACCGGCTTTTCCGCGATGATCGCCCGGAGCGCCCCCCGGTAGCCGCTCCATGGCGTTGCCAGATTGAGGTCGGGGGACAGTCCCGAGTAATGGGTGAGCAGCTCCCGCACCGTGATGGCGCCCTTGCCGTTCTCCCCAAAGGCCGGCCAGTATCTGGCCGCAGGGGCGTCAAGCTCCACCCTACCCTGTTCCACGAGTTGCATGACCGCCGTAGTGGTGGCGACGACCTTGGTGAGGGACGCCAGATCGAACAGCGTCCCGACGGTCATGGGCATCTTTTCCGGCCCCAACGCGGCATAGCCGAAGGCCTTGCGGTAGACGATCCGGCCCTCGTTGCCCACGAGTACGACGGCCCCCGGGATCCTGCCGGCCCGGATTTCCTTTTGCACGATCTGCGCGATGCCGGACAACTCCGCCCGCCGGAGGTTTTCCGGGTCACCCGCCCGGGCGGGCAAAATGCCCGTACCCAGCAGGACGGATAGCAGCAGCGCCCCTGCCGTTCCCTTCCCGATCAGCGCCCAAGCCGCGGCGCATCTTCCGCAATATTGCCCGAACATGTTTCCGTCCCGATCCCACCCAGATTTTCCGGGGACCCGCCATGGCTCTTCATCACCATTCCCGACCTTGGGGGGAGCCCTGCTGCAGTATAGACATTGCGGGGGTTCCACAGCATCCAGCCGTCCGTTCCGATGCTTTGCGCCGCGTCGATCTGCGCCGCGATCTCCTCGCCCCCGAAGGGTTGCCCGCCAAAGGCGTAGTCGCGAAATGCCTGCAGCCAGGGGCGAAAGCGAACCGCAGGCAAACCCGTTTTATCCTCGGCCTTGCGCAGCGAAAGGTAAACCACCTGGCGCGGATGGCGAATGGGATCGCGGTAGCCGGGGATGCCGTACTGAAAACCCGAAGGATAGAGCATGGGAGAGAGATAATCGACCTGCTGCACCAGATCCTTGAGTCTCTGACCGATCCCCGTGTCGTTGCGGTTCCAGATCACGTAACCAAAAATATCTGCGGAAAGAAAGACGTTGTAGGGCACCAACCGCTTGCGGGCTGCCGCGAGAAATCCGGAAATTGCCGCAATCCTGTTCTCCTCGGTGTTCGGCTCCGAAAATACCAAGCCCTTGGCGTCGGGAAAGCGGACGTAGTCGAACTGGATCTCATCGAATCCGTCCCTGGCGGCCTCAACGGCAATGTCGATGTTGTAGTCCCATGCCTGCCTGGCGAAGGGATCGGTCCAGGCGAGGCCTTCCCGATCCCTCCAGATGACGCCACCTGCGGTCCGCACCGCCCAAGCCGGTCTCGCCAGCGCGAGGACGTTGTCTTTGAAAACGACGATCCTGGCAATGGCATAGATGCCTTCCTTGTGCAAATCGTCCAACAGTCGCCTGACATGTTTGATGGTGACGATCTTTTGAGCCCCGATTCCCGTCGCCAGAGGAATATCGGTCCGGTACGCAATCATCCCCCGGTCGCTTTTCACATCGATCACCACGGCATTGAGGCCGGTTTTCCTGATGAGATCCAGGGCCGATTCGCGCAAGCGCATATCGCCCGCTCCATAGGAAGACAAATAAAGCGCCTTGGGCCGAAACGGCACGAGGGATAGGGTTTCACCCGCCTTGAGATCCCCCACGGGAAGCTCGCTTCTCCCGTAGCCATACGCCCTGAGGCCAAGCGCCGCCCCTTCCCCACCGATCTGGAAACGGCCATCCAGGCCGGTGCGCGCGACCGCATCCCCCAAGGTCACGAAAGCGCCCGGGATCGGCTTGCAGGTCAAGGCGTCCACCACCGTCCCGCTGTAGGCGGCAGCGCTCCCCGGGGCAAGCAACAGGACTGCAAACAACGAAGCGCATATATTCTTGATCTTCTGGCAGCTCCCCACAGCCCACCTCGTTCATCTGGAGTTCGTTCTCAGCAGCCTCCTGAAGGCCTTGCCCGAGTCCTGGTCCGTGACCAGATAGCGCGGGAGTGCCATCACCTTGTCCGCTTCATGCCAAGTCATGGCGGAGGAGCGGAATGTCTGCGGGTGTCAGGGCTGCGGCCGGTCCCGGGAATAGGCGCCGGGCGTCGTCGCTCGCGCGGGCAAGGGGCGAGAATTGATCGAGGCCAGCCCTTCCGGTGGAGAGCCGCAGCAAGAATGATGCCGTTTTGCAGGGCCGGAGGACGCAGGGTTCCTGGCCCCGGGTGAGGCCCATTAGAAGCGAAAATCAACATGCGCTTCCATTTTTTGCCGGTGCATCCATGATGATGGCTTGATTTTGTTTGGAGGCTGGGGCCGGAATCGAACCGGCTTCCACGGCTTTGCAGGCCGCTGCATGACCACTCTGCCACCCAGCCGGAAGCAAGAAAGGGGAAAGGCTGGCTTTCCCCTGAAATTGGAGCGGGAAACGAGGCTCGAACTCGCGACCCCAACCTTGGCAAGGTTGTGCTCTACCACTGAGCTATTCCCGCATGGGTGCAAAGATTACCGGCGGTGCTGGTCACTGTCAAGGGCGGACCCGGCGCTTCCGCTCAAGCTGGGCCAGGCGGCGCGCAGGTAGGCGAGCATGCTCCACAGGGTCATGGCGGCCGCAACGATCAACAACACCATACCCACATCCCGGCTGGGAAACCAGCCGATGGGTTGGGCATAGAGAAGGAAGATGATGGACAGCATCTGCATCACGGCCTTGCCCTTCCCCAGCCAGGAAACGGCTACCTTCTTGCGCTGGCCGATCTCGGCCATCCACTCGCGCAGGGCCGAAACGGTGATTTCCCGGCCAACAATGATGCTCGTCAGGATACCCGCCAACAGCGCCGGCATTTCTCCGGCGGCAGTGATGAGCACCAGGGCCGTGGCGACCATGAGCTTGTCGGCAACCGGGTCCAGAAAGGTACCGAAGGGCGAAACCCCTTGATAGCGGCGGGCCAGAAAACCATCCGCCCAGTCGGTCAGGGCAGCCAGGGTAAATACCGCCGTCGCGCCCAGATAACGGGCCGGCCCGCCCCAGTAAAACAGCCCGACGAAGACCGGCACCAGGACGATGCGCAGGATGGTGAGGAAGTTGGGTAGTCGCGCCATCACGAGCGTTGTGGCCCCGCATGAAAGAAATCGTAGATCCGCTGCGCCAGTTGCTGATCGATGCCGCTCACCCGTTGCAGATCTTCCACGCCCGCGTCGCGCACCCCCTTCAGCCCGCCAAAGGCCCGCAGCAGGGCTACCCGGCGCTTGGGCCCCACCCCGTCCACCGCATCCAGTTGCGACTCCTGACGCCCTTTGGCGCGGCGGGCGCGATGGCCGGTGATGGCAAAGCGATGGGCCTCGTCGCGAATCTCCTGGATCACCAGGAGGGCGGGGTCATCATCGGCCAGTTGCAGGGCCTCCGTACGCCCGGGCAGGTGCAGCAACTCCAGACCGGGCCGTCGCGTCGTTCCCTTGGCCACGCCGCAGAGCTGTACCGCAGACACACCCAGTTCCTGAAATACCCCTTCCGCCGCCCGCAACTGTCCCGCGCCGCCATCGATGAGCACGATATCCGGCAACGCCTGACCCTCATCGCACAAGCGCCCATACCGGCGCGTCAGGGCCTGGGCCATGGCGGCATAGTCATCGCCGCCGGTGACACCACGCACATTGAAGCGCCGATATTCCGCCTTGAGTGCCCCTTCGGCGCCAAAGACCACACAGGATGCCACCGGCAATTCCCCCCGCGTGTGGCTGATATCGAAACACTCCACCCGCTCCGGTGCGGCATCCAGGTCAAAAAGCTCCTGCAACAGGAGCATGCGCCGCCGCGCCACAGAGCCGTTCTCGGCACGCTGGCGCAGGGCCCCGCGGGCGTTGAGCACGGCCATGTCCATCCAGCGCTTGCGCGGCCCCCGCTGCGGTTGGCTCAACTGCACCCGCCGCCCCGCCTGCTCGCTGAGGCCGGCGCTCAGGATACCGGGGCCCCGGGGGAGCACATTGACGAGGATATTGCCGGGGATTTCCTTGTTCACATAAAACTGCCCGAGAAAGGCCGCCAGGATATCCACTTCCCGCTCCTCCTCCACCTGCCGCGGGAAGACCGTGCGGCCGCCCAGCTGCCGGCCATTGCGGATGAAACTGACGTAGATACCCACCGCCCCCTTTTCCCGGAAAATGGCGATGACGTCGAAGTCTCCACCCCCGGCCTGGGCCACATACTGCCGCTCCTGGATCTTGGACAAGGCCGCGATCTGATCCCGCCATTGAGCCGCCGCTTCAAAATGCAGCGCCTCGGCAGCGCCCTGCATGCGTTGCCCCAGGCTCTGGATCACTTCGTCGCTCTTGCCCTCCAGAAAACGCAAGGCGTCCCGCACGTCCTGGGCATAGGCAAGGGCGTCGATATGGCCCACGCAAGGCCCGCTGCAGCGGCGAATCTGATACTGCAGGCAGGCGCGGCTGCGATTGCTGAAGGTATGCTCGTCGCAGGTCCGCAAACGAAAGGCCTTTTGCAGCAGGACCATGCTCTCGCGCAGGGCGGTCACCGCCGGGTAGGGGCCGAAATAGCGGCCGCGGCCCTTCTGGGCTCCACGATGAAAACCCATGCGCGGAAAGGCGTTGGGCGTATCCACATAGAGATAGGGGTAGCTCTTGTCGTCGCGCAGGAGGATGTTGTAAGGCGGCTGGTGACGCTTGATGAGGTTGGCCTCCAGCACCAGGGCCTCGGTTTCGGTGTGGGTGACCACCACCTCCACCCGCGCCACCTGCGCCAGCATGGCCAGGGTTTTTGGGCTGTGGCGCTGTTTCTGAAAGTAGGAACTCACGCGCCTCTTGAGGTTGCGGGCCTTGCCCACATAGAGGATGCGGCCGCGGCAATCGAGCATCTGATAGATGCCCGGCTGGCTACTCAACGTCCGTAAAAAATAGGCCCGATCAAAGTCCGCGTCCGGGACGGCCGAGGCCGCGACGCCATCGGCACCGTGCGCGTCTACCGCGGGCGCGTGGCGCACTGCTTCCGGTTCAGGCACCAGCACCCTCTTCGTCGAGAAAACGCAAGTATTCCCAGGTGAAGATGCCCGTATTGTGGCCATCGCTGAAATGCATCTGGATGGCATAGTTGCCCACCGGCTGCACATCGCTGATGGAGACATCCTCCTTACCCGTAATGGTCTTGGCCTCCGCCGGGCTATGCCCCTTGCACTCGGCGCAGGGACACTCCACCCGCAGGCGCTCAAAGCTGACCCGGCTGGTATGGCCATCGGCCCAGTCCACCTCCAGAATGCGGCTGATCATCAGGGGACGGATCTCCAGGGGCTGGGTACGGGCGTCGGACATGGCTTCCTCGGGGTTACGGCTAGTCAGGGAAATATCCCTAGGGTACAATTCGCGCCCTGTAAAGGGAATGCCCGAAGGGAACACGATCATGAAAATTTCTGCTTTTGACATCCGCCCCGGCAATATTCTGGAGTACGAAAAGGGCCTGTGGCGCGTGCTCAAAACCGATTTCGTCAAGCCCGGCAAGGGCGGCGCCTTCATGCAGGTGGAGATGAAGAATATCGAAACCGGCACCAAGACCAACACCCGCTTCCGCTCCGAAGAAAAAATGGAAAAGGCCGTGGTCGAACCGCGCACCATGCAGTTCCTCTACATGGACACCAACGGCTACGTTTTCATGGACAACGAGAGCTACGAGCAGATGACCCTCTCCGCCGAACTCCTGGAGGGGCAGACCGGCTATCTCCTCCCCAACACCGAAATCCAGGTGAACATGCACAACGACCGGCCCATCGGGGTCGAGTTGCCGCCAGTGGTCGTCCTCGAAGTGGTCGAATCCGAACCCGCCATCAAGGGGCAAACCGCCACCGGCTCCTACAAGCCGGCCAAGGTGGAAACGGGCATCACCGTCATGGTCCCCCAGTTCGTCAATAGCGGTGAGAAGATCCGCGTCAACACCGTCGACGGCAGCTACATCGACCGCGCCTGACGCAGAGCCTGCAAGGGCAGCGAATACCGCTTAGGGTTGCCCCTGGAGGTCCAAATCCGCCTGGACCGCGTCCACCCCGGCTTGGGCGCAGACGGCGTCCTGTTCTCCGCTGGCGGCGCCGCTCACCCCTACGGCCCCCAGCAACTGGCCGCCGGCGCGGATGGGTACGGCACCGGCGCTGATGAGCAGGCCCGGGCTCTTGGGCACCGAGTAGGCCCCCGGAAAGCGCCCCTCCAACCGGGCCGTCGGCTGATTGAAGGACACGGCCGTATACGCCTTCTCCCTGCTGATCCGGAGGGTAAGGCGCGGGGCCAGGGTATCGCGCAGGACGACCTGGGGAATCCCATCCAGGTCCACCACCGTCACCCCTGCGGCAATCCCCTTGGCCCGGCAGGCATCCACCGCCCCTCGCGCGATATGCAGCGCCGTGTCCATGGTCAACTGCGGTCGCTGCACCAGCAGGTCGGCGGCCTGGGCCGGACAAACTGCGCCAGGGGCCATGACCAGCAGAAGCGCTGATCCCAGTCGGTTGAATTTGGTGTTCACGGCCAATCCCTCCATCCTTCCCGCAAGGTTCCACCAAGCGCCACCGGTGATCCCGCCCCCCAGGCGGGAGGAAAGTCTACGCCGGTTTCAGCGCCACCGATCGTATTCAGGATAGCCCAAAAAATTCCAGGCCCATTTTCACCCCCTCCCCGCCAAGGCGCCCAGGGCGAGAGCCTCTTCGCGCAGGCGCTCGCCGTCCACGAGGCCATCGATAAAGCGCCGGGGAATAGCGTCCAGACCGACCTGCGCGCCCACCAGGGCACCCGTGAGCATGGCCCGGGACATGTTTTGACCACCACCATTGATGGCGTGCAAAACAGCGGATTCGTAATCATCGGCAAAACGGCTCGCCAGATAGTAGGCCGCCGGCAACTGCTGATAGATGGCGCAGGGTAGGCCGTAGACCAACGCCGCCTTCCAGGCGGGTTCAATGCGGATTCCCGGGTCCCGGGCGGCGATGGCAGCGTAATGGGGCAGCAGCAGGGCGTCGGGGGAGGCAAAGGTTCCCGCCCTTGGGGGCTCTCCCTCCCCGGGACCGGGCGGCTGGAGGTTTTGCCGGGTGACGGCGTGGAAAGGCAGTTCACCGTCATGCACCAGCCCGAGAAGCGCCGGGACCAGATCCGGGCCCAAGCGCTGTCCGGCGATCAACTGCGAAAGGACGATATTATAGGCGGTGGACATGGCGATGATGGCCTCATCCCCCTGGGTCAGGGCCACATGGCCGCTTACCGCTTCGGCCACCCGGCGCGGCCGCCGGGCATGGAGGGCCGCCAAGACGATGGCGCGTTCCGCCCCTTCCGTCGTATCCGCGTGGCCACTGCAGTCCTGCCAGGATTTCCCTTCCCGGACACGGCATCGCCAGGCTTCCCGGATGGACTGATTGGTATAGCCGCCCGGACCGCAAAAAGGCGTGCCATCGAGTTGGGGAAAGAGATCCTCATCCAGGCGGCGGGTAAAGTCCGCCTCGGAATACTCCCCGTGGGCAAGTACGGAATGCAGGAGCATACGCAGCAGGATGGCCGACTGGGAGGGTTCTCCCGCCGCCATTCCCCCGTGGTAACGGCCCGGGCGCGGTGCCAGATAGCCGTCGATCCACGCGCCGCAATCCCGCCGCATTTCGTCGAGATCGTAATACCAGTGGCAACCCAAGCCCAGGGCGTCACCGATGAGGGCCCCCATGATGGCCCCTGCCGCTCTTTGCTGTATCATCGGAGACTCCTCGCCCCTTGGCAGAATGAAGGATGCATCGGCATCATGCCGGATTTCTTATCCTAGCGAGATTTTTCCATGGCCGCGCACGGGCATCCAGCCGGCCCATGGGTGGCGATCGTACCGGCGACAGGAGAAGCTCATGCGCCTTTTGGGCAATATCATCTGGTTCGTGTTCGGCGGCTTCCTCATGGGACTGGGATGGTGGCTGGCGGGACTCTTGTCGGCCATTACCATCATCGGGATCCCCTGGGCCATTGCCGCTTTCCGGATCGGGTCCTTTTCTTTTTGGCCCTTTGGCCGGGAGATAGCGGATCAGGCAGCAGGCGGGCTGGGGAAAAGCATCAGCCTGCTGGGAAACGTGATCTGGATCCTGCTCTTTGGCTGGTGGCTGGCGCTGGGGCATTTGCTCAGTGCGCTATTGTGCGCCATCACCATCATCGGCATTCCCTTTGCCCTACAGCATATCAAGCTGGCCGGATTGGCCCTGGCGCCTTTCGGCAAGCAGATCGTGCCCATCGCCTAAGGACGGATCAGGACAGACCCGCCTGCCGCGCGGGGAGAGGGGAAGGATTGGCCGCGGCGTGGGCGGGAACCACCCAGACGAAGATTTCGCCTTTGCCCACCATGCCCAGATGGCGCCGGGCCAGTTCCTCGATGGCGCCGTTGCCGGTCTGCAGATCGGCCACCTGCGCCTGGAGCTTGGCGTTGCGCGCCTCCAGTTGACCGAGAACGGCCTCCTTGCCCTGCAGCTCCCGATGCAGAGAAAAGACATTCCACCAGCTACCCGAGCCCAGCCAGAGAGGGTACTGGAGGGCGCAGAGCAGAGCGAGGAGCACAAAGTCCACAAAGCGCATCTCTGCGCTACGCCCCTTGAGCCACAGCCACATCCCTTGCCTTTCCCCTTCCATGGAGCGCCCTCGGTACGACTTGGTAAAGTTCTTTTTTAGTCCAAGTTGTAGAAAGCCGCAAGGCCGGGATAGACGGCCATCTCACCCAGTTCTTCCTCAATGCGCAGCAGGCGGTTGTACTTGGCCACGCGGTCCGTGCGCGAGAGGGAGCCGGTCTTGATCTGACCGCAGCCCGTGGCAACGGCGACATCGGCGAGGGTGGTGTCCTCGCTTTCGCCGGAGCGGTGGGAAACGATGGCGGTGTAGCCGTGGGTCTTGGCCATCTCCACCGCCGCCAGGGTCTCTGTCAGGGTGCCGATCTGATTGAGCTTGATGAGAATGCTGTTGGCCACGCCGCGATCGATGCCCTGGCGCAGGATCTCGGTGTTGGTGACGAAAAGGTCATCGCCGACGAGCTGGATCTTGTCGCCCAAACGATCCGTCAGCAGGCCCCAGCCCTCCCAATCGTTCTGGTCCATGCCGTCCTCGATGCTGATGAGGGGGTAACGGGCGGCCAGATCGGCCAGGTAATCCACAAACCCGGCGCTGTCCAGATCGCGCTTTTCGCTGGCGAGATGATAACGGCCATGCCGATAAAACTCGCTGGAGGCCACGTCCATGCCCAGCCAGACCTCCTTCCCCGCCACGTAACCCGCCTTGGCGATGGCTTCCATGAGGAGTTCCAAGGCCGCCTCGTTGGAGGGGAGATCGGGAGCGAAACCGCCTTCGTCGCCCACGGTGGTGCCGAGGCCGCGGGCATGGAGGACGCCTTTGAGGCTGTGAAAGACCTCCACCCCCATGCGCAGGGCCTCGGAGAAACTTGGGGCACCCGCCGGGATAATCATGAACTCCTGCATGTCGATGGCATTGTCGGCGTGGGCGCCGCCGTTGATGACGTTCATCATGGGCACCGGCAACTGCAGGGGTCCCAAGCCGCCGATATAGCGGTAAAGGCGTTGCCCCGCGGCGTGGGCGGCGGCGTGGGCGCAGGCCAGGGAGACGGCGAGGATGGCGTTGGCCCCCAGACGCGATTTGTTGGCGGTGCCGTCGAGACTGCAGAGGGCGGCATCGATGCGGGCCTGGTCGGCCACATCCATGCCGATGAGGGCGTCCTGGATCTCGCCGTTGACGTGGCCCACGGCCTTGCGCACGCCCTTGCCTCCATAACGGCTGCCACCATCCCGCAGCTCCACGGCCTCCCGCTCGCCGGTGGAGGCCCCGCTGGGGACGATGGCACGGCCGACCATGCCATTTTCCACAAAGACTTCGGCTTCGACGGTGGGGTTGCCGCGGGAATCGAGGACTTCACGGGCGGCGATGCGAATGATGGCGGTCATGGATGCTCCTCTAACAATGTTTCGGGAAATGCTTCGGCTTTGACGCGAGCGTCGATATCCTTGAGGACCCGTAGCAGGGTCTCCATCTGCCCCAGCGGCCAGGCGTTGGGCCCGTCGGAAAGGGCCTGATCGGGATCGGGATGGGTTTCCATAAAGAGGCCCGCCACTCCGGCGGCCATGGCGGCGCGGGCCAGGACCGGCACGAATTCGCGCTGGCCGCCGGAGCGTTCTCCCTGCCCTCCCGGCAGTTGCACCGAGTGGGTGGCATCAAAAACCACCGGACAGCCGGTATTCCGCATCACGGCCAGGGAACGCATGTCGGAGACGAGGTTGTTGTAACCAAAGGAGACACCACGTTCGCAGACGAGAATGTCGTCATTGCCGGTGGCCTTGGCCTTGGCCACCACCTGCTGCATATCCCAGGGAGCGAGGAACTGACCCTTCTTGATGTTGACGGGCTTGCCCGCCGCCGCGACGGCCTGGATGAAATCGGTCTGCCGGCAGAGGAAGGCGGGCGTCTGCAGGACGTCCACCACGGCGGCGACGACGGCCACGTCTTCCTTTTCATGGACGTCGGTAAGGACGGCCACGCCGATTTCGCTGCGCACCTTTTCGAGAATACGCAGGCCCTCCTCCATGCCCGGCCCGCGGAAGGTCCGGCTCGAGGAGCGATTGGCCTTGTCATAGGAACTTTTGTAGATGAAGGGGATGCCCAGGCGCGCGGTGATGTCCCGCAACTGCGCCGCCGTCTGCAGGGCGAGTGCCTCGGACTCGATGGCGCAGGGGCCGGCGATGAGGAAAAAGGGCTGGTAGAGACCTACAGAAAATCCGCAGAGCTTCATGACATCCCCCCTGTTGGGGCCTCCATTCGGGCCTTTTGAACCATGGCCGCCTGCAGATAGGCATCAAAGAGGGGATGCCCCTGGCGCGGGTTGCTGGTGAATTCGGGATGGAACTGGCAGCCCAAAAACCAGGGATGATCGGGCAGCTCCACGACTTCCACCAATTCGCCATCGCCGGAAAAACCGGTGTAACGCAGTCCCGCGGCGGCCAGAGGAGCGCGAAAACGATTGTTGAACTCGAAGCGGTGGCGATGCCGCTCATGGATGGACTGGCTGCCGTAGGCCTGGGCCGCCAGGCTGCCGGGCAGCAACCGGCACTCCTGCTCGCCCAAGCGCATGCTGCCGCCGAGATTACCGCCCTCTTCCCGATAGGCCTTGTGGCCGTCGGGAGCGGTCCATTGGGTCATCAGGGTAATGACGGGGGCGGAGGTGCCGGGATCCAGCTCGGTGCTGTTGGCGTCGCCGAGTCCGGCGCAATGACGGGCAAATTCGACCACGGCCAGTTGCATGCCCAGACAGATGCCCAGATAGGGGACGCGCTGCTCCCGGGCGTAGCGGATGGCGGCAATCTTGCCCTCCGTGCCGCGGCCGCCAAAGCCGCCGGGAACGAGGATGGCATCGGCCTCGGCCAGCGCGGCGGGGCCGTTCTGCTCGATGTCTTCGGCATCCACATAGAGGAAGCGCACCCGCCGCCGGGCGCGCAGACCGGCGTGCAGCAGGGCTTCGGCCAGGGATTTATAGGACTCGGTCAGGCCCACATACTTGCCCACCAGGGCGATGCAGACCTCCCCTTCAGGGTGTTCCAGGGCGTCGATGATCCTCTGCCAAACCGACAGATCCGGGGGCGGCGTCTCCATGCCCAGGCGTTGCACCACCAGGGTATCCAGGTGTTGCTCATGGAAGAGCAAGGGGATGCGATAAATGCTGTCGGTGTCGATGGCGGAGATCACAGCCTCTTCCGCGAGATTGGAAAAGAGGGCGATCTTGGCCCGATGGTCGGCGGGTATGGGCCGGTCGGCGCGGCACAGGAGGAAGTCGGCTTGGATGCCGATGGCGCGCAGTTCGCGCACCGAGTGCTGGGTCGGCTTGGTCTTCATCTCCCCGGCGGAGGGCAGGTAGGGCACCAGGGTGAGATGGAGAAACAGGGTATTGCCCCGCCCTTCTTCCACGGCCATCTGGCGAATGGCCTCCAGAAAAGGCTGGGATTCGATATCGCCCACGGTACCGCCGATCTCCACCAGGGCCACGTCCGCACCTTCGGCACCGAGGCGAATGCGGCGCTTGATTTCGTCGGTGACATGAGGAATGACCTGCACCGTGCGCCCCAGATAGTCGCCGCGTCGTTCCTTTTCGATGACCGTCTGATAGACAAGACCGGTGGTGAAGTTGTTGCGCTTGCCCATGCGGGTGGAAATGAAGCGCTCATAATGACCGAGATCCAGGTCCGTCTCGGCGCCGTCGGCCGTGACGAAGACCTCGCCATGCTGGAAGGGGCTCATGGTGCCGGGATCGACGTTGATGTAAGGATCGAGCTTGAGCATGGTGACCTTGAGGCCGCGCGCCTCCAGGAGCGCACCCAGGGCGGCACCCGCCGCGCCTTTGCCAAGAGAGGAAACCACACCGCCGGTAACGAAGATATATTTGCTCATGGATGCTTACCAGTGCCTTGCGACCGCCCGCTGCATGGTAGCCAATTCAGCGATGCGGCACAACGCAGGGAGCGACGCGGGCGAAGACCTTGTCGACGAATCGCCCCACTTGACGCCCGCAGGGCATGGGCAAATGCTATATGCATCGTGTATTGCGGATAACCCCCATGAAAACCATCTCTTCCCTCTTGGCAGCCACCCTATTGCTCGGCACAAGCAACTTGGCTTTGGCCGATGGCCCGCCCATCAGCCTGCAATTGAATGTGGGCACCACGCCCGTCTATCTCCCCCCCGCCTACCCGCCCATGGACGTGCCTCCGGTCATGGTCTGGCTGCCGCAACTTCAGGTCTATGCCGCTCTGGGCGCGCCCCAGCCCATCTTTTACCTGGGGCAGAGCTACTACTATTATTATGGCAATCGCTGGTATGCCGGACCCGGATATCGCGGGCCCTGGCACCCCCTTGCGGCACCCCCGCCTCCCCTGCGCGGCTACCGGGGACGCGACTGGGAACGCTATCAGGAGCGCGCCCGGGAGTATTACCGGCAACCCGATTGGCGGCATTTTCGCGCCGGTGAAAGGCCGCCCGCTTTCCGCGGCGAGGGACCCCAAGATCACGAGGGACCCGGCCATGGTCCCCAGGAACGCGGGCCACAGGGATATGGCGCCGAAAGACCGGGACCAGGGCACGGTCCCCGGGGGGATCGCGGGCCGGCTGGAGATCATGGCCCCGGCGGCCACGGCCACGGTCACGAGCCTGGGCCAGGCGGCCGGGGTGATGGGCCGCAGGGGCCGGAAAATTAGGGATCCGTAACGCAGGCCCGTACCCGCAAGCCGCGCTCCGGAATCTCAGCCAAGGCGCTCGGCAATCCAGGTCCGGGCTTTGGCCAGGGCTTCCGGAAGCCGCTCGGGATAGCCGGCCCCAGCCTGGGCCATGTCGGGGCGACCACCGCCCTTGCCGCCCAGGGGCTGCGCCACGGCGTTGACGAGATCGCCGGCCTTGATCCACTCATGCAGTTCTTTGCTGACACCGGCAATGAGGGCCACCTTCTCGCCCTCGACGGCCGCCAGGACGATGACGGCCCGGGGTAGCTGCGCGCGCAGGCGGTCCAGCGCCTCGCGCAAGCCCTTGCCATCGACGCCCTCCAGACGCGCCAGCAGGACCTTGACCCCTCCCAGATCCTCGGCTTGGAGGGCCAGATCCGCACCGGCCTTGGCCGCCTCCTTGCGCTTGAGGTTTTCCAGCTCTTTCTCCAGTTGCCGCAGGCGATCCAGGGTCTGCTGGAGGCGCTGATCAAGTTCGGCCGGCGGGACCTTGAGCATCCCGGCCGCGGCCTGCAAACGTCGTTCGTCACGCTGCACCATCTCCAGGGCGGCGGCCCCCGCCACCGCCTCGATGCGCCGCACTCCGGCCGCCACGCCGCTTTCCGCGAGGATCTTGAACAGGCCGATGTCACCGAGGCGGTCGACATGGGTACCGCCGCATAATTCGAGGGAAAAGTCCCCCATGCGCACCACCCGCACCGTATCGCCGTATTTCTCGCCGAAGAGGGCCATGGCCCCCAGGGCCTGCGCCTGGGCGATGGGTAGCACATCCGTTTCGGCATCGGCATTGGCGCGCACCTCGGCGTTGACCAGCCGCTCGATTTCCTGCAATTGCGTCGCCGTCACCGGTTCGGGATGGCTGAAATCGAAGCGCAGGCGCTCGGCGGAGACCAGCGAGCCCTTCTGCTGGACATGGGTGCCGAGAACCCGGCGCAGGGCGGCATGGAGGAGATGGGTGGCCGAATGATGGGCGGCGGTAGCGTGGCGGGCCGCCTCGTCCACCAACGCCTGGATGGAATCGCCGACCCGCAGGGCGCCCGCTTCCATCACTCCGAGATGCACATGCAGACCACCCAGGGGCTTGTGCGTATCGTCCACCCGGAAGCGGGCGCCGCCCTCTCCCTGCAGGATGCCGCGATCTCCCGCCTGTCCTCCGGATTCGCCATAGAATGGAGTCCGATCGAGGACCACGGCACCGGCCTGACCGGTCTGCAGGGCGGAGGCCTCCTCCCCATTGCACAAGATGGCCAATACCTTGGCGCTGTCCTGGCATTGTCCGTAACCGGTAAATTCCGTGGCCGGCAGGCGCATGGCCAGGTCATGATAGACGCGCTCGGCCTTAACCTCGCCGCTGCCCGACCAGGCGGCGCGGGAGCGGCGGCGCTGCTCGTCCATGGCCGCCGCAAAGCCCTCCATGTCCAGGAACAGACCCTTTTCCCGGGCAATATCGGCGGTGAGATCGACGGGGAAGCCGAAGGTATCGGCGAGTTTGAAGACGACGGCGCCGGGAATGGCTGCCCCCGCAGGCAGTTGGACAATGGCCTCTTCCAGCAGGGTGAGGCCTTTTTCCAGGGTTTCGCGGAAACCGCTTTCTTCCTTGGCCAAGACCCGCTCCACCTGCCCCTGCGCCTGCGCCAGTTCGGGGTAGGCATGCCCCATGTTCGCCACCAGCGGCGCCACCAGCCGATGGAAAAAGACCTCTTCCAGACCCAGCTTGCGCCCATGGCGCACGGCGCGGCGGATGATCCGGCGCAGCACATAGCCGCGCCCCTCGTTGCCCGGCAGGACGCCGTCGCTGATAAGGAAACTGCAGGCGCGAATATGATCCGCCAGCACCCGGAGGCTGGTGTCCGTCGCTGCATCCACGCCATAGTCCTGGTGGCAAAGGCCCGCGGCGGCGTGAATGAGAGGACGGAAGAGGTCGGTGTCGTAATTGTTGTGCACGCCCTGCAGGACGGCGGCCAGGCGCTCCAGACCCATGCCGGTATCCACGGAAGGCTTGGGTAGAGGAGTCATTTTGCCGCTGCTGTCGCGATCAAACTGCATGAACACGAGATTCCAGATCTCGATGTAGCGATCGCCGTCGGCCTCGGGGCTGCCGGGAGGCCCGCCGGGGATATGGGGGCCGTGGTCGTAAAAGATCTCCGAGCAGGGGCCGCAGGGGCCGGTATCCCCCATGCTCCAGAAATTGTCCTTTTCGCCGCAACGGGAGAAACGCCGGGGGTCGATGCCCATCTCATCCAGCCAGATGGCAGCGGCCTCCTCGTCCTCCTGATAGACCGTCACCCAGAGCTTTTCGGCCGGCAGGCCGAGGCGCCCGGTGAGAAATTGCCAGGCGAAACGGATGGCTTCGCGTTTGAAGTAATCACCAAAGGAAAAATTGCCGAGCATCTCGAAAAAGGTGTGGTGGCGGGCGGTATAGCCGACGTTTTCCAGGTCGTTATGCTTGCCGCCGGCGCGCATGCAGCGTTGCGCGGAGGCCGCCCGCCGGTAAGGCCGCGCCTCCAGACCGAGGAAGACATCCTTGAACTGCACCATGCCGGCATTGGTAAAGAGCAGCGTGGGGTCATTGCGCGGGATGAGGTCGCTGGAGGGGACTATGCTATGCCCGTTTTCGGCAAAGTAATCGAGAAAGGCCTGACGAATCAATTCCGCTTGCATGTGTCTTCCATTGTCAAAAAAATCAATATGCGTCGGGATCGCCGTCGAGGACCCGGCGGATCAGCTCGCTGGTGAAGCCCCGTCCTGCCAAAAACCGTGCGCGGCGCTCCCATTCCCGCCGGTTCTCGGCGGGGGCATCCCCAAAGCGCTTGTGCAGCGCTGCGCGTGCCTGGATCAACCAGTCCGCCTGGGGGATGGACGGTTGTTCCAGTTCCACCCCGGCCCGCGCCAGGTCGCGGCGCAGCCGAAGGGGACCGTGCCCCTGACGCAAACGAGTCCGGCCGAGCATCTCGGCATAGCGGGCGTCATCCTGACAGCCTTCCCTGGCCAGGGCGTCGAGGGTGCCATCGATCTGCCCGGCGTCATAGCCGGCCCGGCTCAAACGGTCCCGGAGCTCCGCCCGGCTGTACTCGCGGCGGGCGAGGAGGCGCAGGGCATGAGCCCTGGGGTCGGGCGCAGCCGCGGACAATCATTCCCCCGCGACAACGTCTTCCGCCGTCCGGGGCTCTTCGGCGAAGGCCAGGGGGTGTCCCGAAGCCGCCGCCCGGACACGCTCGTCAATCTCCTTGGCCATGTCCGGATGCTCCTTGAGGTAGACGCGGGCGTTGTCCTTGCCTTGGCCGATGCGCTCGCCCTTGTAGCTGTACCAGGCGCCGCTTTTCTCCACGATGTCGAACTTGACGCCCAAATCCACCAGTTCCGAGAAGCGGGAAATGCCCTCGCCGTAATAGATGGCGAATTCGGCCTCGCGAAAGGGCGGAGCCACCTTGTTTTTGAGCACCTTGACGCGGGTTTCGCTGCCCACCACTTCATCGCCCTTTTTGATGGCGCCGATGCGGCGAATATCCAGGCGCACCGAGGCGTAGAACTTGAGGGCATTGCCGCCGGTGGTGGTCTCGGGGCTGCCGTACATGACGCCGATTTTCATGCGGATCTGGTTGATGAAGATGACCAGGGTGTTGGTACGCGAAATATTGGCGGTAAGCTTGCGCAGGGCCTGACTCATGAGCCGGGCCTGCAGGCCCACATGGGAGTCGCCCATGTCGCCTTCGATTTCCGCCTTGGGCGTCAGGGCCGCCACCGAGTCCACGACGATGAGATCCACGGCGCCGGAGCGTACCAGCATGTCGGCAATCTCCAGGGCCTGCTCGCCGGTGTCGGGCTGGGAGATGAGGAGGTTTTCCAGGTCTACGCCCAGTTTTTGCGCATAGGTGGGATCGAGGGCGTGCTCGGCGTCGATGAAGGCGGCGGTGCCGCCGGCGGCCTGACAGTTGGCGATGACATGGAGGGTGAGGGTGGTTTTGCCCGAAGACTCGGGCCCGTAGATCTCCACCACCCGCCCACGCGGCAGACCGCCTACGCCCAGGGCGAGGTCGAGACCCAGGGAACCAGTGGAATAGACGGCAATGTCCTTAATGGCATTCTGATCTCCCAGGCGCATGATGGCGCCTTTGCCAAACTGCTTGTCGATCTGCGACAGGGCGGCACTGAGGGCCTTGCTACGCTGCTCATCCATGGGCATTCCTTGTATGGTTGGGGACTACCTGCGGCAAAAATTGCCGTAACACCCGCCGCAGGATGCTACTTCGTATCGTCTTCCCTATTCTAGCGAAGGCCGGGGAGATGGGGAACGGGGCAGGCCAAAAATCTTGGCGGATCGCCGGATACCGCCTATATTTCCACCGGACCACCGCCACGATCAAAGGAAACAACCCATGCGCCGCGCCAGCAAAGGAATGATCAGCCTCCTCCTTCTCCCCCTCTCCGCTTCCGCCTGGGCGGGCATCATTACCCCCGGCCTATGGGAGTTGCAGGAACACGGCACCATACAGATACAAAATCCGCCGGTGTCGGAACCCTTCCGGCACAGCGCTCAGCTATGCATCCGGCCGGAGACGGAAAAAAGCCAGATTCTTCCCAATTTTTCCGGACATTGCAGCAAACCGGCCAGTACCCCGGGCGCGGCCGGGAAAACCCTGTGGCACTGGCACTGCAGCATTCCCCAGGGGACCGTCACGGGTAGCGGCTGGATACAAAGCACCCCCGACAGCTACGACAGCCAGTGGGTAGTGACGACCCAGGCGGGAGCGTCCAGCTCCACCGTGCATAGCAGCATTTCCGGCCGAAAACTCGCCGGCCGATGCGCCCCCAAACAGCCTTGAAGCAAAGGGTGCATTGCACAGCTTTTCCTGCCGGCGGCCTCCTCAGCCCAAGAGACCAAGGAGACCGCCCAGGGCGACGGAACCCGCAGCATACTGCACGGCCCAACGGTCCCCGCTAAAATGGCAGGTCCGTACCTGGCCGGAGGCGCCGTGCTGGCCCCAGGCGATGCAGACGGTGCCCACGGGCTTGCCCGGCACCGCGCCGCCGGGGCCGGCAATGCCGGTAATGGCCGCGGCCAGATCGGCCTCCCGCAAGGCCCCCTCCAGCATTTCCAGTGCCGTCGCTTCCGCCACGGCGCCGACGCGCGCGAGGGTCTCCTCGCGCACATTCAGGAGCGCCATTTTGGCGGTGTTGCTATAGCTCACGATGCCCTGCTGCAAGAGGGCCGAAGACCCCGGCAAGGCGGTAAGGCGGGCGGCAAGACCGCCACCGGTGCAGGATTCCGCCAGGGCCAAACGCCGTTTTTCGTGCCGCCAGCGCCGCAACAGCGCCCACTCCGGCGGTGCAAAGTCCAGGGCAATGGCCCCGGCCTGCCCCGCTGCCACCCAATATTCGCCCGGCAAAACCGCCTCCTTGCCCGGCAGGCCATCGGTAAAACAGGTCCAGGGCCTGGCCACGGCGGGCAAGTGCGCCTCCGCCCAGATGCTCAGGGCTGCCCAGTCACTGGCGGGTAGCTGCCAGCGCTGGGTGCCGACCCATCGGGCGCTGTTGGCAAATTCACCCAAAGCCAGGGCTGGCCCCCCTTGGTCCGGCAGGGTCTGGACCAGTTCTATCCGGCAAGACCAGCCCGCCAGCTGGGCCCAAGCGGCCAGTCGCTGGGCGTCGGGCAGGGCCGCCGGCCGCCAGGGAAGGTAGAGAGAGAGTTCGGTCATAACCATCCTCCATACAGGAGCCCGCGCAGGATCACGGTAGCCGCCAGCGCCGCCGCCAGATCATCGAGCATGATGCCCATACCGCCGTGGATGCGACGATCCAGCCAGGAGATGGGCCAGGGTTTGAGCATATCGAAAAAGCGGAACAGCAGAAAACCGGCCAGCAGCGTGGACCAGGAAAAGGGCAGCCCCCAGAGCGTGAGCAGCAGACCGGCCCACTCGTCCCAGACAATGGCGGGCGGGTCGATGGCCCGTGCGCCGCCCTGCTGTGCCTGCAGATCCCGCGCCGTCCGGCCGCAGAGCCAGGGTCCCACGGCCAGGATGAAGAGCAGAACCGCGGTGTAGAGCATGGGATAGGGGACGACGAGCCAATAAATGGGGATAACCGCGAGGGTGCCCATGGTACCGGGCAGCCAGGGCGAAAGACCGCTGCCCAGACCGAAGGCCAGCCAGTGATACCAGGGCCTAGAAGACATGCTCATGCCCCCCTTGCGCGGGCAGGGGCATGGTACTGCCCTGCCAGGACAATTGCACACTGCCCGCCGGCAGATCCCTCCCGGGCGCGACGACCTCGCCCACCCGCGTCAGGGCCAGACCAAGGGTACGGGCCCGGGCTTGCAAGCCCTCCTCAAGGGCCGGGGCTACGCCGAGGATCAGTTCATAATCGTCGCCGCCGCGCAGCGGCCAACGGCTCCATAGTTGCGGATCCCGGCCCGCCACCCGCCGGACGGCCGCGCTCACGGGCAAGGCCTCCAGGGCAATGCGGGCGGTCATCCCCGAGGCCTCCAGGATATGGCCGAGATCCGCCAGGAAACCGTCGGAGCAGTCGATGCCCGCCCGCACCCCCAACGCCGCCGCCTGACGGCCGAATGCCAGACGCGGTTCGGGCCGGAGCCGGCGCTGCTCCAGAAAATGGCGCTCCTCCCTGGTCCAGTCGGCCGCCATACCCCCCATCCCACGCTCGGCAAAGGCGGCATCCAGGGCTGCGGCGGCATCCCCCAGACTGCCCGTCACCCAGATGCCGTCCCCGGCCTGCGCCCCGGCGCGGGTCATGACCGCATCGCCCGACCAGAGTCCCAGGGCGGTCACCGACAAGGTCAAAGGACCTTCCGTGGCCACGGTATCGCCGCCCACCAGGGCGACCTGCTGCATCTGCGCCAGGGCCTGCCAGCCCGCCATGAAGGCCGCCAGCCACGTTTCCCAATCGCGCTGGCCCGCAGGCAGGGCAAGACCCAGGACGCACCAGGCCGCCTCGGCCCCCATGGCGGCGAGATCGCTGAGATTGACCGCCAGCGCCTTCCAGCCCAGATCGGCGGGATCCACATCGGCGAAAAAATGCCGTCCGGCCACCAGGGTATCCAGGCTCACCGCGAGCTTGCGCCCGCCAGGATCCAGCAGTGCCGCGTCGTCCCCCATCCCCAGGCCCACATCCGCCCGACCGATGCACGGCATCCGCCGCAACTGTTCAATGAGAGCAAACTCCCGTCCTGCCATGCCCCATCCTCGCTGTTCACAACGGCGTTCAAAGGATGTCCACTATAACCCTTGCCAGATCGGCCCCCAAGCCGGGAAAATCTACCCATGGAATCGGCTCCTCTTCCCCCCATCGGTCGCTTCGCCCCCTCTCCCAGCGGCCCCCTCCATCGCGGCTCCCTGGTAGCGGCCATCGGCAGCTACCTCAGCGCCCGCAGCCGGAATGGGCAATGGCTGCTGCGCATGGAAGACGTGGATGGGGGACGGGTCCGGCCGGGGGCGGCGGACGCCATTCTTCGCCAATTGACGGATCTGGCCCTGGATTGGGATGGGCCGGTGCTTGTCCAGTCCCGCCGCAGCGATCTGTACCGGGAGGCTTTAGGGGTCTTGCAGGCCTCCGGCCATGCCTATCCCTGCGCCTGCACGCGGGCGGAGATTCAAGCCGCCGGCGGGGTCTATCCCGGCACCTGCCGCCATAAACTGCCCGCCGGCCGTTCCCCTCGGGCCTGGCGACTGCGCCTGCCGCAGCCCCCTTCCTCCTGGCAGGACCGTTACCTTGGTCGGCAGCGCGGACGGAACGGGGGCGACCCCATTCTCTTGCGGGCCGATGGCTATTTTGCCTATCTGCTGGCCTGTGTGGTGGACGATGGCGCGCAGGGGGTAAGCGAGATCATCCGTGGCGCTGATCTCCTCCCTTTCACCCCCAGCCAACGGACCCTACAGCGGGCCCTGGGCCTCCCCTCCCCCGCCTACGGCCACCTGCCGGTAATCCTCGGCCCCGATGGCCGCAAACTATCCAAGAGCAGTGGCGCCACCCCCTGGCAGGGCAATGCCGGGGATGCCTGGGGGCGCGCCTTGCAAGATCTCGGCTGGTCGGTTCCGCGGGACCTGCATGGAGCCTCGGCCCGGCAATGGCGGGATTATGCCCTGGCGGAACTGCGCCAAGGCAAGCCCCTATGGGACGGCAAGCCCCGATAAATCAGCCGCCGGCCAAGACTTCCACCCCGAGCAGTTGCCGCTCCAGACCCTTGATCTGGTCGCGTACCCGGGCGGCCTGTTCGAACTCCAGATTGCGCGCGTGCCGATACATGCTTTCCTCCAATTCCTTGATCCGCTTGCCCAGGGCCTTTGGATCTCCGGGCTGGCCATAGGATGGCGCCGCTTCGGCGGCACGGGCGGCTAGGGGGGCGTTGCGCCGATAGACGCCATCGATGAGATCCGTCACCGGCTTGACGATGCCCTTGGGGGTAATGCCGTGGGCGAGGTTGAAGGCCACCTGCTTTTGCCGTCGCCGCGCCGTCTCGCCCATGGCCCGCTCCATGGAGCCGGTGACGGTATCGGCATAGAGGATGGCCCGGCCGTGGAGATTACGGGCGGCGCGGCCGATGGTCTGCACCAGGGAACGTTCGGAACGGAGAAAACCTTCCTTGTCGGCATCGAGGATGGCCACCAGGGCCACCTCGGGCATATCCAGGCCCTCGCGCAGCAGATTGATGCCGATGAGGACATCAAAGACCCCAGCGCGCAGGTCGCGGATGATCTCCACCCGCTCCACGGTCTCGATGTCCGAATGCAGATAGCGGCACTTGATGCCCAGTTCGTGCAGGTAATCGGCAAGATCTTCGGACATGCGCTTGGTCAGGGTCGTCACCAGCACCCGCCAGCCGGCGGCCACCACCACATGGATCTCGCCCACCAAGTCATCCACCTGACCGCTGGCCGGCCGCACCTCCACTTCGGGATCCACCAGACCCGTGGGCCGCACCACCTGCTCTACAACCTGTCCCGAGCGTTGCAGCTCGTAAGGGCCCGGGGTGGCGGAAATGAAGATGGTCTGGGGCATGAGAGACTCGAACTCGCTGAACATCAGGGGCCGGTTGTCCAGGGCCGAGGGCAGGCGGAAACCGTATTCCACCAGGGTCTCCTTGCGCGAGCGGTCGCCCTTGTACATGCCCCCGATCTGGGGCACTGTGACGTGGGACTCGTCGATGAAAAGCAGCGCCCCGTCAGGCAGGTAGTCCATCAGGGTGGGGGGCGGCTCGCCGGCGGCCCGGCCCGAAAGATAACGGGAATAGTTTTCGATGCCCGAGCAATAGCCCAGTTCGGCCATCATTTCCAGATCGAAGCGCGCGCGCTGCTCCAATCGCTGCGCCTCCACCAGCTTGTGCTGTTGACGGAGGAACGCCAAGCGTTCGCGCAACTCGTCCTTGATGGCCTCCAGGGCACCCAGAATGGTCGCCCGCGGCGTTACATAATGACTCTTGGGAAAGACCGTGTAGCGCGGCAGGCGGGTGAGGATTTTGCCCGTGAGGGGATCAAAAAGGGAGACGCGCTCGATTTCATCGCCGAAGAGTTCCACCCGCACCGCCTCGTCCTCGCTCTCCGCCGGCCAGATGTCGATGACATCGCCATGCACGCGAAAGGTGCCGCGCTTGAGCTCCACAGGGTTGCGGGCATACTGCATGTCGGCCAGGCGATGGAGGATGGCGCGCTGATCCATGCTGTCCCCTTCGCGCAGGTGCAGGATCATGCCGTGGTAGGCGGCGGGATCGCCCAATCCATAGATGGCCGAGACGGTGGCCACGATGATGACGTCCGGACGTTCCAGCAGGGCCTTGGTGGCCGACAGGCGCATCTGCTCGATATGGTCATTGATGGAGGCGTCCTTCTCGATAAAGGTATCGGAGGACGGCACGTAGGCCTCGGGCTGATAATAATCGTAATAGCTGACGAAGTACTCCACGGCGTTGCCGGGGAAAAAGGCGCGCAACTCGGCGTAGAGTTGCGCCGCCAGGGTCTTGTTGGGGGCCATGACAATGGCCGGGCGCTGGGTTGCGGCAATGATGTTCGCCATGGTGAAGGTTTTCCCGGAACCGGTGACGCCGAGCAAGGTCTGATAGACCTCACCGGCCAGCAAACCGGCCGTCAGCAGACGAATGGCCTCGGGCTGATCACCCTGGGGGGAAAATTGGCTCTTGAGTTCGAAGCGCTTTTGCATATCATCTTGCCCTTTGCGTGCCGAAACGGTTCGGCCCGTCTGACCTCGCCCATTTGGAGTCGAAAATAGTGGACATCCGCCTTTCCCGCCGCGTCAATGCCGTGCGCCCCTCTCCCACCCTGGCGGTTGCCGCCCGTGCGCAGCAGCTGCGGCGGGAAGGCAAGGACATCGTCAGCCTGGGCGCCGGCGAACCGGACTTCGATACTCCCGAATATATCAAAGAAGCGGCCATTGCGGCCATCCACCAGGGCTTCACCAAATACACGGCCGTTGGCGGTACCCCCGAACTAAAGGCTGCCATCATCCACAAATTTCAGCGCGACAACGGCCTGAGCTACCGCCCCGACGAGATCCTCGTCTCCGTGGGCGGCAAGCAGAGTTTTTTCAACCTTTGCCAGGCCCTCCTGGATGCGGGGGACGAGGTCATCATCCCGGCACCCTACTGGGTGTCCTACCCGGACATGGTGCTGCTGGCCGAAGGCCGGCCGGTGATCCTCCCCACCGATGCCACGCAGCACTTCAAGATCACGCCGGAGCAACTGGCGGCCGCCATCACCTCCGCCACCCGGCTGTTGGTGCTCAACAGTCCTTCCAACCCCTCCGGCGTAGCCTACAGCCGGGACGAACTGGCCGCCCTGGGCGAAGTCCTGCGCCACCATCCGCAAGTGCTCATCGCCAGCGACGACATGTACGAGAAAATCCGCTTCCATGACGAGGCCTTCGTCAATATTGCCAATGCCTGTCCGGACCTGACATCCCGTTGCATCGTCATGAACGGCGTTTCCAAGGCCTATGCCATGACCGGCTGGCGCATCGGCTACTGCGGCGGCCCCCGGGCCCTCATCGCCGCCATGACCACGGTGCAATCCCAAAGCACCTCCAACCCCACCTCCATCGCCCAGGTGGCCGCCCAAGTGGCCCTGGAGGGGGGCGACAGCGCCATCCACCCCATGGTCCACGCCTTCCGCCGCCGCCACGACTACGTCTATGGCCGCCTGCACGCCCTGCCGGGGGTGCAGATACTCCCTTCGGATGGGACCTTTTACAGCTTTCCGGGTTTTCAGGGGGTCATGGCCGGCAAGGGCCTGTCGGACGATGTGGCCGTGGCCGATGCATTGCTGGAGGCCGGGGTGGCAGTGGTGCCGGGATCGGCCTTCGGCAGCCCCGGCCATATCCGCCTGTCCTTCGCCACCAGCGACGACAACCTGCGCTTGGCCCTGGATCGCATCGCGGCCTTTGTCCACGGGGCATCCTGACGCTCCGGAAGCTCACGGCGCCGGCATGACCCTGACCAGGGCAGCGGCCGCCTGTGCCCGCTCGCGGGCGGTGTCGGTGTCCGGCGCCGTGGCCAGGGCCACTCCCAGACGGCGCAGCTTCAGGGCCTGCGGCTTGCCGAACAGGCGCAAGTCCGCTTCGGGCACGCTCAAGGCCTCCGTCACACCCGTATAAACGGGGCCCCAGCCCAGCCCCTTGGCCCGGATCACCGCCGAGGCGGCCGGCTGACGGAAACCGGGGCGGACCGGCAGGCCGAGGATGGCGCGCAAATGCAGGTCGAACTCGCTCTGCGCCTGACTCGCCAGGGTAACGAGGCCGGTGTCGTGGGGGCGCGGCGAGAGCTCGCTGAAGATCACCTGCTCTCCCCGCACGAAAAATTCCACGCCGAAGATCCCCTGGCCGCCGAGATTGTCCGTGACCACTTGCGCCATTTCCTGAGCCGCCGCCAGCGCCGCGTCGGACAAGGCCTGGGGCTGCCAGGACTCCACGTAATCCCCCGCCTCCTGGCGATGGCCGATGGGCTCGCAAAAAACCGTGCCGAAGGCGCTGCGCACCGTGAGCAGGGTGATCTCGAAATCAAAATCCACAAAGCCCTCGACAATCACTCGCCCGGCCCCCACGCGCCCGCCCGACTGCGCCTCCTGCCAGGCCAGGCTTAACTCCGCCGGCGTCCGCACGACGGACTGGCCCTTGCCGCTGGAGGACATCACCGGCTTGACCACGCAGGGGAAACCCAGGGCAGCAGCCGCCGCCTCCAGCTCCGCCAGGGAGGCGGCAAAGCGATAGGGGGAGGTGGGCAAACCCAGATCCTCGGCAGCCAGGCGGCGGATGCCCTCGCGGTCCATGGTGAGCTGCACCGCCCGCGCCGAGGGCACCACTGTCGCCAGCCCCCGGGCCTCGATCTCCGCCAGGGCACCAGTGGCAATGGCCTCGATCTCCGGCACCACGTAATGTGGCTGCTCCCGCGCCACCAGGGCGAGGATGGCCGTCGGATCGGTCATGTCGATGACATGGGCGCGGTGGGCCACCTGCATGGCCGGGGCGTCGGCATAGCGATCCACGGCGATGGTCTCCACCCCCAGGCGCTGGGCGGCGATGAGGAGCTCCTTGCCCAACTCTCCCGAGCCGAGCAACAAGAGGCGGGTGGCGTGCGCCGAGAGGGGGGTGCCGATCTTCATGGATGCTCCTTGGCAATTGCGCTCTATAATGAAAAGATGGCCGGTAGTGACGGCCCAGTTCGGATGATACGTTTCTTGAGGTATGACGGCGAGAGCCGGGGAGACTCCATGAAAAATGCCATTGGCATGGTGGGCCTGGGGCGCATGGGCGCCAACATGGCACGGCGCCTGCATCAGGGCGGCGCCCGGGTGGTGGTCTACAATCGCCATGGGGACAAGGCCGAGGCCTTGGCCCGGGAAAGCGGCATGGTGGCGGCCGGAACCCTGGAGGCATTGGTCGCGGCCCTTCCCTCCCCCCGGGTCCTATGGCTCATGCTCCCCGCCGGCGACGCCACCCAGAGCCACGTCGATGCCTTGGTTCCGCTGCTGTCCGCCGGCGATATCCTGGTCAACGGCGCCAACGCGCAATACGAGACTTCCATAGCCCAGGCCGCCCGCGTCGAGCAGGCGGGGGTGCATTACGTGGATGCGGGGGTTTCCGGCGGCGTCTGGGGCTTGCAGGAAGGCTACGCCTTGATGGTCGGCGGCAGCCGGGAGGCGGTGGCGGCAGTGGCGCCTTTTCTGCAGATCCTCGCCCCCGCCCCCGACCAGGGCTGGCTGCACTGCGGCCCGGTGGGCAGCGGCCATTTCGTCAAGATGGTCCACAACGGCATCGAGTACGGCATGATGCAGGCCCTGGCGGAGGGGTTCGCCATCCTCAGGGGCAAGGAGGCCTTCCACCTGGACCTCGCCCAGGTCGCCGAGATGTGGCGCCATGGCAGCGTGGTGCGCTCCTGGCTGCTGGACCTCAGCGCCGATTTCCTCAAAAAGGACCAGACCCTGGACAGCATCGCCCCCGTGGTGGCCGACTCCGGCGAGGGCCTGTGGACGGCCCAGGCCGCCCTGGACCTCAAGATCCCGGCGCCGGTCATCACCCTCGCCCTGCAGATGCGCTGGGCCAGCCAGGGTCACACTGACTACGCCGCCAAGATGCTGGCCATGATGCGCAACGAGTTCGGCGGCCATGCCGTGCAGAAGGAGGCCTGAATGCCGGCCTGCAATTGCCAGTTCGTCATCTTTGGCGCCACCGGCGACCTCGCCAGCAAAAAGCTCCTCCCCGCCCTCTATCACCTGCAATGCGCCGGCCGCATGCCCGAGGCCATGCGCATCTTCGCCTTTGGCCGCCGCCCCTGGGACGATGCCGCCTGGCAGGCGTTTTTGCGCGCAGAGCTGGAAAGCCATGCCTCTGGCTTCCATCCCGAGCACTTCGACGCCTTCTGCCAGCATTTCCAGTACGTGCAGGGCGAACTGCACGATCCCGAATCCTATGGGAAACTCTCCGCATTGCTCACCCGCGAAGGGGCCGAGCGGCCCGACGACACCACCTTTTATCTCGCCATCCGCCCGGGCGAATTCGTCCCCGTCGTCCAGCAGCTCTCCGCGGCGGGTTTCAACCGCGACTCGGGCAGTCACCGCATTGTCATCGAAAAGCCCTTCGGCGACGATCTCGAAAGCGCCATACAGCTCAATGAGCAACTCCATCGCCACTTCAACGAAGACCAGATCTACCGCATCGACCACTATCTGGGCAAGGAAATCGTCCAGAACCTCATCGTCTTCCGCTTTGCCAACCTGCCCATCGAATCGGTGTGGAACCGCAATTACATCGACCACGTGCAGATCACCGTGGCCGAGGACTTCGGCATCGAGAACCGCGCCGGTTACTATGATCAGGCCGGTGCCCTGCGCGACATGCTGCAGAACCACCTCATGCAGATCCTCACCCTGGTAGCCATGGAACCGCCTCCCTCCCTGGAGGCCGACGCCCTGCGCGACGAAAAGGTGAAGGTCCTGCGCTCCATCCGCCCCATCCCCAAGACCGCCATCCATGCCTACGCCATGCGCGCCCAATATGGACCGGGCCAGATCAACGGCAAGCATGTGCCGGGCTATCAGAACGAACCGGGAGTGGAGGCCAACTCCGTCACGGAAACCTATGTCGCCGCCAAGTTCTACATCGATAACTGGCGCTGGCGCGGCGTGCCCTTTTATTTGCGCACCGGCAAACGCCTGGCCGCCAAGACCTCCAGCGTCGCCATCCGCTTCCGCCATACCCCCCAGCAACTCTTTCGCGAAACCAGCATCGAGCACATCGAGCCCAACTGGATCCTCCTTTCGCTACAGCCCGAAAGCCTGAAGATCGAGATCTACGTCAAGGAACCGGGCCTGGAAATGCGCATCCGCCCCATCCAGCTCAACGCCTCCTACCGCCGCGACGGAGAAAAGGAACTGGACGCCTACGAGGCCCTGCTCCTGGACGTCATGCAGGGGGATCGCGCGCTCTTCATCCGCTTTGACGAGGTGGAATGGGCGTGGCGGGCCGTGGACCCCATCCTCAAGGCCTGGAGCCGCGAGACCGACTATATCAGCACCTACCCCGCCGGCAGTTGGGGCCCCGAGGAAGCCAGCCGCATCATGGACCAGGAAGATCAATACTGGCGCAGCGTTTTTTGACCGGGCAAGAGGGTGGCCCGAAATGCCTTTGCCCTTTGGGAGGACTTGCTGTCCCCCCTCACAGACAATAGTTATCTACTATAAAACAATATGTTAGAGATTCTCTTGGAAAAAGCGTAGCCCGGCGTCGACAGCCATCGCATCTTCCTAGCGGATCCTGCACCCATGGGAGAGGCAGCATCGGCAGGCAGAAAGTACCCGCAGCGGGGACGGGGATCTCCACCAGAACCTTTCCCCACCGGCTTCCAGCAGCAGTTCGGGGGATCTTCCGCAGCGCCGCCCGAGGCCGGCTTTCCCGAATCAGATCCATAGTGGCATACTAATTGCTTTTATTGCTCCAATGAATCTCGATGAGGAGCAACTCATGCCAAGACTTCCCCTTTGCGAAACCGACATCATCCAGTTGTCCGACGCCATCAAGGCCATGGCCCATCCCTTGCGCTACAAAATGGTATGCCTGCTCGGTAACGGTGAAATGAGCATGCAAAACCTCGTCACCGCCATCGGCACCAGCCACAGCAACGCCTCCCAGCACCTGGCCATGCTCCACGCCAGCGGCGTCGTCCATGCCCGCCGGGCCGCCAGCCGGGTCTACTACCGCATCAGGGATCATCGCACCATCCGCCTCCTCGCCATGAGCAACTCCCTTTTCGCTTGCCCGGCCTAGCGCCGCAGAACGCCCTTGGCCGCCGCCCCGGAAAACCGCCTGCGCCCCGGCCACGTTCATCCCCGGAGCCTCGGCCAACAAAAAACCTGCCTCCAACCACGAGGCAGGTTTGCGCGAGGAACCTCCCCGCCGGACCGGAGAAGGCTTAGAGTTCCTTGGCGTGGTGGGCCAGGAAGTCGGCGACGCCCTCCGGGGTGGCCTTCATGGCCGCCTTACCCTTTTCCCACTGAGCGGGGCAGACGTCGCCATGCTCCTCGAAGAACTGCAGCGCGTCCACCATGCGGATCATTTCGTCGATGTTGCGCCCCAGCGGCAGGTCATTGACCACCTGATGGCGGACAATGCCCTGGCGATCGATCAGGAACGAACCGCGCAGGGCCACGGCGTCATCCATCAGCACATCGTAGTTGCGGGCGATGCTCTTGGAGAGATCCGCCACCATGGGCATCTTCACCTGGCCGATGCCACCCTTCGCCTCCGGGGTATTCTTCCAGGCCAGATGGGAATAGTGGGAATCGACACTGCACGCCACGACTTCGCAGTTGCGGGACTGGAATTCCGGCAGGCGATGGTTGAAGGCGAGGATTTCCGAAGGGCAGACGAAGGTGAAGTCCAGGGGGTAGAAGAACAGCACCCCATATTTGCCCTTGATGTGGTGGGAAAACTGGAACTTCTCATTGATGCTGTTATCGGGCATGACGGCAGCGGCGACGAAGTCTGGAGCGGATTTTCCTACGAGTACGGCCATGGTATTTTCTCCTTATTGCAGGACAGGATAAAGTCTAATTTTTTTATTCTAGCAGAACAATGGGCGGAGCACACGGGGCCGCAGGCGGTACGGCAACAGTGTGCAGGCGCCGGCGGTTGGGCTAGAATACGCTGCCGGAGCCGCTGCCGCACCTTCCGGGTCGGAGCTTATTTTCAATGAACTCAAGGAGTTTTACCACATGACCTACGTGGTGACTGAAGCCTGCATCAAGTGCAAATATACCGATTGTGTAGATGTCTGCCCGGTGGACTGTTTCCGCGAGGGACCCAACTTCCTGGTCATTGACCCCGATGAATGTATCGACTGCACCCTCTGCGAGCCGGAATGCCCGGTGGGCGCCATTTTCCGGGATGACGATCTGCCCGAAGGACAGGAAGAATTCCAGGAAATCAACGCGCGCCTGGCGCGGGTCTGGCCGCCCATCATCCAGAAAAAACCCGCCCCAAGCGATGCCGATGCCTGGGCCGAGGTGAAGGACAAGCGGGGGCTGCTGGAAGAGTGAGCGCCTCCGCTTCGGCAGAGCCCCCCGTAGCCATCCTCCGCTCCCCCACCTTCCGGCGTCTGCTCGCCACCCTCCGGCCCTATCGTGGCCGCATCGCCCTGGCCATGCTGCTCATGGCCCTGTCCGGCGCGGCGGCGGCGGCGGGCGCCTATATGATCAAGCCGGTGCTCGATCGCATCTTCATCGAACGCAATGCCGACATGCTGCTCTGGCTTCCCCTGGGCGTAGTGCTGATCTATGCCGTCAAAGGCAGCGCCGATTATCTGCAAGGCGTCGTGCTGGCGGGGGTGGAGGAAGGGGTCTTGCGCGGTCTGCGCGAAAAACTCTATCAGCAAACCTTGCGCCTGCCCCTGGTACGCATCCTCGGCAGTGGCCATGGCGGGGTCCTGTCGCGCATGAGCCTGGACCTCACCCTGCTCCAGCAGGGCCTGTCGGTGCTGGCCCATTTCTTTTTATCGAGCTTTACCATCATCGCCCTCATGGGTGTCGTGCTCTATCAGAGCTGGCAACTGGCCCTGCTGAGTTTCATCACCCTGCCCCTGGCCTTCTATCCCCTCATCCGTTTTGGCCAGAAACTGCGCCGGCGCGGGGAAAACCAACAGGAACAAATGGGCGAGATCCTCGACCAGTTCTCCCAAAGCCTCACCGGTATCGAGGTCATCAAGACCCACGGTAGCGAGGCCTACGAACAACAGCGCTTCGCCCTGCAGGCCCAGCGCTACTTCCTGCTCATGATGCGGATCTGGCGCATCCAAAAGGCCACGGTACCCATCATGGAGCTCATTGGCGCCCTGGGGGTGGCCGTGATCATCTATCTCGGCGGCAGCCAGGTGGTAGCCGGGGAGATGAGTACGGGCGCCTTTTTCAGTTTCCTCACCGCCTTGATCATGCTCTACGAGCCCCTGCGCCAGCTCTCCTCGGCCAACAATCAGCTCCAGCAGGGGCTCTCCGCCGCCGATCGCCTCTTTGCCTGGATCGATCAGCCCACAGAAGATCTGCAGATCCCGGCCTCCGCCATTCCCTGGGGTGACTGGCAATGCCGCGGCCTCAGCCTGCGCCTGGGTGACGAGACGATACTCGAAGACGTGGACATCGACTTTCCCCGGGGATCCACCACCGCCATCGTCGGTCCCAGTGGCGGCGGCAAGACCAGCCTGATTCGCGTCGTGCTGGGCCTCATTCCCCCCAGTACGGGCCATATCCGGATCGCCGGGCAGCCCATGGACGATTTGCCCCTGGCTGCTTATCGCCGCTACTTCGCCTTCGTCGGCCAGGATCCGGTTCTGTTCAGCGGATCGGCATTGAGCAATATCGCCTACGCCGACCCCATGCCCGACCGCCAGCGCGCCGAGACCGCCGCCAGACAGGCCCATGCCTGGGAATATCTGGCGGTGATGGGGGGCCTGGACACGGTCATCGCCGGCGACGGCGCCAATCTCTCCGGCGGCCAGCGCCAGCGCCTGGCCATCGCCCGGGCACTTTACCTCAACCGCCCGGTGCTGGTCCTCGATGAAGCCACCAGCAATCTCGACGCCGACAGCGAAGAACGCATCGCCGCGACCCTTCGTGCCCTGCACGGCCAGAAAACCATCATCATCGTCGCCCACCGCCCGCGCACGGCAGAACTGGCCGACCGCGTGATCCGCATGGAACGGGGTCGGGCCAGCACCCTCGAACCGCCAGCGGCCGCAGTCATCCACAGTTAAGGCTGGCCGTCGGCGGAGGGGTTTTTTGCTCCGGCGCTCCTTGCCTGTTGTTCTACGGCTCATCCCGCCGGCGGTTGAAAACTCGCCCTGCGGGCTCAGACAGTTCGCCTGCCGGGCGCTGGCTTTCGCCAAGAACAACGACGGCGCGGGCCGAAGTCGCGGCAAAACCCCTCCGCCGACGGCCGGCCTAGGTCAAAGGCTGACGCAATTGCCGCTGCGATGCCCGCACGGTCAGGGCGAGTTGATGATCCCGGTGGGCTGTGGGCGCGGGGCCATAGCGTTGTTCCCGATAGAGCTCCCGCAGCTTTTCCAGGGTATCCGCCGGCAGCGCCAGCGTTGACCAGAAGGCCGGTTCGGCACCCGGCTGCCCGTTGCCCAGGCCCAAGGAGCGCAAGTGCCGTTGCGCCCGCCGCCGCCAGTAAGCGGGATGGCGGCGGCGGTAATGCTGTACGATCCCCAGGAAGACCAAGAGGAGGGCAGCCATGCCCGGAAGCGCGGACCGGAACGACAAGGTGCTCGACCATCCTTTCCATTGCTCTTTCCAGGCATGCAGGGAGGGGACATGCCAGCGGGCCAGGCTGGCCAACTGAGCCCCGGCCTGCTGCCAGACTGCCCGCTGTTTCGCCGGGGTGAGGTCAATGACCATATTGATCCACTGCCACTGCAGCCAATCCCACCACTGCTGCCCGGCCGGAACGACGTCGCGCGCCGCGCCGCTGGCGGTCCCTGCCGGGCCGGCGGATGCCGCGGCGGGGGTGGCGTCGAGGCCCACCCAGCCGTGTCCGGGAAACCAGGCCTGCACCCAGGCATGGGCCATGCTTTGACGGATGATCCAGTAATGCCCCACCGGGTTGTATTCACCGCCATGATACCCCGTTACCACCCGGGCCGGGATACCATCCAGACGTAGCAGCAGGGCCAAGCCACCGGCATAAAACTCGCAGAATCCGGTATGGGTGCGCAAGAGAAAGTCTCCCATGGACTGCCCATCGGGATAGCCGGGCGGTGACTGCAGGCTATAGCGGAAATCGGGTCCGTGGAACCAGGCCATGATCCGCTGGACCACGGCGGCGTTGTCGGACCCGCCCGCCGTGAAGCTGTGGGCCAAGGCACGAATGGCCGGATCGGTGTCGGCCGGTACCTGCAGGGCGGCAGCGCGCTCGGCGGCCGACAGGGGTTGCGGTGGCGCAGGAGCGGACCAGACCGTGTAACGCAGGGGCAGATCCGGGGCATGGTCCAGGCGCAGCACCCCGTCGGCTTCCTGGTGCCACGGCTGGCCCAACTCCACCCGCCGAGGAACGGAGAGGGCAAAGAGGTAATCGCCGTTGCCGGGAGACAGGACGATCTCTTGGCGAAACGCCGCCGTTGCCCCCAAAGTGGCCAAGGCCGGCGCAAGACCATGCGCCATTTTCGGCGGATCCGGCAGCCAGTGCCGACCATCATCCCGCCAGAGAATGGCGCCGATCCAATAGAGAGAAGGGGCAGCGCTGGGCGGCGGAGTGATCTGTGCGCGAAAGGCAATGGCCGAATCGCTGGCCAGTTGGCTGATGCTGTCGGGCGCCAGCTCCGGACTGAAGCCCGAGCGAGCATGCTGTGCCGGCGGCGCCCAGGCCCACAGCGGGGCGGGCGTGCGCGGCAGGATCAGGAAAAACAATGCTGCCAAGGGGAGAAGGAGCAGGACGAAGCCTAGCGTAAAGCCGGCAATGCCGACGAAATCCCGCCACTGGAAGAGATTCCCGGCCAAGCCCTGGTTGACATCCGCCAGGGGCTGCCACATGAGGCCCAACAGGGCAAAGTAGAGGGTGGACAGGAGCAGAAAGGCAAAAATCAGGTCCACCCGCAACCACGCGGCGATACCCAGGCCCAGCAGGGTCAGCGCCGCCACCTGATAAAAATCGCGCTGGCCGCGCAGCTCCAGGGCCTTGACGGCCAACAGCCAGACCACCATCTGCGTGAACATGGGTAGCCAGTTCCCCCAGCCCTCGCCGATGACGGCGGCAATCACTCCCGCCAGGGCCAGGAAAAACCGCTGCCGGCCCCCAAACCAGGGGAGGCGCCCCCGCAACGCCCCCAGGATGCTGAGCCCGCTGCCCAGAAGCCAGGCGAGCAACGCCCAGACGGCCACTTCCCGCCCCAGGGCGAGGAGCAGCAGCCCCCCCATGGCCGCGGCGAGCAGGGGACCGGCCAAAGGGATGGGGAGATTCATCCTGGATCCGGCCGTTTTTAGGCTCATAACACCCGGCGGAAGCGCCACCAGGGGGCCGGAGGCGCCGCCGCGGGTGCGTAAACCGGCAACGGCGGTTGCTGAGCCAGGAGGAGAAGGGCCGCCTCATAGGCCACCCGCCCTACCCCCGCCGCGCGACCGCCCGGCATGCGCAGTTGCCATGCCTGGCCCGCCGTCACGGCATCATCGAGCCCACGACGCAAGGCTTGCAAACGCCGCTCCGGCTCCATCTCCGCCAAGGCCGGTGCCTCCCAGTCGAAAATAATCAGGTGTTCGCCGCCGCGCTCCCGTTCGCGCGCAGGCAGCCGCTGCTCACCCCGGGCACGCAAGGCCCAGTCCACCCGTCGCCACAGCACGGCACTCAGCCCTTCCCCCGGCAAGCGATCGCGCACCCCGAGGAAATCCCCGCTCCCGCCCGGCCGGCCGACCGTTTCCTCCACCCGCCCCTCCTCCTCGAGCTTGGTGCAGGCGGGCGATGCCGCGGGCGCCACCCACGGACCGGTCGCCGTCAGGTCCAGGTCTTGACCGCGCCAGACAAAGGCGAAGGGGAAGGCGGAACCCACCCGCAGCAACGGCAGCGGCGGGTGCCCGCGCAGAGGCGGTTGCCAAGGCAGGGCAAGCCGCGCCTGGCCGTGCGCAGGCAGATAAGGCAGCAGCGTCTGCCCCTCCGTCAGCCGCAATTCCAGCATCAGCAGAGGCCAGGGCCGATGATTATCCACGGCCACCAGCAGCGTCCCCGGATGCTGCGCCTCCAGGATCTGCCGGGGAACGATGCGCACCTGCACGCCCTTGAGATTGAGCAGGGCCGCCATGCCCGACAGGACCATCAGCGCCAGCATCATGGACACCAGGAGAAAGAGGACATTGTTGCCGCTATTGACGGCGGCGAAACCCAGGGCCAGGGTGAGGCCGACGAAGACCTTTCCCGGGCGGGAAAGCCGCACCGCGGTGCGGGCTTGCTTCACGGCCCGAAGCCCCAGACTTCCTGCATGAGGAGGGCGGCCAGATCGGAGCCGTCCTGTTGGGCGGCAACGGGCAGCAGGCGGTGGCCGACGACGGCCACGCTGACCGCCTGCAAATCCTCGGGAACCACGAAATCACGCCCCTGCAGATAGGCCCAGGCCTGGACCATGGCCTTGAGGGCGAGCACACCCCGAGGCGACAGACCCAGGGCGATCCGCGCATCGCTTCGGCTTTGCCGCGCAATGGCCAGTATCATGGCGGTGATTTCGTCGCTGAGAAAGACCTGTCGCACCATCCCTTGCCAGGCCGCCACCAGGGACGCATCGGCCAGGGGCAGCAGGAGCGCCGGATCGCGATGTTTTCCCGCGAGCAGTTGCAGCTCGGCCTGGGCGCTGGGATAGCCGATGGCCATCCGGATCATGAACCGGTCCAGTTGACTTTCGGGCAGCGGAAAGACGCCGGCATGCTCCTTGGGATTCTGGGTGGCGATGACGAAAAAGGGATGCGGCAAGGGGTGACTACGCCCATCCACCGAAACCTGCCCCTCGGCCATGGCCTCCAGCAAGGCCGACTGGGTACGCGGCGAGGCGCGATTGATCTCGTCGATGAGGACCACGGCATGAAAAAGGGGACCGGGGTGAAAGGCAAAGCCCTTTTGCTCCGGATCGAAGAGGGTGACGCCGATGAGATCGCCCGGCAGCAGGTCCGCCGTCATCTGCACCCGGGTAAAGTCCAGCCCCAATAGCCGGGACAGGCCCAGGGCCAGGGTGGTCTTGCCCACCCCCGGCAGGTCTTCCACCAGGACATGCCCCCCGGCCAGCAGCCCCGCCACCACCAGGCGCAGGGCCTTTTCCTTGTCCAGGAGGATCTCGCCCAGGGCGGCCAGCAAGGTCTGGGGCGTAATGCTGCTGCTCATCCTCGGTCGGCCACGTCCAGACGCCGCGCCGCCAGGGCCTCGTCGAGACGCCCCACGGGTAGGTGATGGGGGGCCTCACGAAGCAAGTGCGGCGTTTCCAGGGCCTCCTGGCGGATCCTTTGCATCACTTCCACGAAGCGGTCCAGGCTGGCCTTGCTTTCGGTCTCCGTCGGCTCGATGAGCAGACATTCCGGCACCAGTTGCGGAAAATAGACGGTGGGGGCATGGATGCCATAATCCAGCAGGCGCTTGGCCACGTCCAGGGCACGGATGCCGTTTTCCCGCTGCAGGTCCGCCACGCTGAGGATGAATTCGTGGCTCGCCCGCCGCTCCGGGAAGGCCGCCTGGAAGCCCACGGCCTGCAAGCGCTTGAGGAGATAATTGGCATTGAGGGCGGCATAGCGGGATACCCGCTCCACCCCCTCCCGGCCCAGGCGCCGCAGATAGGCATGGGCGCGCAGCAGCACGCCGACATTGCCGGCATGGGCGCTGAGGCGGCCGATGCTGGCGGGCAGATCACCGGCGTCGAGCCAGCGATAACGGCCCTGTTCATCGCGGGCTACGCGGGGCTGCGGCAGGAAGGGCAGGAGCCGCTCCCGGACGGCCACCGCGCCGGCACCCGGACCGCCGCCCCCATGGGGCGTGGCGAGGGTCTTGTGCAGGTTGAGGTGCATGACGTCAAAACCCATGTCACCGGGCCGCACCCGGCCGAGAATGGCATTGAGGTTGGCGCCATCGTAATAGAGCAGCCCCCCGGCCCCATGGACGCGTTCGGCAATCTGCACGATCTGCCGCTCGAAAACGCCCAGCGTCGAGGGGTTGGTCAGCATGATGCCCGCCGTATCCGGGCCCAGGGCGGCGTCCAGGGCGGCCAGATCCAGATCGCCGTCGTGGCCGGTGGGGATCTCCACCACCGTAAAGCCTGCCATACGGGCGCTGGCCGGATTGGTACCGTGGGCCGCCGTGGGAATGAGCATGCGCTTGCGCTGGTGATCGCCGCGAGACTGGTGATAGGCGCGGATCATGGCGACCCCGGCCAGTTCCCCCTGCGCACCCGCCGCCGGAGTCAGGCCCACCGCCACCATCCCCGTCACGGCAGCCAGCCACTCCTGCAGTTCCCACAAAATGCGCAGCAAACCCTGCATGGCCGGGGCCGGAGTCTGCGGGTGGAGACGCGCGAAACCGGCCAGCATGGCCCCTTCATGGGCAATGCGCGGGTTGTATTTCATGGTGCAGGAGCCCAGCGGATAGAAATGGGTGTCAATGGAAAAATTGCGCTGGGACAGACGGGTATAATGACGCACGACCTCCAGTTCCGACGGATTGGGCCAGTGGAGGGCATCCCCGCGGAGCAATGCCTGGGGAATGTCCGCCAAAGCTTCCGCCTCCTCCATCGATCCATGAACCGGGTCCCGCTGGTGGTCGTAGGCAAAAATGAGCGGTGCGGGATTCATGCAGACAGATCCTTCAGGGTCACTAACAGCGCGTCGCGATAATCCAGCAGATCCTCATCACTGGCAAGTTCCGTCACGCAGACCAGCAAATCCCCGGCCTCGCCCATCCCCCACTCCGCCAGGCAGATACCGGCCAGGATGCCGCGCTCCAGCAGGGCATCGCGTACCGCCCGGGCGGAGCGGGGCAGGCGCAGGACGAATTCATGGAAAAACGGACCGGGGAAAGGGAATTGGGTGCCCGGCACTTCCGCCAGCAAGTCCCGCAAGCGGCGCGCCTGAGCATGGCAGGTGACGGCCGTCCGGCGCAGCCCGTCACCGCCCAGGGCCGCCATGTGGATGGTGGCAGCGGTGACCATGAGCCCTTGGTTGGTGCAGATATTGCTGGTCGCCTTGCCGCGGCGGATGTGCTGCTCCCGCGCCTGCAGGGTCAGACAAAAGCCCTCCCGCTCCCGGGCATCGACGGTGCGTGCCACCAGGCGTCCGGGCATCTGCCGGACATGGGCCTTGCGGCAGGTGAGGAAGCCGAAAAAGGGACCGCCCGCGGACAAGGGAATGCCCAGGGGCTGTCCCTCTCCCACCACCAGATCCGCCCCTCCCTGTCCCCAGGCACCGGGCGCCTTGAGGATTGCCAAGGCCAGGGGGTTGACCACGGCAATGGCCAGCATCTGCCGGGCATGGGCCCAGTCGGTGAGGGCATCCACCGCCTCCAGCCCGCCGCAGGCATTGATCTGCGGAATGATGAGCGCCGCGCTGTCGCTGTTCCCTTCAGGTAGCCGCATGCGCCCGGTCTGCCGGTCATAGGGCACCCCCAGCAAGGGAATTTCCTGCCAGCCCAGGATGCTGTCCAAAACCTGCCGCCAGGCGGGGAGGAGGTTTTCCGGGACGAGGATGGCCTTGCCTTCCCCTTGCAGACGCAGGGCCATGAGACAGGCCTCGGCCAAGGCGGAGGCGCCGTCGTAGAGGGATGCATTGGCCACCTCCATCCCCGTCAAGCGGGTCAGAAAGCTCTGGTACTCGTAGAGGATCTGCAAGGTCCCCTGACTTGCCTCGGCCTGATAAGGCGTATAGGCCGTATAAAGTTCGCCCCGCCCGGCAAGCTCCCAGACGATGGCCGGAATATGGTGGGCGTAAGCGCCGCCGCCGGCAAAACAGCGCAAAGGGGTATTGGCAGCGGCGCGTTCTTCCATTTCCCGCCGCAGCGCCATTTCCCCAAGCCCATGGGGCAAAGGCAGATCGCGGCTTCCCAGTTGGGCGGGCACCTCGTCGAAAAGGGCATCCAGATCGGCGATGCCGATGGCCGCCTGCATCTGCGCCACCTCATCGGGGCCGTGGGGGATATAGGGCATTCAGGCCTCCGCGATACGGGCGTAGGTCGCGGCGTCCAGCAACCCGTCCCAGGCCGCGGCATCGGCGTGGACGACCATGATCCAGCCCCGTCCGTGGGGGTCTTCATTCAGCCATTGGGGGTTCTCGACCAGGGCGTCATTAACCTCCGCCACCGTTCCCGAAATGGGCGCATACAAATCGGCTGCGGCCTTGACCGATTCGAGCACCCCGCAGGGGTTACCCGCCCGGATCTGGCTACCCAGGGCGGGCAACTCCACGAACACCAGGTCGCCCAGAAGTTCCTGGGCATGATCCGTGATGCCTACCCGATAACGCCCTCCGCCGATATTCTCCACCCACTCGTGGGTCTCGGTGTAACGCAGATTGTCCGGAACGGTGCTCATGACGCATTCTCCTCGGATGGTGAAAAATGGGCTCGGCCGGCGCGCCAGAAAGGGGGCTTGACGACCAGGGCGGGCCGCCGCACGCCGCGCACGGAGACCCAGAGCCGGCCACCCACATCGGGGGCAGCGCTCACCCGGGCCAGGGCAATCCCCCGGCGCAGGCTCGGCGAAAAGCTGCCGCTGGTGATCTCTCCGCAGGGCCGGCCGTTGGCGTCCTCTACGGTATAGCCGTGACGGGGAATTCCCTCGTCCAGCACCAGGCCCACCAGCGTTCGCCCCACGCCCGCGGCGCGTTGCGCCTCCAGGGCGGCACGACCAAGGAAATCCCGATCCCCGCGCAGGTCCACCGTCCAGCCAAGGTTGCTCTCCCAGGGCGTGACCGCCGGGTTCATGTCCTGGCCATTGAGATTCAACCCCGCTTCCAGGCGCAGGCTGTCCCGAGCCCCCAGACCACAGGGAACGGCACCGCGATCGCGCAAGCGTTCGGCCAGGATGGGCGCCTGCTCCGCTGCGAGGATCACCTCTACCCCATCCTCGCCGGTATAACCGGTGCGCCCTACAAAGACCCCGCCCAAGGCATGCCCTTCCAAGGCCG